>Ga0197142_1003254_pt1 | contig 13735 bp, 13 predicted proteins | sample GBS60_MetaG_FD_148614 | JGI IMG/M metagenome (GOLD analysis project Ga0197142, IMG submission 148614) | Sediment microbial communities from Great Boiling Springs, Gerlach, Nevada, United States - GBS 60_MetaG | ecosystem: Environmental > Aquatic > Thermal springs > Hot (42-90C) > Sediment... | reverse complement strand
CTGAAGGAATTCCTGCACATCATTCGCCGAAATTGCCATAATTATCCTCAACCAGATTATACCATCCGAAATCTAAACGCGTTCAAAATGGAATCTTTGTTTGGTCTGTTATATAGAACGTTATCAACTGCCCCTTGGTACAAATTAACCGCCGATCTTTTCTGCCACGACAATCACGTTCGGGGAAATGCGTTGGAGGGGTTTTTTGTCAAAACTGCCGTAGGTCGCCTGAAGATGAAACCCGCTTTGCTCGATTTCGATCAAAAACTGGCTGACAGCTTCCAACGAATACATCTGCCGATATTCCACCCGTTCCACGTTCCCATCCGGAAAAAGGTGATCGTAAGCCCAGGTCACCGAGAGCCAATCCTGGTTGCGTTGCCAGGAGGTGAAAATCTGCACCGGATGGATGGTCTCGGGGTGAAGGACGATCTCTTCCAGTTCGGCTTCGACTTTCGCCGGTAATGACTGCAGCAAAGCGGGGTTGGGAAAACTGAGCGCAAAAGCGCCGCCGGTCTGTAAGCACCGCCAGACGCGGCTCAAAAGAGCCAGCCGTTGCGGTGAAGCAAACGTGGAATAGGTGTTACATGGCAATAAAGCCAGCCGAAAGACAGGCGCAAGAGCCAGGCTGGTCATATCGGCGCAAAAGACCCGAGCCGGGCCGCGCCGCCGCAGAAAGCGGAGCATCTCGATTTCACTATCCAACCCGACAATATGATAGCCAGCGTTCTGAAGGACATGCAAAACCCGACCGGTGCCGCAGCCCAGCTCCACAATCGGATGACCATACCGGCGCGCCAGTTCAAGGTAAAAGGTTAAGTCATCGGTGTAACTGGCATGATGGGCATGATATAAGGGTGGAAAGCGATTCACAAGCCAAAAATCCTTGACGATTAGGCAGTAACCGCATTATACTCGTCTTCAGAATAGCGGGGTGTGGCGCAGTACGGTAGCGCACCGCGTTTGGGACGCGGGGGTCGGCGGTTCAAATCCGCCCGCCCCGACTGATCAAAAAAGGCAATGTCCTGTTTGCGGGCATTGCCTTATTATTGGGCAGAATCAGGCGCTATCGCTCAACTTCCCCAAACGCTTTTGTCGCAATCGCACCTATCTCAAAATCATCGGCAGGAAAAACCGCCATATCCTGCGGGGGCTGAACTCTGATAAGTTGTGAGCGCTGTCGTTATATGTCTGAAGGGTGACATCGTTGCGCCCTATTCCGTTGGGCAATGTGGCGCTCCAATTGCCTGAACTGTTTGCCATGACGGCATCAATAAAAATTCCGCCTCCGCCAGGCGTTGACGGATCACCGATGGCGCGATAGATTGCAATCCAACAGTTGGAGCAAGCCGTGCCGGAAAGCACAACCGGATTACCACTGGCAGAGGTAATGACAGGGTAATTTAGCAACGCGTTGGGACCTGTATCGACATCCCCCGAGTCATTCGGTGTATGCCCGTCGTTACCCAAGTCAATGGGCAATCCACCGTTGTACCCAATTTCCAATGGTCCAGCATCATTTCCTGTTGCGCTGATAACTTGACAATTCCGAGCGTGTCTTGTAAAATTTCCGTTAGTAAAGATAATAAACTTACTAACTCACAGGGTAGAGTGGGTAGTGAAGAAGGCGACTCGTCAATTTACCAAACTGCATAACACCCACCTGATCCTGAAGGCAATTTACAATAACCGAGGTGAGATCAGTCGAGCAGAGTTATCCCGTATAACTCAACTGACTCCTGCAACAGTTTCTGATCTGGTCGGCGACCTGGTTGGCTCAGGTCTCATCAAAGAGGTAGGTCTCGGCACCTCTACGGGTGGAAAGCCACCGATTCTGCTCTCCTTTGATCCCGATAGTCGCCAGATGGTGTGCATTGATCTCAGCGGAGATGGTTTCCTGGGTGCGATTGTCAATTTGCAAGGTGACATTATCACCCGCAAGAAAGTTTCAGTTCAAAATTGCGTTGGACAGGAGGCGTTGGAAGCCACTTACGCCCTGCTCGATGAGCTTATTCAGGCTTGTTACGCGCCAATCTTAGGAATTGGAGTCGGTACGCCAGGGCTTGTAAACGTTCAGAAAGGAATAATCCGAAAAGCGCTCAATCTTGGTTGGCATGAATTACCGTTAAAGTCTTTGCTTGAAGAACGCTATCATCACACAGTGTATATTGCTAATGACTGCCATGTAGCTGCACTGGCTGAGTACGCCTATGGATCTGGCCGGGAAGAAGATAATTTGCTGGTTATCAAGATCAGTCAAGGAATCGGCTGTGGGATTATCCTGAATGGCGCTCCTTATTATGGGGATGGCTTCGGAGCTGGTGAAATCGGTCATATCACCATCACGGATGATGGAGTGCGTTGTGCATGCGGCAACATTGGCTGCCTTGAGGCTTTAGCCTCCACCAGAGCTTTGATTCAGAATGTTCGTCAGCAAGTATGTAACTATCCTGACTCCTGCTTGTATAATCTTCCTCCAAATCAAATTGGCATTTCTGAAATAATCTTCGCCTTTCATCAGGGAGACCCTTTTGTAACAAAGTTGATAAGCCAGACAGGTAGATACTTAGCCAAATCAATTGCCTATTTAGTTGGCTTGCTCAATGTGCATCACATTGTCATTGCAGGAGACTTCGAAGGATTCGGTCCGTTTTTCTTAGACGTTATTCGTCATGAATTACCCTATCATGTACTGCCGGTTATGGCAGAACACGCTGAATTAACTTACTCCCCCTTAGGGGAAAACATTGTATTGCTTGGTGCTGCCGCCCTTGTTCTGGCTGAGGAATTGGACTTGCCCTGAAACATCAGGACGGTTTATCGATGTTTGAAGACGCTAAACTATCTGAGCAACTGGCTATCGGAATAGACATCGGAGCAACCAAAATTGCTGCTGCGCTAGTCACGCCAGATGGACACATTTTAGACTCCATCCAAAAGCCGACTCAAACGCAAAAAGGCAGCGAGGTGGTCTTGCAGGACATTTTAGAGATAGTTCGGCATCTCTACAATTTGGCGCCATCCGCCGTTGCCGGGGTCGGCATTGGCTCACCGGGTATTTTAGACCCTGAAGCGGGCATTGTCTATAACGCTGTCAATCTTGGTTGGGTGGATGTCCCCTTGGTGTCTTACTTAGAAGTCTCCCTCAATCTTCCGATCCCCATCTATCTTCAACGGGACACTTTTGCGAGTGTGCTGGGAGAATACATTTTCGGAACTCAAGGGCGGGTTCGGGATTTGGTTTACTTTAGCATTGGCTCGGGCTTTGGAGCCGGCGCAATCGTGAATGGGCAACTTCTCATGGGAGCAACCGGTGGCGCGCTTGAACTGGGTCACCTTACGCTCTCGTTTTTGGACAATCCGTGCGCTTGCGGCAGGATTGGCTGTGTTGAAACGATACTTTCTGGGAATGGGGTGCTGACTACAGTCCTGAAGCGATTAGAACAATCCGATCAACCCTCGCTTCTCAGCCGGTTTTCATCATTGCACCCAAAAGACATTCTCCAGGCAGCCAAAATGGGTGATCCTGTCGCCATCGAAGTACTCAACCTGGCTGGTAAAGTGTTTGGGATTGTGCTTTCTTTGTGCACAGCAGTCTTAAACCCGGCTGTGATCATCGTGGGAGGCGGCTTTGGTCGCGCAGCTCTGGATATGTTGCTCCCTACGGCCCGCAAAGAGCTGGAGCATCGGATACTGAAAGAACACCATCAAAGCATGCAGATCAGGGTTTCTACCCTAGAGTCAAGTGCTTTGGGTCCAGCCGCCTTAGTTTGGTATCAAAAGAATAGTGAGAGGCTCAAGAAAGTGAGTGAACCAGGTATAAGCCTCAAAAATAAAATTTAGAAAGGAGATGATGGAGAAGCCCTGATTATAAATAAGCCAATTTAGCAATTGCTTACTCAGTATCTTAAAAAACCGAGGAGTCCATCCAGTTAAGATGGACGAAGAGAAGTCTGCCGAAATTCATCAAAATAGAAACGGAGGTGAAACCTTGAAATAACAAGCGTAGAGAATTCGATCCAACCACGAGAAAAAACTACTATCAAACTTACTAACTACTTATACTAAGGAGGAAGACGTATGAAAAAGAACATCATGCTCGGTCTCTTGCTGGCGTTCGCCCTGCTGCTTACGTCCTGCGCGCAAGCTACACCTGCCGAGCCACCCGCAGCAGGGGTCACCCAGCCGCCTGCTGCTGAAGCCACGCAACCACCAGCAGCCGAAGCCACCCAGCCACCCGCCGCCGAAGAAGAGCAAGTGACCCTCATCATCGAGTCGTGGCGCAATGACGATTTACCCATCTGGCAGGATGTGATCATCCCAGCCTTTGAGAAAAGGTACCCGAACATCAAAGTGGTTTTCAGCCCGACAGCTCCTGCAGAATACAACGGTGTCTTGAACTCAAAGTTAGAAGCCGGTACGGCTGGCGACTTAATCACCTGTCGACCTTTTGATGCCTCGCTAAAGCTATATGAAAAGGGCTATTTAGCCCCGCTCAATGACCTGCCTGGCATGGAGAACTTCACCGATTTTGCGAAAACAGCCTGGAGCACAGATGATCTATCGGTAACGTTTTGCGTGCCAATGGCTTCCGTTATCCATGGTTTCTTTTATAACAAGGAAGCTTTCGATAAACTGGGTTTGCAAGAACCGACCACCTGGGATGAGTTCTATCAGGTTTTAGACGCCATCAAGGCCGATGGAACCTATAGTCCGCTCGTCATGGGCACCGCCGATATGTGGGAATCAGCCACCATGGGCTTTCAAAATATCGGGCCGAATTATTGGAAAGGCGAAGAAGGTCGGATTGCTTTGATCAAAGGCCAAGCCAAGTTCACCGATGAACCTTACATCAAGACCTGGCAACAGTTAGCTCGATGGCGCGACTATCTGGTCTCCGGTTTCGAAGCTGTTAAGTACCCGGATGCTCAGGCGCTGTTCACCCTCGGTAAGGGCGCCATCTATCCGACCGGTTCCTGGGAAATTGCGCTGTTCGAAAAGCAAGCTACCTTCCCGCTGGGAATCTTCAAGCCACCCGTGGAAAAAGTCGGAGATCAGTGCTACATCAGCGACCATGTAGACATTGCTCTCGGGATGAATGCAGCGACCAAACATCCGGAAGCAGCGCGCACATTTTTGAGTTGGGTAGCTTCAGCGGAATTTGCTGAACTATACGGGAACGCCTTGCCAGGCTTCTTCCCGCTTCACAGCACGCCGGTTGAGCTTACCAACGAACTGGCGAAAGAGTTCGTCTCGTGGCGAAACGAGTGCAAATCGACAATCCGGAATTCCTATCATATTCTGTCCCGAGGCGAGCCCAACCTCGAAAACGAATTGTGGCGTGTCACTGCGCTGGTGGTTAATGGTACAATAACACCTGAGCAGGCTGCCCAAGAAATCCAGGCTGGATTAGACAAATGGTATAAACCGCAACAATAAAAAAGAGCATTTTGGGGGTGGTTTACCTGTATGGAACCACCCCCCACTCATGTTTCAACTGGAGTGTCGAAGGTGACAAAGCGTCCAATTCACCGCCGGTTTCCCATTCACATTGTTGTTTTTCTATCCCCTGCAGTCCTCATCTATAGTCTTTTTATGATTTATCCTCTCTTAGACTCATTGCGCCTCTCTTTCTTCACTACATTGCCAGACAACTCAGAGACCTTCGCCGGTTTCCAAAATTACATCCTGCTTTTTACCGATTCCAATTATGCTCCTCGTTTTTGGGGCGCCCTTAAAAACAACGTAATCTTCTTCCTGGTGCACATGCTGGTTCAGAACCCGATTGGTTTACTCTTAGCTTCTTTGCTGGCGAGCGGTGGTAGGGGGCGTAAGTTCTATCGCACCATCCTTTTCATGCCTACTGTCCTTTCGGTAGTTATTATTGGCTTCATCTGGAATTTGATTCTAAGTCCTCTATGGGGAGTTACCGAAGGACTACTAAAACTTGTCGGTTTAGAAAGATTGTTTCAACCGTGGCTAGGCATAGAAAGTACAGCTCTGGTGACTATATCCCTAATCTCGGTCTGGCAATTTGTAGGTATCCCCATGGTCCTTTTCTATGCAGCCCTGATCGGTATCCCCGAAGAACTTATCGAAGCAGCCCGCGTGGATGGCGCCAGCGGCTGGCATATCTTCTGGCATATTAAATTTCCCCTGATTTTACCGACTGTCGGCATCGTCGGTATTTTAACCTTTGTGGGCAATTTCAATGCTTTTGACTTGATTTACACAATAAAGGGTGCTTTGGCAGGCCCAAATTTTGCCACGGATATCATGGGTACTTTATTTTATCGGACATTCTTTGGTCAACAGCTCCAGCTTGGTAACCCCACTATGGGGGCAACGGTAGCGGCAATGATGTTCCTGATTATCTTGAGTGGAGTGCTGGCTTATATGGTGTTCTGGCAACGACGCGTTCAGACTGTTGAGATGTAAAGATGAAGGCATTGGCTGTAAATCCTTCCGAATACTCCAAAAGACTTAACCTTCTGTATTATCTTCAGCTTGGGCTAACACAGATGATCCCTCATCTTATCCTTAGCGCCTACTCGATTCTGGCAATCGTACCAATCTTAATGATTCTGGTAAATTCTTTTAAGAACCGCAACGCCATTTTCAGCCATCCATTTCAATTCCCCAATCCCGAAACTTTCAGCCTGATTGGATATGAGACTGTCTTTTCACGATCAAATTTTGTTCAAAATTTTACCAATAGCTTGATTGTTACGGGAGTTTCACTGCTTTTTATCTTGCTCATTGGATCAATGGCTGCTTTTGCGCTTTCTGAGTACAATTTTCGGGGCAATTCTCTGGTCAGCCTGTATCTTTCGATTGGAATCATGATCCCTATCCGACTTGGGACGGTGAGTTTGTTACGGCTGATGGTCAATCTGGGATTAGTTAATACCCTGACCGGCTTAATTGTCGTATATATCGCTCAGGGTTTACCCTTGACCATATTTATTCTCAGCCAGTTTATGCGCCAGGTGCCCAAGGAATTAAAAGATGCGGCGAGAATTGATGGCGCCAGCGAATATCATATTTATCTGATGGTCTTACCCTTAGTCCGCCCGGCGCTAGGAGCAATTGGCATCTTCACAATGATCCCTATCTGGAACGATCTCTGGTTTCCGCTGGTCCTTGCGCCTAGCTCTAAGACAGCCACAATTACGTTGGGCGTGCAACAGTTTCTCGGTCAATTCGTCAGCGATTGGAATGCTGTGTTAGCATCGCTAAGTTTAGCTATGGTGCCAATCTTAATCCTGTATTTAATTTTCTCTCAGCAGATGATACGCAGTATCACCGCAGGAGCACTCAAGTAAGTTTAGCAAAAGGAGGATATCGAATGCGCATCGGTATTGTTGGAGCTGGATTCATGGGCACAACCCATGCGGAAGCGTGGGCTCAGACACCTGCTCAAATTGTGGGTGTTGCCGCCGAGACCATCGAAGAAGCCTTGCCGTTGGCTGAAAAGTATTCGGTGCAAGCCTTCCCCGATTTCTCATCCCTTCTCGAAGCGGTAGATGTAGTTGACCTTTGCACGCCAACCCATTTGCATGTCCCGATGATCTTGGAGGCGGCAGCGAAAGGAAAACACATTATTTGCGAAAAACCGCTTGCGCTTTCACTGGAGTCAGCACAGCAAGCCGTGCAGGCTTGCCAAGAAGCGGGTGTCACCTTATTTGTAGCGCATGTTGTGCGGTATTTCCCGGAATACGCCCTTGCAAAGCGCCTGGTTGACGAGGGTCAAATTGGAAAGGTTGCCACACTGCGTTTGCTGCGTGGCAGCTACCGGCCCAAAAAGCCAATAGGCAACTGGTTTTTGGACGAAAACAAGTCAGGGGGTATCCTGCTGGACTTAATGATCCATGACATCGATTATGCCCGCTGGGTAGCCGGCGAAGTCGAAAGTGTCTTCGCCCGTAAAGTTAGCCTGATCCATCAGGACAGTCCAGTTGACTATGGCTTGATCATCCTCAAGCACACCAGCGGCGCCATCTCGCACATTAGCGGGGCATGGGCTTATCCACCCCCAACCTTTCGTACACAATTCGAGATCAATGGGGATAGCGGTATGATCGAATTTGACTCACAACTATCTTCCCCAATTCAGAGCCTGATTATGCGCCCAAATCAGGAAGCGCCGGATGTTGGTATCCCCTCCAGCCCTGTTCGCGAAAGTCCATATACTACCGAGATCAAGGAATTTTACGCCGCTTTGGTTGGGGAAAAAGTGAGTCGAGTGACTGCTCAGGATGGCGTTGAAGCAGTGCGGATCGCTGCCGCAGCAGTCCAATCGGCGAAAAGCGGCGAGGTTGTCACCCTTCTCCAATGAAAGGAGGCTAAATAATGACGATTAAAATCGGAATCATGTCCTTTGCTCATCTCCATGCAGAGGCTTATATCCAGAACCTCCGCAATGCCGCAGGAGTCACGCTTATCGGCATAGCCGATGACGATGAAGCGCGTGGCAAACATTTTGGTCAATTGTTCGAAGCGCCCGTTTTTCGCAATTATGAAGAACTTTTAGAGGCAAAACCCGATGGTGTGATCATTTGCTCTGAAAACAGTCGCCATCTTCCTTTAGTAAAATTAGCTGCGCAAGCAGGAGCAAATATCCTCTGCGAAAAACCCCTTGCCACTACGGTAAATGATGCAGAAGAGATTGTCCGAATTTGCGAGCAGGCCGGGGTCTTGCTGATGACAGCCTTCCCCATGCGGTTTTCCACGCCGCTTTTGGAAGTCAAGTCACGACTTGATCAGGGTGAATTAGGCAAGGTCTTGTGCTTTCAATCCTCAAATCAGGGTGAATTACCGAAAAAGCACCGCGCCTGGTTTGTAGATAAAGAGCTGGCAGGTGGAGGGGCTATTATGGATCATACCGTCCATCTGGTAGACATCATGCGCTGGTACCTGGGTTCAGAAGTGCGAGAAGTTTATGCAGTAGCTAATCGCATCTTTCATGCCGATGAAGTAGAAGTTGAAACAGGTGGAATGGTCTGGGTTACATTTGAAAATGAGGTCTTTGCCACCATTGATTGTTCGTGGTCGCGGCCGCCTTACTGGCCTGCTTGGGGTGGATTATCCTTTGAGATGGTCACCGATCGGGGCGCAGTCTTGGTCGATGGTTTCCGCCAGAACCTGACGGTCTTTACCCATCACTTGCAACGCCCTTACTGGGCATTTTGGGGTTCAGACCCCAATCAGGCCATGATTGATGAGTTTGTGCAGGCTGTTCGAGAGCAACGTCCGCCCCGTGTCACCGGAATGGATGGCTTACGAGCGGTTGAAGTGGTCGAGGCTGCCTATCAATCAGTAGCCCTGGGAAAACCGGTGCAGATTCGGCATTAATAAAATCTCTAATTCGCCAAATCACCCCAAGACTTAAATTGATGAGCGGTACGCAAGCTTACCTCTGGCGTACCGCTCATACCTTAGGCTAATCCGCAGCCTCCAGCAACACCAATCTGGTGGGTTTTCCGCCGATCATCAAGTAGCGCATTAATTTCCCTGCCTCTAAATCCACTTCGGCTATCGTTCCTCGTTGCGGAATCGAGATATATGCCAAATCGTTTGTAGCCACGATGCTTGGCATGATAGCACCGCTAATGTCCTCTTCCCATTCGGGAAAAGGTGTGCTAACCCGCACTTCGCGCAAGAGTTTTCCATCTACTCCATCTCGGATTTGAAACATTCCATTTTGCAGTAGTACCAACATCAGCTCGCCATTCGGTGTCGTTCCACGAGCATACAGGATACTGTCAAGTGGCACTAACTTGATGGTTAGGTTAGTCGGATCAATCAACTGCAGATTCTGCACACTCTCAGAGGTACCAAAAAACCCTGCTTTGGTGATTGTAAATGCTCCGATCCGTTCTTTGCCCGGATAGGGAATCCGCTTCTGTAAGGACTGACCTTCAATAACGACCACATCCTTTGCACATGCGCCAAAGACTCGCTTCGTTTTTGGTTCAACTACGATCCCGTGATTAACCGGACAAGAAACTTTGACCAGTTCTTTGCCTTGTTTGTCTAATAAACGGATCTCAGAACGAATTCCACCTGCCCAAACAGAGTCTGCTGCTTCAGCAAAGTCATAATGATCTGGTATGCCTAAATCGAATTCCGTGGCTGCAAAAGGCGCATTTCCATCCAAAGCGGTTGAGTCAAATCGATACATCTTTCCCTCTGCCTCGGCAACGAGGAACAATTTTCCCCAAAGCATACTTAGATGTTCGCCATGAATCCCCCCAATCGATTTGCCTAATAACAAGGTCTTCGAAATGAACGGGCGTCTAAAGCCTTCTTTGGTGATCGCCGTATTAATTACGGTAACATGCTGGCGATCAACATCTCGACCACGGGTTACGACTACGTAGTTGCCGTCAGGGGTGGCTCCAATTCCCATCGTTTTTGGAGGTACCTGTATTCGGGCAGTGACCTGACCATCCGGTAAGTCGATAACCAGAATTTCATCTCGAGCATTATCAGCGACAAACAAACGGGCTTCCCCTGACCAGAGTTCCTCGTAGGATGGGGCATCGCCGTGCGCCCATGCGTTTGATTGACCGATAAACCACCAGCAACCTACAGCAATCAGAAAACCGATCAGCAAGATCGTCCAAACAGGAAGTGATTTGGTTACTCTTTGCAACATCATAGTCCTCTCCTAGTTGATAATGATTTTCATTATCTATTATATTTAGTTTATCGACTCTGGTCAAGATAATTCATCGTGACTGTTCAATATCTGGTGATGGTTTAGGACGTCTTCCACTTTGGCAGGTGTTTTAGCCTGAAAATTGGTCTTATTCTCCCACTAGAGGTCAGTTTTGCACGTGTATAAAGTTGTACTTTCCCACTTTTGGTCATCTCAACCAATTTTTGAACAATCAGCATCCAGCAATTCCAAATCTCAAAATTCGTGGTGTGGTAGGAGCATGTATACACCACCAAACCTCACCCTTCAAGCCACCCTACAACGCTTTCGGCGGCGTTGGTCAACAATACCCTGAAGGCCAAAGGGTATCACTTTGAGCATAACTTCGGCCATGGTTCGCGTGGCTTGGCGGATGGGTTGGCGACGTTGAACCTTCTGGCTTTTCTGTTTCATACGGTTCAGGAATTGTTGACGCCTGCCTATCAACGGCTGCGAGAGGCCTGAGGCGCCCGCAAAACCTTTTTCAACGACTTGCGTGCCCTGACTCGTTATATATGTATCGTTGCGCACAGTAAGGCGCACCGGGCTGAGCAGGGGCGAAATGGACGAGAGGAGAAAGATCGCCGCCAGAATCACACGCAGAAGTCGTTTGCGAGGGTTCATCCTGACCTCCTCGGGGATTTTTTGTATTATTGCGCCAGTGAGCGCGGAGAGTCAGGAAAGTCATTATTTTGCGCCGTCCTTGCTCCCGCAACGGGTAGGACGGAAGTACTCCCACCCCTCAATTGGCGGACTTAATTAAACCTTAAGACATACTGGTTGTATTATTTTAAGATTGTGGGTATAATCCAGAGACACCGCGACCGCAAACGGCATTTCGACGGGGCTTTTTTGTTTAATCCGGGAGAGGCAAATGCAGGGAACGGGAACCATTCTCTGGATCGAAGGAAAACGCGCACCAACCCAAGGTTTTGTTGGTCAACTGCAAAGCCGCGGCTATGAAATCTGTGTGGTTGATAGCGGTAGCTCAGCCTTAAAAATGCTGGACACCCTTGACCCCGATATTATCATTGTGGACGCTGTCTCGCTGCGTTCGAGCGGCAAACGGATTTGTCGCTCCTTACGCGAAAAATCCAACGGTGTGCCGATCGTCTTAATCTCCGATGGAAAAATCAAGCCGGATGAAGCCTGTGTGACGGTTGTGCTGACGCTTCCCTTCACGATTCGTAAACTTCTCAACCGCATCAAGCCTCTCCTGCCTTCTGAGGGGCAAAAAGTTATCCACCGTGGCCCGATCCGTCTGGATTTAGAATCCAGGCGGGTGCGTTGCCATGGGCGTGAAACCCGTCTGACCCCCCGGCTAACCAAAATCTTGAAGATTCTTCTGCTTAACGCCGGCAGAGTGGTGGAGCGTTCGGTGTTATTCCGCGAGGTTTGGGATACGGAGTACATCGAGGATACCCGCACGCTGGACGTTCATATCAACTGGTTACGCAAAGCCATCGAGGTTGACCCCAAACATCCCCAATATCTGAAAACCCTGCGCGGCGTAGGCTATCGCCTGGATGTGTAGGGTACCGGAGGACAAAGGATACTAATCAACGGACTGGGGCAATTCCTGACTGGGCAATCCATCGCCCGCATCGCCGCAATTTATCATCAATGGTTGGCAGGGCAAATGACCATGCGCTCCTACGCGCTATCATTACCGGTGCCGAAGCCGCCCGCAACGACTACAACTTGTCTCCCAGCCGCTACGTGAGCGTCAACGGGAAAGAAGAGGTGCTCGCTTTGGAGGAAGCGGTGGTGAACTTGCTGGGAGCGGAAGAGGAGCGCGCCGAGGCCGACAGGCGCTGGCAAAGGTGCTTGATCAATTAGGCTTCTCTCTCACAAGCGGTTCGTGAAATCGCAAAGGAGGCAGACCATGCCACACCTTTCTGATATTCCGCTTCAGACAATTCAAGCATTTTGCCGCAGGCACCACATCCGGCGGCTTTCGCTGTTTGGCTTCGCTGCGCGTGGAGATTTCGGACCGGAAAGCGATCTGGATATTCTGGTAGAGTTCCAGCCCGAGGCACGCATCGGCTTCCTGCAATTGAGCCGCATGCAACGCGAGCTGACGGAGATTTTTCACCGTCCCGTTGACCTGGTGCTGCACACAGGTTTGAAACCTGCCATCGGCGGGCAAATCCTGAATGAAGAGGTCTTACTCCATGTGGCTTGGGATGCTTTACTTACAGGACATCCTGGATGCCTGCAATGCCATTGAGCGATTTCTGCAGCGCACGACTGAGACCGCTTTCATGCAGGATGAATTGATCCAAAGCGCTGTTATGCAAAAGCTTATCGTTGTTGGCGAAGCCGCCACCCGCTTGGCCCCGAAGCTTTACCGAACAACAGCCAGGAATCGATTGGGCAGACATTGTCGCTTTCCGCAATTTCGCTGTCCGTGAATATTTTGCTGTAGACTGGAAGATTGTCTGGGTCACAGCGACCGAGGATGTTCCTTTGCTGCGCAGGAAGATCAAAGCATTACTCAGCCAGCTTGAGCAGGGTAACCAACCACGAAGGACGTTTTGCCCGACGGCTTCCAGATAACCGAACTCGACCCCCTCGCTGCCCACTGACAGGTGGTGAGGTTGGCGGAGATGGTGGCAACACCCCAGTATGGTTACAAGGGCAGTGCAAATCAAGAAATCAATCCGAAATTATTGCGTATCACCGATATTCAGGATGATACTGTCTATTGGTCCACAGTACCCTTTTGATCATTAAGCAGAAAGATTTGGAAAAGTACTGTTTGCCAAGAGAGCATATCCTAATAGCGCGAGCAGGCACGTTGCGCCGCGCCGGAAGAATTGTTCAAGACCCTGGCGTACCAGTGAATGTCCAGCCAAATCCGCATCACTGATCAGGTAGGGGCGAGGCACATCGTGCCCCTACAGTGGCATCTTCAAGAGACATTTTCGGATATAGCAAAAACCGGCAAAACAGGATTGTCGAAAACAGCACATACTCGATGGATGATCTCAGCCCGGCTCGACGACCTTCCGCCTGGCATGAAGCCACAAC
>Ga0197142_1003253_pt1 | contig 13736 bp, 7 predicted proteins | sample GBS60_MetaG_FD_148614 | JGI IMG/M metagenome (GOLD analysis project Ga0197142, IMG submission 148614) | Sediment microbial communities from Great Boiling Springs, Gerlach, Nevada, United States - GBS 60_MetaG | ecosystem: Environmental > Aquatic > Thermal springs > Hot (42-90C) > Sediment... | reverse complement strand
CCGGGCCAGGGGAACAATGGTCAGAATAGAAGCTGCACAGAGAATTACCCAGAGCCAGGAAAGAAAAATCTGTCTTTTTTTCATATAGCCCCGCCCAGAAGATGAAGATTGCCCACATTGACTCTTATCAGATGGCGACAGGCCGCTTCATAACAGGCTTTGACCTGATGACGCGGCGTTATGGGCAAATCCTTCAGTCGATCGTCAGGATGGAAGATGAGAAGAGAATAGGGGAAATCGGGATTAAGGGAAGCGAGAAAGCGAGCGATATTTTCGACTTCCCTGTCATCAATATAAAAAGGAACGAGCAGGGTCGTGGCGGTAAGCAAATCTTTCTGCGGGAAGAGACGGCTGAGGAGGCTCAGATTTTCATAGGAGCGCTCAAGGGAGACCCCGCAGAGAACCTTGCCGAGTTCAGGCGACCAGGCTTTAAGATCGAATTTAACTGTCCCCCTTGTTTCCAGGCTTATTTCGGCTGCTTTTCGCACCAGGGAAGTTGAGCCTCCCCCGTTCCATTCCCAGCAGATATGAATCAACCGCTTTGATCGGCGCTTTATTTCCTGGCTGGCTTCAATGGCCAGGGGAAGCTGGGGTTCAGGCGAGCCGCCAAAGAAGCAGACACATCTTACCTGGGGAGCGAGAGCCGCTTCTACCAGCTCTTCAAGTGAAAGAAAATGGCCCTGACTGATCTGACGGTGGGAGGCGTTCTGACAAAAGAGGCAATCAAAATTACAGCCATAAAAGAAAACGGCTAAATTTACCCCTTTTTCTCTGGACCCAGGACAGAACCAGGCAGCACAACAATTGGTGGGCAAGGGGTCATAATAGATATAGGCGATGAAATTTTTTTCCGGAGCTATGGATTTTATCCGGCCCTGCTGGTTAATCCTGAGGCCACAGAAGCCGGTCTGGCCCTCGCTCAGAGAGCATTCATTAGCGCAGAAGCGGCAGGGAAAGCCACCTTCATCTCTGGGCGGAGATGAGGGCAAACCATATTTCAGGCGGGAGGCATGAATTGTTAAAATCAGCTCGGCGGTAAAGGCCTTTTTAACGCAATCAGAGCAGAGTCCGATAATTTGAGCGGCTGGCTGTTTTCCGCAGGACCTGCAGGTTATCATCGAGGCCTTTTTGTTATTTTAATATTAAAGTTCAGAATAAAGCCAGAGCACAGAGCTCAGCAAAAAATTATTAAAAATCTTTTAATAGCTCTGGGTATATGGATTTACTTAAATAAACCCTGAAGAATCTTTTGATATTAAAACAAAAAATTTAAAACTGAAATCAAATTTCAGGGACGAGAGATATAATGCACTAAAAATTCCTTTTTTTTTATTGTTCAGTCAATAGGGGAAGTTCAAAGCTCATCGATTGTTATTTGCATCTTTTTATTCTCAGAAAGGAGAAAAAAGGACAGATTTTTGCTGGAGGAGAAAAAATTTGTACAGCGATATCTGGCCAAAAGTATCTGACACACCGATATTGGTGAAGGGGAAAAAGGTCAGATTTTGTTTGAAACGGAGCGAAAAATGTTTATGTCCCCATTTTTGTTTTGACAGATATTGCCTTTGCTTATATACTTGAAGGGGCTGGCTGGAGAGGTTCTTCCAAACCCGCTTCCTTTCCTTTTCTCAACCCTTGGGCCGCCAGTCAGCCCCTGCATGGGGAAAGAGCCTACCACGAACGAAAGCTTTAGTAGCTTCAGGAAAAGAGTGAATTATTAGATCCAAGGAAATAAGAAACTGGTGAGGTTAAAAGCCAGGAAAGGTAAAGCAGGAAAAGAATAAACGCAGGAAGCTATTAAAAACGTATTAAATTTGATTGAGCCTCAGTGTTTTAGATATATGAAAAGAGGGGAAGATGTTGATGGTTAAGCTAAGGAAAGAGAAGATCAAAAAGGTGGGACAGAAAGAAGAAATTTTCAGGTGGATTTTTACCGTCTTTTTTATTTTCAATCTCAGCTTCTTCTTTTCCTGCAAGCCCCGGGTAAAAACCCTGCCTTCACCCCCTCCGTCCCTTTCCCTGGAGGTCGAAGAAGCTCTGGCCATAGCCAGCGAGCAGCTTGAACGTGGCTGTTATGTGGGCTTCCGGAAAGCCTTTGAGACTCTGAGGCCTTTGGTATCATCAGCCGCGCCCTGGGCTGGGCTTAAAGCCCGGATTCTTCCCCTTTATATTAAAAGCGGTCTGCTTCTCGGATTGAGGGAAAAAGAAATCGGCCTGACTACTTCCACCCTCAATGAATTTGATTTCTGGCCTGGCCTGCAGGGTGAATGGGTTGAATTGAGGGATTTCTATGAAATAGCCAGGCAAAGCCCGGTGCAAGCGAAGGGTATCATGGCCTATGATGATCGTCAGTTTGAAACCAGATTTAAAATTGAAGATTTAGAAAAATGGAAAAAGGATATGGAGAGGCTGCAAGAGGAGGCCGAGAGGCGTCAGGAAAGGCTGGAAATGAGAGCCCGGCAGGATGAAATTGCCGCCTATTTCTGGCTTACGGCTTATTTTAACTTCTTCCCCTACCGCGAGTCTGAATTAAAGCCTCAAACCTTACTTTCCCTCTTTCCTGAAAGTCGTTTGGTTCGCTATAAAATAGCCATCAATTCAAGTCCGGTTCCCAGAAGGGACCTTCTGGAGGAGCTCCTCGAGGAGGAGCCTGAATTCTATGAGGCTCATTATTTTTTAGGTGAGGAAGCTTTAAGGCGGGGCCTTTTGCTTACCGCGGAAAAGCATTTCCTTGAAGTCTGGAAAGCCATTCCTGAATCACCCATAATCGCCATTTCCCTGGCCAGTGTTTATTTTCATCTGGAAGAAATTGAAAAGAGTCTGGAGATGTATGAGGCCGCCTTGGAGCTTCTCCCCGGATACAGGGAGGCCATGTTAGGACAGGCCATCTGTTTAAGCTATCTGGGACGCCATGAAGAAGCCCTCAAGAAACTTCAGACCATGATTGACTTAGGTTACTGGCTCCTTGGCGAGGCTCATTATTGGGCAGCCTGGAATCTCTATCACCTCAATCAGTTTCAGGAGGCCTGGCCTCATTGTGAGGAAGCCAAGGGCAGGCTGCCCACCAATTCGCAGGTTTTTTCTCTCACCGGGACCATAGCGCTTGAACTGGATCGTCTCGCTCAGGCTGAAGAAAACCTGCTTAAAGCTCTCGAATTTGATGAGGCCAATGCTGAAGCCCTCCTCGGGCTGGCCCGGCTTGAGGCTCGACGGGAAAAGTGGCTTGAGGCTGGCGATTATTACTTTCGTGCATCCCTGGTCTATGAAAGCCAGGCGCAGAGTATTCGGGCCAGAATAAAGGAAATAGAATCTTCAGAGATGGCCGAGGAAAGAAAGAAAGCTCAGCGGCGGCGAAAGGAAGCTCAATTAGAAAACGTAATTTTGCTTAAGGCTACCTGCCTTTATCATGGGGCTACCTGTTATTTTAATGCTGGCCTGAGGGAGAAAGCTCTGAGGCTGGCCGAAGAAGCGGCCTCCCATCCTTCCCTGAAGGCTAAAGCTTCTGAGCTGATGGCCAGGATAAAGATGAAATAAAACTCTTGCCTTTCATCGCCCGCGAAAATTCAGCCCTGAGAAAATGTTTTTATTTTTTAAAGGATATCAAGGGGGTAGGTTATCCGGGGTTGGAACGCCAGGACATTGTAGGGGATTAAGAAAGCGGCCAGAGTGAGGATTGAAGCCACAATGTACCATCCCCGGGCTACAGGTCCGGCAAATCTCAGGCTGAGGACAGCCAGCCAGCAAAGGAAACAGAAAAGCATTCTATTAGCCAGAAGATTATGGCCGACAGGGAAGCCTGTCCACCATGTTCCCTCGGAATATTTCTCAACAATGGAAGCCAGGAGAACGCCGCCCAGGAAAAGGAAGAGAGTTGTCAGCAAGGCCAGGCGCCAGGGGCGGCCACTGCGGCCTGTGGCCTCAAGACCTGTCCGGATGGAAAGAAGAAGACCAAGATAGGTCGCGATTAACTGGAGAAGCTTAAAGGGCAGAGGAACCGGTCCATGCCAGCTCATGACGATAAGGCCATATTTAGGAATAGTTATTTCGATATCCCGGTCATTATCAAAGAGGACCAGGCGATATTCGATTTTATTGATTTGGGGTAAGGGATAGATATAAGCCGTGATGAGGTCTCCCTTGCGTTTAAAGGCTGACCTTGTCCAGAGATCTTCAGAGTCGTATCGTCTGTATTCCACATGGGCCAGGATGTTCTCATCGGGCACGACAAGCTTCACGGGACAATCGGAGCTGGTTACATGCGAGCGCGGCAACTCATAGGAAATCTCCAGTTGATCAAAATAGGCTTTGCCCTTAATCGGGTAATCAGGACCTGTCAGATAATGATAAATAGCCATGCCTGAAGTCATCAGCAGAGCTAAAATCCAGAAAATTATCTTTTTCATTTTTCTTTTTCCTCAAAAGAAATTCTTTCCCCAAAAGAAATGGAGCCTTTCTGAGATTGGTTAATTCTGAAATTTATAAAATTCCGGGGAGGACAGGCGATAAATTTATTAAAACGATATGAGGAGGACAATTTAAATTTCATTCAGCCTCTTTTCTTCTATCACCCAATTGTTTTCTTTCTTTTATCACTCAATTTTCGGCCAATTTCGCCCCTGATTTTTTTGAATAACCATGATGTCACCATATATAGACGACGGGAATTTCAAATTTTATCATCGGGAGAAAAATTTTTTATTTTCTTCAGGCTGGCTCTGAAAAAGCCGGCTTTTAACTTAGCCATTGGCGCCACCTGTATCATTAAATTTAATATTAAACACGCCTCGGGCCAATCAGCTTTTTTCCCGGCGCCTTAAGATTTTCCAGAGCAAAGCCAACTCTTTAATTTTTAAAAAATAGCAGGCAAGGGAATAAACCAGCAGAGCTCCGACCAGGAGAACAGCCAGATAATAGATTTTCATTTTAAGGGTAGCTTGAGGTAGAGAAAGGGGCCAGAAGTGTTCAATCAGAAAAAGAGCGAAGCCCATAATAAGTGAGGCCAGGAAAATTCTGGCCACGGACTTCAGCCAGGTATTCCAGCCAATGGAGCCATACTTTCGGGTCAGGGAGAAACTCAGAACGCTGAAATTAATCATGGCGGCGAGAGAGGTAGCCAGGGCCAGGCCCCGGAAACCTAACGGTTTCATTAGAGCCAGATTGAGAATTATATTGGCGCCTACAGCCAGAAAGCTAACTTTAACGGGTGTTTTTGTGTTCTGGAAAGAATAAAAAACCTGGGCCACGACGCGCACCGAAGCATAAAAGAAAAGACCGAGTGCGTAGAAAAATAAGGCCCGGGAGGTGGCGATGGTATCAGCGTAGGTGAAGCGGCCATGCTGGTAGAGAACTGAAATTATAGGCTGGCTGGCTATGGCCAGAAAAAAAGTGGAGGGAAGGGTCAGGAATGCAACCAGTTCAAGAGAAGAGCGACAGGTGGTTAAAACATTGGCCATATCCTGACGAGCTGCATAGGCTGAGACAACAGGTAAAGTCACAGTTGCTACAGCTATGCCGAAGACTCCAAGCGGGAAATGCATGAGCCGGAAGCTATAATTGAGATAGGAGGGGCTGGCTTCAGGCAAAAGGGAAGCGATGATGGTGTTGACAAAAATATTTATTTGAGTTGAAGCCAGACCAAAAACAGCCGGTGTCATCAAAACAAGAATCTGGCGGAACCCTGGGTCCCTGAAAGAAAGAACAGGCTGATAACGGTAGCCTTCCTTAAAAAGAAGCGGGACCTGAAAGAGCCACTGACCGAGACCACCAAGAAGAACGCCTATGGCCATACCAATTATGGGCGGCGAAAAATAGGGTGAAATGATAAAACCAGCAAAGATCATGCCCAGATTGAGGAAAACAGGGGCCAGGGCAGGCACCCCGAAATGGCGCAGGCTGTTGAGCATGCCCATGGAGATGGCAGCCATGGAAATGAAAAGGAGAAAGGGGAACATGATCTGGGCGAGGAGAGAGGTTAATTCTGATTTGCCCGGGATGCGGCTGAAGCCCGGGGCAATAAGGCGAACGAGATAGGGAGTAATTAAAATAAAAATGGCAATAATTATAGTTAAAATTAAGGTGAAGCCATTGATGACCAGATTAGCCAGCCGGAAGGCCTCTTTTTTTCCCTTTTTCAACAGATGTTCCGTAAAAACAGGAACAAAAGCAGCCGATAGGGCGCCTTCAGCAAAAAGGTCCCGAAGCAGGTTAGGCAGTCTGAAAGCGGCGACAAAGGCATCGGTAGCCGTGCCGGCCCCGAAAAGATAAGCAAAGGTTTGTTCCCGGAGCAAACCAAAAAGGCGGGAGGCAAAGGTGGCTGACCCGACAACGAGCGACGATCGGGCAATACTTGACCGGGATTCCATCTGGCTTTCTATAACATATATCAGCTTTTTGCTCAAACCTGAAAGGCCAGAGCAAGAAATTAATCCCTCAGGCAAATATGGATTACAGATTTTTTGACCGGATGCTTTTGGAAACTTTCATTAAACAGCTGCGGGCGATTATTTTATTGTGGGCAGGGAAGCAATATTCGAATTAAAAAAGCGCTGGCGATGGCCTTCATCTCGCCCTTTCCTTTAAAAACCAGAAAAAGTTTAACGTCGAGAAAGAAGGGCAAAACCCAGCCGAATAAGGAGAGACAGGCTGCTCTCTTCCTGCCAGATAGTGCGGTAAGGTTTTTGACCCGAAACGATGTGGAATAAAGCTCTCTTCAGAGCCGGCTCTCTTTCAGCCTCGATCAGAATGCTATCGATTAAACCCAGCCGGGTGAAAATAATTGTCAGCCAGCGAAGGCAGCGACCATAGGGAATATCAGCTATGAGATCGGTACATTTTGACCGGTATTCTTTTAACATTTTTTCCGTGAGACCATAACGGGCCAAAACTTCAGCCGCCTTAATTCCAGTTAGTATCGCCGAATTAATTCCTTTCCCTTTAAAAGGTCGATTAAGCCCGGCCGCATCGCCGATCATGATTATTCGAGGAAGAAGAAAATTCCTGGCGGGCCCTGTCGGGAATCTCCCCTTGTAATAAGACAGAGAGGCCAGAAGTTTATCGCCTATTTCCGGTAACACTTTTTTTACTGCCGGTAATCTCAAAAAGCAGTCCATGGCCGTTGCCTCGACTTCTTTGCCGGCTATGTTAATACTGAGGTGGTTGCCCTTCGGCGTGATCGCTCCGAATTCGACCCGCCGGAGAGAAGAAAGCAAAAAAGCATGTAGATACTGGCCAAAAGAAGCCATGGCCTGCTCCCCCGGATGAATTTTGGTCACGATGGAGGAGAGACAATCTGGAGCTCGATAGGGAGTCAGACGTTCCATAACCTTAATCATGCCTTCGTCCAGGCCGAAGGCCCCAACCACCAGATCTGCTTTGAGATTATTGCTTTCGCTATAAACCATTATCCCGTCGCTTAGAAGGTCTAAATCAATGACACGAGCTCTGATAATGCTCACACCTTCTTCCCCTGCTTTTGCAAAGAGGTAGCTGTCGAATTCAACGCGTCGGCAGGCGTAGGAGGGTTCGTGATGGCCGTCGAGACGAAGTGTCCTTCTTTCAGTATGAAGATAATAGCCAAGCAGGCATTTTTGAACTAAAGCCCAGGGAAAGGGAAGTCCAAGTTCTCGTTCCATTATCTCAGGCAGAGGCGGAGAAAGAACTCCCAGGCATTGGTTATAGTGACTCTTTTTTTCTAAGGGCTTCCCTTCATAAAGAAAAATTCGAGGAGGTTGAGGCTGATGACGAACTAACCGGCTTAATTTAATTGCGAATGAAGTTCCCGCCGGCCCACCTCCGATAACAACTATTGTCTTATTGCTGAGAGAAGCGGATTCTTTAACCTCTAAGGATTTGACTGAATAGAAAGAACTCGAGCTAAGAGCGTTTGCTCTGTCAGAGGCAGATAATATCTCACCGGGTATTGAATTTAAATTATTATTTATCCTGGCTTCAGAAGAAGAAAGAAAGAGGTCCCGGTGGCTGATCCCAGTTTTATTTGAATCTTCGGGCCGAGACATATTATGGCTCTCGTGAGGCGGGGCGTTACCGGAAAGGGAAATTTCAGTTTTTCTATTTTTGAATATTTCGATTACCGAAAATTTTAAAATTTCCCATAATAAGCGTGGCTGAAAGCAGGCTCTGAAAATTTGCCGATAGGGTTTTTCACCGGTAAAGATATCCCAGAGGATTTCTTTTAATTGCCGGCTGAGGAAGGTTTCTCCGCTCTTTTTGAGGAGAGATAGATTGAATTTTGTCAGAGGTGGAAAGGAGGCAATCAGGTCATTCCAGCGAAAGAGGATCCGGCCATAAAAGTTATCTTTAATTATCAATTTTTTAGCCCGATGATAATAAATTTTATTTGAGTTTTTTCCTGAATAGTTCTCGAAAATAGCTTGAGCCGCCAGCCGGGCTGAGTGGAAAGCTGATTCCAGCCCATTCTTGTAATAGCGGCAAAAAGCGGCGTCACCGATTAAAAGAAAGCGAGGGCTTTTGGGTGGATGACAGGAAGAGACAACAATGCGGGGATGACAGAAGCAGGTTGGCTCAGAGGGGGGAAAGCGTTTCTTTATTTCTGGTAATTCGTAAAATTCCTGAAGAATCTCTGGAGAAACATCTTTCCAGCCAATTATAGTTAGGGTTGTAAATTGACCTTTAGGAATCAGGGTAGCGTAGCGAATGAGTTGGTGCCGGGGAAAAAAGATATGGATATCATGGCCGATGATTTCCTCTCTGATTTCATCCGGGAATTTTAGTTCAGCCTGGAAGGTGAGCCGGGTGGCTGGCGGCACATAACCAAGTCCAAGATGTTGAATCTTCTGGCCCAGGTTTGTATTAACTCCAAAGGCACCAATAAGCCAGTCAACCTCTTCCTCAGCCAGAGAGGAGGGCGAACTTCCATAACGAACAATAATGGCTTCCCCTTCTTTTTCCGGGAAGCGTAGAGACTGGACAGGAAAGGGAATTAATCTAGCTCCCATATCCTGAGCCCAGTTCAGGAGAAAATCGTCGAAGCTGATAATATCTGGAAACCGGGCATAACGGGGGCCATTACCCCGAAAAACAGTGGCCACCTTTCCCTGCCTGCCAGGAGGGGATTCAAGACGTATTGATTCATCCTGAATGTGAAGTCTGTAGCCCTCTACCCAGCTCATAATCCTTTTAGCTGGCAGGAAAATGCCCTCTTCCTTCAGCCGCAGTTGAAGACTTCGAGAGATAACCCCGGCGCAGAGATTACAGCCCTTGGGCCCGCTTTTTTGAAAACTCTTACCATCGAAAATAATCAGGCTGATGGGAATCTGCAGGCGATAGGCCCAGCGGCTGGCAAAATGAGCAAAAAAGGAGCCAGCTGGTCCGCCGCCAATTATGCCCAGCCGCCAGGGTGGAGCCGCCTCCCCTCTGACCATGGGTAAATTATACTATATCTATAAATAAGATAGAAATAGTAAAATTTTAGGATTTTTCATTTTTCTTTTTACTTCTTTCTTAGCTCTTCGGCGGAAAGTAGGCTACTAAAAATCTTTAGGTTTATCAGGTTATGGCCAGAAGTAAGATTATGAATGAGGTTTACAGTAGCATATTTGTTTTAAAAACCAGGAAATATAGATGGTCAAGCCGACCGTAACTTCGATTAAAATTTCAAGAAAATTTATGTTCGTAATCATCCTGAAAAAACGCCAGGATAAGATTTTGTCGGGGCCTTCTTTCTTAAAGGAGAAGATTTTTTTCAGGCGAAAAGGTTAGGATGAGATTTTATATAGTTAAATTTATTCTGCCCGTGGTTTCACCCGACAAAGGTTCAGGATAAAGAAATGCTTCAGCCTGTTAGTTCTTAAGGCTCAGCCTCGGTGGATAGCCCATTAATAAAAGCCTTGTTCTTTGAGAGCTCTTTAATATTATCTCTGCAGCCTTCGGGCACAGGAAAGACCTGCTAGTGTGTATAAAAGGAAGAGGCTCTAGAATCCCAGCTTGACCTCATAAAAAGGATGGGCTGAAAATAAATTGCCTGACAGTTTTCAAATAAGTTTATGTCTGGAAATTTTGCTTGTCTGAAAATTTCGTCTTTTTTAAAGAAATAAAACTGGGATGAGCGGGAGAGATCAGCACTATTTAAAGGGAAAGCCAGGGTGAATTTGACAGTGGCCCGGAAATTGAGGGAAAATATATTTGATGAATCCGGGAGAAGGAGATGACTATGAGAAAATTAAATTGGGGCTATTTGCTGGGACTCGCTCTTCTAAGTTTTATCCTGACAGTTAATCTTTCAGGGCAAAAAAAGGTCATCGAGGCTATCTGGGCACCAGAGCCGGTCAATATTGACGGCAATAATAATGATTGGACCGAGGTCGCTTTAAATACGGAGAAAAAACTGGCCATTGATTATGCCTTTCGTCATGATGGCCAGAACCTCTATATTTTATTCATTTTTAATGACCCCAAATTCCTGAGCACGATTAATGACACTGGCCTGACGATTTATTTTTCTCCGGCTACAAAGAAGAGTAAGGATTTTGGTCTGAGATTCACCCGCAAGAACGTCACCGGCGAGGAGCTGATTGCTCTTATGGAAAAACAGAAAACAGAGCTTACAGAAGAGCAGAAGGCCAAACTGCGAGAAAATCCGAAGGCTCGCTACCTTTTCTATGAGGCCATGGTTGTTGGCAAGAAAGGCGAAATTTATCCACCCCATGATCAGGAGGGAGTGGCACCACCAGCTTTCAGAGTAGGTCGGAGCGGCAAAAGTGTCATTTATGAATTCCGGGTTCCCCTGGCTCCCCAGAGCACTTATATTGCCGGGATTGGCTTTCAGCCCGGGCAAGACCTCAGAGTTGGTTTTGAGTGGGGTGGAATGACCCAGGAAATGCGAAAGGCCATGATGGCCAGACTGGCTGAACAGGGAACTCGGGCCAGAGCAACCGATACCTCTTTTGAAAGAACGATCAGCGGTGGTGAAGATGAAGGTGGTTTAGCTATGGGTGGGGGCGGCGGTGTACCCTTACGTTCGACGCCTAAAAAATATTCCTTCTGGGTTGACCTGAAGATTTCTCAGAATCAGTAATTAACAGGTCTGGAAAGATAAGCCCTGGAGAAAAGAAGGAAGGTATTTCTTATCCGGATAAATTAATTACCTCGCCTTAGAGAGAAAAATTTATAAAAGAGGTGATTGGGTCAATTTTCAGGTTTTTATTTTACTTGATTTAAATGCCTATTCATGGCTACAAAATGATAGAAAAAGTCCGATTAAAAAGCGAAACAATTTTATGGTTAATTGATTAATCCAATCCCGGCAGTTCTTTTGGGAAGTAAATAATTTATTAGGCTCGTTGAGGCTTTACTTCAATTAAAAGATTCAATTAAAAAAGGAGAATGAGATTTTAAAGGTCCCCCAAAGGCACTTAAAGATTAAAAGGCAGATTTATTCTCAGCCTGACTTCAAGGCAAGGTCTTCATTTTCATCGAATATAAAGTTTTTTCAAGCGGAGAAAGCTAAAGATACAGCCATAAAAAGCTCTGGAAGGTTCAGGCTCTTCAAGGATGGCCCGCCCAGGAAGCCAGAAAGGCGCCCGTAAAGGCAACCATCAGGGCCAGAAAGCGTAGCCAGGTTAATTTTTCTTTAAGAAAAACGACAGCAAGAATAAAAATAAAAACTGTGCTCAGTTGATTCAGAGGAGCGGCGATGGAAGCGGCCGTAAATTTCATGCCGGCCACCCAGGCAATAATTCCTCCATAGGCACCGATAAGAGAGGCAGCCAGCATTACTGCCCAGTTGGAAGCCTGAGTCAGGGGATGAAGAATTTCTCTTCTGGTCCGGAAAAAAGGCAGGGCGATCCAGAGAAAAAAAGCACCGGAAATCATTCTGACCGCTGCTACCCAGAAAATGGAGAGCTTCAGCAGCAATGGTTTGATCATGACGATGCCTATGGCCATGAAGGCCATGGAAAGGGCTCCGGCCAGAATTCCAGTGAAGAGCTGCTTTTTCCTTGGTTCTTCGTTTCCCCGCCAGCTAATAGCCATGACGGCCAGAAGAATCAGGCTGACCCCGATGAGCTGTCTTGTTCTCATTCTTTCCCCGAGGAAACTTATTGACAGAGCAATGACAAAGGGACTGTAAAGACACTCGACGATGGCTGTTAAGCTCGCGCCGATTTTATTCAGACAGACAAAAAAGAGGGTATCGGAAAAGGCAATACCGAAAAGGCCGCTGAGAATGAGAAGAAACGTGGTCCTCAAATTTTCCAGGCCAGCTGAAGGAGCCAAGAAGTAGGCAGTTATTAACAGGAGGAGCCCGGCCAGGCTACTTTTAAAGAGATTAAGAGCCAGGGGCGAAACTTTTCGGCCACTTAACCGGAAAAGAATTACAGCTACTGCCCAGGCCAGTGCAGAGATAACGGAAAAAATTTCACCCTGATAAGGGAAGTTCATGTTTCTAAAGTCAGATGGCTGATCATAAGCGACCTGAAGTCAAAATTAAAAAAATAAAAAACAAAATTGAATAGTATTTAGCTATATCAGAATGGCAGCTACGAGGTCAAGAATTCTAACCATTAATTAGAGACTCAGAAAGAAACTTCCTTTTTCGCCTTTATTTTTTTCCTTTAACTTTTTTTCTTTCCAGCAGGTCACACTCCATGAAGGTCTTTTCTTCAGGATTAAAACGAAATGTTCTCAGTTCAAAGGGTTTAAGCTTGATTCTTTTTTTGACCTCGAAAAGAGGTAAATGAATAACCGTTTCGCGATTCATCCCGGTTGGTTCGAAAATTCTGATAATGAGATCATTCCCGCTTTCACTCTTCTTGACTGCTGGAACGACGGTAACCGGATCCTCAAGCACTAACAAAGGTTTAAATTTTTTTCCTTTTCCTGAGGGAAAATGGGGCAAAGCCAGGGGCCTTTCATGGTGAATCAGCGCCTCTCTTTCCACCAGAGCCAGCCTTTCCTCAACCGGGCCTGCCTTTATCCAGAAGCGGAAGAGCCTTTCTCCCTGGTCATGCCGGGGAATAAAACGATCCTGGACCACCATCGGTCGCTCAGGCACAGGATCGGCAGCATAGGCCGGAGAGCGAAGCAAGGATAGACGAATCTCTCCAGCGCGGCAATCAGAGCCATATAGACCATCATTGATACAGGTCAGGGCTATATCCTGGTTCTTGGAGATAAGGGCAACCCACTTCTGACTGGCAGTTTCCCGTCCATCAACGGGAAGTTCTTCGACGCCATAAACTGTCTGCCCGAGATACCAGGCCTCATGAAAGGTGGTGGGCAGGCTCAGCTTGAGCATCCGGTCCTTTTCCTGCCAGTAAACCAGGACTTCGATTTCTATTTCTGTTCCTCTCTTGGGCAATTTATAGCGAAGAAGAAGGAGCGAAAGATTATAGCCCAGCACGCTTTCAATTATGGTTCTTACCGGCCCATCTTCAATGACCCTAACAGGGGGCAATGGCGCTGAAAGCCCCTGACGGAGCCAGGCATAGCTTTCGGCCGGAAGAAGCTCAAAACGACCAGCTATTTCCCGAAAGCTTTTCACCGTCATGCCCCAGGGATCGGCATTATCCATCATGACTAAAGGCTCAAAGGCCTTTGGTTCAAAAATTTCCTGCCCTCTAATTTTTAGGGAGTCGATTAAGCCGGTAGTACAATTGATGGTCGCCTCAATCTCAGGGGAATGAAAATGGAAAAAACCATTTTCTTCCCTGAGTTCCTTTTGGGGCCTCTTTTCTTTTTTTTCAAGATAACAGGAGAAG
>Ga0197142_1003252_pt1 | contig 13736 bp, 12 predicted proteins | sample GBS60_MetaG_FD_148614 | JGI IMG/M metagenome (GOLD analysis project Ga0197142, IMG submission 148614) | Sediment microbial communities from Great Boiling Springs, Gerlach, Nevada, United States - GBS 60_MetaG | ecosystem: Environmental > Aquatic > Thermal springs > Hot (42-90C) > Sediment... | reverse complement strand
GTTTAAATCATTTAACAACAAACCTTGATAAGGAACAGAAGTACCAACAACTAAAACGTTAGGATCAAGGGAACTGTTTTTTACGATGGATTTAATTCTGTTTATATTAGCTGCATAGGATTGTGGCTTTAAAAAAGAATCATAATTTCCAGTTCTTAAAAAGATTTCGAGAAAAAAGATTAAACCTATTGGAACGTAAAAAATCGGATGGGAAAGGAATTTCAACAATTCTTTTGTGCTGCTTTTCATTAAAATTCTTAGTTTTCTATGTGATTTTATGGTCAATGAAATTAAATAATAAACGCTTGATTGATATATAGTCTCAAAATAGAAAAAAAATTTTTGGATTTTTAATTATCCTAATTTTTTTTGCTTGCAATTTTTTTGTTTTTTTGAAATAATTAAATGATTTTAATATATTAAATATTTAATACTATAAAATAATTAATGGAGGTAACTTATGCCTTATGATAAAGAAGAGAAAACAACGGAGTCAACATCTAAGATAACAAGAAAAAGTTTTTTAAAGATTTTAGGTGTAGCAGGAACAGCAGCGATTATTAATTCATTAAAAGGCAATCAGCTATTTGCTTTTACTGAGCCATTTAAGCACGACAATCCTTTGCGTGGATATCCAAATCGAGATTGGGAAAAACATTATCGGGACTTGTATAGTTATGATTCTACTTTTCATTTTTTGTGTGCACCAAATGATACTCATAACTGTTTGTTAAAAGTTTATGTAAAAAATGGAGTAGCAGTACGCATAGGTCCATCGTTTGGTTATGGTAAAGCTACGGATATATATGGTAATAAGACAAGTCATCGTTGGGATCCAAGATGTTGTCAAAAAGGATTAAGTTTAATTCGTAGGTTTTATGGGGATAGAAGAGTAAAAGGTCCAATGATTCGTAAAGGATTTTTAGAATGGATTAAAGCAGAATTTCCGAGAGATCCCAATACTGGTAAACCACCCGAACAATATTTCAAAAGAGGCCAAGATGATTGGGTAAAGATTTCATGGGAAGAAGCATTTGATTATACAGCAAAAGTAATAGAAAATATTGCAAATACATATTCCGGAGAACAAGGAAAAAAATATCTATTGGCACAAGGATATGATCCGGAGATGGTCGATGCAATGAAATTGGCTGGAACACAAACATTAAAATTTAGAGGTGGAATGGCTGCACTAGGAGCAACAAGAATTTTTGCTGAATATCGATTAGCAAATTCCTTAGCACTATTAGATGCGAAAATTCGTGGTGTTGAACCCGATAAAGCCTTAGGTGGAAGAGGATGGGACAATTATAGTTGGCATACTGATTTACCACCAGGTCATCCAATGGTTACTGGTCAACAAACCAATGATTTCGATTTAGCTAATGCAGAATATGGAAAATTGTTAGTTGTATGGGGAATGAACTGGTTAACGACAAAAATGCCCGACGCTCATTGGCTTACAGAAGCAAGGTTAAAGGGTTCTAAGATAGTGGTAATTTCTGTAGAATATAGTGCAACAATGAATAAAGCAGATTATGGATTAGTTGTACGACCTGGAACAACACCAGCTTTGATTTTGGGCTTTGCTTACTTATTCTTAAAAAATAAAACATATAGTGAAGAATTTATTAAAAGATATACAGATATGCCTTATTTAGTACGTTTGGACAATTTACAAATCTTACGAGCAAATGATATCGATCCAAAATATAAATTAGCTGAATTGAAAGAAAATATTGTTGTTCTAAAAGAAGGAGATAAACCTCCCAAACCAACTTTACAATTTGGTCCAATTGTTTCAGAAAGCTTAAGAAAAGAATGGGGAGATTATGTAGTTTGGGATAAGAATTCAAAAAAACCCATTATTGTTACGCGAGATCAATATGGAAAAAGATTTAATGTAAACGCTGCATTAGAAGGAACTTTTACGGTTAAGCTTGCTAATGGTAAAGAAATAAAAGTTCGACCTGTGTTCGATTTATACAAAGAATATATAATGAAGAATTTTGATCTTGACACTGTTTCAGAAATTACTTGGGCCCCAAAAGAAGGGATTCAAGAAATTTATAATGAGCTAGTAAAGAATAAAGGTCAAACATTGTTTTTCTTTGGTATGGGACCAAATCAATTCTTTAACAATGATCTAAAAGATAGAGCAGCATTCTTTTTGGCTGCTTTAACAGAAAATATTGGTAAACCAGGTGGAAATATAGGAAGTTATGCAGGAAATTATCGTGGTGCATATTTTAGTGGTTTAGGAACTTATATCTTTGAAGATCCCTTTAATATTACATTAGAAGAAAATAAACCAGTAAAAATTAAACCTTATTGGAAAGGCGAATCAGTCCATTATTTTAATCATGGTGAGTCTTTACTTAGAATGGGAAAAGAAAGAATTACAGGAAAAACCCATATTCCAACTCCAACAAAATTTATTCATGTATCCAATAGTAACTCTTTGATCGGAAATATTAAAGGTCATTATGATTTAATCATGAATACCTTACCGAAAGTAGAATGTTTAGCAATAAATGAATGGTGGTGGACACCTTCTACAGAATACGCAGATATCGTATTTGCAGTTGATAGTTGGGCAGAATTTAAACATCCTGATATGACTATTTCTGTTACCAACCCTTTCTTTTATGCATATCCACGCACACCATTTAAACGTATCTATAATACATTAGCAGATATTGAGGTTACAGCTGGAATTGGGAAAGCCTTAGCCAAATTAACAGGAGATAAACGATTTGAAGATTATTGGCATTTTGTATATCAAGATAAAACGAAGGTATACCTACAAAGAATCATTGATAATAGTAATCCTTTTAAAGGATATGATTTCGAAGAAATCGAAAAAAAAGCAAAAGAAGGAATTCCAACATTAATGATGACTAGAACTACTCCAAAAACAGGAGCTTGGGAACAAATAAACGAAGATAAACCTTTCTATACGAAAACTGGTAGATTAGAGTTTTATAGAGAAGAAAAAGAATTTATAGAATCCGGAGAGAACTTACCAATTTATCGAGAACCTATAGATTCTACTTTTTACGAACCAAATGTGATATTAGCAAAACCACATGTAGCTATAAAACCAAAATCTCCAGAAAATTATGGAATTTCTTCTTCGAATTTAGATGGCGATGTTAGACAAGCAAGGCATGTCATAAAAGATTGGAAATCTCTTAAATTAACAAAACATCCATTAATGAAGGATGGACATCGATTTATTTTTCATACACCAAAATATAGACATGGGGTGCATACATTTGGACATGATACTGATGTTGTTGCAATATGGTTTGGTCCTTTTGGTGATATGTATAGAATGGATAAACGAAAACCTTATATTTCTGAAGCATATATTGAGATTAATCCACTCGATGCAAAAGAATTAGGCTTAAATAACGGTGATTATGTATATGTAGATGCAGATCCACATGATAGACCTTTCCATGGTTGGCAAAAACGAAATAAAGATTATCAAGTAGCTCGTTTGTTATGTAGAGTAAGGTATTATCCTGGTACTCCCAGAGGAGTCACAAGAATGTGGCATAATATGTCACCAGCAACCTATGGAACTGTATTAGGAAATAAAACAAATCCCAATGGATTAGCGATCAACTCTAAGACTGGTTATATTTCTTTGTTTAGAAGTGGTTCTCACCAAAGTTGTACGCGAGGTTATTTAAAACCAACATTAATGACAGATTCATTGGTAAGAAAAAATTTAATTGGTCAAATCGTGGATAAAGGATTTGCACCAGATGTTCATTGTCCTACGGGAGCACCACGCGAAGCTTTTGTCAAAATAACAAAAGCAGAAGCAGGTGGTTTAAATGGTGTAGGTGTATGGAAACCAGTACAATTGGGTTTAACACCAACTAATGAAAATCCAAAATTAAAACAATATATTTCAGGAAACTTTATAAGTTAAAAAAACATATCAAGGAGTTTTTTATGCCCAAAGTAAAAAATTGGCAAATCAATCGACCAATGGAATATCCATACGAAGAAAATAGACCCAAAAAGCAAGTTGCATATATTTTTGATACGAATAAATGTATTGAATGTCAAACATGTTCTGTTGCTTGTAAAACAACGTGGACTTCTGGAAAGGGGCAAGAAGCAATGTTTTGGAACAATGTAGAAACAAAGCCTTATGGTTTTTATCCAATAGCATGGGATTTAAAAATTCTAGAAAAACTTGGACCTCAAAAATGGAATAAAGAAACTTACGAAGGTAAGACAATTTTCGAGGCCGCACCACAAGGAGAAAGGGTATTAGGATATTTACCAGAAGATGAAGATTATACAAGTCCTAATATTGGAGAAGATGAAATATCCGGAATTATTAACAAAGGGGCATTTTTTAAAAATGTTCATTCTGCATGGATGTTTTATTTAGCAAGGATATGTAATCATTGTACATATCCTGCTTGCCTTGCAGCATGTCCTAGAAATGCAATCTATAAAAGAGAAGAAGATGGTGTAGTATTAATTGATCAAACAAGATGTAGAGGATATAAAGAATGTGTAAAAGCATGTCCCTATAAAAAAACATTTTATAATATAGTAACAAGAGTTTCGGAAAAATGTATAGCTTGTTATCCCTTGCTAGAAAAAGGAGAACAAGCTAGATGTGTGCAAACCTGCATAGGAAAAATACGATTACAAGGATGGCTTTCTAAACCAGATCAAATAGACGAGGATAATCCGATTGATTATATAGTACACGTTAAAAAAGTAGCTCTTCCTTTGTATCCTCAATTTGGATTAGAGCCAAATGTGTATTACGTACCACCAGTACATGTTCCAGAAAAATTTCTAAAACAATTATTTGGTCCTAATGCAATGGACGCGGTAAACACTTATAGAAAGGTTCATTCGGATAAAAAATTATTAGCAGCATTACTTCTTTTTGGTAATTCTCCACAAATTATTACCAAATTCAAAGTAGAAAAAGAAGAAGCAGTGGGATACAATAGCAAAGGAGAAGAAGTAGTACGCGTACCTTTTACAGAACCATTTTTCCAAAGACCATTCTTCGACAAAAAAAATGAAGTTTATAGAATCAATACCACATAGGAGTATAATATGAAAAATTTATTAAAAATTATAACTTTTTTGTTTTTAATTCATGGGTTGTTTGCAGACGGTTATGTAATAAAGTATAACAATATGGGTGATGATTTTTTTCTAAAACCTAATCCAGATTCAGAAATATGGAATAAGGTAGATACCATTAACGTAGATTTATTACCACAAAATATAACAACACCATCATTGTTAAAAAATAGCATTTCTAACGTAAAGATAAAAGCAATTCATAATAAAAAATTTATCGCTTTTTATCTAGAATGGAATGATTCTACAAAGAATGATATAACAGATGTGGATAAAGCAAGTGATGCTTGTGCAATTCAGTTCCCAGTAAAAGATTATAATTCTACTTCTCCCTTTATGGGACATGATGGTGCACCAGTTGTAATCTTTCATTGGAAAGCGATTTGGAATAGAGATATAGAAAAAGGATATGTAAAGGTAGAAGATATTCATCCAAATGTTTTTGTAGAAACTTATATGTTTGGAAAGGAAATTGCAAAAGAAGCAAAAAATCCCATCTCTAATGAAAATAGAATATCTCCTGTAGAAGAATTACATGCGGCAGGATTTGGCACTTCAACACATGCAGAAGAAGCAGATATAAGAGCATGGGGTATAAAAACTCAAAATACATGGAAGGTTGTATTTACTTATAAATTTAATCCTAATCATATACCTTCGTTAAAAGAAGGCTCTAACACTGCTTTTGCAATAGCTATATGGGATGGAAACAATAAAGAAGTTGGTGCAAGAAAAAATTATGCACCATGGCAACAAATTAAAATTGAATAGGATTTTTTGTATGAACTTAACAAAAGAAAAATATATACAAGATTTATTAATCCAAGCTGATCTTTATAGATTGATATCCTTAGGGCTAGAAGAAATGGACTGGGAAAACCAGTCCATCTTCTTTGAAAATTTAGAAGATTTTTTATCTATAGATTTTGATAATATATTATTAATAGATAAGAATTTTTATCAATTAATTATAAATTTATTAAAAGAATTATTGCTTTATAAAAATGAATTATTAGAAGGAGAGTATCATCGCTTATTTGATCTACAACATGGAATATCTTATTCGGAAGCAAGTTATGTAAAAATAGAAAAAGGAAATATTCTAAATGATGTTACATCCTTTTATAAAGCATTAGAATTTCCTTATAAAGTAGAAAAGGTTGGTTCACCAGATACGATTACAAAAGAGACAGGATTTATTTCTTATATGTTTTTAAAAGAGTTTTCCATCACAGTAGATAATACATTAAGTGAAAAAGAAAAAGAAGAAAAAAAAGAGATTCTTAAAGAAATTCGATATAAATTTTTAAATGATCATTATTTAAAATGGGTACCAGAATTTATTAACACATTGTTCGAAACAACAGAGCATAGATTTTATATAAATCTTGGGAAAATTTTACAACTATTAATAGAAAAGATTCATTAATGGTTGACTTGTATTATGTTTTTATTTTAAAAAATATTCATATTTATAAAGCAAACCTCCGACCTACATCTTCCTAAGGCTAAATGCTATGGAGTGTAGGCGATAGGGTAGAGGTAGAAATATCTCTGCCTGCCGGCTTGCAAAGGAGGCAACATGTTAAGTAATATAGATCCCGCACGTTCTAATCCAATAATCCTACCAGTCGATAAAATAAAAGATAAATATGGAAGAACATTCCAAACAATTCGATTGAGCTTACTTCCATTGTGTAATTTTGAGTGCGTTTATTGCAAGTTAGACGATGGATATTCAAAAATCAAAGTTCAAAAACCAGAATACTTCATAGAAATAATAAAAAAAATTAATAAAATTATTCCAATAAAAAAGATCCATTTAACGGGCGGTGAGCCAACTTTATATCCTTATTTAGATGAGGTCATATTAGGTTTAAAATCAATCGATGTAAAAGAAATTTCTATTACAACTAATGGTACATTGTTATTAAAACAATTATTCAATTTAAAAAAGGTTGGTCTTAATAGTATTAACTTATCATTAGATGCACTAGACGATATGATTTTAAAAAAAATGGGAACGAAGAAAGATATAGAATTTTATAAAATATTAATTGATGAAATACTAAATTTAAAAATACCTTTAAAAATCAATTCTACTATTATAAAAGGATATAACGATAATCAAATTTTACCCTTATTAGAATATGCAGGAGAAAGAAAAATTACGATAAGATTCTTAGAATATATGAAGATGGGGATTGATGATGATTTACATAAAAAGCGTTTTTTTAGTATGAGTGAAATTTTGAATACAATACAAATGGATTACAAAATATATGAACTACCGCGCGAAATTCATTCAACAGCGTATTATTGGATTACCAATACAAATTATAAATTTGGTATTATTGCCAATCATTCGAAACCATTTTGTATGGATTGTGATAGATTAAGAATAGATTCTTCAGGAAAGATCTATGGTTGTATAACCCAAGATAAAGGTATACCTGTGAATTCATCAGATAGTGATATTCAAATACAAAATAAATTAAAAATTGCTCTTGAAAATAAACAATTGATCTTTAATGGCAGTAATCACAAAATGCATTTTATAGGTGGCTGATTATGATTGATATAACAAATAAGTTTAAAACACTTCGATACGCAAAAGCACAAGGGATTTTAAAATATCCAGAATTTGTTTATGAAAAAATTATCACAAATGATTTACCAAAAAAGGATCCTTTACAGTTTGCGAAGGCGGCAGGTTTTATGGCTGTAAAAAAAACATCTGATTTGATTCCTCATTGTCATCCTATCCCCGTTGAATATTTAAACATTGATTTTGATGTTCAAAAATATCATATTGTAATTACATGCGAAGCTAAAACGATCGCTAGGACAGGAATAGAAATGGAGGTTTTGACAGGAGTTTCTATTACCGCACTAACATTGTATGATTTATTAAAGCCTATAACAAAAGAATTAGAAATAACAGGCATTAAATTGATCCATAAAGAAGGGGGAAAATCCGATAGATGGAAACGAGTACGCGAAGGTCTAACATGTGCTGTACTTGTTTGTTCCGATACAATTTATAAAAAATATGTTCAAAACGAACCTATTCCAGAAGAAAAATCAGGTAAGTTGATTGTAGAAAAAGTAAAAGAATATGGTGTGGATTGTCTTGATTATAAAATTCTTCCAGATGAGCCAAGCGATATAAAACAATGGATACTAGAAAAAATTGATCAAAAAATACCTTTTATATTCATCACAGGAGGAACTGGTTTAGGACCACGAGATAATACGGTAGAGGTCTTAAAAGAAATTGGTGGGAAAGAAGTGCCAGGTATATCCGAAGCAATCCGTGTTTATGGGTATGAAAGAACCCCTTTAGCAATGATGTCGCGAGCTATCTCTGTAATGAAAAACGGATGTTTAATCGTAAGTTTACCTGGAAGTTCCAAAGGTGTAGAAGAAAGTTTACAAGCGATTTTACCTGCGGTCTTTCATGCCGATAGAATGATGAGAGGAGAAAGACATTAATATGGTTACAATAGAAGAAGCAATCCATCTTATAAAAGAAAATTTACCAGAAAAAAAAGTAGAACTAAGAGCTACATATTCTTGCAATGATTTTATATTAGCCGAAGATGTCTATGCTCAATATCCTAGTCCTTATTTTGACAATAGTGCAATGGACGGATATGCTCTTTCTATCGAAGATACAGAATTATTAATCAATGCTTTTGAACCAAAAATATTCGAAGTTATTGGAACTAGTCAAGCTGGAATTCCTTTTTTGAGTAAAATTCCTATGGGAAAATGTATACAAGTAAATACTGGTGCAAAAATTCCCGAGAATACTGGTGCAATTGTCCCAATAGAAGATATTGTGTTTATTAATCATAATATGATAAAAATAAAACAACCAATAAAGAAATTTCAGCATATTCGAAGAAAAGGAGAGGAATTTAAAGAAAATACTCTATTGTTAAAAAAAAATACAAAATTGAACCCAAGAAATATTGCATTACTTTTGCAAGCAGGAAAATTCGAAATCTTTGTTTATAAAAAACCTAAAATAGTGATTATTACAACAGGAAACGAATTAATACCTTATAACGAAAATCTAGAAGAACGGGACATAGAAAAAGGCAAAATTATTGATATCAATTCCTATATTTTAGAGACCATCTTAAAAGAAAAAGGATACGAAATTAAATTATTCAACAATGTAAAAGATATAGAAAACGAAATCTACGAAACAATCCAAAAAAACATAAATTTTGATTTTTTTCTATTAACAGGAGGCGTATCTGTTGGACCATATGATTTCGTTAAAAAAGATGTTGAAAAAGCAGGCTTTAAAACTATCTTTTGGAAGATCAAACAAAAACCGGGTAAACCTATCTATTTTGCCAAAAAAGAAAATAAGGTTTTATTTGCTTTACCAGGAAATCCTGTTTCGAGTTTTATCAACTTTCAACATTATGTCTTACCAGCAATCCATTATTACGAAGAAGAAATTTGGAATTATAAAAATATTTTGCTAAAATCACATTCAGAAATTTTAAACGAACAAAATAGAGATGCATTTTTTACTATTAGAATTCTTGATAACGAATATTTTGAAATTGCACCGAATCAAGGTTCTCATAAAATCTCTTCGATTGCGTATTCCGATGGTTATATCATTGTTCCAGCTGGAAAAAAGATTCATAGAGATCAAACTTATCCTTGTTATTTATGGATGTAAAACGTTTTAGTAGACAGATTATCCTCGAGGAATTTGGAATAGAAGGGCAAATATTATTACAGAACTCAAAGGTATTAATCATCGGTTTAGGGGGATTAGGTAGTCCAACTGCAATATACCTTACGATTGCTGGAGTAGGCACTTTAGGCTTGTTTGATTTTGATCGAGTCGATTTAAGCAACTTACAAAGACAGCCATTATACACAGAAAGCGATGTAGGTCAATACAAAGTTGATGTTGCCAAAAAACGGTTGGAAGAATTTAATAAAAATATTTATATAAATATATATAAAGATTTTTTTAATTTATCTTATAAAGAAATTTTAAAAGATTACGATTTGATCATTGATTGTTCAGACAACATTCCCACAAGAAAAATGCTCAATCAAGCATGTTTAGAGCTTGGTAAGCCATTTATCTATTGTTCTATCGATCAGTTTACTGCTCAAATTGCTTTGTTAAATTATGATAATGGACCTTGTTATGATTGTTTATTTCCAAATATAGAAAATTCTTCTCTTGCTGGTTGTTTAGATAGAGGAGTATTAGGACCAATTGCTGGTATTGCTGGAATGTATCAAGCGTTAGAAGCAATCAAATTTCTATCCAATATGGATTTTCTAAAAGATCATTTGTTATACATTGATTTAATGCAATATAAAATGCTCAAACTCAAGATTCAAAAAAACTCCGAATGTCATTGCAATCATTATTATAATTCTTCGCGTTCACGAAGATATATTTCAGAGAAAGATTTTGAGGTTGAATCTATAACCATAGAAAAGATGCATTATCTAAAAGATTTTGTTGTTTTGGATCTAAGAGGCGATGAGAATAATTCTGATATTTTCGATAAATTATCCTTGTTCACCAATAAAGTATATAAGATTGATTTAAAAGAATTACCTTTTAGAACAGAAATTTTACCCAAAAATAATAACATTGTTGTTGTTTGTTCTTCAGGAGCAAGAGCTAAACAAGCAGCTATTCTATTAAAACAATTATCCTTTTCGAATGTGTATTATCTTCTATGGGATGAATTCTTTGAATAAAAAAAATGTATTGACGTTTTTTAAAAATATTTTATAAATGTTTTTATGAATCGATTAACAGAAACACAAATTCAAGAAATATTACAAAAAGATTTACCTGATTGGAAATACGAAAACAATAAAATTAAAAGAAATTTAACATTTAAAGATTTTAAACAAGCCTTTTCGTTCATGACGTTATGTGCTTTAAAATGCGAACAGATGGATCATCATCCCGAATGGTTTAATGTGTATAATAAATTAAATATTGAATTAAACACACACTCTATTGGTGGTGTATCGGAATTAGACATAGAACTAGCAAAATTTATCGAAGAACAATACAAAAGGTTTTATGTATGAACCGTTGGAGAGATTGGTATGAGCAAGGGGTTCGTGATTTAAAAAAAGCAGAATTGGATTATCAATATCAATTTTACGAATGGGCTTGTTTTACATGTCAACAAGCTTCAGAAAAGATCATTAAGTCCTTAGGATTATACTTGGGGATTGAACTTTGGGGACATTCACTAACAGAAATGCTAAGAATTTTATCCAAAAAAATTCCCATAGAAGAAGAAATGATAAATTATGCAAAGTTATTAGATTTATATTATATTCCAACAAGATACCCAAATGGTTTTGCAGAAGGGAATCCAGCGAAATATTTTACCGAAAAACAAGCAAGAGAGGCAATTGATGCGACATATAGTATCATTAGATTCTGTGAAAGCCTTTTACCTAGATAGAAAAGAAATTATCGAGCATTTAAAAAAAATTTCTTATAGTGCATTACATGAATTTCCAGAAATCCATCAAATTAGATTAATTGGTTCCTTAGCGAATCACACTGCTACTGGACTAAGCGATGTAGATTTATGGATTATTGTAAATGAATATAAAGTTGAACATCCTATTGAACGATTAAAACCTTATTATTTTTATTTTGCAGATAAAATTTTTTTAAGTTTAGATATAATCATTACTCTAAAAGATGATTTATACAAAGAAATTCATAATAAAATACTTCAAGAAAGCATTTTATTAGCGGAACAATCTAAGATTTAATCAAATCTAATGGATACTGTGATAGTGTATCTTCTACTTCTTGTTTTATTCTGCTGTTATCCCACTTTAGATGTTTACCCATAAATTGAGCGATTTTTTCTAAATCTTTTTTATTAGGTTTTCCGTATGTTCCTAAGCCAATTCTTCTTCTAATTACATCGTCTAATGTTCTTGCGCCTTCGTACTCTATGGCGAATAGTACTTGTGCTAATACATCTCTTTCGGGATAAGCTTCAGAAACGGGATTCGCTAACGATGGATTTTCGCGAATGATTTTTAACAATTCGATATGTTCTGTACCATATAAACTAATCAAATATTTGTGTTGATCAACTGTAATTTCGTCAATGTGGAATTCTTTTAAGGCAAAATTTTCGTAAATGGAATAGGGATTAGAATATCCCGGCGATCCAAATAAAGGCAAAATAGATGTGTCGACATTTTTATCGTTTTTTAATTGTGGATATTCTTTATAAATTTCTTTTATCACATCTTCGCCCAATTGTCGAGAGGTTGTCCATTTTCCTCCTGCAACACTTATTAAACCATAGATACCTTCGTTTGTATGATGAAAGATTTCGTATTTTCGCGATGCTTTATAGGTATTTCCTTTTCCTGTAAAGATCAATGGACGTATACCTATAGGTATATCAACTATCATTTCTTCTTTTAAGAGATTTCCAGGAATTGTGCTGTTAAAATCGTTCAATAGTTGATTAACATCATCACTAGTTGGTTTTAGGTTATCGGGCTCATCGGGGAAAGGTGTATCGGTTGGACCAATTAAAGATAATCCCATCCAAGGAATAACAAAAAAATGGCGATGTGTTTTTGTTCGAAAGAGCAATGCAACTTTATGGTTTAGAACTTGTTTTGTTAGTAAGTGGATACCTTTGGACCTCATGATTTTTTTTACTGGTTTTCCAGTTATTCGAGAAAGTAGTGTATCGATCCATGGACCTGTCGCGTTTATTATAACCTTTGCTCTAAAAGTAGCTGTCTTGCCAGTAATTTGATCTTTTACTTCTATCCCTTTTATGAATAGCTTGCCGTTCGATTTTTCTGTTATAAAGTTTTCTATGATTGTATGATTATAAAATCTTGCACCTTTTTCTACCGCGGATTTTAAAAATGCCAATGTTAAACGCTCAGGATGTAAACTTTGACAATCATAATATAAAAAGCCGCCTTTGTTGGTAATAGATTTTATTTCTGGTGCTACATTGATTAATTCGTGGTGTGTAATTAATCTACTCGCAGGAATATAGGTTTCTTCTGGTACAAATTGATTTCTGTCGTAAGACAATATATCGTAAAGTTTTAAACCTGTGTAAATTAACGAAGGATGTGGTTTAGTCCATGGCAGAATTGGGATAACAAAGGGTAATGGTTTTACTAAATGGCTTGCTGCAAGTAAAAGAATTCTTCTTTCGCGTAATGATTCCCTTACTAATCCAAATTCAAAATTTTCTAAATATCGTAATCCACCATGAATCAATTTAGAAGTGGCGGCACTGGTTGCCCAGCCAAAGTCATTCTTTTCTATTAGACCTACATAATGACCGCGTTCAGCTGCTTCTCTTGCAATAGCTACACCAGTTATACCGCCACCGATGATTAATATATCAAAATCTTGGGAATCTTTAACTTCTGAACTTAACTTTAAAGTAAACATGAATCCAATTCATTTAATTTGGTCTTTTTTTCAATAATACTTTTCTTTCAATCTCAAAAATTTTATTGGGGATTTTTTCTTTTCCCATATCTTTTTTATCGTTTTCTTTAATAAATAG
>Ga0197142_1003250_pt1 | contig 13739 bp, 11 predicted proteins | sample GBS60_MetaG_FD_148614 | JGI IMG/M metagenome (GOLD analysis project Ga0197142, IMG submission 148614) | Sediment microbial communities from Great Boiling Springs, Gerlach, Nevada, United States - GBS 60_MetaG | ecosystem: Environmental > Aquatic > Thermal springs > Hot (42-90C) > Sediment... | reverse complement strand
GTTTTGATGCGCCGGGCGTTGAGATTGATTTGGGAGCTATCGGCAAGGGATATGCCGTGGATTGTGCAGTAGAAATCTTACGAGACGTTGGCGCTGTTAGTGGTCTAATTCACGGCGGGACTAGCATCGTCTACGCACTCAGCAATTCGCCTTATGACGGTGGTTGGAACATTGCGGTTAATCGAGATGAAGAAACAATGCCGCACGTGTTATTTACTCTCTGCGATTCTTCTCTTTCCGTCTCCGCTCCTCACGGTAGATTTTTCAAGCGTAGCGAGCAAATATACGGACACGTTATCGATCCGAGAACCGGTGAACCTGTCCAACGTGCAGCAAAGGCGGTGGTTGTAGGGCCGTCAGCCACCGAAACTGATGCGCTTTCTACCGCGCTATTGGTACTTGGAGAAGAATGGTTGCCGGAACTCAGCGATCGCTTTCCCGGCTTCTTCGGAACAGTTTTACCACTGTATAGCGGTAGATAGGCTATTTACAAATTGGGGCATGTAGTAGGGTAAACTAAGTGTGAGTGAGTCAGGCTGGCCTTAGTTATTAGTTGATTGATTAGAAGCGCGTTGAATATCGTAACTTAATCTTGATCGAGCTACTTTTAGTTATCGCTATAACTGCCAAACTTGCTGCAGTCCTGTTTACTATCTTATTTCTGTGAGGCAAACTGCAATAAGCCAAATGCATCTCAAAAAGGGGAAGTATATCGCGTATGGGCTTATATTTTGAGATATAGGGGGTGAACTCTGTAGGAACTTTTCCGATGCTAATATGCAATCGATAAGTAAAAGATTAATTCCGCGGTTGAAGCTTTGTTCATTAGACGTTAAGCCACGTTCGGCTATCAGGCAGCATCACTAACGCGATCAGTTTTTACCAGTACCGCTAACAATAAAGCAGCGGTGAGCGATGTGATGGCACCGTAGTAGAACGGTGCGGCAGGAGAGACGTTGTCCCAAAGAAAGCCTGCTATTAAACTTGCAGGTAAAAGGGCTACACCGCTAAACGTGAAATACGCGCCTACAGCAGTTCCTCTCAAAAACGGTGGAGCAAGGTCAATCGCCATTGCCCTCAGCATTCCCTCAGACATACCGTAGTAGATGCCGTATATCACAAACCAAAACCACATACCGGTTTGTGTGCTTACTCGAGCTATCGCAAAGTAGACGGCGGAAAATATAAGCCATCCAACTACAACAAACGGTTTTCGACCGATTCGGTCGGAGAGTATTCCGATTCTTGCTGCAACTAAGGCAGAGATAGCATTGAATGCCACATAGACTCCTAAAAATGTAACGAACGACATGCCGACCCCGCCCTTGTTCGGCGGACTTGTGGCGCGAAGTACGAGGAATGCATCGCTGGAGTTGCCAATCGCAAACAAAGTAACTATCCCTAAGAATATCTTGAAACGCCTATCGAGTGCTGAGAGCTTGAGTTCCGGCTTGCCAACGGCGTGATCCTCGCGCTTTCGTTCTGGCACAAAGATCGTCAGTACAAGCCATCCCAGCACAGCGGGAACGGTGGCCGCGATGAAAATCATATGATACAACCCGCGATGTTTCTCGCTTGGCGCAACAATGAAACCTTCGCCCAAGTAGAAAAGAAGCAGCAAAATGATGAGCGGGCCAAGAGTTGCTCCTGCTGTGTCCATTGCTCGATGAAAGCCGAATGCGCGCCCTCGAGCAGCTTCTTCGGTTGCATCGGCGATCAGTACGTCCCTTGGTGCGCTCCTAATCCCTTTACCGAACCTATCTGCAAAGCGTATCCCCAAAACGTAAGGCCAGGATGTCGCAAGCAGGAAAAACGGCTTTGACATTGCAGAAAGCCCATAACCGATTACTGCCAGAAGTTTTGGTCTACCGAACCTGTCGGTAAGGTAGCCAGCATAAACCCGCAGCACGGATGCAGTGCTCTCGGCAACTCCTTCTATTAGACCTATCATGTGACCTGGAGCTCCAAGCGCGAAACGAAGAAACTGCGGCACTACAGGAATCAACATCTCGCTAGAGATATCCGTAAGGAAACTCACTATTCCCAGCGTGAAGACAGTGCGGCTTATGCCTAATATCTTTCTGTTTCTGAGCTCTTGCATCTTACTGATTCGATCCTCGCTAGTTCAGCTTGGCCCCCCACAGTTCGGCAAAAATTCGGGGTATATCCGTGTTGTCGTGCGTTCCGCTGAACCGTTCAGATCCGGGCCCAAATGCGTAAAGAGCTACCATATTGCCCGTGTGGCTTCCACAAGTCCACTGAGGCGTGAAGAAAGAAGTCTTATCTTTCGGGTTATGCACTGCTAGACCGCCGGTTTCGTGGTCGGCTGTAACTACTACTAATGTTTGATCGTCGCTCTTGGCAAAGCCCAAAGCTTTTCTCAGCGCAACATCGAGTTCCAGCACCCCTTTGACAACTTGATCGCAATTGTTGCTGTGGCCGCCCTTATCAGGCCAAGATTGCTCTATCATCAAGAAGAAACCATGAGAATTCCGGCTGAGCACAGCGATTGCCTTAGCCGTCATGTCTGCGAGAGAAGGGATTGAGGATTCAGCAAACAGGCCAATAATTCGATCAGACTTGCTTTCATTCATCTCTTCGGCGTTCCCGACTATATCATATCCTCGCTTCTTAGCCTCAGCCAGCAGATTGCGTCCGTCCGCTCGCTTTCCATCCGTTTCCGTCTTTGGCACGAAGTTGCCCCCGTCTCTGCCAAAAGCAACGTTGATTCGCGAAGAGACGACCTGGGCGGCAATTTCGTCTCCTTGACTGCGACTGCGAGCATGGGCGTAAAAAGCGGCCGGGGTAGCAGAGACAATATCGTCTGTTGTCACCACACCCGTCGATTTGCCGAGATCTCTAGCGACTTCCAGAATTGTTCGGAGACGTACGCCTCCTGGAGTCATCGAGATCATGCCGTTATTGGTCTTAACTCCTGTAGCAAGTGCAGTGGCTGCTGCGGCAGAGTCCGTTACTAAAGCATTAGCTGAGTGGGTCAGCAAAAATCCAGTGATTGGCATACTGTCTACCACAAGCCTACCGTCAGGGCCGGGGCCGGCACATCTCGCCGCAGTAATCGCTCCTATACCCATCCCGTCTCCAATAATCAATATTATGTTCTTGGGAGTTTGCGAAGCGAAGCTGCATGATGCGGCGAGGATAACAAGTGTAACTAAGATTGCAGAGCGACGTAAAAGAGGCGAGCGGTAGTTCAACTTAGTCCTCCAATATTATCTCATCCGTTTCTACAAGAAGTATACACCCCTGTGCGCATCTTGCCAAGCAAAGCTGAAACATGGTACGATGAATGGTGATCTTGTTCCGCTTCCAGAATAATGTTCGACTTAGCCAGGTTAAATACTGCGGAAAGCGCAGTCTTTTGCGTCCACTTGGTAAATAGCGTAGTGCTACAAACATTAACCATTAACAACGTATATGCAGGAGGATGAATTGAGATACAGATCATTAGGTCAATCAGGAATACAGGCATCAGTTGTAGCATTAGGTACATGGGCTATCGGCGGATGGCCATGGGGTGGCACAGACGAGTCCAACGCAATAGCAGCAATCCACAAAGCGCTTGATCTAGGTATGAACCTGATAGATACTGCCCCTGCATACGGATTAGGATTATCCGAAGAAATCGTGGGAAAAGCTTTGCAAGGTCGACGCGACAAAGCCGTGATCGCCACCAAATGTGGTTTGGTCTGGCATACCAATAAGGGCGATTATTTTTTTACTGAATATGATAAGCCGGTCCACAGATATCTCGGGCCAGAATCAATACGCTATGAAGTTGAGCAGAGCCTGAAACGTTTGCGAACAGACTACATCGACCTGCTTCAAACCCACTGGCAAGATCCCACTACCCCTATAGAAGATACAATGGGGGAACTGCTGAAGCTCAAAGACGAGGGAAAAATAAGAGCTATCGGTGTAAGCAATGTCACGATAGAACAGCTAGAGGCTTATTGTAAAGTAGGAGCGGTGGACAGCGATCAAGAGCTCTACAGTATGCTTGAGCGACGCATTGAGTCCGATCTTTTGCCGTATTGTCGCGAACACAATATTGCGCTCCTTGCGTATTCGCCTCTCGCTCAGGGATTGCTAACTGGCAAGATCGGACCTGAACGAGAATTTCCCGAAGGCGATATGCGGCGAAATAGTTCGAAGTTTAGCGTCGAAAATCGTCGACAAATAGCTGCTATGCTTGATGAGTTTAGACACATTGCCGACGATCGAGGAATCACGCTTACCCAGCTTGTCATAGCCTGGACAGTATCACAGCCTGGCATTACCCATGCTCTCGTAGGTGCTCGCAACCCAGAACAAGTCGAAGAAAACGCCGGCGCTGGTGATGTGGAACTTACATCCGAGGAGCTGAGCATCATTAACAAAGCAATTTCAAAACATCGCGGAGTATAGGTGGATGATCTACAAGATCATATTTATAACATTGTGTTTAGCAATTAATTCATGTTTTGCTGTTATCGGAGCTTGTGATGCGGCTATTGAGGACGCATCGGGAGTGCTGAATGTAAAGGACTTTGGAGCAGTTGGTGATGGTAAAGCCGATGACACCAAGGCAATTCAATCAGCTCTGGACAAAGCAAAATCTATCATTCGAGGTAGTAGTGTAATTCTGCCACCAGGGGAATACCGCGTTACTAAAACTCTCGTAGTCGAAAATACGTTATTAACGGGGCTAAGTGCTGGTGGATGGTCTTCAGATCGCGCGCCAATGCCCACAATAAAAGTCGATTTCACGGACGGTCCTTGTATACACGCGAAAGATGCCGCATCAGTCCATGGCATAAACTTCGAATATGATCATAAAGGAGAAGAAGCCCGCAAATTCGGCCCAACCGTACTTCTTTCCGGCATAGGCATATCAATTACAAATATAAGAATACATCAGCCATACCAAGGAATCGTAGCTGATGGGGTTACTAATATCGGTCGACTTAATTTGGAGAACATTTTTATCGTAAGTGCAAGAGAGTGTGGCGTTTATGTAACCAATACCTACGATATACCGACTTTGCGCAACATCGAAGTCTGGAACCCTCTTGATTACAGTCAGTCACACTGCGTTGGCTTTAGATTGGGCAAAAATGACGAGATCCGCTTGGATAATTGCTTTGCGTTTAAGTGCAAAATTGGATATCACTTCATCCAAGATAAGCAAGGATCAACTTTGGGCGGGATGACTGGTTGCTCAGTCGACTTTTCACTTGAGGGTGTTGTGGTTGACGCTGCGGAGTCCCTAAGAATTATCGGTGGCTCACTATTGGCACATGGAACCGCTCTCAGATTAAGCGGCCCCGGACGTGTGATCGTGTCAGGGGTTGATCTTATAGCGAACGGCGATGCTGCGCTAATTGTGCGCGATTGCACTAGTTTGACGCTAACGGGTTGTACTCTTGGAAAGGCCGGTCCATATTGGCCTAATTCTCCGGCTGCAAAAATAGAAGGTGGAAAAAGCGTATTAGTGAGCGGCTGCACGTTTGATGCGTTTGGTCCGGGCATAGTGATAGGCGAAAAAGCGGACCATTTTTCAATTACCAACAACGTTTTCCAGCCGTCTCCGTTCGAACCAATAACAGACCGTTCCGCTGCTAGCGCATCCAAAATAATCCAGGGTAACCTGATGAAAAAAATTGAATCGAAGAAAGATTAGGATCAGAAGAAAAGGGCCTCATTCATCTGCGAATGGGTCCCAATCTGTATCCACAACGAAGAGATCAAGTTCCGGATCTTCCGAATCAAGCTGTTCTGCTTGTTGATTTTGCCTATTGGTGCCCTTGAAAATGGGGCGATCCAGATGGAAATGTCTCCTAGTGAATAGGGCGTCTTCGCCGTTGTCGTCCGATTCCTCGATCGCGCGACAAAACATATCGACTTTAGCGTCTAAATCGTCTGCCAAGTGTAAAGCAAAAGCTTCGACGCTCTTTGGTCGCTTTGGTGAGCCCCACTCGTGCGTCCCGTGATGGGCTAGTATTGCATGTTGCAGGGCCAGGCTTGTTAATCGATCAAAACCATCTATGCGGTCTGCCGCTTCCTTAACCATCATTGCTCCAAGAACAATGTGTCCTACCAGATGTCCCGCATCCGATAGGTCGATTCCTATTGAAACGTTATACTCATCGATCTTGCCGATATCATGAAGAGCCGCAGCAGTTATTATAATGTCCCGGTCGATATGTGGATAAATATCTGCAATTGCCGCGCAGGTGCGTACCACGTTAAGTGTATGTTCTACCAATCCGCCTATCCATGCGTGATGAACGCTTTTTGCCGCAGGTGCTTGGATGAATTTTCTAACGAAGTTTTCGTCATCGAAGAAAGCTGCTAGAAGTCGCGACAGATCAGATCGTTTTACCATCCGCAGGATCACTTTGAGGTCGGAGAGCATTTCCTCCGGAGCACGTTTGGACACACCAACGAAGTCGGCTGGATCAATACGATGCTCGTATTTCCGACAGTAATCTAGTGTGAGCTGCAATTCATTCTGATAAACATTGGCGGTTCCGCGAACTCGAATAATATCTCTCTCACTAAAGCTTCTGATTTCGTCTTCGGTAGCATTCCACTTTACTGCTGCTATTGACCCAGTTCTATCTTCCAGCCGAAGCCTAATATATCTAGAACCATTGCGAGCATTGGCAACCGACTTCGAAGTCACACAGAAGATGTCTTCTACATTCAACCCCTCGAATAAGTCTTTAACATATATGCGTTTCATGGCAATCCTTCCTTGAGCGTATTCTAGTCTCGTAGGAAGGAAGCTGTCAAGGAACGCAAGTAGATTAATTAACTCGATCCCCGTGGCCGATATCTCGCCAAACCTTGCCCTTTTATTTTTAAGATATCACCGCTAATTATGCAAAATATAGATAATTGCTACTATTTGCCTATACAAAACTCGGAGAAAATGCGATCGATGAGGTCTTCGGATGCGGCCTCGCCTGTGATCATGCCAAGAGAGTTGCGAGCAGCACTCAAATCCACAGACAAGAAATCTATAGGTTCGCCCGATTCCAGAGTATCCAATGAATGTTGAAGGCTATTCAAAGCGGACTTAAGCAATTGAAGATGGCGCGCATTAGTAACTATTGCACTTTCGCTCTCGATATCTCCGGAAGCAACAAGCGTAGCTATTGTGTTTTCCAACTCTTCAATACCTTGTCCGGAAGAGGCGCAAGTCAGAACTACCGGACGATTCCGCTCAAGCCCTTGAAAGAACGAGATTTTCGAATCACGTGATTCTTCGGAAACAAGATCTATCTTGTTCAGAACAACTACAACAGGCCGATTCTTTAACTGATTTAGCAATTCCATGTCGGCTTGATTGATATCTTCAGAGGCATCTATAACCACCAAGATCAGATCTGCTGATTCCAACGCTGCCTGTGTAAGTTCTACGCCTATCTTCTCTACAGGATCGTCGGTTGTCCTAATTCCAGCGGTATCGATTGCGACGACAGGTATGCCGTGAATTTCGATGTTCTCCTCGATTACGTCTCTAGTGGTGCCGGGAATCGGAGTAACTATAGCTCGAGCATGGCGTAAGAGGGCATTGAGAAGACTCGATTTGCCAACGTTTACTCTTCCGGCTATTACAACTCGGAGTCCTTCACGATAGATACGACCCTTATCGAACGAGCCTATTAACTCTTCAAGTGACGATTTAACCGTCAGAATTTCTTCTCGCATCCACCCATTATCCGGTTCGTCTACATCGTCGGGGAAGTCTATAGAGGCCTCAATTGCGGCGATAACTCCAAGTAATCGATCGGATATACCACGGATGGTCTTGGAGAGTCTACCTTCCAGTTGTCGCAAAGCGGCTCTTCTGGCATTATCCGTGCGAGCTCGAATAAGATCATTTACAGCTTCGGCTTGAGCGAGATCTATCCGACCGTTTAAAAAAGCCCTACGAGTGAACTCGCCCGGCTCAGCAAGTCTCGCCCCACCCCTTAGAACGGCGTCCAAAGCTCGCTTGAGCACCGCCAATCCGCCGTGGCAGGATATTTCTACAACGTCTTCGCCTGTGTAACTATTCGGTGCCCAAAAGACGGTTGCTACAACTTCATCTATGAGTTCTTCTGTGTCAGGATCGACAAGCGAACCATAATGAGCTGTGTGCGAACCGAACTCACCGACATTTCCTTTTGGCGACCGGAATATACGCGCTGCAATACTCCGTGCTCCAGGGCCGCTAATGCGTATTACACCTATCCCGGCTGTGCCTAGCGGACTGGCAATTGCAGCAATAGTATCGGTAGGATTCATATCGACCACTGGCAGCGGGATGGTTTTGCCAACTGCCGACTGATTATTTTTTTGGCGATATGACGACGTGGCGTTCTTCACCTTCGCCTTCGCTGTAAGTGTAGACGTCCGGATCGTTGGCCAGTGCAAGGTGAATTATCCGGCGATCGCGCGCAGGCTGTGGTTCAAGAACAGCCTCTTTGCCTTCCCGCCTGACAGCATCTGCATACTCACGCGCTTTTTCTTCAAGCAGGCGTTTATGCCGCTCGCGATAGCCTTGCGCATCCAAGATAACGCGCTTTCTAGCGGGCACTAGTCGGTTGGCAATTATACCCACCAAATATTGCAGCGCATCCAACGTTTGTCCGTGTTTTCCAATAATTATAGCAACGTCCGATCCAACCAGCTCGATTAAAGTTTCTTCCCTACTAGAAGACCTCATTATCGGTCTGGCTTCAAGCTTCATTGCCGAAAGCACATCTCTCAGTGTTTCCATCAAAACGTCGTCAAAAGCCTGGCTGGTATCGGCGTCGACAACAGGCTTCTCAGTTAAAGTTTCCTCAAGCTCTTCTTCCAAACTTTGGCCGAGTTCTGTCTCCAAAGCAGTTGAATACGATGACGGTACTACTTCCGATTCATCTTTCGTTTTTTCTGGCACTGTCCTAATCCAGGCTTTTACCACAGCTGGAGTTTGGCCAAGGCCAAGAAAACCTTTTGACCCCGGGTCAATGACTTCATATTCTATCTCGTCCATGCTTGCACCCAATTGCTGGGCCGCCGTGCGGACAGCTTCTTCGATAGATCTGCCACTAGCTTCGATAGTGTTCATAATAAGGCATCGCCTCCGCAGAGAGTCACAGACCACAGCAAATACGCTTGCAATCTGTAGACTCTTAAGTTATCTTCGTCGTTTCCGTCTCGGGCGAATACGCTCCTCACCAGAACCTTGCTCAGGCTGGGCTGGCGGAGTTGGAGCAGGAGTAATAGCTTGTGATCCATGCAGGATGAAATACTGCTGTGTTGTCTGCAATATATTGAATACTAGCCAGTATAGAAGGAACGCCGATGGAAATCCCGCAAATATAAACGCAAACATCACCGGCATAATAATCGCCATCATCTTCTGCTGCTCAGCTTGCGATGGATCTACTGCTGAGAGCTTAGTAGATATATACATGCTTGCAACATAAAGCAATACCAACAGCAGGTCTGGTTCCGCTAAGTTTGCAGCTGTAAACCATACCAACGTGCCTGGGCTGAATGGAACAGGTAACGAAGTCAAATGAGCTAAGCCGCTTCCAATCCACAAAAACGTGCCCTTAGCGAACTGGAACTCGTAGCATCTGATCGTGTAATACAACAGCATCAGAATTGGCATCTGCACCAGGATGGGCAGGCAGCTCGCAAACGGATTGATCCCGTGCTCCTTGTATATAGCCATTGTTTTCTCGCCGATAGTTTTCTGATCGCCCTTGTATTTTTCCTGGACTTCTTTAATCAGCGGCGCAACTCGCTGCATCTCCTTCATCGACTTGAATTGCGCTTTCGTCAGCGGCGTAATGGCTAGCTTAACAATAACAGTTATGAGCACTATTGCAAACCAATAGCTAAAACTCGGAATACGGCCCGTCATTCCTACAAGAAAGTCTACTACTTTATATTTAATATCCGTCGAGTTTATCCGGTCTAGCTCATGTGCTACAGAGTTTTTGAGCCTGTATCCCGATACAACTATCTCGCGAATCTCACGGACCTCGAAATCTTCGAGATTGAATTTCTCCGCCAGCCGATCCGATGGCATATCGTAGACGTTGATGAGCTGCTTAGCCGTGTTGTATGAGTGGTAAAGTTCGCCGATCTTCTTCTTTGTGGAAGTATAGCTCTTTGCAACTTCTCGATGAACTACAGCTATCCCGTATAGCGCTTTAGCTCCCTGCACCGAATTCGGGTATTTCTTTGCAACTTCGGAATAAACGTCCAGCGCTTTCTTGTAGTTTTCGTCTTTATCCGTGCGAGTCTTCGCTGCTTTAGCCTTTTCCGCAGCCCTTGCCGCATCGGCAAGCATCTCGTCGGCGCGTGAGGCAAAACCAGCAGCGGCAACGATTGATAGCAACGCTATAGTCAAGATCATTACAAAAGCTGTTTTGAATCTATTCATTTTAACCTATGTGGGAAACAGGCTAGACCAAACGCTACCTAACAGGGTCCTCGCCGCCCGGAGACCATGGATTGCAGCGTAGAATTCTCAAGAGGCCTTTTCCGATGCCTCTTATGCATCCGTATTTCTCAATGGCCTGAGCAGCGTATTCAGAGCACGTAGGCTCATATCTGCAGACCCGAGGCCAGAAACGTCTTGATGCCTGCTGATATACACCCCTTATCAAGAATAGGATGATACGTTTCATTACGAGGTCAGTATTACACCCTCAAGATGCCAGATTTCGCGAACAGTAATTGCATCGCTGAGTTGATATCGGCAAATTCCGCGTTGACAGCTTTTTGCCTAGCCACTACAACCACATCGTAGCCCGGCAGAATATCCGGAAGCAACCTCCGAACCGCTTCGCGCAAAAGTCTCTTTATTCTGTTACGAACTGTAGCTTTCCCAAGTTTCCCGCTAACGGAAAAACCAACACGCGTGACTTCTTCCCTATTCGGCAACACGTACACTACAATGAGGTCCGTTGCATAGGACCTCCCCTTTCCGTAGACCCGCGCGAAATCAGATCTTCTTTTCAACCTCGACGCTGATGGCAACATTCCACATCCTCGGAAGCTGCTGCCGAGATATCATACAGCCTATACGGTCAGCCGCCAGCGACCTTTCTCACGTCTATTTTTAAGCACTCTTCGTCCACCGCGTGTCGACATTCGCGCCATAAATCCATGCACACGATATCGAGCGCGTCGTTTCGGTTGATAAGTCCTCTTCATCTCTTCTTATTCCTACCCCCTAACTTGAGTCATTATATCACACAAAGAGTCCTACTTACAACATAACCGCTACCGCCACGATCCTAGACAATATCAACCACAACTGCGACTCATTCTTCTTCAGAATGCTCAAGAAGGGCGATGAAAAGAAGTGTACCGTGACAATATCTACACTCACCGACAAGTCCCTTAACATCTACCTATGATCCCGACAAGCCCGAGATCATAGTGCCGGTTTATAACTACTTGGAGGATCTGGTCACTCTTTGTTTGGATTTTGTAAAGTGAATTTCGCCGTCCAGACTGAGGTTCCAGTCTAGACGGCGACAAAATCTAGGCCTAAGCTTTTTCCAGTTCGAATGCTTTATGTAATGCTCTAACTGCCTGTTTCACCTTGTCGCGTTCTATGAGGCAGGTGATGCGAATCTCGCTGGTAGTTATGGAGAAGATATTAATACCCTCTTCGGCTAGCGCAGTGAACATGCGATCCGCGTAACCGGGACTTGAGCGCATTCCGCTGCCAACTACTGAGACTTTAGCAAGCGTCTGATCGGTCAGCATTTCCTTTGCCCCAAGTTTTTCTACCACGGGTTCCAACACTTTCTTTGCTTTGTCAAAATCTGCATCTGCAACGGTGAACGATACGTCTGCCTGCCCCGCTGCTCCAACGTTCTGCACTATTACGTCCACGTTTATGTTAGCTTCTGCAAGCGGGTGGAATATCTGTGCTGCGATTCCGGGTCTATCCGGAACGGAAACTATGGTAAACCTGCTTACATCAGTATCGTGAGCAATTCCCCTAACGGGATTGCGTACTTCCATATTAGGATCCTCCTTCTTGATGATCGTGCCTGGTACATCTTTCGAGCTGTTGGCTACAAGTATTTCCACATCGTAGATTTGCCCAAGCTCGACTGCTCTAGAATGCATAACTCGGGCACCTTGGCCAGCCATTTCGAGCATTTCCTCATATGAGATCTCATCCAACTTTCTCGCATCGGGTTCTATGCGAGGATCGGCTGTAAATACGCCGTCAACATCGGTGTAGATCTCACAAGCATCTGCCTTGAGAGCCGCCGCAAGTGCAACTGCGGTAGTATCTGAGCCTCCTCGACCAAGAGTTGTGATATCGGCCCAGCTGGCATTTTCCGTAATGCCCTGGAACCCTGCCACGACCACCACTTTGCCTTTACTGAGCTCTTCCTTAAGCCGTCTTCCGTCGATCTTCAGGATGCGGGCCTTTCCCGCAGCGCGCTCAGTGATGATTCCTGCCTGGCCGCCGGTTAGCGATACAGCGTCCATACCAAGTTCTTGAATAGCCATGGCCATCAGCGCGCTCGATGCCTGTTCTCCCGTTGCTAAGAGCTTGTCCATCTCCCGTTCATCGGGCTGGGAGCATAGCTGCTTAGCCATGCTTATAAGCTCGTCCGTCGTATCGCCCATAGCCGATACGACAACCACGACCTGAGCTTCTTTAGCGCGCTCGACAACACGCTTTGCCACTGCTGCAATCTTCTCGGTCGTGGCAACTGAGCTGCCTCCATATTTTTGCACGACTATCACGGTGTCTTTTCTTCCTCCTCGTCTTGCTGCGGCATCCCGGAGGTCCCGTGGGACCTCGCCGACCGCGGCTTTGATCAGAGAGCAGCGTAAAAACTTGTCCGCTACTACTGGTTTAGAGAATAACACATGAGGCGGCTTGGTGTAAATGGTACGAGTAGTACTGCTGCTTGACAGTATTCGTGCCAAATGGGACAATTTAATTAAGATAATACCTGCCCGCATCGGGAGGAGAAAACATGAGCGATATCATATATCTTGATCATGCAGCCACGACTCCGGTTGATCCTGAAGTCTTAGATGCTATGCTTCCTTATCTTAGAGAAAAGTTCGGCAGCGCTTCTACTCTCTATTCTTTGGGTAGAGAAGCCAAAGAGGCTGTAGAAGAAGCTCGCGAGCGCGTTGCCGAACTTATCGGTGCTCAACCTGAGGAAATCTATTTTACATCAGGTGGCAGCGAGGCGGATAACTGGGCAATATTCGGAGTCGCCGCGGCAAAAGCATCCAAAGGTAAGCACATCATTACTAGCAAGATCGAACATCACGCCGTGTTAGAACCGTGCCATGCTCTTGAGAAGCAAGGCTACTCGGTTACGTACTTAGGAGTGGACGAACACGGTTTTATCGACCTAGACGAATTGAGGAATGCGATCACGGAGCAAACTATCCTCATTACCATAATGCATGCGAACAACGAGATTGGCACTATCGAACCAGTCGAAGAGATTGGTGTAATTGCTAAGGAGCGCGGAATTCATTTTCACACGGATACAGTGCAGACCGTGGGTCACATTCCCGTTAATGTGAACTCCATCAACTGTGATTCGCTGGCAATTTCGGCTCATAAGCTCTACGGTCCGAAGGGCGTGGGCGCGATGTACATTCGAAAAGGTTCGCGAGTCGAGAAGCTCATACGTGGGGGAGGACAGGAAAATAATCGTCGTGCGGGCACGCATAATGTTCCTGGTATA
>Ga0197142_1003249_pt1 | contig 13743 bp, 9 predicted proteins | sample GBS60_MetaG_FD_148614 | JGI IMG/M metagenome (GOLD analysis project Ga0197142, IMG submission 148614) | Sediment microbial communities from Great Boiling Springs, Gerlach, Nevada, United States - GBS 60_MetaG | ecosystem: Environmental > Aquatic > Thermal springs > Hot (42-90C) > Sediment... | reverse complement strand
TCTGTCTGCTGTAGCGCAGGATGAGCTCGGCAGTCTTGCGCGCCTTGGTGAATACTATAGTGCGAACGTGTGATTCAACGAGCTTCGTAAACAAGTCTACAGCCTCGGAGTTGGCACTTCGGCGCTCGTCTGTTTTCTCCAAGAACGGAGGATTCCAGAATACAAAGATCCTTTCTCCTGCTGGTGAGCCGTCTGTATCAATTACCCGCACATCAATACCGATCAGGTCTTTGGCAAGTTCTCCCGGGTTTCTAACAGTGGCGGACGCACAAATAAATTGCGGATTAGAACCGTAATATTCTGCAACCCGGCGGAGTCTGCGCAGAATGTTGGCTACGTGAGCACCGAACACTCCTCGATAGCTGTGCATTTCGTCAATTACAACGTATTTGAGGTTGCGAAAGAATGCGGACCATGTTGTGTGATACGGCAGGATGCCGACGTGAAGCATATCGGGATTGGTTAGTATTACATTGGCTGATCTCTTTATAAAAGGACGTTCTTGCCGCGGAGTGTCACCGTCATAAGCGGCTGGTTCCAAATACGCGAGGCCAAACTGCTTGAGCTTGCCAAGCTGGTCCTGCGCGAGTGCCTTAGTCGGATAAATATAGAGCGCACGCGCCTTTGCGTCTTTTTCAAGAGTTTCCAGCACGGGAACGTTATAGCATAGAGTTTTACCGCTTGCAGTAGATGTTACCACAGCTATACTTTCACCGCGCCTGACGACTTCAATGGACTCAGCTTGGTGGCAATAAAGTCGTGTGATTCCAAGTCTATTGAGGGCATTAGCGATTTCACCGCTTAACGGCTGGGTTAGGTCGCCATAAACAGCCTCTCGACGTGGAATACGCTCAATATGAACTATCTGACCGTGGTAGTTTTTCGAGCTCCTGACGGATTCTAAAAAGCGCAAAGCATCCACGATTAGGCCTTCACACGCTTTCGGCGCAGCCAGGAACTTATTACGCTTACAAACGGCCGCTCCCCTTCGACCAACCAAACTAGTAATATGCTGAAAAGATATAATCCGGCCACTGGAATGGCCATACACAGCATTGAAAACGCGTCACTCGATGGGGTTGCAATCGCCGCAACAACGCTCACCGCAACCATGGCGATGCGCCAGTTTTCTTTGAGCATTCGCGAATCAACGATGCCCACCATAGCCAGCAACATCAGGACTACAGGAAGCTGGAATACCACTCCAAACGCGAACAGCATCTTGACGGCAAACAACACGCTGGCTTGTACGGATGGTCGGAGTTCGGCCCCTTTAGGCACGTAGCTCGCAAACCACTTAAAAGCAGCCGGCATAATAAAGTAACAAAGCACTACGCCCGAAGCAAATAAAACAACTGAGAGTGGCGCAATCCACTTAAGTGGACGCTTTTCGCTTGGAGTAAGTCCCGGGGATACAAACGCCCATATTTGCCATATGACCAACGGCGACATTATGATCAGCCCCGCGACCAGACATATCTGCATGCGGATCATAAATGCCTCGGGAAAGCCGGTAAGCAGGAATTTAGAATCAAGCTGTCGCAGAGTCTCTGCCATCGGTTTTGTCAAAAAAGCGAATATCCTATCGTATGCAAACCAAGCGATAATCATACCGATGGCGATGAAAACTACGCACGCTATAAGCCTGGAACGTAGTTCGGCCAGATGTTCTACAAGCTCAGCGCGCCTTTCGGGATCTCGTGCCAACTCTTTCCTATTTCTCCAAAGCTATCACGACGTTAACCTGAACCGTTCCTTTTTTAACTCCAGATTCAGTTGTAACTGTTGATCCAGACTCCCTCGACCTTTTATATGAAGGCCGCATCGGACCGACAGAGGGCAAGTCTTCCTGATCGGTCTCGTCGTATACTCCAGGGTTTGGCACCGTAGAACCAGGCGGCGGAATAAGAGCCGACGCCGGAGTGCCAGCCTCGCCCTGAATCTCTTCAGCGCCAGGCATGATGTTAGCAGGAAACTCCAGGGTCACTTCGCGTCGAAGCATTTTGCCGATCTTGTAAGCGAAATAAGTGACCATCTTAACGTCCACTTTGTTCGAAGAGCTACGTATCTTATCGCCATTCATGGATATTATCGAGTTGCCGCTTAGAGTGGAGATTATCTTCGCGCACTCGTGACCGTTCTGCCACTCGAAACAGTCAAGAGTGCTAGTGCCGGTCAAAGGAATGACGTTAGTGATACCCTCTATCTTGAGTTCAAAAGTAGTCGGCCAAGAATCGCCTTCCTTGACTGGACGCGATGGCAACATTGGAATCACATCCATAATTGTATAGATACCTTGCCTGCTAAACATATTCCGATTTATGACGTTGCCATATTTGTCCACAAGTTTATAAAGTTGAGGCTTAGGTTGATCCGGTGCATAAAGCGGCACTCTTTTCCCAAATGAACTCAAGTAGCCTTCCGAATCTATTCGATAGCGCAACATTAATTCTCCGTTGGGGCGGACATCTTCAACGCTCTGAATAATCTTAAAATCACTCGTCATGCCCATCCCGCCCAAGATCGGCAAGCCGACACCGCTGACCATCTGGTAGATCTGCACTCCAGCATGGACCTTGTAGACGTTAGTCTGACCAAGCATAAAGCGATTGACAAGCCTGACAGCGGGGGCCGGATTGCTTCTAGGCACTCTATTCCTTAGTTCTACATTTACCGAGGCAGAATCTATTATCTTGCCGTTAGAGTCATGCACGTTGACAGTAAGCTTATACCTTCCGTCTTTATAATACTTATCAACGTTTGGGGCTGACGGATCGCGGTATGGCTGTTTAGTATCCCAGTAGATCGTAACGCGACCGTTTGATATTATCGCGGCGTCAGGACTGTAAGCAGCAACTAGCTGCTCGATTTCAGCGCTCTCGACTGTAATGCTGATAAATGGACGCGACTTCATAGGCGGATTCTTGCTGTCCAAAGGCTCGAAATCCGCAGGCAAAGCGCTCAACGCAACGGTTATCTTGACCTTCTCCCTAACAATTTGGTCCTCGGATGGCGACAAAAGAGTTAACGCAACTGATGGGGTGCTCAACAGTATATAGAGAACCCCAACCGAAATTAGTCTAGTACAAAAATTAACCATGTTCAATATCCCCGCTGCCGTTCTACAAGCTCGCGGCGTCGTTTGATGAGCTTAATACGAGCTTTACGATTAGTTCGGATCAGAATAGTATGCATTAGCTTGCTAAATGGTACTACATGCCAAACGGCAAGTCAACGAACTCGGATTAAGGCTTTTGCCGACTATCGCAACTATCTCGCACTGAGGTTCAACGAAATAAACACGAGCCCAGCTAGTGTTTGCCGCTGTGAACTTTCACATTATGGGACGGCTTATAGGAGCAAAGAGGTTCCACCGTGCGCATTTATCAACCGCGATAACACCAACGGCCTTTGCCTGCAGAGCAAGTACGACTACTATATTTTAGGACTTCTCCTCCGACACGCTGGATAACAGAATTACATCACCCTTAAGAATATTGCTGCGCTTCAGAGCAAGCGAGATAATCTCAGCGGTCAGAATCGGCGATTTAGATGTGTGCTCACGAAAATTAGCAATAAAACGCCTCCATATTCAGTTTTGAACTTTTAAGACAAGAATTTTCTCCTCCTCTCAAGCCATAGTTTTGAGCATTTCTTTGGTTACCAGGTTTCGAACAGGTTTACCTGCCCAGAAAAGTTTTAGGTCATCGACTACGCATCTAAAAAGGTCTCGTCTGCCGTCGACTGTCGGCCCGGCAGTGTGCGGCGTGACAACGACATTCGGCATTGATCTGAGTGGATGATCAGCGGGAAGAGGTTCAGGATACGTAACGTCTAGCACAGCCTTGAATCGTCCTGTTTTAAGTTCTTCAGTAAGTGCATCGTGATCGACTAATATGCCGCGTGCTGTATTTATAAACACTGCCCCGTCCTTAATCAGTTTCAAATTGCTCGCATTGAGCATGTTTATGGTCTCGTCTGTGATAGGCGCGTGCAGCGATATCACTTTTGCACTCGAGAGCAATTCCTCAAGTGATACTAATTTTACCCCAAGCTCTGCCGCACGTTCCGGTGTGACGTAGGGATCATACGCAATGATCTCGCATTTGAACGGAACAAGATACCTGAGAAAAGATTTTGCAGTATTGCCGAGTCCGATCAGTCCGATTTTCTTGCCAATGAGCGTTTCCCATCCGTCGCATGCCATGTTTTCCCAAGCGGTCGTTGACGCACCAAACGTGTATTTCGGCAGACTTCTCAGCATAGCCAACGCCGCTAGCAATGCGAATTCTCCAACATAAGTTGCTATCGCAGACGCGGCATTCGTGACGGTTATGCCTGCGTCCCAAATTTCCTCCGCGAAAAATCTCTTAACACTGCCTGCTGCATGAGCAATTATCCTTAGTTTCGGCGCAGCGTTTACGACGGTCATATCTATACGGGGTGTTCCCCAAGCGGTTATAATGGCATCTACGTTGTGGCAGCGCTCTGCTAGTTCGGCGGTGGTAAAAGCGCGTCCAAGATCATTGAGGAAGACGTCGGCATGACTTTCAAGGTCTGCCATAATGTCGCTTTGGAATATATCTGCGAACTTAGGATTGGTTTGCTCCATTGTGATGATGACTCGTTTCCTGTGTTCCATTTGGGCCTCCGATGCTAATCCGGGATATTTTAACACAAACAATACGATACCAAGCAGATTCATAAACCGTCTAATCAGCTAGCAAATTCTATTGTAAGGTGAACCAAAGTGAGGAATGCGATAAGAACATTATTTTTGTTAGTAATACTTGCGTCTATACTCTGCGCAACTAAAAGCTTTGCGTTCGACCGAAGCACACCGCCAAGGGAACGTAACGCTATTCTATTCTCGTGGGACGGTGTTCAGCGAGACCATCTCAAGGAATGTTTGAAGAAAAACGAATTGCCAAATCTAGCCGCGCTTATACGGGAGGGTAGGCTGGTCGATATCGACGTTGTAGGACACCAAACCGACACCAAGGCAGGTCACACCCAAATGCTCACCGGCTACGAACCTGAGACTACTGGAGTGTATTCCAACAGTAAATATAGGCCGATTCCGGTAGGATACACTGTTTTTGAAATGCTACAAGCTCAGTTCGGCAAGAATAGCATCGCGACCATAATGCTCACTGGCAAAAGTCATAACATCGGTTCGCTTGGCCCGGACGAAGTTAACATGCCAAAGAAGAAAGCTAAGAAGAGGGAAAGGCAAATCGCTGCGGAATACGGGGAAATCGCCAAGTTAAAACTTCAGAAGCGTCAGAAGTTTGCTGCCAAAAAAGCCGCAAATACTAATAAAGAAGGCGAGCCGTGGTACAGAGTCAAAGCGAACTTTACCGTCTGGGACGGAGATAAGAGTCGCACGGCAGACGAGGTTGGTCCCAAGTGCCTCGAATATCTAGACAAATACGGTAAAGGCCGGTTTTTCGCATTCTTTCACTTCAGCGATCCCGATCACAAAGGCCACGCTCACGGCGAGAATTCCAAAGAATATAACGACGCCATAATCGAATGTGATCGGTGGCTTGGCAAAATCGTAGATAAGCTTAAGGCAGACAAACTTTACGAAAAGACCATCATATACGTTACTGCGGATCACGGATTCGATGAGGGACTCAAAAGCCACAAGAACGCACCGTATGTGTTTTTAGCTACGAACGATCCAAGTGTGACCAAAAGCGGCGACCAGCGAGATATTGTTCCCACGATTCTTACTTCGTTGGGTGCCGATATTAAAAAAGTAAGCCCAAAGTTGCCCGGAAAGGTGCTCATGGAATAGCTCGGCATACAACGCGCTGGATATCTTGCGAGAACTGTGGTGCGGCCGGGGACAGTATACGAAGTTAACGTCCCCGGATTTTCCATATTTTTGTGGATCCGTCAACAATAATTTTCGACGAAGCTTAGAATGTTTTAGTTGAGTGGCCGCCGAACAATAGAATCTCTAATTTACCTGACATTGTCATAATACACTCGTTACATCAACTACTCCGTGTTTTCCCAGCGGCCGTTCACGGGAAAAGCATAAATTGCTAATACACCACGCAAGGAGGAAAGCTTATGAGGTTTAATAGAGGATTTCTCCAAGCGGTTTCGTTGGTGTTGTCTTTTTGCGCTGTAATCACAATAATCGTTGCAGGATGTAGCGAGCGCGAAGAAGAGGTGGTTGCAGCGCGGCGCAATATTGTCGCTTACGCCACAATCGACGGAAAGATCATAGCTCCTGCGCCGGCAGATGCCAATATAATGCCTCCCTACAAGGCTCCAGTTCACAAAGTATATGTGACGATTGGACAGAAGGTACGAGAAGGTGAAGTTCTAATGGAGCTCTCAGCACCCTCCAACCAAGTCTACTATCAGCAGGCCAGACAAAGACTCCAGCAAGCGAGGGATCAGCTCGCACAAGCCCGAGTACGCTATTTAGCCAGACTGCGAAAGGCTAAGCAGGAACTTGAGCAAGCACGTCAAGCCGAACGATCCGTCCGCCAAGCGCTCAAGGCGGCACAAACAGGCAAAGAAATCAGCGTGACTATCGTGGATCTGGAAGAAGCTATTGAACGAAGGCAGGTAGCCCAACAAGCCGTTATCGATGCAGAAGCAAGAATGGCAGAGGGACTTGTACCTTACGAACGCGAACTAATCAACGCACAGCAGGCGTTCCAAGAAGCTCAAAGCGGTGTTAAGGCAGCTATGATCAGATCGCCGATTTCCGGCACAGTGCTGGAACTCAAAGTAAAGGCGGGAGACAAAGCGGATCCAAAGAAACCAGTCGCACACGTAACGGATTTATCGGCACTCAGGGTATATGCAGAAGTCAGTGGTGAGCTTTCAAAGACGCTCACAGCTGGTTCGCCGGCAACTATTATCGTCAAAGAACTGCCTAACGAGGAGTTTCGAGGATTTCTCAGAAACGTGTATTCTAAGGAAGCCGGACTGCTGCGAGGCGTCGAACATATAGCGGTATTTGATTTCGTTAATCGTGATGGGCTTGCAAAACCAGAAATGAGCGCTAGAGTTCGAGTGAAGGTTGGAGAAGCTAAAAACGTGCTTTCAGTGCCATTAGGGGCTGTTTACAAGACGAACGGTAGGCAAGCGGTCAAGCTGAGAGTGAACGACCAATGGCGAACACGAATTGTAGAGACAGGTATAAGTGATGGCGAATACATTGAAATCAAGTCTGGCCTTCGGGAGGGCGATGTCGTACTCATGAATCCATGATGCCAAATAGCAAATGATCTTAACTCGCTGGGCTAGCTTCATTATCGGCTGGCCCAGCTTGATAGGCAAGAAATTAATCTCGGACTCGGTGACACAATAATTATCTTTTCAGACTTAAAATCCTCGCTATATCATTCACGAAATGGCTCTATCACGGCTGAGCTGACTGTCTTTACAGGGCCGAAACCTAACCTATACTTTCTCGCTCCTAGCGTAGCCACTTTTAGTGTGGGCTCCGAACTGCTCGGCCTGATTATAAGAGTGTCACCGTCACGGACCAGTTCCAGACTTTTGATTATCTTCGAAGACGATGCAATTATACGACCGTTCAACTTGACGCATGTCCCGTTTACCCAGCCTACGCTCTTGATAGCCGATCCGCTTTCTCTTACTACCAGGGCTTCGCCGTTGAATTCAACATCCTCCGACGAGACATTGCCAAACACCACATAGTCTGTTCCGTTTATATGGCCAATCTTGAAAGCGCCTTCTGCGATCCTGTTAAATGAAGTTTTCGGTACATTCGTGCCTTTATAAGGAACCATCGCATAGGACAAGTCTGCAGGTAGCTTAGTTTTCTTTGAGTAGCTTACTCCAGGAGCAGGCTTAAGCCCCTCGTTCGGGAAATTATAGGTGTAGGTTTGTGCGACAAAACCGCTCATTTTATCTGGCACTATCATCAAGTTGCCACTCGCGTTCTTGGTACGGCATATGCCGGTTTTAACATCAAGGTCGATCTCGCCTGGGAAAAATGGAAACCTAGAAGTGAAATCATGTTCTCCCTCGCCGGTTACGCTGTCGCGAATTATCCAGTAGTCGGGTTTCAAGAATACGATTTGGCGAGTATGCTTGACGTTTTCTAAACCGTTGTAGCCTGCATTAGTGCCGCTGTAGTAGTCGATAACGCTCATCGTTACCAGAAAATTCGTGCCGTTTTCAGTGCGAGTATCCTTATCGTCAATGGTAACTGTCGCATGCTTGCGCGATTTTGACAGCTCAGCTTGTTCCGGTGTTCCATAGGTATAGCATCCGGGATCGACAACTAACTTATTGCCATAGGCGTCGATGCATATTGACAACTCATCTGCATGCCCGTGTCCCATATTCTTACCGTTATGCAGGTTCAAATAGAGCGCGTCCGGCCCCCAATCTGAACGCATAGTTAGCCATCCGCCAATAGGGAAGAGCACAGAAGTACCTGTTGGAATCTTCCCCTGCTTTCCACCAGTCGCCACATATAAAAAGTCGTCGCGGCCATAATAGTCTGAAGCCCAGGTAAGTTGTTCTTTACTGTTCACAAAGTTGAACGTGTCTCCGCGACTGGGCAAATCGCCGTTCGGTTCCGTGGAATACATTAGATATTCAATAGCCTTCTCCACTCGCTTTACGTATTTCGGATCTATTGAGATATTGAGCCTCTTGCACGTATCCAGTAATTTTATGAACCGGTTGATTACTAGCGTTGTGTAGCCGAAAGTTGGTTCTTGAATCGTTCCGTCGGCTCGACTAATGCTCCAAAGATTGGCAATCATAGAACTTAGACCCTGTTCGAACCATTCCTTGCTTTGGGCAAGTTCCGGGTGGCGTTCGGCAAGCTCGTAGAGTGCACTGCTCATTTGCGCATCCCAATTGCCGCCGCCTTTCTGCATCGACAATACGCGAGCCATGTCGACCATGTTGAAAATCATCGCTGCACGTATATCGCGAGTAAAGTTGGGCGATGCGGCTACTGACGAGTAGAAGTACCACATCTGATTCATACGAGCGGCAATCGAAAGCCCAGCCCACATCGACCCCCCAGCTATGCCGCTTGGTGGTGCCGGATTGACGTTCCTTGCATCTGGATTTATAACGCCAGCCCGCAGAGGCGAAGGTATATCGTTTAGCATGTTGAACATGAGGTCGTTGAATCCTTTAGCGAACTTCTCTTCGGCGGTATTTCGATAGGCTCCGGCAAGATTCTTCATAATCCCGCTTCTCGTCAGACCTACACCTCCGCGTGTCGGCCAAGTGCGGAAATGATTCCAGTTTGGTCCTAAATCGATAATGTTTCCTTTGTCGTCTTTGATCTTCTTGTCCAGCACAAGCTCGTCATAGGATGCGTCATATTTGGGATTCTTCTTAGGTCTCAAGCTTGGATCGACAAGATCAGGTTTACTTTCATAATAGCGGATCAACTCGTCAACCGCAGTATCCCAATCTTTTCTGCTCACGGCCGCTTTGACCTTTTCCAATCCGGGATAGTCTAGATTCCACATGGAAAACCTATCTGCGTATGCCGCATCCTTATCAAAAATTGGTCTGCCGTGTACTTCAAACCAGATGTTTTTCTCCGCAGGACCGCCGCCTTCGAACGCTCCGCCTCCTTCGTAGTTTGATCCCAAGAACACTCCTACTATCTTCCCATCTCCGCCTTTGACGGTCAGCTCAAAATAGTACTGAGTATTAGGCTGCACTTTAGCATTGAGGGTATACATTATCACTTGACCTTCCCACTCTCGCCACTTGTAGGGCATCTCGGCTTGAGCGATAAGTTTTTTCTTTGCAGGCGTGTCCCATAGCGTCAACACCAGACTCTCGTCCTGGTCCCAGGTTTCATGCCAATAGGCCTGTGCCACTGCGATTCGCGAGACCTCGACTATGTTCGACCCGGTAGTGAATGTCTGTCCGATTGGCATGTCAGAGGTGATTGTTTTGTATTCGTCGCGGTTTATACTGCCGTTATGGGCATCCAAGACCATATTGTTCAGTATTCGATCCAAATCGGATCCCGCGTTAACAGGTTGAACGAAAAACGAGGTTGCGATCAATGCAACATAAGCCAATAAAACCAGGGTCCTCACGAGAATATTTCCTCCGGCTTTGTTATTATAATGCTTGTCCCATAACTTAAATGTATCAATTATCGATTGATCATGCAAACAAGATCAATTGTTGGGTCTTGTTTACAATCTTGTTTGCAATGTTAATTAGCAACGTCGTAATCCCATTCTCGCTAACAAAACAATGTCCCACAGCATTATTATTTTGTTGCGTACAATAAAAAAAAGCCGGAGGACTCACATCCCCTCCGGCGATTGTTAGGTTCGTTGTTGACTGCCTACAACGATTTCCTTACCGCCTTCTTCTCCATGCTAGTCCGGCAACGCCAAGCATACTAGCAAGTGCAACCAAGCTGGAAGGTTCAGGCACTGGGCTCGGCCAAATCATGAGACCGAAGTTTGCCTGACTTGTGGTGTTGTCTGTCCAGACTTGGAATACCGCAAACTGGCCTGGCATAACCGGGTCGTTGTAGAAGTAAAGCGACATCTCAGCTCCGACGACCGTGTTGTTGATGGTCCAAGTCAAGCCAGTTTGAGTGCTAATTGGGTCCATACCACCCATGCTAGCGTCGCGGAAGTCAACTGAAGAAACGTCCGATCCGTCGTAGGAGAATATCTTGAAGTGAAAGTCTCCCCACGGAGTTTGGCTGGTATTTTTGACGAAAACATACGCCCAGCCCTTGAACGGCTCATCGTCTGGATGGTCGTAAAGCTGAGCGGTCCAGTCGCTGAACTCGATCGGATTATCCTCGCTGCCAATATAGGCATCATGTGCCCAGACCGGACTTGCGACTGCTAGCGCCAAAATTGCCAAAAGGCACAGATATTTGTTCATTAACTCCCCTCCTTCCCTTAATTAGTTTGTAACAGCGGTTACGACGGAAAGCTCTTTGCTTCCTTGTCCGCCTATGGGTGAGAGGTTACCAGAAGCGCGAACACATACAGCAGTCTATTTTGTGCCGCACTTACTCACATTAATAACACAACCTACCGGCCTCGTCAACTAGTAATATTACTTATTTATGTTTCTTCGCAGAGAAATTTCGTCCCCATAGCTGTATAGATAGAATGTCCATTGCAAAATGGTCTAATATGGTCTTGTGCACAACAACAGCACAATGAACAAAACTCATCTGGTTTAAAAATGGTGAGCGAATTTCTCGAGTATATTTATTAGCTGTATTAGCTGCTCTACTCGGCGATAGCTGCGAGTTCTTCTTTGGATAGCACTCTAATCCTTCGACCCTCTGCCGAGATCAATCCGTCGGCTTCAAAGCGTGCTATTAGTCTGGACAGCGTTTCGCCGGTTATCCCAAGGTGCGAGGCCAGCGTCTGCTTGGGCATTCCTAGATTGATTACAGTACCGTCTCCGGAATTCGCAGGTAGCCTGGATAATATGTAACCTGCAAATCGCCCACCTGCGTCCTTAAGAGTAAGCGCCTCGATACTTCTTACCAGTCTGTGTGCCCATGTTGCCATCGAGGCCATTAGTCGAAAACTAACTTCCGGTTTGTCTTTGAGCAGTTGTAGAAACTCGCTCTTTCGCAGAAGAATTAGGGCCGAGTCTTGTACTGCTGCAGCCGATGCAGGATATCCGGTTCCCAAGAACAAAGCCGCCTCGCCAAAACAATCTCCCGGCAGTGCTATGTGGAGCACGTGTTCCTTTGCGTCCGGCGATTCCTTATACAACTTGACTGCGCCTGCTTCAACTATGTAGAACCCGTGGCACTCCTCGCCTTCGTGGAATATCACAGTGTTTCGGGGCTGAATGATCCGCTTCGCAGCAGGACGCAAGAGCAACAAAGTCGCCTCGTCCATGTTTTCGAAGAATCGGCAAGACCGCATCGCCCCAAGAAGCGTTTTCTCGTGTTTAATCTCGTTCATAACAGAAGGAATTCTACTTAACACACCGAAAACTAGTCAACGAGCGGGCGTTTCAATAAACCTTTTGGACGGTAATTAAACATTGAGCTGTTGGCCTGAGTAGGAGCTGATGGCTGAATTTGATTAGAGACGAATTTGCGAGGGGATACCTAATGAACATACCTCAGCGGCTCGTAATTGGAATCGGTGCGTTTTTGCTTATTATGGCGCGAGTTCCAGCAGCGGCGCAGGTTTTTTTACCAGAGGAAACAGGGCTGAACTATTCGATAACAGTTGGAGCGGCTCTGATGGTAAGCGAAAATCTCAGGAATGAATCCTCGCCGATGGTCGGCGTGAGTTGGTATGATGTTGCAGGGGCTAACTTCGGAAACAACGCTACGTTTGGTATTTCCGCCGACTGGCTGCAAGTGGAACGCAACGACGGTACGGACGTGAGTATAATTCCTATCCTGTTTAACTATCGACAATATGGAGCCATAAGCACTTATAGAGTATTCGTCAACTTCGGGGTGGGTATTCTGGCCACGACGGATGGAATCCCTGAGATGAAGCTGGACGACGGTTCAAACTTCGGCTGGACCGGCGGACTTGGAGTGGATGTCACGAACAGGTTCTATTTCCAGTCGAGGTTCATAGGAGGTAAGAATCCCGGCGATGACGGGTTAGTGTCGGTGCAGCTTGGTTATCGATTCTGAAAAATCTCTCACGCGCTGCCATAAGTGTTGCTCATTCGGCCCTGTGGCAATCTTCCACAGGGCCGGTTTGTGTTGCAATAAATCTAAAAGGAAAGGGTTTCATTAAGTAGGAAACGGTTTTTTTGAGGTCTAAGATTTGTTTGGGAGAGTAGCTAAAAAATGTCGATTATTACAAAATTAGGCGTAGGGTTCATTGGTTGTGGTTCTTATAACTCTTCGCTTGCTAGAGCGGCATCGCGGAGTTCTTTGCTGAGTCCTATTGCTTGTTGGGATCCGGACACGGAGCGAAGTCAGGAGTTTGCGCGGGAAAACAATCTGCGCGCTTGCCGGACATTGGACGAATTGCTCGCGATTGATGATCTGGAAGGGGTTGTGATTGCAAGTCCGAACGATGCCCACAGAGCTAATGCGGAAGCGGCTGCAGAGGCAGGCAAGCACGTGTTTGTGGATAAGCCTATCGCGAATACAATTGAGGATGCGCTTGCCATAATTAAGGCGGTGGAAGGTCGAGGTCTAGTGCTTGCTATTGGGCATAACGGCCGGCGTATGGCTGGACATCGCAAGATGAAAGAGATGATTGATGCCGGCGCGGTTGGAAAGCCTGTCATGGTCGAATCCAACTTTTCGCATTCAGGCGGTCTTGGGCTTACGCCGCAACAATGGCGATTCCATCGGGACAAGTGTCCAGCACTCCCGCTAATGCAGCTTGGGGTGCATTTTGCAGATACAGTTCAATATCTGCTGGGCAAAGTTGTAGAGGTATCTTCGTTTATGACGCATATTGCTACGCCAGCAGACAACGAAGACGTGACGGTGAGCCTGCTTAGGTTCGAAAACGATGTGCTCGGATATCTTGGCTCAAACTACGTGAGCCCCTCGGTTTATTATGTTAACGTCTACGGTACAGGCGGCAACTTATACTGCGAGGGCGGCGACAATCTTCAGTATCGAGAAGCCGGTTCCGATAAGCGGGAGATCATAAGGCTGACCGGTGTCGATACGCAGCTTGAGGAGTTGGAAGACTTTGCCAATGCTGTGAGGTCTGGAAGAAAGTACGAGGTGGACGGTGAAGCGGGGTTGCGGGCGCTTGCCGTAGTGCG
>Ga0197142_1003248_pt1 | contig 13744 bp, 14 predicted proteins | sample GBS60_MetaG_FD_148614 | JGI IMG/M metagenome (GOLD analysis project Ga0197142, IMG submission 148614) | Sediment microbial communities from Great Boiling Springs, Gerlach, Nevada, United States - GBS 60_MetaG | ecosystem: Environmental > Aquatic > Thermal springs > Hot (42-90C) > Sediment... | reverse complement strand
CCTTTTATTTTTTTTGTTTTGGGCGCTTTTCTGATAGTTTTGGGAATCAGACCAATTGCTAAAATAGAATTGTTAGCTTTTTTAATTTTTGTGGCGGTTTTAGCTGTGATTTTAAAATTTGGTCTTCCTTTCTGGAATTTAACCAATCTTTTCAACTTTGAGAAATCTTGGTTATTCGCACCGTGGGGTGTTGTTCTTTTTTCCTTATCAGGCGCTTCTTTAATGCCCGAAATCGTGGAAATGGTCGGCCGCGACCAAAAATTGGTCCAAAGAATAATTTTTCTTTCAATAATTATTTGTTCGGTTTTTTACCTCCTTTTCTCAATAGTGATTGTCGGCATTACCGGTTCTTTAACTACAGCCGATGCGTTATCTGGACTTCCTTATTTCTTTGGAAACGGCATTTTGGTTTTAGCTTTTTTCCTTGGCTTTTTGACCTGCTTTACTTCTTTTATTACCTTGGGTTTAACCCTCAAGAAAATTTTAGCTTACGATTTTTATCTGTCTGAAAAATTTGCCCTCTCTCTGAGTTTGGGAGCTCCTTTAATTCTTTATTTTTCGGGATTTGACGATTTCCTTTTAATTATTAGCATTATTGGCGCTTTTTTATTAGGTATTGAAGGAATTTTAATTGTTTTGATTTTTTTGAAGGCGAAAGAGAAGGTCGAAGGAAAAATTTTTAGTGGCTTATTAAGCAAAAGTTTTTTTAAAAATATTTTAGGGCCGATTTTTATTTTAATTATGCTTTTTTTGGGTATTTTATTTGAAATGAATAATCTTCTAAATCGCTAAATGATTATCTTAACTTTTCTTATTTTTTTAATTTCTGTTGCAATTTTAACCTTAGCAGGTTCGATTTTAATGAATTCTCTAACGAAAGTAACCAATTTTTTGGGCTGGCGCGATTTTGTGGTTGCCTTTTTGCTGGTATCTTTGGGAACAAGTTTGCCCAATCTTTTAATGGGAATTTCTTCGGCTCTAAGAAATGTTCCTCAACTTTCTTTTGGTGATGTGCTTGGCGGTAATATCGTTGATTTTACTCTGGTGATTGCCTTAGCGGTTTTAGTTGGCGGAAACATTTCAACAAAAGGCTTTTTTCTTCAAACCTCTATTTTAATTACAAGCTTTGTCTCAATTTTGCCCTTAATATTAATTTTTGACAAAACCTTGAGTCGTTTAGACGGCATTTTATTAATTCTTTGTTTTCTTTCATATGTTAAATGGCTTTTTTCCGAAAAGAAAAATTTTCTTGAGTTAAGAGGTTCTCTTTCAAATAATTCTCATTTGTTTCAAAATTTTGCTGAGTTTTTAAAAGGCATTTTTGGATTAATTTTGGGGTTCTTTTTTTTGCTTTTTAGCGCTGATATCGTTGTAAAAAGCGCGATTGGTATTGCTGATTTTTTTCATTTGCCAATTGCGATTTTAGGTCTTCTTTTAACGGGTTTGGGAAATTCTCTGCCAGAACTTTATTTTGCGATTTTAGCTGCCAGAAAAAAGGGGAGTGGTGGTTTAATTTTAGGAGACGCTTTGGGCTCTGTGGTTTTTCTTTCTACTTTGATTTTGGGGATTGTTGCCCTTATTCAGCCCATTCAAATTATTGATTTTTCTCCTTTTTTGATTGCGCGCTTTATTTTAATTTTAACAGCTATTCTCTTTTTTATCTTCTCAAAAACCAATCAAGTTTTAAGTCGCCGCGAAGCACTTGTTTTAATTCTTATTTATTTTATTTTTGCTTTTTCTGAAATTTTTAATCAAATGACTAAATGAACCAATTTCTACTTGAGAAAAAAACCTTAATTTTCTTTTTTGTTATTTTGGCTTTGTATCACCTTTTGGGCTTAATTTACTCGCTTTATTATATTTTTTGGTGGTATGATATTTTGGCTCATTTTGGTGGCGGAATTTTGGCAGCAATAATTTTTTGGAGATTTTTTAAAAACAGAATTTCAGGCATTAGCACTATTTTTCAATTTTTATTTCTGGTAAGCTTTGTCTCCTTAATTGGTGTTTTGTGGGAATTTTTTGAAAAATTTCTTGATTTCTTTTTTAAATTTAATTATCAGGGCGATGTTAATGATACTCTTTTAGATTTGGCAATGGATATTTTAGGCGGCTTTTTTGTTGGCATTTTTGGGTTTGGCTGGAATTCTAAAATTTTTAGGAGCTAATTTATTTGACAGAGGAATATTTCTCTGGCGCGAATCAAAAGTTTTCAGTCATGGTAATTAAGCTGAAGAATAATTCTTCAGTGCTTTTTGTCTGTAAAATTTGAAAATGAATAGTTTTTTTGTTAAATTAAATTTATGATTGAAATTTCTTCTTTGCTTTTAATTTTTTTGATAGTTATTGGCATTTTTTTGTTTTTTTGGTTTTTAATCAGCCGCGAGATAAGGTCTTTGAAAGAAAAAAATCAAGGAGATGGTTTTTGGCACATAATGCATCAAAAGATTGAGGTTCTTGGTCAAGAGCTTTTTCAGGCGCAACAAACTTTAAATGAAAGATATGCCAAACTTGAAAGAGAATTAGGGGTTTTGCAAGAATTAGGGGGCCAAATGAGAGGGTTGCAGGAATTTTTGCAATCGCCAAAATTAAGAGGTAATTTAGGGGAACAGGTTTTGCAAGATTTATTGGAGCAAGTTTTTCCCAAGAATCATTTTAATTTGCAGTATAAATTCAGAAGCGGCGAGGTGGTTGATGCGATTTTAAAAACTTCCCAAGGTTTAATTGCGATTGATTCTAAATTTCCGCGAGAAAGTTTTGTCCGTTTAATGAAGGCTGGCGAGAAAGAGAAGGAAGGAGCCTTGCGCGATTTTAAAAGGGATATTAAAAGACATATTGACGATGTGGCTAAAAAATATATTATCCCCGAAGAAGAGACAGTTGATTTCGCTTTAATCTATTTGCCTTCGGAAGCTGTTTATTATGAAATTATTGTGAAACAACCTGAACTGTTGGAGTATGGTTACCAGAAAAGAGTTTATTTTGTTTCGCCCAACACTTTTTATTATTTTTTAAAGATTATTATGATTGGACTGGAAGGAGCAAAAGTTGAAGAGGCTTCAAGAAAAATCATCGCCTCCTTGAAAGCGATTGAAAGAGAATCTCAAAGATTTGGTGAGGAGTTAAGAATTCTTAATACTCATTTGGTTAATGCGAAATCAGCAATGGATCGCGTTCAAGTTCGTTATGAAAAGCTTTTGGGGAAAATTGAAGTGGCTGGCGAATTAGAAGATTCAGCCACTGAGAATAAAATTCAAAGTTAAAAAAAATTAAACTAAAAATAATATGGAAAAATTTGCTGTGATTAAAACCGGTGGCAAACAATATTTGGTGACCCCGGGCCAGAAGATTAAAATCGAAAAAATTGATTTAAAAGAAAATGAAAAAGCGGTTTTTGATAAGGTTTTGCTTTTTCAAGACAAAGATAAATTTTTGGTGGGAAATCCTTATCTGGAAAATGTTAAAGTAGAAGGCAAGGTGGTGAAGCAGGGAAAAGCCAAAAAAGTGATTGTTTTTAAATTTAAAAGAAAAAATCGTTATAAAAAGAAAGCAGGTCACAGGCAACCTTATACTGAGGTTGAGATTACCAAAATTTTAAGTTAATTATTTTCTTCCTTCCAGAGCGTTTCCCAACGTCTCTTCGTCAGCGTATTCAAGCTCGCCGCCTGAGGGTAAACCGCGCGCCAATCTCGTTATTTTTTTGCCTAAAGGTTTTAGCAATTTTTCTAATTCCATTCTGACCAATTCTCCTTCTACTGTCGGATTCGTGGCAATAATGATTTCTTTGATTCTTCCTTTAATTCCAAAGTTTTCGGGGTTTTTAATTCTTTCTTTGATATTTTTTATTTTAGTAATTTCTATTTCTCCTTTTCTAGATTTCTCCCAATTTTGGTCTAAAACTAGATAAAGGCCTTGATAGCGACCGGTTTTTTCAATTGCTTCCAAGTCAACCTCTTTTTCAACAAGACAAATGGTCTCGCGATTTCTTTCTTTATTAGAGCAGATCTCGCAAAGGTTTTCTTTAAGTTTTGGTTCAAAAATTTTAAAACAGAAATTACAAATTTTTGTTGAACTTTTAAGAGCCAAAAGGGCTGCTAAAAATTTTTGAAAGTCAGTTTCTGGCAATTTTGCCAAATAATAAACAAAACGGCTTGCAGTTCTTTTGCCAACAGTTGGGAATTTAGCAAACTCGGAAATTAAGTTTTGAAGACTTTTAGCTAACATTTTTAGATTGTTGATATCTCTTTATTGAAATCTTCTTCTAAATTGGGTTCTTCCAAATTTTCAACGATTGTTTCAAAGGTTACTATTTCTTCATTAAAACGAAGAGGAAAGCTTCCCGTGGGTCCGTTGCGATGTTTTGCCACAATTATTTCTGCTACATTAGGCGGTGCGCTTTGATCGTATTTGTCTGGCCGGTGAATAAAGATAACCACATCGCTGTCTTGCTCTAAAGAACCAGATTCTCTTAGGTCAGCTAGGCGGGGAATAGGCGGAGTTCTTTGTTCCACTGCCCGAGAGAATTGGGAGAGAGCTAAAACTGGCACATTTAATTCTCTTGCTAAATCTTTAAGCCCGCGAGAAATTTGGGTGACTTGTTGAACAACACTATCTCGGGTGTTTAAAGGTTGAATCAGTTGCAAGTAATCAACCACGATTAAGCCCAAGCCGACTTCTGCCTGAAGTCTTCTAGCCATTGCTTTTAATTGCAAAACAGTGGGGGAAGAGGTGTCATCAATGTAAATAGGGGCTTCACTTAGCACTCCTAAAGCGTTATTAATAGCGCTAAAATCGTTAAACTCGCCATTTTTTGAAAGCCGACCAGTTCTTATTTTCCATAAACTGACGCGACTTTGACTGGCAATAAGGCGATCCACAACCTGTTCTTTTGACATTTCTAAACTGAAAATTCCTACTGGTTGCTTTTCATGGACGGCAACATAACGGGCGATATTAAGAGCCAAAGAACTTTTTCCGTAAGACGGTCTTGAAGCTAAAATAATAAGGTCTGATTTATGGAGTCCGGCTAAGATATTATCAAGTTTTGGAAAACCAGTACCCAGGCCCGAAAGCTTTTGAAGGGGATTTTCAGCCAATTTTTCCATTCTCTCCCAAGCTTCGGCTAAAGCGTCTTTAATGGCTAAAAATTTCTGAAGAACACCTTTCTGGGAGATTTGGAAAATAATTTTTTCGGCTTTATCAAGAATTTGTTCTACCTCTTCTTTTTCTTGATAACCTAATTCTCCAATTTCGTAACTGGCTTCAATTAGGTTTCTTAAAATTCTTTTTTTCTGAACAATTTTGGCGTAGGAAAAAACATTACTTGCATTGGGAACAGTATTGAGGAGTTCGCTTAAATAACTAATACCGCCAATTTTTTCAAGTTTGGTTAATTCTTGAAGACGGCTGGCTAAGGTTTTAATATCAATAGGCGAGTTTTTATTAGCCAAGTCAATCATTGCGGCATAAATATCCTGATGTTCTTTTTTGTAAAAGTCATCCGGACCCAAAAAATCAATAACTTTCCAAATGGCATTGGAATCAATCATTAACGAACCCAAGAGCGCTTTTTCGGCTTCAATATCCTGGGGCGGTAATCTTTTAATTTCGCTTAATTGGGTAAAATTATTCATCTCTTTTTTGGTTCATTCTAAAGAAAACTAAAAAGATTCGCAAATTTTTAGCGATTTTCTTCTTTTTTCAGGATTCTTTGCCCCTGAAGAGTATCTTGGACCAAAAAGCCTAATTTTTCTATTTGATTTCTTATTTCATCAGCTTTCTGCCAATTTTTCTTTCTGCGATATTCAAGTCGTTTTTCAGCTAATTTTTTGATTTCGGCTGGCAATTCTTCTTTAGAAGCAGGAAAAACAATGATTTCAAAAATTTCATTTATTTTTTTAAAGAATTTAAGCAAATGTTGAATATCTTCTTTATTTAATTTTCCTTTCTCAATTAAAGGATTAATTTTTCTGATTAAACTAAAAATAACGCCCAAGGCGTTGGGAGTATTAAAATCATCATCCAGGTTTTTGAAAAACTCTTTTTCGCTTTTCAAAATAATTTTTTTGACGCTTTTTGCTTTTTTTCCTTTGAAGAAAAGCAATCTTTTGAGAAATTCATTAATTGTTTGAAGTGAGTTTTTGGCTTGTTCCGCTTTTTCTTTTGAGTAGTTAAAGGGTGAACGCCAGAGGGTTTGGAAAACCATTAATCTTAAAGTTTCCTGATTATAATTTTTCAGAAAGTCTTTTATTGTTATAAAATTACCAAGTGATTTTGACATTTTCTGACCTTTAACAGTAAGCATTCCGCTATGGAGCCAATAGCGGGCGAGAGGCGATTTTCCTGAAATCGCTTCCATTTGGGCGATTTCAGCTTCGTGATGAGGGAATATTAAATCTTGGCCGCCACCGTGCAAATCATAACAAGGCCCGAAGAATTTTTCGGTAATCGCAGTATCTTCAATATGCCAACCAGGTCTTCCTTTGCCGAGCGCGGTTTGCCAAAAAGGCTCTCCCGGTTTTTTAAATTTCCAAAGACAGAAATCTCCTTTATTTCTTTTGTTTTTTGTTTCGTCAATTCGCGAGACAGCGTCTTCTGCCTGAAGAATAGTTCGTCCTGAAAGTTTGCCGTAATTTTTAAATTTTTTAATATCGTAATAAATACCGTCTTCAATCAGGTAGGCGTAACCTTTTTTTTGGAGTCTTTGCACTTGACTTACTATTTCCGGAATAAAATCAGTGGCGCGAGCGTATTGGTTGACGCTGTTAATTTTTAAAGCTTCCATGTCTTTCAGATATTCTTTTTCGTAAAAATCGGCTAATTTTAAAGGTTCTTTTTTTTCTTTGCGGGCGCGGTTAATAATTTTATCGTCAATATTGGTTATATTTTGCAGATAAAAGACTTTGATTCCTTTTTGTCTTAAATATTTGACAAAAGCGTCAAAAAAAAGATAAGTTCGGGCATGACCAATGTGGGAGTAATCATAAACCGTGGGTCCGCAGACAAAAAGTTTGGTTGTTCTTTTTCGGGGGAATTTAATAATTTCTTTTTTTCCGGTAAGAGTGTTGTAAATTTTCATTTTTGTTTTTTATTTGTTAAAATTAGAAAATAAAGTCGTTTTAGAGTATCTTAACATTTTAATAAATTTTATCAAAAATTCTATGAAGAGTTTATTTTCTGGCCTAAAAAAGACAGATATCATTGCTCCTTTAATTATTGGTGAGTTAATCTCTTTAATTTTGATTGGTATTTCGAAAAACCTTCAACTTAAAATTCCTTTTCTTTTTCTAGCGCCTTTTGTTTTGCCATTTTTGTTTTTGGTTGGCGTCTTGGCAGCTTTTTTGTTGGGCAAAAAAATGGGCGTTCTTTTTCAATTTGCGAAATTTGCCGTCGTGGGCAGCGGTAATACCTTGGTTGATTTGGGTATTTTAAATTTTTTAATCTGGCTTACCAATATTGCCAGCGGTTTTTATTTTTCTCTTTTTAAATTTGTTTCTTTCACGGCAGCGGTTTTGCATAGTTATTTTTGGAATAAATTCTGGACCTTTGAGAAAAAAGAGAAAGAGCAAGTTTTGGGAGAATTTTCAAAATTTTATTTAATTACCGGCGTTGGCGCTCTTTTAAATGTTAGCATTGCCTCTTTTCTGGTTAATGTTATTGGTCCTCAGTTCGGTTTAAGTGCTAAAATTTGGGCGAATCTAGCAGCAATTTTAGCTGCCTTGGTGGTGATGATCTGGAATTTCACAGGTTATAAATTTATTGTTTTTAAAAAATAATAAGGTAAAAATTGTGGCAGTTCTTTATCGCAAATATCGGCCTAAAACCTTTGAAGAGATTATCGGGCAAGAAAATATTATTAGAACTTTGAAAAACGCCCTTATTAAGAAAAATATTGCCCATGCTTATTTATTTTCAGGACCGCGGGGTAGCGGTAAAACAACTGTTGCCAGAATTTTTGCGAAAGCCGTTAATTGTCATAACCCTCAAGGAGGCTATGAGCCCTGCAATCAATGCGAAGCCTGTCTGGCGATTAATGAAGGTCGCGCTTTAGATATTATTGAAATTGATGCCGCTTCTCAGCGGGGAATTGATGAATTCCGCGAATTAAAAGAAGGTTTTAAAACCGCTCCTTCTTTTTTGAAATATAAGGTTTATATTATTGACGAGGCTCACCAGCTAACCAAGGAAGCGGTTAATGCTTTTTTGAAAACATTAGAGGAACCGCCTTCTTATATAATTTTTATTTTAGCGACAACCGAAGCTTATAAGATGATGCCAACGATCATTTCCCGTTGCCAGAGGTTTAATTTTCACCGTTTTGATTTAAACCAGATAAAAAAAAGAATTGGCATTATTGCGGCTAAAGAAAAAATTTCTATTGAAGAAGAAGCCAAGGAATTGATTGCGCTTTCTTCAGGAGGCTCTTTAAGAGACGCTGAAAGCATTTTAGACCAGGTGATTACTTTTTGCGGAGCTGATAAAAAAATCACAAAAAAGGAAGTGGAGGAATTATTGGGTTTAAGTGATAGAAATATGGTTATTGATTTTAGCGAATTATTAATTAAAGGAGATTTGAAGAATGCCTTGCTTTTCATTGAAAGAATCTATCGCGAAGGTTATGACTTAGCTCACTTTCTCAATAATCTTTTGGCTTATTTTCGTCAGGCGTTAATTAGTAAAATTAATCCGGAGAGCAAAACTTCTTTTTTAACCAATTTGACTCCTCAAGAAATTGAAAGATTGAAAAAACAAATAGAAAAAATTAACCAAAAAGATATAGAAAGGATTTTGCAAATTCTTTTGGAAGCGGAAAATAAAATGCGTTATTCTTCAATGCCCCAATTGCCTTTAGAGTTAGCCTTAGTTGATATTTTGGCTAAAAAATAATATAATAAGAGAAATTTTTGCGGGGTCGTCTAACGGTAGGACATCTGCCTTTGGAGCAGAGAATCTTGGTTCGAATCCAAGCCCCGCAACCAATTTGTAAAATTTGCGTTTTAGTTTTCAATAAGCGGGGATTTTTCTCCCACATTATTTTTGCCAGAAAGCATATTTTCTACCCTAAAATTTTATCTTCTAATCTTTTTGAAAATAAAGGAGTTAAAAAACCTTTTAGCAAGATTATTGAAAGGTTATTTATTAAAATAAAATATTAAAACTCTTTATTTACAATTTATTTACAATGAGCTTCCCTAAACTACAAAAAATAGAGTATGAACTATCTTTAAATATCTGCAATTATAATAAAAAGCAAACCCCGATGTTTGCTTTTATTTCTTGACAAATTTTTTTAAAAATGCTATTATGTGGATAGCCCTGGCGGATAAGCCGGAGGAATAGTAACCCTCCATTTCGTTTGTCAGTCCCGAGCGGAATTTTTCGCAGGGGCGAGGGGAAGTTGAAAACCCCGGTGTGCAACGAAATGTTTACGGCAGGAAGCTGCAAGGCGGGTAGGTTGAGGGACCTTAGAAACCCGTCTTCCTCCGGCTTTTTTTATTTCTTTTTTATTTCCTTATCATTTGCCAAGGAGATTCTAAAAAAATAAAATAAAATAATGATTTCAAGAGGTATTGCCACATTTGGTTTAGATTCAGGTCGGTGTCCTCGTTGGCTTTTTGAGAGAATGGTAAAATTGGGTCGGCAAATCTTAACTATTATAGTTGAAGATGAGGGGCCTGATAATTTTCTGAAAAGAATTTCAGATCCTGTTTGGTTTCAATCTTTAGGCACAGTTTTGGCTTTTGATTGGAATTCTTCCGGTTTAACCACAATTTTAACTGCTGCTTTAAAAGAAGCACTTAGAGGTCGAGAGAAAGACTTTGGTTTTTTTATCTGCGGCGGAAAAGGAAAAACTTCTTTAAAAACGCCTTTAGAGGTTCAGAGCGGGGGAGAGGTTTTTAGTTTTTCAGAATCTAAAATAAAAAATTTGGTTTATAATTCCAGAATGGCAGCAAAAATTGATTCCAGTTTGGTTCAAGATGGTTTTCAGATTTATCATCACACTTTCTTTTTTTCCAAAAGCGGCGCCTGGGCCGTTGTTCAACAAGGGATGAATATCACCTTTCAGGCTGCGCGTCGTTATCATTGGTATTCAGAAAATATCAATGATTTAGTGTTAGAACCTCACTCCGGGATTATGAGTTCGGCTTTGGTGCCGACTCTTAATTTAACAGCCAAAGAAAGTAAAAATAATCAGGAAATAAGTCTCCAACTAGTGCAAGCTGGCTATTATAGTTTAATAAGAGATATTCAAATTTTGAGTCGTCATTCCTCAGCGCTTTCTCAATCGTTTAAAATCAAAAAAGGCGAAAAAACTTTAAGCTTTTTAAGATTAGCCAATAAGGAGTTCGGGTGGCACCCGGTTTTGAAAGAAGATTTTAGTCAAAGCAAATATTTAAAAAAAATTCTTTGCCGTGTTTGTAATCTAAAGCCCGAAAATTATGAAAAATTGGTTTCTCTTGAAGGCGTTGGCCCCAAAACTATTAGAGCCTTAAGTTTGGTGGCGGAAATAATTTATGGCGCCAAACCCTCTTATCAAGATCCGGCTCGATATAGTTTTGCTCATGGCGGCAAAGATGCTACTCCTTATCCGGTAGATTTAAAAACTTACGATGAAACAATTTTATTTTTCAAAAGAATAATTGATAAACTTAAAATTCCTTCTTCTGAGAAAAAGATTTTGGAAACAAAGTTATTTAAAGAATAAAAAATCAAAAAATATGAAAGGAATTAAAAGAGATTTTTGCAGAGAAAAGAAATAAAAAAGCCGAGAAGGTTCAAATGGGGGAGAGAGAAGTGCTGCCTCTACCCCTTCTCGGCTTGGAGATTAGTTTAGCGTTTTGATTAGGATAGCCAGAGAAATTAAGATTAGCGTCACCCCGAGAATTATCGCCTTTTCTTTTTCTGACAGGTTGCTCAAATCGACATTAATGATGATTGGTTGCGGTATTGAGGGTGGTGGTGGAGGTGGTGGTTGGTAGATAATCGGTGGGCTTACAACTGTCTGACTAGGAATTACTCTAAACTTTTGATAACTAGTTCCTACTGCTCCCCAGTTATCTCTTACCAAGAGAGTAACAAAATATTCTCCCGGTAAACTAAAAGCATATTCTACCTGAGGTCCGAATTTATCTGGCCAACCGTCACTGTTGAAGTCCCATTCGTAGGCAACTATCCAACCGTCGTCTTTCGACTGTGTTCCGTCGAAGACAACAACTTGGTTGGTGTATGCCCATCCTTTCGGCCAAGTAGTAAAAGTCGCGGTAGGAGGTTGATTAGCTAAGGCTTCGCTTTGCAAAGCCGCTATCACCACAAGAGCTATTAACCCACTTAACTTTTTCATTTTCCCTCCTTTCAGAGCTGTTTTAAGGATATCATAATATCTAATTTTTGTCAAATTTTAACTTGTAATTATTCTTATATTTATGCTATTTATAAAATCTGATATAATTTTAAATAATTTTAAGTTATGGAAGACAAAAAAGATTTTTCGCCAATGAAACACAAACCCGGGGATAAAGCTCGCTTAGAAAGAATTATGAAAGAGTTCCAAAAGGGCTTTCTTTTTCTAAAAAAGTTTCAGAATAGAAAAACCGTGACGATTTTCGGTTCTCACTTAATGAAAGAAGGCTCTTTTTGGTATGAAGAAGCCAGAAAATTAGGAGAAATTTTAGCGAAAAATAATATTGTGGTGGCGACTGGTGGCGGTCCCGGCATTATGGAAGCTGCCAATAGAGGCGCCAAAGAAGCTGGTGGTTTATCCGTAGGTTTAGGAATTGAACTTAATTCGCGGGAGACTCAAAATCCTTATACCACTGACGCCATAACTTTTTATTATTTTTTTGTGAGAAAAGTGATGTTGGCGAGGATTGCCCAGGTATTCGTTTTTTTTCCCGGGGCTTTTGGAACGCTTGACGAATTTATGGAAATTAGCCTTTTAAAGGCAAAGAAAAAATTTCATCGCGAAATTCCTCTTATTTTGGTTGGTAAAGATTATTGGCAAAGTCTGATTGATTGGTTTCAAAAAGTTCCCCAAGAAAAATATGGCGTTTTTCAGGGAGAGGAAGAAGATTTAAAAATTTGGTCCTTAGTTGATAATGCCAAAGAAGCTTTTGAATTTATTAAAAGCAAAGTTTCAGAAGTTCCTTCTTCTTTTTCTTTAAAATTGGATTAATTTTGACATCTTTTCTTTTAATTGTTATTTTAAATAAATTTAAAAATTTTTATGTTCAAAAAAATTTTAAAGTATTCCTTCCTGCTTTTTTTCTTTGTTGCTTTTTTTCTTTCTGGTTATTTTGTCGGGTTAAACTCAAAGAAAGCTGATTTTTTGACAAATCTTTCAGATTCTTCGGAAATTCTTTTTAATTCCAAACCCGACCTTTCTTTATTCTGGGAGGTTTGGGAGCGGCTTGAAAAAAGATATATTGATAAAGGAAAGTTAGACCCCCAAAATCTCTTATATGGAGCAATTTCCGGAATGGTTAAGGCAGTGGGGGATCCTCATACTTCTTTTTTTAACCCGAAAGATACTAAACGTTTCTTTGAAGATGTGTCTGGAGAATTTGAAGGTATTGGTATTGAAATTAGTATGAAAAAAGGCCAATTATTGGTTGTTGCTCCCCTAGAAGGAACACCAGCTCAAAAAATAGGTATTAAAGCCGGCGATAAGATTTTAAAGATAGGCGATACCTTAACTTCGGATTTGACTTTGGACGAAGCGGTCAATATGATTAGAGGTCCCAAGGGAACTGAGGTTGTTTTAATGATTTTAAGAGAGGGTTGGGATTTGCCTCGAGAATTTAAAATTATAAGAGACAAGATTTTAGTACCTTCTTTAAAATGGGAGCTTAAAGACGATATTGCCTATATTAAACTTTATCACTTTAACCAAAAGGCAGATGCTGATTTTCGGAAGGCTGCTCTGGAAATAGAAAAAAGTAAAGCTTCTAAAATAATTTTAGATTTAAGGAATAATCCGGGCGGTTTTCTTGAAGTTGCCCAGAATATTGCCGGCTGGTTTTTAGAACGGGGTAAAGTGGTGGCAATTGAAGATTTTGGTAATGGCGAGAAAAGGGAATTTAAGTCACCAGGTCCTTCAAAACTTATTAATTTTCCTTTAGTTGTATTAATCAACAATGGCTCTGCTTCAGCCAGCGAAATTCTGGCAGCGGCTTTAAGGGATCACCGGCAGGTAAAATTGGTGGGCGAGAAATCTTTTGGTAAAGGTTCGGTTCAGGAAATGGAAAAGTTTAAAGATGATTCTTCTTTAAAAGTAACTGTGGCGCGGTGGTTGAGTCCCAAAGGAACTTTAATTGATGGTGTTGGTTTGGAACCGGATATAAAAGTTGAATTTAAAGAAGAGGAACAAGAAACTCAGAGCGAAAAGGACCCGCAACTTGAAAAAGCTATTGAGTTGCTTAACAAGAATATTTGAGTATAATAAATTGATAATAATTGAAAGAAAATATGAAGGTAATTCTTCTAAAAGATATTGAGAATCTGGGGAAAAAATTTGATATTAAAGAAGTAAAAGACGGTTATGCGAGGAATTTTTTATTTCCCCAGAATTTAGCTAAACCAGCGACAGAAAAAAATCTTCTTTGGCTTGAGAAAGAAAAAGAAATTGAAGCTAAAAAAGCCGAAGAGTCTTTGAAGGAAATTCAGAGAATCGTTGCTAAAATTGATGGTCAAGAATTAATCATTAAAGTTAAAGTAGGCGAAAAAGGCGAACTTTTTGAAAAGATTG
>Ga0197142_1003246_pt1 | contig 13745 bp, 10 predicted proteins | sample GBS60_MetaG_FD_148614 | JGI IMG/M metagenome (GOLD analysis project Ga0197142, IMG submission 148614) | Sediment microbial communities from Great Boiling Springs, Gerlach, Nevada, United States - GBS 60_MetaG | ecosystem: Environmental > Aquatic > Thermal springs > Hot (42-90C) > Sediment... | reverse complement strand
ACTAACCCACCGTTTAGTTTGTTTCGTGAATACATAAAACAACTTGTAGATTTTGATAAAAAATTTTTGATAATCGGAAATATGAATGCTATAACCTATAAGGAAATTTTCCCATTAATTAAAACAAACAAGATGTGGTTAGGTAATGGTTTTCAGGGTGGTAATGCTTACTTTTTTACTCCAAATATACGTGATTTTGCTACAGGAGTATACGATGAAAAAACTGGTTTAGTAAAATTCCGGAATGTATCCTGGTTTACCAACCTTGATCACGGCAGGCGTCACGAACCTATATCACTTATGACTATGGAAGAAAATCGTAAATTTAACAAAAAAGTACGAAACAATCCTTTTTGCTACCAAAAATATGACAATTATGACGCCATCGAAGTGCCTTACACTGACGCAATTCCCAGCGATTATGACGGCATCATGGGTGTGCCGATTAGTTTCTTACATAAGTATTGCCCAGAGCAGTTTGAGATTGTTGGTTGGTCGAGACACAATGAATACAACATGGATGGCGGTTATTGGTTAGGTGGGAAAAATGACGCAACAATAAATGGAAAAGAAGTTTATAGGAGAATTTTAATTAAACATAAGCAAAAATAATTATGAAAACCACACTTAAAACTTATTTAGTAAAAGAAATTTGTGAAGGGTTTGTGTATAACGAACTGGAAGGTAAAGGTTTGTTTGGTCTGGCTGGTAAATTGGTTATTCAACCAGAATATCAACGCAATTATATTTACGCTTCTGACGGTGGCAAAAGAGAACAAGCTGTAATTGAGTCCGTACTCAAAGGTTATCCAATTGGTTTGATTTATTTTAATAAAACTCCTGAAGATAAGTTCGAAGTGTTAGATGGTCAGCAACGGATTACTAGTTTGGGACGATTTGTAACTGATAAATTTGCTATTTTCGATGATAACGGCAGTCCGCAATACTTTAGCGGCATGGCTGACGACAAACAGAAAAAGATTTTAAACACAGAATTACTTATTTATGAATGCGAAGGTACAGAAAGCGAAATCAAAGAATGGTTCAAAACCATTAACATTGCTGGTATTCCTTTGAATGATCAAGAATTGCTTAATGCCGTGTATTCAGGTTCGTTTGTTACCCTTGCTAGAGCTGAATTTAGCAATAGTCAAAACCCTAATGTGCAAAAATGGAGCGCCTATATAAAAGGTAGTGTGAATCGCCAAGACTTTTTGAGGTGTGCCTTAGATTGGGTAAGTAAGGGAAAAATTAGTGAGTACATGAGTCTGCACCGCTATGATGACAACATCAACGAACTAAAAACTTATTTTAATACAGTAATTGATTGGGTTTCTGGTGTGTTTACTGACGTAAAAGCTGAAATGAGGGGATTAGAATGGGGTCGGCTTTATGAAACTTACCATAATCGGGCTTATGATCCTAAGGAAGTCTCAAAAGAGGTTAGTAGATTATATACTGATCCCTATGTTAGAAATCGTCGGGGTATTTTTGAGTATGTTTTAGGTGGTTGTGTGGATACACAGCTACTTGACATAAGGGTTTTTGATGAGGCTACTAAAAAAATAGTTTACGAGAAACAAACAACCGAAGCTAAAGAAAAAGGAGTGTCTAATTGTCCGTTGTGTGCCCTTGGAAACGATGCCAACAAAACTAGGATTTGGAAATATGAAGAAATGGAAGCTGATCACGTGACAGCTTGGAGTAAGGGAGGTAATAGTACAATTGAAAATTGCCAGATGTTATGTAAAACTCATAACCGAGCTAAAGGCAACAAGTAGTTTAAAAGATTATAGAATGATTGTAGTCTACTTGTGGATTGAGCTTGAGTTTCTAAAAACTATTGAATAGTAGCTAACTATAGCAACTTATCGAAAAGCTCGCTTAGATTTTTGGGTGAAGGGTTGGTAGAAATAATAATGGTTACGGATTTTTAAGCTAGTTTTGAATTTTTGGTTGTCTCTAATAACAAAAACCGGGACACTTCTCTAAAAACCAGAGTTGAATTAGCTTAAGAGTTTTTTTGTGTGTATTCAAATTTGGTTTAGTTTGCTTCTTCTGGAAAACCATAAACTTCTCGGGGTTTAGACCCGTTTTGGGGACCGATTATACCCATAGCTTCTAATTCGTTAATAATTCTGGCGGCTTTAGGGTAGCCAATACCCATCATTTGTTGCAAGAAACTTGCTGAGGCTTTTCTGTATTTTAAGACCAACTTTTTAGCTTCTTCTAGAGTTTCGTCGTCGCTCGTGCTATCTAAGTTTTCTGAATTCATACCTGGGACGGCTATAGTAATTTTTTGTGGTTCAGTTACTTCTGGTTTGAGGTTAGTTTCCCAATTTTTATTTAAGCTTTGTTCTTTTAAGAAGGCTACGCACTTGTTGATCTCCTCTTCTTCCACAATGGCTCCTTGAAATCTAACAGGTTGAATGCTCTGAGGGTTCATAAATAACCCATCCCCTTGTCCCAAAAGTTTTTCGGCTCCGCTTTTATCTAGGATTACTCTACTATCAATTTGAGAGGCAACGGCAAAAGCAATTCTACTAGGCACATTGGCCTTAATTAAACCCGTCACTACTTGGGTGTCTGGTCTTTGAGTGCCCAAAACTAGGTGGATACCCACGGCCCTCGACATCTGGGTCAATCTTACTATAATTGGCTCTACTTCACTTTTAGCTAGCATCATTAAGTCACCAAGCTCATCAATTACAAACACCAAATATGGCAAGGTGGCTAGTTGTTGTTTAGTAGCAAACTGATTATAGTCAGAAATATTTCTTTTTCCGAACTCTTCCAACAGTTTATAACGATTTTCCATCTCTAGCAACGTCCATTTCAAGGCGTTAATAGCTTTTTCAGCATCTGTAATTACTTTGCAAAGCAAGTGTGGCACTCCCTCATAGAGTTTTAATTCTACTCTTTTCATATCTACCAAGATTAACTGCAAATCTTTGGGGCTATAACGGTAAAACAAGCTCATCAACATAGAATTAATCCACACCGACTTACCTGAACCAGTGGCTCCAGCTACCAACAAATGTGGCATTTTGGCCAAAGAGTAAATTATGTCGTTACCAGTTACGTCTTTTCCGATAACTATTGGTAAAGGATCTTTAAAATCAGTAAACACTTTGGTTTGTAAAATTTGACGAAGTCTGACTGGCGACTTTTTTTTGTTAGGAATTTCTATTCCTACTAAGCTCTTGCCGGCAATAGGTGCTTCTATACGTAAGTTATTCACTGCCAAAGCGAGAGCTAAGTCTCGTTGTAAATTATCTACTGCTGATAGACGTACTCCTTGGGCTAATTTGAGAGTATATTGGGTTACCGTTGGGCCAACCGTAACCTCACCCATTTCTACCTGAATACCAAAATTGTTTAAAGTTTCCAATATAATTTGTTTATTTTTGTTAATATCACCAGGTTCTATGGAAGTAGTTTCTTCTTTTAAGAAATCTAAAGGTGGTAATTGCCATTGCTTGTCAGTAGTTAACGTGGTTATTGGTGTTGTTGGTTTTTGGACATCTGTGAGATCTTCAATAGATTCTGATTCAAGAAACTGTTTTTTGTCGGTGTCTAGGTTTTCTGGATTGGGTTTAGCTGTTGGATTCTCGTTAGAATTTTCGTGAATATCAGCTGCTAATGCAGGGTTTTCTGTGGTTTGGTCTTTAGTTTTCCATTTTTTCCAGATTTCCAAAACATCGGGGATAAAATCTAAAAAGTAAGTTGGGTTTTTGAAAGTTTTTAATAAGTTTTCGTAAAATTGCACAAAAGTTAAATTGGATAGTAAAAAAAAGCCAAACAAACCGAAAGCCACCAAGATAAAAAATGTTCCTACTTTACCAAACAAACTTCCCAAAATCCAAGGGTATAAAATGTAACCTAAAATTCCTCCTGCGGATTCAGCTTGTTGTATGTTTTGCGTATTTGTAAATAAGCTTAGCATTCCATTAAAACTCAGTAACATAAACCCAATTCCCCAAATCATTCTGGCATTAATATCATAAATCAACTCTCGGTCTTTTTGAATTTTAATTAATACCCCAGCTGTATACAATAAACCTAAAGGCAACAAAAAAGCTCCCTTGCCTAAAAGCAAGTTAATAAAAGAACCAATGACGTTACCAAAACTACCAGTAAAATTTCCAAAAGGTAAAATTGATATGTACAATAAAATAGCCGCAGTTATACAGGCAATTATCGATAAAGTAAGTTTTGTATCTGTATCTAAATCACCAAAAATTTTAGGAAGTTTAAACATAAACAATGTTAAGCTTTCTTTAAATTTTAACTTAGCCAAAATCTATAGTTTGACAAGCCAAGTTTTGTTATTGATCTTGAAATTCATTGCTGTTTTGCTCTAAACACTTTGTAATTAGACAGCTACTGTTATTGACTCAATTCAAATTTAGCTTGACGGATTTTAGGTTTTGGAAAAAATCTCCAAACATGTCTATTTTACCAAACACCAGTCACCAAAGTGACGGTTTATCTCAGATAAGAGAGCAAATAGACGAAATTAATTTGAAAATTGTAAATCTTTTACATCAAAGGTACCAATTGACTGCCGAAGTAGCCAGGTATAAGAAACAATCTGGTCTACCAATTAAAGATCCAGATAGAGAAAAATTAATGTTTACCAAAATTGAATCGGTTGCTGACTCCTTGGGTTTACCCGTCAAAGAAGTGGTTAAAATTTTTAGAATAATTGTAAAATATACTTATAAGCAACAAGAGAACATTCTGGAATGAGTTAAATTATCTCAGCAGTTTTTAAGTAATTTAATTGCTTTTTTTAGAGTATCAACAAATGTTTGACAGTCTTCCAATGTGTTATAAATTCCTAACGAAACTCTAATAACTCCTTGTGGATTTAATTTTTTTACCAAAGGCATAGCACAGTGGTGCCCCACACGTACGCAAATTTGGTTTTTAGACAAAATAGTAGCGATGTCTAGGGGGTGAATCCCTCTAACACTAAAAGAGATTAAACCAAGTTTGTTTTTTAGACTACCAAATATTTGTATTTCATCAATTTCTTGTAGGGCTGAAATTAACCAATCGGTAAGCTCTTTTTCGTGTTTAAACAAAATTTTGGCACCTTCTAAAAATTGTGGGTCGGGGTCTAAATGTTGTTGAATAAACTGAATTGCTTCACCTAAAGCAATTGCCCCACTAATATTGGGAGTCCCTGCCTCGTATTTGTTGGGTAAATTAGCTAGAGTGAAATCGTGAGTATAAACTTCGTGTATAGTTTTACCTCCAGTTTGGTAAGCCGGTAGTTTTTCTAATAAATCTTTTTTACCATATAAAACACCAATTCCCGTTGGTCCGTAAATTTTATGACCGCTAAAAACGTAAAAATCCACATCAAGTTCTTGCACGTCCACTTGAATTTTCGACACCGCTTGAGCTCCGTCAACGATTGTAAAACACGTGTTTTGCTTAGCTATGTGTATTATCTCCTTGACAGGGGATAGTGTACCTAAGACATTTGATAGATGAGTTATAGAAACTATTCTAGTTTTTTCAGTAAAAAGGTTTTTATAGGCTTCCAAGTCTAATTCCCCATTTGGTTTTACTGGTATAAATTTAAGGTTTAGTTTTTTATTTTTAGCTGCTAATTGCCAAGGGATTAGGTTAGAATGATGTTCTACTTCTGTAAGAATAACTTCGTCTCCTGGTTGAAGATGTTGAGTTAAAATATAGGCTAGTAAATTTAGCCCTTCTGTGGCCGATCTGGTAAAAATTATTTCTTCGGAAGATTTAGCATTTAAAAAGTTTTTTACTTTTTCACGAGCTTGTTCGTATAATTCTGTTGCTAAATCCCCTAAATAACAACTGCTACGACCAATATTTGCATTGTGTTTACTATAAAAGTCGACCATAGCTTGAATTACTGGGCTAGGTTTGTGGGTAGTTGCTGCGTTATCTAAATAAATCAGACTTGGTTGATGTTGAAAAATTGGGAAAAAAGATTTCATAAACATTCAATTAATTAAACTAACTTTAACAAAATCATCAACATGAGACTTAAAAAAGTTATAAACAATAATATGAGACTTGCTTTTTTGAAAAAGTTATGTGTTACTTATTTCATTATACATAAGTTTTTATGTTACCTTCTGTAATTGAAGAATTATCAGAAAAATTTAGACTTTTTTCTGGTATAGGTAAAAAAAGTAGCCAAAAATTAGCTCTAGAAGTTTTGCAATTTTCTGATTTGGAATTTCAATCTTTCTTAGATACTTTAATTCAAGCTAGAACCAAGGCTAAATTTTGTGTTAAGTGTGGTTTTTTTGCTCAGGATGATTTATGTGAAATTTGCAAAAATCCAGGCCGCAACCAAAAACAAATTTGTTTAGTAGAGACACCACTAGATGTTTTAGTAATGGAAAAAAGTCAAGCTTATTTTGGTACTTATCATGTGTTGCAAAAACTAATCTCCCCTTTAGAAAATATTTTTCCAGAAGACACAACCATTCACCAGCTCTTTGATTATAGAATTAAACCTTTGTTGAACCAGACTCAAAGCACAATTGAGTTAATTATCTTCTTAAAAAACAGTTTTGCTGCCGAAGCAACTATCGCTTATCTTAAGGAATTAATTCAAAAATTAGGTTATCAAGATAAGTTGATATTGACTAGACTAGCTCAAGGTTTACCCTATTATTATAATCCTGAAACTTTAGATCAAGCAACGATTGTCAATGCCATCGAACATCGGCAGCGTTTAATTTAATTTTGTTTCCTTAATTTCTGGTTATTTGACAAAAGTATTTTTTAGTCAGATTGTAGCTTTCCAAAGTTTAGAATTAACATAAACCATTGTTTTGGGTATTTTATGGCTGAAAACTTTGATTTTAAACCGAAAAATTCAAATTCTGAAAAGAACAGAAAGATTTTTTTAAATTTGCTGGTAGTAATATTTATATTTTTAGTATTCGTTCTCACTATTAGTTTGTTAGAGAATCGTCCTAGAAATCAGACCAATCCTACTTTTGCTGACTTAATTTCTGAAATTCGGCAAGGTAGGGTTAGTTCGATTACAGTTTCTGAAGACAAAACTTATTTTGTTGTTGAGTTATTTAAAGATCTAGAAAACCGTTCCAGAGAAAATGTGGAAGTAAAAATTTTTCCTAATATATCTCCAGAAACTAGTAGTCCTTTGGAAAATATAAACAATGCCTTAGGAGAAAAAAAATTGCTTATAGGTAGTGGAGAAGGTGAAATTATTTACAAAGAAATACCTAAATCTTTTTGGACCAAGTTTTTAGAAAGTTCTACTTTTCAAATTTTTCTACAAATTTTGATTATTGCTTTAATAGCTTTATTTATCTTGAAAAGACTGGGGGACATTAATTCACGATCAATTGCTTTTGGTAACTCTAGAGCTAGATTACAAGAAAAAGTTGATCCTAAAAATCGAACCACTTTTGAAGATGTAGCTGGCAACGAGGAAGCTAAGCAGGAACTATCAGAAATAGTAGATTTTTTAAAAAGACCAGAAGATTATATTAAAATGGGTGCTCGTATACCTAAGGGAGTTTTGTTGGTTGGCTCTCCAGGTACTGGTAAGACTTTGATGGCTAGAGCTGTAGCTGGAGAAGCTGGTGTACCGTTTTTCTATATTTCTGGTAGTGAATTCGTAGAAATGTTTGTAGGTGTTGGTGCTAGTCGAGTTAGAGATTTATTTGCTCAAGCTAGAAAGAAAAGTCCTTGTGTAGTGTTTATAGACGAGATTGACGCAGTTGGTCGTCAGCGAGGGTATGGACTAGGTAGTGGTAACGATGAAAGGGAGCAGACTTTAAATCAAATTTTAACAGAAATGGATGGTTTTGAGCCAACTACCACAATCATTGTTATTGGGGCTACTAACCGTCCAGATGTACTAGACCCAGCTCTACTTAGACCAGGTAGATTTGATAGACAAGTTACCATAACTTTGCCGGACAGAGCGGAAAGAGAAAAGATTCTTAAAGTACATACTAAAAACAAAGTTTTAGCTAAAGATGTTGATTTGAGTATAGTGGCTAAAAGAACCCCTGGTTTTAGTGGTGCTGATTTAATGAATGTTGTTAATGAAGCAGCCATTTTAGCTGTTAGAGAAAGAAAAAAGGCTATTACTAACGACTTACTTCGAGAAGCTGTGGAAAAAGTAATGCTTGGTCCAGCTTTAAAAAGTAAATTAATTACTGAAGAGCAAAAGAAACTGACAGCTTATCATGAGGCTGGTCATGCTTTAGTAGCCACAATTTTACCCAAAGCCAAGAAAGTGCAAAAAGTAACCATTATTCCTAGAGGTAAAGCAGCTGGATATACTTTTTCTGATAGTGGTGATCAAGAACCTTTGACTATAAAAAAGAGTGAGTTTATGTCCGAGATTAGTGTGTTGTTTGGGGGTTACATAGCCGAGCAAGAAATTTATGGAGAAGTTAGCACTGGTGCCTCTAACGACTTAGCTAAAGCCACAGAAATAGCTAGAAATATGGTTACTAGGTTTGGTATGAGTGATTTAGGGCCTATTGCTTTTCAAGAAGAAAAACATATGTCTTTCTTAGGTAAAGAAATGGTGGAAAAAGAAACTATTTATAGTGATATGACAGCCAAGCTAATTGATGATGAAATCAAAAAAATTTTACAGGCTTGCTATAACGAATCTCAAAAAATTATCCGTAAATATAGAGATTATTTAGAAAAAATTACCTTAGTCTTGCTGGATAAGGAAGTTCTAGAGTACGAAGAGTTTAACGAATTGGTTAAAGATATCATGCCGGTCAAAGTTACTTAGAAAATAATAAATTAGTTTTGCTTAAACAGGTAGCGTAATTATATGCTGTTAATTTATGGATTAGGAAATAACGATACTCGTTACTTGCAAACTAAGCACAATGTTGGTCGCTTGTTGGTTGAAATGTTAGCAAAAAAACTTAATTTGACTTGGAACAAGAAGTCTAAATTTGCTTATGCTAAGCATGTAGTATTTGATCAATTAGTGTATTTTTTATACTCTTTGGGTTATATGAACGAAAGTGGTGAGGCTATGAGTGAGTTTGTGAATTATCTTAAGTTAACGCAATCTGACTTAAAAATTTTTCTGCTACAAGACGATAGCGATCAGCTAGAAACTAGATTAAAGTTAGTTAATAATGGCGGAACTGGTGGACATAAGGGTGTTGAAAATATTTATAAATATTTATCTTTTTTAGAAATACCTAAAACCTCTATCTGGAAACTAAAAATAGGTATTAGACCGCCCACTAATAAGTTACGTAGCGAAACTTTTGTTTTAACCAAGTTATCTAGTCTAGAATTAGATTTTTTAAGTTTTGTAGCAGACAATTTAGCTTATTTTTTAGTTGACCTAGCTCAAGGCAACTTTACGAAAGCTCAAAATTATTTTAATTCTTTGAATTTTCAGGCTAATCTATGATTGGTTTTTATGATTCTGGGGTTGGTGGTTTATCAGTAGTAGACGAATTCTTAAAACTTAAACCAAACACTGAAGTCATATATTTAGCTGATACTAAAAATTTTCCACTTGGAAATAAGAGTTTAAATGAAGTTTTAGAAATTACTAAAAATGGAGTAGAATTTTTATTTAACCAAGGATGCCAATTGGTAATTTTGGCTTGTAATACAGCCACTAGTGTAGCTATTAGATATCTACAACAAACTTGGCTAAAAACCAATTCTCAATACCAAAATCGTAAAGTTTTAGGTATAGTTAAACCTACTATTGAGCAATTAGTTGCTATTAATCCTAATCGGGAGCCTGTATTATTTTTGGCTACTAATGTTACTTGCCAATCGGGGTTTTATGTAAGGGAGTTGGCTCTACTTGAATATAACCAGGTAGATTGTCTAGCTTTTGCTAATTTAGCTTTTGCTATCGAGACACTTGATTATGCTTTAATAGATCAGATTTTAGACCAAAATTTAAACAGCTTAAAAATTCTACAGTACAAATTTTTTGTTTTAGCCTGTACTCATTATCCTATAGTTTTCGATTTAATTAATACAAAATTGGCTAAATTTTTGCAGAACAAACCTTTTACACTCATCAATCAGTCTCAAGCTATAGCGAATAGTCTTGAGCAATACCTTGTAAAACATTCCGAAATTTCAACGGTTACTGGCTTAGTTAAAATATATATAACTAAAGGACAAGCTGCTGATTATCAAAAAAAAGCGAAGTTGTTGTTTCCTAACTTATCAATAACAGTTTTTGAAGTATAGTTTTGTTTTCAACCTTAGTAGGTTTTAGTAGATAACTAACCTAAAGCTTGTAATATTTAACTTACGGTATAATTTTGGTTTTAGTTTTAGTTTTTGATTCATTTATTTTGATTGACTTGTTAAGTCAGATTAGCTGATTTTAACTTTTAAAAAAGAAGTTTTGGTTAAAGATTTAGACTAAATTTGCAAAAACACATGTTTTAATTGAAAAGATAATTTGCTCAATCTGATAATTGCTTCGTTTCCCAATCAAATCTTTGTAAAACCAGTGTCAGATTATCAACTTCGTTGGACAATTTAATGTCTGGTTCAACACCTAATTGGTTAATTGTTTTTCTTTTACTAGTCAGCCACTCAGCAGTAGTTAATTTTAAATAACCAATATCTTTAATTTTAAAAACACTTTGAATAACCCCTTTGCCAAACGTGGTTTGACCAACTAAAATTGATTTAGGATTATTATCTTTGATTGCCGAAGCGGTAATTTCCCCTGCCGAAGCGGTTCTTTGGTTTATTAGAATAACTAAAGGATAATTTAGTAAGTGAATTTCTTTAGTTTTCGATAAATGAATTTTTTCGTCTGTTTTAGTTTTTTCGATGGCTATAACTGAGTCTGTTGGAACAAAATAGGAACTAACATCTATCGCTCCTTCTAAAAACCCACCACTGTTATCTTGTAAATCTAAAATAATTTTATCTATATTACTGTTGATTATTTGATTAGCTACTGTTAACATTTCTTGATCTATACTTTCTCCGAAAGAGTTAATTTTAATAATACCTATTGTATCCCTTTGTTGAAAAGAGATTAGAGGTAACTGAATCAAATCTCTGGTTATATCTACAATTATTTTTTCTGTGTTTCTTAAAATTGTCAGTTTTAATTTAGTATTTTTTTCTCCAACGATTTTTTTAGATACCTCTTCCAAGGATTGACCCAAAACTCCTTCTTGATTTATTTCCAGAATCACATCATTAGCCATTAAACCAGCTTTTTCAGCTGGGCTATTGGATAACACCTCAGTAATTTTAATTAACTTGTTTTCAGTAGTTACTTTAATACCTATACCAACATATTTTTGATTCAATTCGTCTTCTAGTTTATGAATCTCTTGATTATCTAAAAAGATAGAGTAAGGATCTTGTAAGGCTGATACATAACCTTTTAGTTGCCCTTTTTGCAAGCTAATATTGTTTGGTTTAGGGCCAATATAATAGGTATTTATTAACGAATCTACGGTGATTAAAAAAGGGTTAATGTTATTGTAAAAAACCGGGCTAAAAAAATTAAGTCCGATAAACAATACTATCCAATTGACTAAACTAATGTTTAGAATATCCAAAAACTTTTTCATTTTTGGGTTAAGTTGTGTGTTTTTAGGTTTTTTATCAATTAATTGGACAGTATGGAACATACAAAAATTAGCTAATTTAATTGACATTTGTCTGGCATTGTTACAGTTTGCAACTGCTTTTAAACTAAAAAAGTTTATGTCTTCTGATTTTAGAAATCAGGATTTAACCTATCATCGCTACCCAACTCCCGGAAAACTGTCAATTAGTATTAAAAAAACCGCTAATACTATTGACGACCTATCATTGGCTTATAGCCCAGGAGTAGCTTATCCTGTTATGGAAATCAGTCAAAATCCAAAAACTGTTTATGATTATACTAACAAAGGCAATTTGGTAGCTGTAATTTCCAACGGAACGGCTATTTTGGGCTTAGGTAACCTAGGTGCCGAGGCCGCTAAACCGGTAATGGAGGGTAAAGGTTTGTTATTTAAGCAATTAGCAGGTATTGATGTTTTTGATTTAGAATTAGATTGCTCTGACCCAGATTTATTAATCCAAATTGTTAAAGCTTTAGAACCCACCTTCGGGGGTGTGAATTTGGAAGATATTAAAGCTCCAGAATGTTTTTACATAGAAGAAAAGTTAAAACAGGTGATGAGAATACCCGTTTTTCACGATGATCAACATGGAACAGCCATTGTGGTAGGTGCAGGAATTATAAACGCTTTGTTGTTAGCCAACAAGAATATCAACCAAATTAAAGTGGTCATTAATGGCGCTGGAGCAGCAGGCATTGCTTGTGCTCAACATTTAGTTAATTTGGGGGTGGCCAAAAATAACATTTATATGTGTGATTCTTTAGGCGTAATTTATCGGGGGAGAACTGAAAATATGAATAAATATAAAGAAATTTGGGCTGTTGAAACCAATCTTCGATCTTTAGCAGATGTGCTTGTTGGTGCTGATGTGTTTATAGGTTTGTCAGTGAAAGATGTGCTAACTCCGGAAATGTTGTTATCCATGAACGATAACCCTATAGTTTTTGCTTTAGCTAATCCAGACCCGGAAATTGATTATAACCTAGCCCACCAAACTCGGTCTGATATAATTATGGCTACCGGTAGATCAGACTATTCTAATCAAATCAACAATCTCTTAGCTTTTCCTTATATTTTTCGAGCAGCCTTGGATGTTCGAGCAACTAAAATTACTGACAAAATGAAGTTAGCGGCAACTTATGCTTTGGCTGAACTAGCTAGGCAACCAGTAGACGAGCGGATTAAAATAGTATATAAAGAACAACAACTAGATTTTGGTAAAAAATATATTATACCTAAACCGTTAGATCCAAGATTACTGGAGGTAGTAACTGTTGCAGTAATTAAAGCTGCTTATATGGATAATATGGCTCAGCTAGAAATTCCAGATCTGGAAGAATATGTCGCCAAGTTAAATCAACTAAGATCAATTAAGTTTTGAAAACTTGTTTTTAATAGCTAAATATGTTTAATTTTTTTTGCTTAATTATAAGCCGTTGTCAAACCTTCTTACAAAAAGCAAATAATTATCAATTTTTCTCTTTTTTAGTTGGTTTTTATATATTAACTAGGCTAAGTACTTGGTTTTATCCCGTTGATAACGACCATTGGATATTTTGGACAGTGGCTCGAGATTGGGTTACAGGGGGTAAGTTGTATGTGACTGCTTGGGATCATAAACCACCGGTAATCTTTTTATTTAATGCTTTATTATACATTTTAGGAGATAATAACCTTTGGGTTCATCGTTTTGTGATCACTTTGTTTTCCTTTTTAGGAGTAATTTTATTTTACCAATTACTTCAACTTTTGTTTTCTGGTAATGACCAACCTGAAACTAACTTAAAGGTGCGTTTGTCTGTTATAATCTACGTTTTTTGGATTAATCTGTCACACATTTCAGCAGGAGGTAATAACACCGAAAACTTTGGTATAGTTTTTTTGCTTATTTCTTATCTTACTTATTTCTATTTTTGGAAATTTAAAAAGTGGTTTTATTTGTTGATCTCTGGGTTAGGAATTTCTATCTTATTTTTCTTAAAACCCAATTTTATATTGTTTTTTACGCCAATATTAATTGATCTAATTTTCTTTAAAGTAAAACCCTTTTCGTTGATTAAATTGGTTAAAATTATCTTTCTTCTTGGTTTACCAATGATAATTCATGCTTGT
>Ga0197142_1003245_pt1 | contig 13745 bp, 8 predicted proteins | sample GBS60_MetaG_FD_148614 | JGI IMG/M metagenome (GOLD analysis project Ga0197142, IMG submission 148614) | Sediment microbial communities from Great Boiling Springs, Gerlach, Nevada, United States - GBS 60_MetaG | ecosystem: Environmental > Aquatic > Thermal springs > Hot (42-90C) > Sediment... | reverse complement strand
GCGAGCGGCTGAGCGGTGTTCTCTGGGACAAGGGGATCGGCAACGCGCTGCGGCTGTGGGACGGCTGGGCGCACGACTGGCCCTACTGGCAGCACATGCTGCGCTGTTATATCGGGGGGCATGATTAGCCGCATTCATGGATGAAGGCAGGACGCCGGGTGGGCGACGGCAGTGCCGTCGCCCACCCTCTATAGAACTCGCCTTCGCTGGCGGCATCGCTTGGTGAAAGGTTGCCCCTATTGGTGAATGCACCTAGCCGATGCGCGCTTCGGGCCACACCACGTCGAAGATCCACACCCGCCCGGCTTTATCCCCACAGGTGAGTAGATGGCCGTCGCGGGAGAGCGCCAGGCTGGCTATGGCCGCGTCGTTCCAAAAGAGCACGTGCCCTCCATCGCGTTGTTGCAAGTTCCAAGCACGAATCGTGTGGTCCTCCGACCCGCCGACGATGAAGCGCCCGTCCGGGCTCACTGCGACAGTGTTTACCCAATCGGTATGCCCTTCCAGGGAGCGCAGCAGCGCGCCGCTCTGGGCGTCCCAGACCTTCACGGTATAGTCCAACGACACGCTGACGATGAAGCGACCGTCCGGGCTCACTGCGACGGCAGATACTAAATGAGTATGCCCTTCCAAGGAGCGCAGCAGCGCGCCGCTCTGGGCGTCCCAGACCTTCATGGTATAGTCCAACGACCCGCTGACGATGAAGCGACCGTCCGGGCTCACTGCGACAGCGAATACTGGACCAGTATGTCCTCCCAGTGAGCGCAGCGGCGCGCCGCTCTGGGCGTCCCAGACCTTCACGGTTCTGTCTTCTGACCCGCTGACGATGAAGCGCCCGTCCGGGCTCACTGCGACAGCGCGTACCCAATCAGTATGCTCTTCCAGGGAGCGCAACAGCGCGCCGCTCTGGGCGTCCCAGACCTTCACGGTATCGTCCCACGACCCGCTGACGATGAAGCGACCGTCCGGGCTCGCTGCGACAGCGGATACTGGAGCAGTATGTCCTCCCAGTGAGCGCAGCAGCGCGCCGCTCTGGGCGTCCCAGACCTTCACGGTTCGATCCCACGACCCGCTGACGATGAAGCGCCCGTCCCGGCTCACTGCGACAGCGGACACCAAACAGGTATGCCCTGTTCGGACACGCGACCGCGATGGGGTTTTGACTCGCGGGTCTAAGCGCGAGCGGAGCAGCGGCCGGGTGGCTTTGCGGCGCTCGGCGGCTGCCTCGCACAGGCTGCGCAGCGGATCATCCAGCCAGCGCAGCTCGTTGTAGAGCGCGGGGAAGAGCCACTCCGGAGCTCGGGCGATACAGCTTGCCTCCAGGCGCACGCGCTCCTCGAAGGCAGCCAGGACGCCTCGCCGTTTGTCATCCCCCTGCGGCCAGGCATCCAGCGCCAGCCGGTAGTCGGCCGCTAAGTTGAAGACCGAGGTCGCCCGGCAGCGCGCCTCGAGGAAGTCGAAGTCGGTCAGCAGCGCGTAGAGCGCGTCCCATTCGCCGGCCATCGCCAGGTGGCTGGCCAGATGGCGCATGCCGTAGCCGGCATCCGCTGTAGCCAGTTTCGTCCAGTCGCCATCCGTCGCTTGCCGATAATACTCGGCGATCCGGCGGTGGGCCTGACGGGTGCGCTCGGCCAGCTCCTCCACCAGACTCCGGTCGGCTGGGGTCAGTTGTTCGGGAGGGACATTGCCGGAGAGAAAGTCTCTCAAGCTGGCGTGGTAAAGGCGGTAGCGGTCACCGTCGGCAAAGAGATAGGCTGTCCATTTGTCCTTCAAGAGTCGCTCGAGTTGATACACTCCCGCGCTATCCAATCCAGCCCAGCAGCACAACTGCGCCACAGAAGCGGCCTCGCGCGCAGCGGCCAGCGCGGCCAGCAGCGGGGCGTAAAGGCGGTCCCACTCTGGTTCTTGACGCCAATGGCCCCAGTATTCAGCATAGTAGCCGATCAAACCCAGCGGCAGGCTCTCGAGTGAGCGCCGTCCCTCCAGGATCTCGGGCACGACATAGCGCAGATACATCCAGTTGCCGGCGCTCTTCTGTTTGAGCAGCGTCACGGTGTCGGCTGCGTGACCGCTCCCCGCGCTTAGCCGCCCTGCGATCGCGCTGAGGTATGCGTCAATGTCATTTAAGTTGTTTTGATCGTCGGCCTTGAGGTGGACGATGCGCGGGTAAGGGTCTATGCGCAACGGCACAACGCCCTCTCGTTGGGAGAGGATGAGGAAGACGCCCTCGGGCAGGGTTTTGGGCAGCCCCAGCGGGTTGCCGTTTGACCCTATGCCGGCCTCGTCCAGGGCGTCCACGACGATGACCAACCGCTCTCCCTTTTTCAAACGCTCAGCGGCTTGGATAAGCAAGCGTTCCAAGAAATCGGGCGCGGAGGCCAGGCTGGGGGAGAGGTGTTCGCGCGAGGTGTAGGGCTCCAAGCGATAGCGGCTGACCAACTGCGCAGCCAGGCTTTGCAGGGCTCGCGTCACACCGGCTGGGCCAGGGGCTTGTTCGGCGAAGAAATGCAGATAGCCTCGCTCTCGCACCAAGTGGGCCAGGAAGGCGGTCTTGCCCACGCCAGCCTTGCCCTCCAGCAGCCAGACGCCGCGTTTGTGCTCGCTGAGGAAACGATCCAGGTCGGCCGTTAGCCATTCGCGTCCGATGAAGTCCTCTAGCCGCACGCGCTTGAAGACTGGATCTGGCGGGATATACAGATCGCTCAGCGGCGCGTAGTCGCCGCTCAAAAATATCTGGGTGACGACGTTGTGATCGCCGGCGACGATGACGCTGTTGGAGACATCCCCGACGACTTGCGCGTAGCGCTTTGCCTCGGCCATCGCCGCCTCGTAATTACGTTCCAGGGCCTGACGGATGGCTTCTGTGTTCTGGGCGATCTGCGCTAAAGCGCGGCTGTCGTAGAGCGGTCGCAGGACTTCCTGGTTTTCTAGCTCTGCCTCCAGCCATTTCAGGAAGTCGGCGGCAGCGGGCGTGACGTCATCGATCAAACGCTCTCGATGCTCGGGGTAATGTTGGCCTATGTGATTTGCGAACAAGCGCGCAAATTCTTTAGGGTCAGGCCGACCGCGGCGGGTGAGCAGTTCGTCCAACAGCTTGATCACCGGTTCGCTTGTTAGGAAGGACTTATCGAAGAGTGAGGCTGTCCACGTAGGATAGTGACGAGCAAAGGCTGTGTATGCGCGCGCCAGTGCCGTCTGGAAAGCAAGCTGTTTGTCATCTGTGCCCAAGATCGCACGCACCCGATCAACAAGGCCCAATTGTTGGAGAAACTGCAAGATGGCTGGTGCTATCGTTTGAAGGTCTAGCATACCTTTGATTCTATATCAAGCGGTAAAGCGGGGTCGCGTTCACAGCGAAGCATCTAAGCGCCCGCCCAACCCAAGCCCCTAGGAAGTCACTCACGCCCAACTCTACTGTCATGCTGAGCGCTGCGGCATCACCCAACCCATTCTGCCTCGGTCAACACGGTCGCTCGATGCTTCGCCGTGCCGAGATATTCGCCCCCGAGTCCGTTGTTTGCGTAGCGCGCTCACGACAAGACTTTCAGTAAATCAACTGGTGTGTAAACTCGTAGCTGAGAGGCAGAGTAGTCTCTTAAATTGCGCGTCACAATAGCATCTAAATTGCTCAGAATAGCACTTGATATTTGAACAGCATCTTCATAGTCTTTTTGAGGTACGCTTATAGCATATTTTAATACATTCTCATCTAGAGTTATTATTCTGAACTCTGCTATCAGAGCGCGTGTGATCGAAAGCGCGGAGTCCACTCCTTTTAGTTTGCGCGCGATGTAAAAGATGTTTATCGGCGTAATGGCAGAAATATAAGCTTCGATACGCCCTTGACGATGAGCTTCCCACACATCAGCGGCGGCATCAGCAAACGGTTCGCGGTCTAACAGGTAATCCAAGACCACATTTGTATCGAGCAACACGCGCATTAGCTGACTCACGATCCGTGTCACGTCGCATGATCCCGTGATTGCCCAGGCGATGCGTCACCGAGATATTTCGCAACCAGGTAGTCTGTGTATGTCTCTGTAATGTCCTCATCTGACGGCGGACGATCAGAAGTTTTCAGGATGCCACGCTGTAGACGCATCTCCTGCCCTTGTTGCGCGAGCAGTGCCATCCGCAGCGTGCGCGTCCACTCCTCCAGCACCATCAGTTGCTGGTCAAGCGGGAGTTGGGTCAACAGACGGACGATCTCCTGATAGGTCATCGTTGCTCCAGACGTTTAGCGCGCCGGCTTACGACGAACATTCTATTACACGCCGGTTCGGACAGGTGCATTCATCGCTTGAGGCCGTAGCCCCTGCTTTTGCTGCGCGACATGGCGCAGCCACCGGATGCGCCACATTCACCTGCCCGCGGCGCTCCGCCGAGCCGTTCTTAGCAGATCGTCGCCGCGCGGCGCTTTGAGGACGAGGCTGCGCCGATCACTAGTACGATGAAGTCGGTGGACACGGCGTGTCGCGCTGGCGCTAGAATGACAATAGACGTAGTACATGAACCGCGCCGCTGGCCAGGTCGTGCCGTTCACAAAAACGGCGACCCTTTCTGGTCGTCCCATGGGTCGGTTTCTCACGCTGCCGTCCCGCCTTAAGTTCCCGCGCCTAGCCGGCCAGGTGCTTTCATCAGCTCGCGCTTTGGGGGCCAGCATACGCTTGAGGGGTGAACAGATGAATAGTCGAATTACAGAAAGGGTGACAGAGGAATTACGATCCATGCCGTATGACTTACAACATCAGGTTTTGGAATTTGCCCGTGCGCTAAACCTTTCTGTGGCGCGCGGCGTGGCAGGAAGACAATTATTGCGGTTCGCCGGCGCAATTTCTCGCAGCGACGTCGAGTTAATGCAAGCAGCCATAGCGCAAGGATGCGAACAGGTAGACGCCAATGAGTGGTAGATACCTCCTAGATACCAGCATCCTGATTGCCTTGTTCGCCGATGAGACGTTAGTCAAAGAGAAGTTGGCGCAAGCGAGCGAAGTTTTCATTCCCAGCATTGCGGTTGGAGAGCTTTACTATGGGGCGTGGAAATCGCAGCGCCGCCAAGAGAACATCGCACAGGTGGACGAACTGGTGGCGGAGAGCGTGATTTTGAGCTGCAATGTCGGAGCGGCTCGATGGTATGGAGAGGTCAAGGTAGCAACTCAAGATGCCCACTTTGAAGAAATTGATAACTTGAAAGTGGAGAGGTGGCTGAATCAGTAAGCGCTGACCCGCCACTACACAGCTACCCTTGCATGCCGAGCGGTAGCGAAGCATCTGAAATCCCGCCCGACCATATCGTCGGGGCGTAGCACCGCTACGCCCCCCGCGCAGCCGCCCCACAACCCTGCCTCACGCAGCGCCTGAGTCGAGCGCGACGAACAAAGTAAGGGCGGTTCGCGAACCGCCTCTGCTGCGCTGCGGCAGCCTGGCAATTGATGCGTAGCATGCTCGCCAATCCCCCAAGCACTTATAGGTAATGCTAAGCCGCACGCGGGGGAAAGAGGTGTATAACCCGCGCTGTGCCGCAGATCTTTGACAACATCGAGAAGCATCTCCGCGACGCGCTCGTCGAAGCGCTCAAGCGCGCAAAACGCGCCGACTTCTGCGTTGGTTACTTTAACCTGCGCGGCTGGGGTCAGCTCGCGCCCTTCATTGACGGCTGGCCAGGGGGAGAGGGCGGCTGCTGCCGGCTGCTGATCGGCATGCACCAGACGCCCCAGGAACAGCTCAGGCAAACCCTCAGTCTTCACCGAGACGGCGGGGAGATTGACCAGGCCACTGCTGCCAAGCTCAAACGCAAGCTGGCCCGCGAGTTCCGCGAGCAGCTCACGCTGGGCATACCAACAAACGAGGACGAGGCAGGCCTGCGCCACCTGGCCAGGCAGCTCAAAGAGAGGAAGGTCATCGTCAAGCTCTTCCTGCGCCACCCGCTGCATGCCAAGCTCTATCTGGTCTATCGCGATGATCCACTCAACCCTAAGATCGGCTATCTGGGCAGCAGCAACCTGACCCTGGCGGGGCTTTCCAAGCAGGGCGAGCTGAACATTGACGTGCTCGACCACGACGCCTGCGACAAGCTGGCCAGGTGGTTCGAGGAGCGCTGGAAGGACCGGTTCTGCATAGACATCTCAAGCGAGCTGGTCGAGATCATCAACGAGAGCTGGGCGCGCCCGGAGCCCATTCCGCCCTATTACATCTATCTCAAGATGGCCTACCACCTCTCGCAGGAGGCACGGGCCGGCCTGGCCGAGTTTCGCATCCCCAGCGATTTTGAGGGCAAGCTGCTGGAGTTCCAGACGGCTGCGGTGAAGATCGCAGCGCGCCACTTGAACAAGCGCGGCGGCGTCGTCCTCGGCGATGTGGTCGGCCTGGGCAAAACCCTGATGGCCACGGCGCTGGCGCGCATCTTCGAGGATGACCACGGCCTGGAGACCCTGATCATCTGCCCCAAGAACCTCGTGCCGATGTGGGAGGATTATCGGCAGCAGTACCGCCTGCGCGCCAAAGTCCTCTCAATCACCCGCGTCCAGCAGGAGCTGAGCACCCTCCGCCGCTTCCGATTGGTCATCATTGACGAGAGCCACAACCTGCGCAACCGCGAGGGCAAACGCTACCGCGCGATCGCCGACTACATCGCCAAAAACGAAAGCCGCGTCATCCTGCTCTCCGCTACGCCATACAACAAGTCCTACCTTGACCTCTCAAACCAGCTCCGGCTGTTCATTGACGAAGGACAAGACATCGGCATCCGCCCAGAGCGGTTGCTGCGCGAGCTGGGGGAGACCGAGTTCATCCGTGCCCACCAGTGTTCGCCGCGCTCGCTGGCTGCGTTCGAGAAGAGCAGCTATGCCGATGACTGGCGCGAGCTGATGCGGCTGTATATGGTCCGGCGCACGCGCACCTTCATCCAGGAGAACTACGCCAAACGCGATCCGCTCAACGGGCGCAAGTACCTCGAGTTTCCCGACGGATCGCGGTCCTACTTCCCAACCCGCGTCCCAAAGACAGTGAAGTTCAAAATCGCCCCGGCCGATCCCAACGACCAGTATGCTCGCCTGTTCGCCGAAGATGTTGTACAGCGGATCAACGATTTGCGCCTGCCGCGCTACGGGCTGGGGAATTACATACGGCCTGCCCCGCAGAAACCGCCAACGCCGGAGGAGCAGAAGCTCCTGGACGACCTCTCGCGCGCCGGCCGGCGGTTGCAGGGCTTCTGCCGCACCAACCTGTTCAAGCGGCTGGAGAGCAGCGGCCACGCCTTCCTGCTCTCCGTGGCCCGCCACGTCTTGCGCAACTACATCTTCCTCTATGCCCTGGAGCACGGCCTGCCGCTCCCGATCGGCACTCAGGATGCCGACATCCTCGACACCGCAGTGAGCGACCAGGACAGCGACTTGTGGGAAGCAGACGATGACGACGACGCGCGCGAGGAGTTAGAAGCCCTGGACGATGGGCGATTAAGTGAAGCGGACTTGCAACATCGCGCTGCCAGCGCCTATCAGCTTTACAGAAACCAGTTCGCGCGCCGCTTCAAGTGGCTGCGGCCGGACCTCTTCTCGCCGGCGCTGGCCGAGGACCTGCGCCAAGACGCCGCGGCGCTGATGGCGATCTTGCGGCTGGCCGGCTCATGGGATCCCGACCGCGATGAGAAGCTCAAGGCATTGCTGACGCTCCTGAACAGGAAGCACCCAACGGAGAAAGTCCTCGTCTTCTCCCAGTTCGCCGACACGGTTCGCTATCTGGAGGCGCAGCTCAAGGCGCGCGGCGTGGCGGGACTCGCCGCCGTCACCGGCGAGACCGAGGATCCCACGGCTATCGTGCGCCGCTTCAGCCCGCGCAGCAACAACCAGAACGGCCGGCTCGGTGACGAGCTGCGCGTCCTGCTGGCCACCGATGTGCTCAGCGAAGGGCAAAACCTCCAGGATTGCGCCATCGTCGTCAACTTCGACCTGCCCTGGGCGATCATCCAACTGATCCAGCGCGCCGGCCGCGTGGATCGCATCGGCCAGACAGCCGATCAGATTCTGTGTTACTCCTTCCTGCCCGCCGACGGCGTGGAGCGCATCATCCGCCTGCGCGCGCGGGTGCTCCAGCGGCTGCGCGAGAACGCCGAGGTGCTCGGCGCCGACGAAAGATTCTTCTCCGGCCAACGCGACGACCAGAAGCTCCACGAGCTGTACACCGAGAAATCCGGCATCCTCGACGAAGAAGAGGACGGCGAGGTGGACCTGGCCTCGTATGCCTACCAGATTTGGAAGAACGCGCTCGATAGGCAACCGGAATTGGAGAAGATCATCCCCAACCTGCCGAACGTCGTCTATGCGGCCAGACCGCATCATCCCAGCCCCGACCGGCCGGCCGGCGTGCTGCTGTATCTGCGCACCGCCGAGGGGAACGACGCGCTGGCCTGGATGGACGAGGACGGGCGCAGCGTCACCGAGTCGCAGTTCACCATCCTCAAGGCAGCCGAATGCGAGCCAGACACGCCGGCCCTGCCGCGCGCCGAGCACCACCACGACCTGGTCGCCGCCGGCATCCGTTTGATCGTTGAGGCCGAGCGGGCGCGCGGCGGGGGGCTGGGCCGCCCGTCCGGCGCGCGCTTCCGCACCTACGTGCGGCTCAAGGCATACGCCGAGTCGCTGCGCGGGACGCTCTTCAAGTCGGACGATTTGCTCAAAGCCATCGAGGATATTTACAAGTACCCCCTGCTTCAATCGGCCACCGATGCGCTCAACCGCCAGCTCAAGAGCGACATCTCGGATGCTGCGCTTGCCGAGCTGGTGCTCACCCTGCGGCGCGAAGGCCGCCTGTGCCATATCACAGAGGACGAGCAGGCCGGCGAGCCACAGTTGATCTGCTCGCTCGGCCTGCGCCCTCTTGAGCTTGCCCCGCAGCCGGTGGAAAATAGCGCGCGATGAAGTTCGACGTCCAGGCCGTCCGCAGTTGCCTAAAGGCGTTTGATTTCCAGACGCTCTTCCGCGAGCACCTGGGCTGGGATAACCACAAGCAGCGGCTTGAGGTCTGCGTCGGCGATCAGCGTTATGTGCTAGAGGCGGTCGCCCAAAAGCGCGGCTTCGTGGCCTTTGCCTGCCAGGGCATCCCCGACCGCACCACGCGCAAGCAGATCGATCACCACGTCACCCGCTCCGTCCGCGAGCACTTCGTCATCTACATGGACCCCCAGGCCGGCGAACAGGTCTGGCAATGGGTGCGGCGCGAAGCCGGCAAACCGCCGGCCAGCCGCGAACATCGCTTCAACGTCGCGGGGACGGGCGACTCGCTTATCCAGCGGCTGAATGAGCTTGCCATCAGCCTGGAGGAAGAAGAGAAGGTCACCCTGCTGGAAGTCGCCAGCCGGGCGCGCGCGGCCTTCGACGTGGACAAGGTCACCAAGCGCTTCTACGAGCGCTTCAAGGCCGAGCGCGAGGCGTTCCTGGCGGCCATCACAGGGATCAAAGCCGACGCCGACCGAGACTGGTATGCCTCGCTGATGCTCAACCGGCTGATGTTCATCTACTTTATCCAGAAGAAGGGCTTCCTGGACGGCGACCCACACTACCTGCGCAACCGGCTGGCGATGGTGCAGGCGCAGCGCGGAAACGGCCACTTCCACAGCTTTTATCGCTACTTCCTGCTGCGGCTCTTTCACGACGGCCTGGGCAAGCCGCCCGCCGAGCGCCCGCGCGACCCGGACTTCGAGCGCCTGCTGGGGAGGGTGCCGTTCCTGAACGGAGGGTTCTTCGAGACCCACCCGCTCGAGGCGCGCTACGCAGCCATAGACATCCCCGACGAGGCCTTTGCGCGGCTCTTTGATTTCTTCGACCAGTATGCCTGGCATCTGGACGAGCGGCCGCTGCGCGCGAACAACGAGATCAACCCCGACGTGGTGGGCTACATCTTCGAGAAGTTCGTCAACCAGAAGCAGATGGGGGCCTACTACACCAAGGAGGACATCACCGAATACATCGCCAAGAACACGTTGATCCCCTTTATCTTCGACGCGGCGAAGAAGGCCTGCGCGGTCGCTTTTGAACCCGGCTCGGCCCTCTGGCGGCTGCTGCGCGACGATCCGGATCGCTATATCTACCCGGCCGTGCGCCACGGCGTGGTGGACGAACGCGGCGAGGTGGTGCCGGAGTCGGCCCTGCCCGACTTCGTGCAACGCGGCATGCGCGACCCCAGGGCGCGCATGTTCGACAAGCGCTATAACCTCGAGCAAGCCCCCGGCGGCGACCCGATCCGCCTGGTTACCGAGACCTGGCGCGAATACGTCTATCGCCGCGAGCGCTGCCTGAAAATCCGCGCCCAGCTACAGAACGGCGAGGTCCACCAGATCAACGACCTGATCACGCTCAACCTGGACATCTGGCAATTTGCCCGTGATGCGATCAACCATTGCGAAGGGCCGGAGTTGCTGCGCGCCTTCTGGTCGGCCCTCCAGGGCGTGAGCGTGCTCGACCCTACCTGCGGCTCCGGTGCGTTCCTCTTCGCCGCCCTGCGCATCCTGGAGACGCTCTACAGCGACTGCCTGGCGCGCATGGCGCAGTTTGTCGAGTCGCTGGAGGGCCGGCCGCACCACCCCAGGCAGTTCGAGGACTTCAAGCAGGTCCTGGCCCAGGTCAAGCAACACCCCAACGAGCGCTACTTCATCCTCAAGTCCATCATCATCAATAACCTCTACGGCGTAGACATCATGGAGGAGGCGGTGGAGATCTGCAAGCTGCGCCTGTTCCTCAAGCTGGCCGCGCAGGTCGAGCGGTTCGAGGAGATCGAGCCGCTGCCGGACATTGACTTCAACATCCGCGCCGGCAACGCCCTGGTCGGCTACGCCACCGCCGAGGACGTGCGACGGGCCTTCCGCGAACAGCGCCGCGGCGAGGCCGTGCAGGGCAAGCTGATGTTCGGCGAGGACGCCCGGGCGTATCAGCAGTTCGAGGAGGAGCTGGAGACCGTCGAGCGCGCCTTTCAGCAGTTCCGCGCCCAGCAGACCACCTACGGCGGGCGGGTGACGGCCGCCGACAAGCAGGCGCTGCGGGAGCGGCTGGCCGCGCTGACCGACCAACTCGACCGCCTGCTGGCCGCCGAGTACGGCGTGGACCCAGGCAAACCCGAGGCCTTCGCGGCCTGGAAGGCCAGCCACCAGCCCTTCCACTGGTTCGCCGAGTTCTACGGCGTCATGCGCAACGGCGGCTTTGATGTGATTATTGGAAACCCGCCGTATCTAGAGAACCATCAAGTAAACTATACCCTGAATAGCAACATGAATATTAAAAATCAAACTATTCACGGTTTATGTATTGAAAGGAGTATAAGATATTTGTTAAACAAATATAGTTGTATAAGTATGATAGTGCCTATTTCTTTAGTTTCAACACAAAGAATGAAAACTATACAAGATACTATAGAGGATAATCGTTCTGCTTGGTATATTAATTTCTCTTGGAGACCTAATAAACTATTTGATGTAGTTAACCGCGCACTTACTATTTTTATATCTATTTCTTCATCTAACAATTTTGTATTTTCTACTCTCTACATCAAATGGAGCGTTAAAGATAGAAAAAATCTTTTTGAGAGAATTGCATTTTTAGAAGTATCGCAGGTGTGTAAATATTTCTGGATACCAAAAATATCTATACCTATTGAATATTCCATTATTAAAAAGCTTTTGAATATAAAAAGTGTTATCGGTGAACTTATAGGTGATACGAATTATCGTATTTACTATCGAACAACAGGCGGTTTATATTGGAAAGTATTCACAGACTTTGCACCTACTTTTAGAGTAAATGGTAAAACATCTCACTCAACTCGAGAAACATGGTTTACATTAAGGGATCACGCATTTATAAAACCAGTTATTGCATTACTTAGCAGCAACACATTCTGGTGGTGGTATACAATCACATCCAATTGCAGAGATTTAAATCCTTATGATATTCAAAATTTTCCAATACCATCAATATCAGTTAATGATAAAAGAATAAATTTACTTTCAACAAAGTTACTGGAAGATTTAGTAGCTAATAGTAGCTTATTAATTCGCTACCAGAAACAGACAGGTAAAACTGAAACTCAATGTTTCAAAGTCCGTAAATCTAAATCCATCATTGACCAGATTGATTGTGTGCTAGCTGAGCACTACGGCTTCACCGATGAGGAGCTGGACTACATCATCAACTACGACATCAAGTATCGCATGGGCGATGACGAGGCGGAAGACGAGGCATGAGCGACCCAGCGGCGCAGGGCGAAGCGCGCCGGATGGGCGCATTCATCAACGGGGGCGACGACCCTCAACCAAGTTGTGCTGCCCGTGAACATAGGGTGGGCGACGGCAGTGCCGTCGCCCACCCAAGGTCCTGCCCCAAGCTATGAATGCACCCCGCCGCATCACCCCCGACGACCCGACCTACCCGCCCGCCCTGGCCGGCGCTCCGCTCTTCTTGCTCGGCCCGCCGGCGCTGTTGGATCGCCCGCTGCTCGCCCTGTTCTGCTCGCGGCGCTGTCCGGGCAGCGTCATCCTCAAGGCCTACGACGCGGCGAAGGCACTGCGCGAGGCCGGCGTTGCGATGGTCAGCGGCTTCCATACGCCGGTCGAGCGGGACTGCCTGGCGATCCTGCTGCGCGGTGATCAGCCGGTGGTGATCTGCCCGGCCCGCGGGCTGGCGGGGATGCGGCTCGCCGGCCCGGTCAAGGCAGGGGTGGAAGCCGGCCGCGTCCTGCTGGCCGCGCCGTTCGAGCCGGACTGCCGGCGGGCGACGGCAGCGCTGGCCGAGCGGCGCAATCAATTTGTGGCGGCGCTGGCGCGCTGGGCCTTCGTGCCGCACGCAGCGCCCGGCAGCAAGACCGAGGCGCTGGCCGGCGCGCTCTTGGCGGCCGGCCAGCCGGTCTTCACGGTTGACGACGCCGCAAACGCCGGCCTGCTGGCGCTGGGCGCGCAGCCGCTGGCGATCGGCGCACTCATCTGAGCGCCCGTCCCTTTCATGCTAGAGGCGTGCGGCGCTACGCCCTCATGCGAAGCATCTGAGTGCTTGTCAACCAAATCGCTGCGTGGTCACCAACCCCGCGCCTCACTGTCATGCTGAGCAGTAGCGAAGCATCTAAAATCCTGCCCAGCCATATCGTAGGGGCGTAGCGATGCTACGCCCCCACACGCAGTCGCCAAACGCCCCGCCTCACGCAGCGCCCTAGCCAACCACGACCTTAGACCCTTCGCTTCGCTCAGGGTGACAGGGTGAGACAGGGCGCGAGCGACCCCACTTCGCTTGTCATGCCGAGCGCAGCGAAGCATCTGAAATCCCGCCCAACCAAAACACCGCAAAGCCACCCAACCTCCTGCCTCAGCGACCCCGCAGCGCTTCAGTCGGTCGGGGCGCGCGGGGGCAGTTTGCGAACCGCCACTACTCAGAATGACAGGGGGGCAGGGCGCCGGCCACCCTGCGGCGCCTTCCAGCATGGCGCGCGAACTATCCCGCCCCGCAAGCGATCGCGGGTTTACAATCCCCCTCGATGCGTCGGCTGCTGGCTGCGTCGCTGGGCGCATTGCTCATCGCCGGCTGCGCGATCCCGCCCCCGCCGGTTCGACCGGTCACCCCTGTGCCCTTCGTCCCCCAGCCCCTCGTGCGCGATGTCCCCTGCGACCCGCTCTGCATCCGCCGCCTCTCCAGCGCCGAGTTGCCGCGCTGGCGCATGCTCGAGCTGGACCTGGAGACGCCGATCCAAGTCGCCAACCCCTTTGACCCACA
>Ga0197142_1003244_pt1 | contig 13745 bp, 13 predicted proteins | sample GBS60_MetaG_FD_148614 | JGI IMG/M metagenome (GOLD analysis project Ga0197142, IMG submission 148614) | Sediment microbial communities from Great Boiling Springs, Gerlach, Nevada, United States - GBS 60_MetaG | ecosystem: Environmental > Aquatic > Thermal springs > Hot (42-90C) > Sediment... | reverse complement strand
CCTGCAACGTCTCCTCCATCACCCGTTCCAGCGCCTCGCAGTGCCGCGACCACGAAAAGTGCGCTGTGACGCGCGCACGTCCGCGCTCTCCCATGGCGCGTGCGTCGTCGGGATGGTCGATCAGATATGCGATTGCCCCTGCCAGTGCATCGACGTCGCCTTCGGGGTAGAGCAACCCTTCGCTTCCGTGACGCACAATCTGATTGAGCGGCGGGATGTCGATGGTCACGACCGGCAGCGCCGCCGCCATATACTCGAAGACCTTCAACGGCGACCAGAAAAACCCGGCAGCGCGCAGCGCCGGATGGGCTGCGGTGTCGAACGGTGCGACCGCGATCGATGCCTGCGCCAGGAGTGATGGCACATCGTCGTATGGAACGGCGCCGGTGAAGGTGAAATGTCCCTGCCAGCGCGCCGCCAGGCGCACTGCGGCAGCGCGTTGCGGACCATCGCCAATGAAGAGGAAATGGCAGGCGCGCCCCTGTTCGACGAGGAGTCCCCCTGCGCGCACTGCATCGAGCACGCCATGCCAGGCGCGGAACGAACCGAGAAAAACGACGGTTGGCGAGGCAGGCGTCGCGCCTTCCTGCGAACGATCAATGCAGAAGCGTTCCACATCGGCGCCCCAGGGCAGTTCTACGATGCGGGAACGCGGAATGTCAGGCGGCACAGTGGTGTGCAGCGGTGTGACGATCCGGTCTGCCATACGGCACTGCGCAACCGCCCAGCGCCGCATCGGTCCGCCAAGCAGGTCGTCGAGACGCCGTTTCAACACAACCGGCGGGTCAACAATCAACGCATTGACTTCGAGGATCGACGGTACGCCGAGGCGACGGGCTGCCAGGATACCGGCGCCGGCGAAATTGTAGTACCGCTCGATAATGATGTCTGGTTTCAGGGCGCGCGCCAGGCGCATGATCACGGGTGCGGAGAGCAACGCCAGTGTTTTGGGCACGTCGATGTGGTGCAAACGAAACCGATCATAGCGCGACGAGATCGGGCGCAACAGCGCGGCAACATCGAACACGTCAGGGCGAGTGCAGGCAACCACATCGACCGTGTGCCCGCGCTGTGCCAGCCCGCGCGCAACTTCGAGGGTATGGACCGAGCCGCCGAGCGTACCAGGGACTGGAATGCCGCTGGCGACGTAGAGAATATTCACAGGCGCTCGTAGCGTTCGAGATCCAGCGTGATGGAGAGCGTACCAGGCGCTGTGCCGCGTACCAGATTCAGTGCGTGATCGACAGCGGCGTCTTCCACGCCTACCAGCAGCGTCGTTCTCCCTTTGCGGAGAAAACCGCCGGTCGATGCCAGCCGGGTCACGCGAAACCCTTGCTCGACCAGCGCATCGACTGTCGCATCAGCGACACTATCATCGGTAACGAAGATCAGCAACTTCATGGGCGCTCCTTATGCCGGGTACCAGTGTAGCGTGCATTATACCAGATAGATCCACGTCCGCACGATTGTGAAGAAATGCGCAAACGTTTGACAACCCCGGCACTCGTTGCTATACTCCTGAGTCGTTTTTGTGCGGTCATAGAGAAGAGATCGTCACATTTCTGGCAGGACCCGTCGCATCGTTGCGAAGCATTGTACAGCGATCGGTACGCGAGCACTCACTCTTCGTCAGGAGGATCACTTGAATACCTTTGATGACATGAAAAAGCGAATCGCGCTGGTTTTTCCAGGGCAGGGTTCGCAGTATGTGGGCATGGGCAAAGAGTTGTACGAAGCATCGCCCGCTGCACGTCGTATTTTCGATCAGGCTGATCAGGTGCTGGGCTTCGAACTCTCGAAACTCTGCTTCGAAGGTCCTCAGGAGGAACTCGACGATACCATCAACGCCCAGCCGGCCATTCTTACGGTCAGTATTGCGTGCCTGGAAGCGCTGAAGGAGCGTTTCGGACCCTTCGGTTATCTGGGGGCGCCCTCGCTTGTCGCCGGTCACAGCCTGGGTGAGTTTACCGCGCTGGTCGCAGCTGGCGTGCTCGATTTCGAGGACGCGCTCAAACTGGTGCGTGAACGCGGGCGATTGATGAAGGAGAGCGGGGAGCAACGCCCCGGCGGCATGGCGGCGGTCGTCGGTCTCGATGACAAAACACTCGAGGAAGTTGTTCAGGAAGCGCAGGCGGAGGGGGTCGTTTCGGTCGCCAATGCGAATTCACCTGGACAAACGGTGCTTTCCGGCGAGCATCGTGCGTTGCAGCGCGCAATGGAACTGGCGAAGGCGCGCGGTGCGAAGCTGGTTCAGCGGTTGCAGGTGAGCATTGCGGCGCACTCGCCATTGATGCAGAGCGCATCGGCGCGATTCGACGAACTGCTTGATCGGTTCCAGTTGCGTCCCCCAGAAGTGCCGCTCATCGCCAATATCAGCGGTCGCGCGCTGACGACCGTCGAAGAGTTGCGGCAGGAATTATCGCAGCAGTTGACCCGCCCGGTGCAGTGGACGCGCTCGGTGCAGGAAATGGTGTCGCATGGAGTCGATACAATCGTTGAGGTTGGTCCGCGTCAGGTGCTGTCGGGGTTGATTAAGCGCATTACGCCGCATGCCAGACCAGTGCCGCTTACCGATACCGAAGTTGCCAGGCTGGTAGCGCAGACGACGAGCGAAGAGGAAGGTTCTGGCATTTGATGCTGCTGCAGAAAGGGGAGTGATCGCCAGGCGGTAATGTCTGCCGCCGGTCGCTGCTCCACCCGGCAGTTAGAAAGGCGCGGCTCATGAGTACTGCGCAGCGGGTTGTGATTACAGGGTTGGGGGCGGTTACTCCTTGCGGTGTGACGGTTCCTTCCATGTGGGAGGCGCTCCTTGCCGGGCGTAGCGGGATAGGACCGATTACGCGCTTCGATGCTTCTGGTTTTGCCATTCGGATCGCCGGCGAGGTGCGGGGTTTTTCCCTCGATCCTGCCGTCGATCCGCGTGAGGCGCGCCGCATGCCGCTGAATGTGCGGTATGCGCTCAATGCGGCGCTCGAAGCGGTGCACGATGCGCGCCTCGATATGACGCGCGAAGATCCGGAGCAGGTTGGGGTGGTGTTCGGCAGCGGCGCTGGCGGTCTCGATCTGATCTTCGACAATCATGATGTGCTGCGCGAACGTGGTCCCCGGCGCGTGTCTCCAACGTTGATCGCTAATATGATCCCGGATGCGGCAAGCGGCTACATTGCGATCCAGTTGGGCGCGCAGGGTCCGAACATGGCAGTCGTTGCAGCCTGCTCCACTGGTGGACATAACGTTGGTGAAGCGTATGAACTGATCCGCCGGGGTGATGCGGCAGTGGTTATTGCAGGCGGCAGCGAGGCGCCGATCCATCCGACGATTGTGGCATCGTTCTCGAATATGCGCGGTCTGGCGGAGGATAACCTCAACCCTGAGCGCGCCTGTAAGCCGTTCGATGCCCGTCGGGACGGGTTCATTCTATCGGAGGGCGCGGGTGCACTGGTGCTGGAAAGCCTGGAACACGCGCTGGCGCGCGGCGCGCCGATCATCGCCGAGATTGTCGGGTATGGCAACAGTTGTGATGCAGGCGATATGATCGCCGCCGACGATCAGGGGCGGGGCGCGGCGCGCGCGATGGCAATGGCATTGCGCAAATCCGGCTTGCCGCCCGATGCCGTCGATTATATCAATGCCCATGGCACCGGGACGCCACTCAACGATCTTGCCGAAACCCGCGCGATCAAGTCGGTTTTTGGAGATCATGCGTACCGTCTGGCGGTCAGTTCCACCAAATCGATGCTGGGTCACATGATGGGCGCGGCTGGTGCAGTCGAGGCGCTGATCTGCGCGCTTGCCATTCGTGATGGTCGCCTGCCGCCGACGATTAACCTCGAAGAGCCAGACCCCGATTGCGATCTGGACTATGTGCCAAATGTCGCGCGTGCGGCCAATGTGCGTGTGGCGCTGTCAAACTCGATCGGGTTAGGCGGTCACAATTCTGCGCTGCTGATGCGCCGCTTCGAGGGGTGAGCCGGTCGTCAGTCGCCATCCATTGCCAGGTTGTGCTCCGGGCACCAGCCGTCGTACCCGCCGACGCTCACAAAGCGCCAGCGTGTTCCCTCCGCATCGACCGGAGCGCGTTCAAGCAGGGTCACTTCCAACCCTTCGCTCAACGGGACCGGTTGGGTTGGTGCGCGGAAACTTGGCGTCGTGCGCAACCATCCCGGTCCGCCGGGCGGCAGGTTGACGATGCGCGCTTTCTTCGGCGTAGGGGTGTTGGTTGGCGGCAGGGTGATCGCTGCCGAGAGGGCGGTCGGCGGCGCTCCGGCAATTGAGGGGGTCGATGGGGTCAGCAGGTGCTGCAACCCGCTGATCGCCAGGAAGACGAGTGCCAGCACCGCCAGGGCTGCCAGCGCCAGACGGAGCGACTGGCGTTCGGGCAACCATCCTGCCTGGCGTGCCTTTCGCTCTTCCGCGCGTGCGCGGAATCCTGATGCTGCTACCGGTCGTGTTGGCGCATCGCCTGCCTGCCGGGAGGCGCCGGTCGGCGCTGCCACCGGTCGTGTTGGCGCATCGCTCGCTTCCCCGGATACGCCGGTCGGCGTGCGGTGCGCCGCAGTAGCACGCTGAGACGGCGCTGTGCGGGGCTGCGTCAGCCCACACAGGTCGGCGACGAATTCGCCATAGGCGGCGACGCTGCGCGCGCTGCCGACAAACCCTTCGCCATGGGCGAAACTGGCGCGCACCCGGTTGATTTCGAGCACGCGCTCGCGCTGCTTTTCGGTGAGCAGCCCGGCGCGCTGCGCCAGCATGGCGCGCGTCGCCCATCCGAGGGTTCCTTCGTCAATCGCCTTGCGCTCGGCATCGCTCAACAAGGGGCTGCGGCGCAGCTCGGCGTCCAGGTGATCGGACAGGGCGCTGTGGAATGCCAGGAGCGCCGCACCGAGCAGGTCGCTGTCGTCCCCTGCGCGCCGTATCAGATCGAAGCCGCGTCGCACCTTTTCTTCGACACGTGTCACTGTGATCCTCCTGCTGCCAGCAGCGTTCTTTCGTCCAGCCTGCCCGGGGCAATGCCGTTGCATCGTGTGGATTCACCACTGAGATGTGAAGGACGGGGATGTGCGGTGCGTTGCGCATTGCACCGCAGTGGCGCAGCGGACGTGGGTCTGTTTCTTTTCGCCCTACGCTCCCGGCGCCCCGGCAGTGTGTTGCGCGTTACACCTCAGAGAAATGCCCGGCAATCTCCGCATCTTTTACCCTTATCAGGCAGATCATCGCATGAGTCCACTGCAAAAAGGGCATGTCACCGCAGCGGCGCGGCGTTCGCAGCGGACGATGCCAGAGCGAGTCGCGCCAACGTATCATGCTTCGCCGCGCATATGTTTGAAATTCTCTGTGCGCCCGGCGTCTCGGCGGTGCGTTTTTGCAGCGAAGTCGTCGCATGCAAAATAATAGCACACCTGTTCGTATCCGGCAACTCTTGTCATGTCCGGCGAATGACATCGATGCCGCCCATGTACGGGCGCAGCACCTCGGGGATGACAACGCTGCCGTCCGCCTGCTGATAGTTTTCGAGAATAGCGATGAGAGTGCGTGGCAAGCCCAATCCTGAGCCATTCAGCGTGTGAACATACTCGGGGCGCGCGCCGGGTTCCGGACGGTAACGGATATTCGCTGCACGCGCCTGAAAGGCTTCGACATTCGAACAGGAACTGACCTCGAGCCACTCGCCCTGGCCCGGCGCCCAGACTTCGATGTCGTAGGTGCGCGTGGCGGCAAACCCCAGGTCGCCGGTGCAGAGTTCCTTGGTGCGGAAGGGCAATCCCAGCAGGCGACAGGTTTCCTCGGCGTCGGCGCGCAGTTTTTCGAGTTCATCGTAACTGGTCTCCGGACGAACGAACATGTACATTTCGACCTTGTCGAACTGATGCCCGCGCTTGATACCGCGCACGTCGCGCCCGGCGCTCATCTTCTCACGACGGAAGCAGGGGGTGTACGCGCAATAGCGCAATGGCAACTGGTCGGCGTCCAGGATTTCATCGCGGTGCAGATTGGTCACCGGCACCTCGGCAGTTGGCACCAGCCACAGGTCATCTTCCACGTCACGGTAGAGGTTGTCGCGGAACTTGGGCAGTTGACGTGCGCCCCACATACACTGCTCTTTGACCACAAACGGCGTGTAGACTTCGTTGTATCCCTGTTTGCCGTGCAGGTCGAGCATCCACTGGATGAGAGCGCGTTGCAGGCGGGCGCCCGGTCCTTTGAGCACGTAGAAGCGCGATCCCGACAGTTTGACGCCCCGCTCGAAGTCGATGATGTCGAGCGCCTCACCCAGTTCCCAGTGCGGTTTGGGGGTGAAATCGAAGGTGCGCGGTTCGCCTTCCTGCGCAATCACCACGTTGTACGTCTCGTCGGGTCCGTCGGGAACCGAGGGGTGCGGCAGGTTGCGCAGTTCCATGAGCGCAGCGTACTGCTGTTCTTCGACCGCTGCAAGTTCGCGGTCCAGTTCGGCAATGCGATCACCGACGGCGCGCATTTCGGCGATCTTCGCGTCGCGTGCGGCCGCATCGCTCATTTTGCCGATCTCTTTCGAGACTGCATTCCGCAACGCTTTGAGTTGTTCCACCTCACGCAGCAGCGCGCGGCGTTGCTCGTCGTATGCCAGCACCGCATCGACCTGCGCCGGATCGACGCCGGTTCGCCCGAGCGACGCTTTAACCAGATCGGGTTGCTCACGGATCAGTCGAATGTCCAGCATTGGCGATTCCTTTCAGAGCAGCACGTAGCTCCACGACACCATTTTGCCGTTCTTGTAGGGTGCGACGCCGAAGAATGTCCGATGATCACGCGCGAAGACCATATCGATCCACAGGCGGTCATTGTCCCACAGGTTGAGTTCGTGCAGGCGTGCAACCGGCACCCACTCCAGGTCGCCTTCGGGATTGCTGGTGAACGGCGTTCCGCTCCAGCGGTCAATGCGGAAGACGAAGGCAAACCAATCCTCTTCGTTTTTGCCGAAGCCGGGCCAGTTGAGAACGCCGCGCAGCACCAGGTCGTCCGCCTCGATACCGGCCTCCTCGCGGATCTCGCGTTTCATGCCACTCACGACATCCTCGTGGGAGTGCAGTTTCCCGCCCAGACCGTTGTACTTGCCGTAGTGGACATCATCCGGGCGGGCGTTGCGGTGCACCATCAGCACTGATGCACCATCGGGCGACATGACATAGCCAAGCGTTGCCAGAATAGGCGTATATGCAGGCATAATCACTCCAGATTGGTTTCCACAGCGTATCGCATCCTACCACAGTGCTGAAATCCCGGCTGCGCCCGACCGATATTCCTCGATCCGGCGGCGCGATCCGGGGTCGATACCCTCGGGCAGGGCATCGAGCGGAAAAAAGCGCGCGTCAGCGATCTCGATTGAACGCGGTGCAGTCGGATTGCCCTGCGCTTTGAAGACGAAGACGATAATGTAATTGACGAAGGTGAAGCGAAAGGCGTCGTACACGCCGAGCACGCGCTGAAACTCGGCAGGCACGCCCGATTCTTCATAGACCTCGCGTCGTGCCGCCTCTTCCAGCCGCTCATGCGGATCGACCGCGCCGCCGGGCAATCCCCAGGGTGTGGCGCCGCCGCGATGGCGCACGAGCAGCACCTCATTGTCGCGCAGGACAAGCGCACGCACGCCGAGGAGCGAAGGACGCGCAACGCTCCAGAGCAGATCGCGCGCTGCGTGGGCGATGCGATAGAGCAGCGTCAGCGCAGCGTTTGCCAGGCGTTGTTGCATATCACCGTCGTTCAATAAAAAACCCCGCGTCCGCGAAGGACGAGGAGTTCTCCACCCCGTAGCGCCACCTTCATTCATTCGCCGCGACGCGCGATACCAGGCGCTTCCGGCGTCAATCAGGGCAGGCGACCTTTACCTGTGCGACTCAGGAGGGATTCAATGGGTGCGCTGCAATCGCCATGCACCGACCGGCGACTCACCGATTGCCGGCTTCCTCCGGGTCGTCTCCATCGCAGTCGTTATTATATCAGCCTTGCAGATGACGTGCAATTCCGGCGCTGTTCGTTCAGGAAAGAAACTGCACCAGCAGAAAGACAGCGACGCCGATGATCGCCAGTGAGATGATAAAGCGCAGAATGCCGACCACGATCTTGAAGACGATGTACACCGCAATTGCGGCGACGAGAATGATAATGAGCGATTCCAAGCGTATTTCTCCTTGATGTAACCGTTCGCACCTGGGGTAACATACGCGCCTGGGAACGAGGGCGTCCCGCCCTCGTCGCGCCTGCGAGGGCAAGATGCCCTCGCTCCCAGGAGACATGTGAACACTTACCTGTTGATCCATCGTTGCAGAGCGAGCAGGAAGTATGATACAATACAACACGCGATGGCGTGCGAAGGCACGCCAATCGTTTAGCCTGGAGCGCTAGCACTCAATAGTCGAGAGTGCTAACATGCCTCCAATGGAGCGAGAAAGCGTCACGTAAGCGTGGAGTGAGCAGAAGGATGCACGAGGCAGCGGTCAGAGGCGGCTCTCAGGAGCGTCAAATCGTTGACGATATCATGTAAGGCGCATCGTGGCTTCTGCCGCATAGAATGTGCCAGAGGAACAGTCTATGACGACCGATCTGACCGATCGCCGCCGGCTGATCCTGAAACTGGCGATCCAGGAGTTCATTGAGAGTTCGCAACCGGTAGCATCGGATCTGCTGGTGCGCAAATACAGGCTCAATGTATCGCCTGCGACCGTGCGAAACGAGCTGGCGGCGCTGGAAGAGCTCGGATATCTGACGCATCTGCACACATCGGCCGGGCGCGTGCCGACCGATGCGGGGTACCGTTATTTTGTCGAGAACCTGATGGATCGCACGCCGCTTTCGGCGACGGAGCAACGCACGATCCGTCACCAGTTCTATCAGGTGCGCAGCGAGCTCGATCAGTGGATCCAGCTGGCGGGCGCAGTGCTGGCGCGCACTGCCCAGAACGCCTCGGTCGTAACGCCGCCGCGCGCACAACAGGCGCGCCTGAAGCATCTGGAGCTGATCGCGATCCACGAGACAACGGCGCTTATGGTGCTGGTGTTGCACGACGGCACGATCCGGCAACAAACGCTGACGCTCGATGTGGCAATGACGCAGGAGGAGTTGAGTCGCTGCGCTGCGCAGATCAACGAACGCTGCTGCGATGCGCCGGTCGAGCGGATCGAGGAGGTGTTGAAGCAGGAACGGGCGCAAGAACCGCCCGGCGGCAACGCCCTCGTCTGTCAGGTGCTCGATCTGGTCGTGAAAGCGATGCATCAGTTCAATGAGCATATCAGCAGCGATATACACAGCGATGGCTTGATCGAAATCCTGAACCAGCCTGAGTTCTCGCGCGTCGAGCGGGTGCGTCGGATGGTCGAGATCCTGCAGAGCGGTCGGGCGCTTGGGACGCTGATACCGCGCGCGCTCTCCAGCAGCGGCGTTCAGGTGGTGATCGGCGGCGAACATAGTTATGATGAAATGCGTGAGTATAGCGTCGTGCTCTCGCGCTATGGCGGCGGCGAGATCGTCGGCGTGCTCGGTGTGATCGGTCCGACACGCATGGCGTACCCGCGCGCCATTTCAGCGGTGCGCTACATCTCGGCAGTGATGAGCGATCTGCTGGCGGAACTCTACGGCATCGAGGGCGCAAACCGCTTGAATAGTGAACCCTGATTATTAACCCTGTGAGGGGAGGTCGATCCGCATGTCGGAACAATTGCAACCACGACCGCACGAAGAACAGCCTGAGACGACGACCGACGGGCAGGAGGCGACGACAACTGCAGCTCCCGTTGAAGAGGGCGCAGCGCCTCCGAGTGTCGAGGCGTTACAGGCGCGGATTGCTGAACTGGAGCGTGAAAATGCCGAACTGCGCGACAACTGGTTGCGTGCAGTGGCGGATTATAAAAACTTTAAGCGGCGCACCGACCAGGAACGCGCCGAGTTGATCCGCAGCGCCAGCGCTGCGCTGCTCCTTAAACTGTTGCCGGTGATGGATGATCTCGAGCGTGCGATGGCAGGCGTGACGCCCGAGGTTGCCGAAACCCCCTGGTATGGCGGGTTCAAACTCATTCCGCAGAAGTTGCAGACGATCCTCGAAAGTGAGGGGGTTACCCGTATGCAGACGGTGGGGGAGCCGTTCGATCCAAACCGGCACGAGGCGATTATCTATGAGCCGTCGGAGGATGGCGAGGATGGCAGGGTGATTGCCGAGTTGCAGCACGGTTATCTGCTGCGCGACCGCGTGTTGCGCCCGGCGATGGTGAAGGTCAGCCAGGGGAAGAAGCAATCGTCAGACTCAGAGACGCCGCATGGGTAAAATCATTGGCATCGACCTTGGCACGACCAACTCCGTCGTCGCGGTGATGGAAGGCGGCGAACCGGTGGTCATTGCCAATGCCGAGGGGAGCCGCCTTACTCCTTCGGTGGTGGCGATCAATAAGGCGGGTGAACGCCTGGTCGGGCAGGTTGCCAGGCGTCAGGCGGTGGTCAACCCGGAGCATACGATCTTTTCCGTCAAGCGGTTCATCGGGCGCAAACTGTCCGACCCGGCGGTGCAGAAGAGCCGGTCGCTGATGCCGTATCGCCTGGTGGAGGCGCCGAATGGCGATGCCTGGGTGCATCTGGCCGGGCGCGACTATAGCCCGCAGGAGATCTCGGCGTTTGTGCTGCAAAAACTCAAAGCCGACGCCGAGGCGTACCTCGGCGAACCGGTGACGCAGGCAGTTATTACGGTTCCTGCCTACTTCAACGATAGTCAACGTCAGGCGACGCGCGACGCCGGTCGGATCGCCGGGCTGGATGTGGTGCGCATTATTAATGAGCCGACCGCTTCGGCGCTTGCATATGGTCTCGATCAGAACAGGCATAATCATTTGATCGCGGTGTACGATCTCGGCGGCGGGACGTTCGATATTTCGATTCTTGAACTCGGCGATGGCGTCTTCGAGGTGAGGGCGACGAATGGCGATACCCACCTCGGCGGCGATGATTTCGATCAGCGGATCATGGATTGGATGGCGACCGAGTTCAAGAAAGAGACCGGTATCGATCTGCGTACCGATCGGACGGCGCTGCAACGCCTGAAGGAGGCTGCCGAAAAAGCCAAGCAGGAACTCTCAACAGTGTTGCAAACCGACATCAGTCTGCCGTTCATCACCGCCGACGCCAGTGGTCCGCGGCACTTGAACCTGACGCTTACCCGCGCTCGCCTGGAGCAGTTGACGGGTGATCTGATCGAGCGCACCATCGGTCCCATGCGTCAGGCGCTTGTTGATGCCGGGGTGCGCCCAAACGACATTGATGCGGTGGTGCTGGTCGGCGGGCAGACGCGCATGCCGGCAGTGCAGGAGATGGTGCGGCGTTTCTTCAACCGGGAGCCGCATCGGGGTGTGAATCCGGACGAGGTTGTGGCGATTGGCGCCGCAATTCAGGCGGGTGTTCTGGCGGGGGAGGTCGGAAACGTGGTGCTGCTCGATGTGACGCCGCTGACACTCGGCATCGAAACGCTCGGCGGCGTGATGACGCCGCTGATCGAGCGGAATACAACTATTCCAACTCGCAAGAGCCAGGTTTTCTCAACGGCTTCGGATAATCAGAGCAGCGTCGAGATCCATGTGCTGCAGGGCGAGCGCGCCGAGGCGCGCGCCAATAAATCCCTCGGTCGCTTCGTGCTCGATGGCATCCCGCCAGCGCCGCGCGGCGTACCACAGATTGAGGTGACGTTCGATATCGATGCGAACGGTCTCTTAAGTGTCTCAGCAACTGATAAACGAACCGGAGTTGCGCAGCATATTACGATCACCGCTTCGTCTGGTCTTTCAGAGGATGAGATTCAGCGGATGATCGCAGAGGCGGATCAGTACGCCGAAGAGGATCGGCAGCGTCGTGACCTGATCGCGGCGCGCAATGCCGCAGATAGCGTTGTCTACAATGCCGAGCGTGCACTGCGCGAAGCTGGTGAGACGGCGGATGAGACGGTGCGTGTCCGTATCCAGGAGCGGATTGCAGCGGTGCGCCTGGCGATCGAGGGTGACGACAGGAACGAGATACGTAATCGAACGGCGGAACTTACGGTTGCGTTGCAGCAACTGGCGCAAATGACTGCTGCGCGCAGCGATCAGGATGAGGAAGCGGGTCGTGCACATTGAACGCTCAGGACACCCCTTGAGCGTTGCTGAGGCGGCATATGGCAGTGAAGCGCGATTACTATGAAGTGTTGGGCGTTCAGCGCAACGCCTCGCAGGACGAGATCAAGAAGGCGTTCCGTCGTCTGGCGCGCCAGTATCACCCCGATGTCAATAAAGCGCCCGACGCAGAGGCGAAATTCAAGGAGATCAACGAGGCGTATGAGGTGCTGTCCGACCCGGAGAAACGGTCCATGTATGATCGCTTCGGTCACGCCGGTCCTACGGCAGCGCCGGGATTTGATCCGTTCTCCAGTGCAGACCCGTTTAGTTCGATCTTTGAAACCTTCTTCGGCGGGACGATGCGGGGATCGCAGCGTGGTCCGCAGCGTGGCGCCGATCTGCGCTATACGTTGTCGATCTCATTTGAAGAGGCCGTCTTCGGCGTTGAAAAGACGATCGAGTTCCGCCGGTTGGAGACCTGTCCGGCATGCCGTGGCAGCGGCGCTGAGCCGGGTACCGAACCGGTGCGCTGTCCGAAGTGCGGCGGTCTTGGTGAAATTCGCCAGCGTGCGCCGCTCTTCAATATGGTGACGGTGACAACCTGCGATATGTGCCGCGGTGAGGGCACGGTGATTGCGATCCCGTGTCGCGAGTGCCGTGGCGAAGGACGGGTGCGTCAGACGCGCAAGATCACGGTGCGTGTCCCGCCTGGCGTCGATAACTCATCACAGATCCGGATCAGCGGTGAGGGGGATGCCGGTCCACGCGGCGGACCATACGGCAATCTGTATGTCGTGATCGACGTGCAACCGCATCCATACTTTATCCGCGAGGGCAACGACATCATCCTCGAATTGCCGCTCAATGTGGCGCAGGCGGCGCTGGGCGTCGAGGTTGAAGTGCCGACCATCGATGGCACGGAGCATCTGCGCATTCCGCCCGGCGTGCAGAGCGGCGCCGTCTTCCGCATTCGCGGCAGGGGCGTGCCGTTCCTGCGCAGCAGTGGGCGTGGCGACCAGATCGTTGTGGTGCGCGTCGTCATCCCCACAAATCTGACCGATCATCAGCGCAGGTTGTTTGAGGAACTCGCGCGCTCGCTCGAAAAGGAACCGATCGGTGGCCAGCGCGATGAAGGTTTCTTCGGACGCATTAAGAATGCGCTCGGTCTGTAGCGTTGGAGCCTCCCGATATGCCCGATCTGCTCTACGGTCGCAATGCGGTGCGCGAAGCGTTGCGCGCCCGACGACGCACCTTTCAACGCCTGCTGGTTTCAGCCGGTGCGCAGGAAACCGGTACGCTCGGCGACATCGTCCGAATTGCCGGGGAGGTGGGTGTGCCGGTTGAGCGCATCGATCGACGCGAACTCGACCGGCGGTTGCGTGATGCGAATCACCAGGGTGTGGCGCTGGAGTGCAGCGATTACCCGTATGTCGATCTCAACGACTGCCTGGCGCTCGCCGAGGAACGCGGCGAACCGGCGTTCCTGCTGTTGCTCGATCATATTCAGGACCCGCAGAATGTCGGCACATTACTGCGTACTGCCGAGGTTGTCGGCGTGCATGGGGTGGTGATGCCGGGCAGACGTGCAGCAGAAGTGACGCCAGCGGTGGTGAATGCCTCGTCTGGCGCGGTCGAACATCTGCG
>Ga0197142_1003243_pt1 | contig 13746 bp, 12 predicted proteins | sample GBS60_MetaG_FD_148614 | JGI IMG/M metagenome (GOLD analysis project Ga0197142, IMG submission 148614) | Sediment microbial communities from Great Boiling Springs, Gerlach, Nevada, United States - GBS 60_MetaG | ecosystem: Environmental > Aquatic > Thermal springs > Hot (42-90C) > Sediment... | reverse complement strand
GTCGCTCAAGATCGAATGCGGGTCCGTGCGCGCCACCACGATGAGGCCCATCTTCTTCGCCGCCTCAAACAGCTCGCCGAACGGGTCCCGGTCGCCCATCCAGCGGCTGCGGTGATGGAACGGGATCTTGGTGGGGTAGTAGGCGACGCAGCCTCCGGCGCTGATGTTCACTGCATCGGAGTGCGTTCGGCGGAAAAAATCGATCCAGAAGTTAGCGTCGTAGCGGCCGTTGCCCGGGTCGTCTTCGGCGAGCACGAGCTGGGCCCAGCGCATGGGCTTGTCAAACCACGGCTCGGCCGCCTGCGGCGCAACGGCGGCGGCTACGGCGGACTGCTCGAGAAACTCACGGCGCGTCAGCATGGGATCAGTATATGGCTCGGCCGGGCGCGGTAGAATCGCCCGAGGAGGAGATCCGCCCGATGGCAGACTTTATCGTTCGTCCGAGTGCGAAGGTGCTCAAAGCCGTCTATTTCCTCTGTGCGGCGGCGGCAACGGCTTTGGCGGCAGCCTCGGTTGTCACTGAGCAGTCGGGCTGGCTCTACCTGGCGGCCGTGCCCCTGCTGGTTTTTCTTTGGGCGCTTTTGCGTCACCTCTCCCTCCGCTTCACTCGCCTGGTGATCGCCGGCGGGCGCGTGCGCTATGAGTCGGGCGTTTTGAGCAAAACGACGCGAACGATGGAGCTCGGCAAGCTGCAAGACATTCGGGTGGATCAGTCTCTCGGCCAGCGCCTGCTCAACACGGGCGACCTGTCGCTGGAGACGGCGGGTGAAACGAGTCGTATCGTGATTCAAGATGTCGACCGGCCGCGCGAGGTGGCGGACCGCATTCTGGAGGCGGCTGACCGCATCCGCTAGCCCGGGCCTTCAGTCCCCCCGCTGCCCCGGAGCGCGCCGCCAGGCGACAGAGAAGGCGCGGGCGGCCGGATCGATCTCGACGACGTTTCGCTCCTCGCTGTAGCTGGCGCCTTCGACGCTCGCCAGGGCGTGTCGGGAGCCGAGTCGTGCGGGCAGGTGGAGCCGGGCCGGCGCCGGTCCCGCGCCGCGCTTGAACTCCAGGCGCCAGGCGCCGCCCTCGTTGGCGAGCCGAAGGTCGAGGGCGCCGAAGCGGGTGGGGCTGCCGAGCACGGCGTAGGGCTGCCCGAAGGCCAGCTCGAAATCACCCACGCCGGCCAGCAGGCGCAAGGCCGCGCCGTCCTCGAGCGCCAGCAGATGCCGCAAGTAGAGGATGCACTCGGCGCTCGCCCAGTTGTGCGGCATATCGCCGACATAACCGGCGACGGCGGAGCCGCGCAACGGCTGCTCCTCGCGCCAGCAATACAACGGCGAGGCGTGATTAAGGAAACCGTGGAAGGTGAGCCGCGCCCAGTCGGGCAGTCCTGCCCAGAGGTAGACGTGGGCGACGAAGGCGGCATTGTAGACCCAGAGCCCCTCGTGCGGAATCCAGCCTGTTTCGATCGGCACGTCCTCGGCGGTCGAGGCCTGCATCAGGGCGATGTGGCCGGCGACGACCGGGTCGTCCGGCGCAAACACCAGTCCGGGATAGATGGCTTGCGAGAGCGCCCACTGGGCCACCTGCGGCCGAGGCCGGCGCCGCTCGTCCGGCTCGTCCCACTGGGGGTCTTCCCGCATCAGCATGGGCAGGTAGTCAAAGCCGGCCGGGTGCCGGCGCATCTCCTGCCGGGCGGCCGCAAAGAAGGCGGCGCGCAGCTCCTCGTAGAAGCGCCGGATGCCTGCCGCCTCGCTCCATCCGAGCCGCTCGCCCGCCTCGGCCACGGCGCGCAGGCCGGCCAGCGTCCACAGCGTGTTGGTAAATTCCGAGCGGATGCCCCCCAGCCCGCCGTCGCCCATGCCGCGACACAGCAAGCCGTAGCGCCCGTTGGCGCTGCCCTCGCGGCGCGCCCGTTCGCGCAATTGCTGGAGGAATCGAACGCCGCGCAGGATCTCGGGCTGCATCCTGCGGAATCGCGTCCAGTCCTGGTCGAGCTCGGCCAGACGCACGAGCGTGAACATCGCAATCGCGGTGTCCTTGAAATGCTCTTTGCCCGCGCCGGCGAAGATGCCGCCGGTTGCGTCCTGATAGGACCAGGTGGTCTCCAGACCCTGTGCGGCCTCCTCGGCGTAGCCCAAGTAGCGAGCCGCTTCGAGCAGGAAGTGGCCGTCCACCACCCAGAGGCCGCGGTAGACGGTCGGACCGACCTGAAACGTCAGCCGGCCGTCGCGCCGCTCGCGGGCTTGCAGAATGTTGCGCGCCGAGGCGGTGAAGAACTCCCCGTAGCGGCCCGGTAGGCTGAAAGCTACTCCGCCGCGGCAGGGCGACCAGGCGCGCCAGAAAGCCCGCGCCTCCTCAAGCAACGCCTCGGGCGCCCTGAGCCCCGCCAATAGTCGAGCCACCTCCTGTTGCTGTTGCGGGAAGCGGAAAAACAGGCGGAGCGGGCGCTCGGGCAAGGCCGCTCCCTCCTCGGCGGTGAGCACGGCGGCGGTGCCGGTGTCCCGCAGGAGAAGCGGCGCGTCGGCGACCAGCAGGGGCGGGCGCTCGGAGCCGCCCAGCCGGACCAGGGTCGCCTCACCCTCCCGCGCCACGAGCACGGCCTCCCGCGTGCGGATCGTAACCACCGGCCGCGCCCAGATCTGGCGGCTTCGCTTGGGGCGCAACTCGAAAATGACGTTGTCGACGCGGCCCTCGGCCTCCATCGAGGTAGCGAAAGCGATGAGGTCGACAAACAGCTCGGGTCGTTCGATGCGGGTGTGGATGATCGGGACGGCCGGATCCTCAAGCCGCTGCCGGACGACGCGATCCGCCTCCATGCCGGCCACCGAGAACTCGACCACGACCGGAAAGTAGTCGATGGGTCGGCCGCGGCCCGGATGGCCGTAGCGCAGCTCGCCGCGCTCGCCCACGAGGCTCTTGTGCGGGTCGTCAGGCAGGCAAATGGCCGTTTGCCAGGCGAGCGGCGCGTAGCGAAAGTCGATGGCCGTCTCGTCGGGTGCGGGGACGGCTGCCGACGGCGCGGCGGCAAGCGCACCGGCTTTGAGGAAGGTGCGGCGGCGCATGGCTGGCAACTCTTCTCCATTAAATCAACCCTCGGGCCGCCTGTTAGAATCGTAGCTTCATGTCCGTCCGGGTCTCGCTGTTCGTCACCTGCATCGTCGACCAGCTATTTCCGAAGATCGGTCTGGCCATGGCCGATGTGCTCGAGCGGGTGGGCTGCCGCGTGGACTTTCCTGAGGACCAAACCTGTTGCGGCCAGCCGGCGTACAACAGCGGCTATCGGCGCGAAGCGGCGCAGGTGGCGCGCCACTTCCTGCGCGTCTTCGAGAATGCCGACTATGTCGTCGTCCCGTCGGGCTCCTGCACCTCGATGATTACCCACCATTACGAGGATCTGTTCCGGAAAGATCCGGAGTGGGCCGAGCGGGCGCGCCGGCTGGCGCCGCGCGTCTGGGAGTTCTCGCAGTTCCTGCTGGAGGTTTTGAAAATTGACGACGTCGGCGCTCATCTCAAAAAAGTGGTGACCTATCACGACAGTTGCCACGCCTTGCGGGAACTCAAGATTCATGACGGGCCGCGGCGGCTCCTTCAAAGGGTGCGCGGCCTGGAGCTTCGCGAAATGGACACGGCCGGCGAGTGCTGCGGTTTCGGGGGCACCTTTTCGGTGAAGTTGCCGGAGATCTCCGGCGCCATGCTTCAGGTGAAGCTCGCCTCGATTTTGCGAACCGGCGCCGAGGCGGTCGTCTCCGTAGACGCCTCCTGCCTCATGCAGATTCGCGGCGCTCTGTCGCGCGCCGGCGTGCCCGTCCAGACGCTGCACCTGGCGGAAGTGCTGGCCAGCCGCGAGAGGAACTGATGAGCCCCTCCTCACTGGTTCAGATTCGCCAAACTCTAGCCGATCCGGGACTTCAGGCGGCGATCTACAGCTCCACGGGAAGGCTGGTCGAAAAGCGTCGGCAAGCCGTCGTCGACAGCGACCCGGCCGAGTTCGAGCGCTGGCGCGAGCAGGCGCGAGAGATCAAAAAGCACACGCTCGAGAACCTGGATTTTTACCTGGAGCGACTCGAGGAACGCCTCACCGCGCGCGGCGTGAAGGTGCTCTGGGCCAAAGACGGCGGCGAGGTCGTCGACTTCGTCATCCGGCTGGCGCGCGAGAAGAACGCCCGCCTCATCGTCAAGTCCAAGTCGATGACCACCGAGGAGATCCATCTCACCGACCGGCTCCAGGAGGCGGGTCTCGAAGCCCTGGAGACCGACCTCGGCGAGTACATCGTCCAGCTCGCCGGCCAGCGGCCTTCGCACATCGTCGCCCCGGCGCTGCACCTGACGCGCTACCAGATTGGCGATCTGTTTCATGAACGGCTCGGCGTGGAGCGCGAGGTGGTGCCCGAGAAGCAAACCTTGATCGCCCGGCGCACCTTGCGCGAGAAGTTTCTCGCCGCCGACATCGGCATCACGGGGGCGAACTTCCTGGTGGCGGAAGCGGGTCTCGTCGTCGTGGTGGAAAACGAGGGCAACGCTCGCCTGTCGAGCTCCATCCCCAGGGTCCACATTGTCATCGCCGGCATCGAGAAGCTCATCCCCCGCACGGCGGACCTGGCGGTCTTCCTCAAACTGCTCGGGCGCAGCGCCACCGGCCAGCCGCTCACGGTGTACACCTCCTTGCTCAGCGGCCCGCGCCGGCCGGGAGAGATCGACGGGCCCGAGGAGGTTTATCTCATCCTGCTGGACAACGGGCGGACGCGCCTGCTGGCCGACCGCGCCAAGCGCCAGTCGCTGTACTGTATCCGCTGCGGGGCGTGCCTGAATCACTGCCCGGTCTACCGCAAGATCGGCGGGCACAGCTATCCGTGGGTCTATTCCGGACCGATCGGGGCCATCATCACGCCGCAGTTCCACGGCGTGCTCGAGGAGGCCTGGCTGCCCTACGCCTCGAGCTTGTGCGGCGCCTGCGCCGAGGTCTGTCCGGTGAAGATCGACATTCCGCAGATCCTGCTCGACCTTCGCTGGGAGAGCGTCAAAGCTAAGGTGCGGGAGAACAGCAGCCGCCTGGAGCGGTGGGCCTTCGGGGTGTGGGCGTGGGTGATGTGCCACCCGAGGATCTATGAACTGGCTTCGCTGTTCAGCTCGGCGATCACGACGAGCGAAGGCGACGGCTGGCTGAAGAGCGTGCCGGCGCCGTTCAACATCGGGCCGATCCGCAACTGGCTCAGCCAGCGGGACCTGCCCCCGCCGCCGGCCAAGACCTTCCGGCAGCTTTGGCGCGAGCGGAGCGGCGGAGGACCGAGCTGATGTCACGCGACTTCATCCTGCACCGAGTCCGCACCGCCTTGGGCCGCAGTGCGGCGCAGCCGCCCCCGCCGGCGCCGGAAGTCCAACTCCCCGTTCGGGAGGTCCCTCTGGAGCGGCGAATCGAGATCTTCTCAGCGGCGCTTGAAAAGCTGGGCGGCCGGACCGTCGTTGCCGCCTCGGCGGAGGAGGCGCGCGCCTACGCGGCCCGGTTGGTCGAGGGCAAACGGGCGGTGGCTTCCAACGCGCCCCTGCTGGCCGACTGCGGCTTGACGTCGCTGGCGGGCGTGCGCTCGGGATTCTCCACGGCACTCGAACTGCGCCGGGCGCTCGAATCAGCCGACGTCGGCATCACCGGCGCCGACTACGCCCTGGCTGAAACCGGCAGCCTGGTTCTGCTCTCCTCGGCCTCCGAAGCGCGGCTTGTCTCCCTGCTCCCGCCGGTTCACTTGGCGGTGGTCTTGCGAGACCGTCTGCTCACCGGCCTCGACGAGCTGGTTTCCGTTCTCCCGGATCCGGCCGCCGCCACGAGCGCCCTGGTCATCATCACCGGCCCGAGCCGCACCGCCGACATCGAACAGATCCTGGTGCGGGGCGTGCACGGGCCACGAGAGGTTCATGTTCTACTGGTATAGAAGGTTCTACTGGTAATAGAAGGGATGCTTCGACGAATGCGACTCGCGACGACGCTCTTTGCCCTGGCCCTGCCGGCTGCTGTGTTCGCTCAGACGGCCGAGATCGGTTTGCATGGCGGCGCCCACCGGGTGGGAAACGCTTCGCTCGGTCGGTTCCCCGACGGATCCAACATCGATCTTGACAGCAGTTGGCTGTTCGGTTTTCACCTGGCGCTGAACAGCTACCGGTTTTTCGGGCATGAGGTGGGCTATACCTATAACCGCACCAATTGGCTGCAAAGCGTGCGGGGCGCCAACGTCGGCCAGGTCGGCACCGCCATCCACCGCGGCATGTACAACTTCGTCGTTCACGCGACGCCCGAGGGCAGCTCCATCCGGCCGTTTGTCGGCGCCGGCGGCCATTTCCAGAACTTCGTCTTTCCGGGCTATTCCGGGATTTCCGGGGGCGGCTCGACGAAGTTCGGGCTCAACTACGGAGCCGGCCTGAAGTTCCGCGTTTCACCGATCCTGGGCTTGCGCTTCGCCGTGCATGACTATCGGACGGCGAAACCGTTCAACAGCCTGTTCATCGACCGCTCCGGCCTCGTGCGCCAGACGCAGTTCTCAATCGGCTTTTCGCTCCTGCTCTGAGGGTGCCGTCGACCCCCGAAGCGGAGTCCTCACCAGCACCCAAGCCAGGGCGGCGAATGCCGCAAGCGACAACCACCCGCTCCAGCGGCGGGAGATTCCCGACGCCGCACCTGCCGGCAGCAGTTGGCCCGCCGAAGGCAAGCCGGCGAGAAAGACGACGGCCAGCAGGATGCCGACGATCGCCTCGCCCGCAATCAGCCCGCTGGCCAGCAGCGTCCCGTTCTCGCCGGCGGCGGCTTTCTGAGGAACAGGCAGCCGGCTCGTCCTCATCTCGGCCGCCCGCCGCAACAGGCCCCCCAGGAAGATGGCCGAACTGGTTTCAAACGGCAGGTACATGCCCACGGCCACCAGCATCGGCGCCCGGGCGCCGAACAGGATGAGCGCGGCGCCGAAGGCTGCCCCAATTCCGAGCAGCCCCCAAGCCATCCGGCCCCCGACGATCCCTTTGGCGAGCTGGGCCATCAGACCCGCCTGCGGCGCGGGCAGGTCCCGGCCGCCAAGTCCGCCGCCGGCGAGGTTCGCCTCATGCAAGGCGATGATCGGACCCATCAGGAAAAACGCGAGCAGGATGACCGCCAGCACCTCGACCAATTGCATCTTCCAGGGGGTGCCCTCGAGCATTTGGCCGGCTTTGAGATCCTGGATGAGAGAGCCGGAAACGCAGCAGGCGATGCAGACGACGGCGGCGACGCCGAGCACGGCGGCCACGCCCGCCAGGCCCGTGACTCCGATGCCGACGAGGACCAAAGCCGCCACGACGAGCGCCGCCAACGTCAGCCCGGAGACGGGCTGATTGGAAACCCCGACCAGCCCCACCAGGTAGGCGCCGACGGCCGATAGCAGAAATCCCGCCACCATCATCACGGCGGCGGCGACGAGCGCAGTGCGCCAGCTCCCGGTGTAGTAGCGATAGATGCCGGTGACGGGCACGAGCAGCCCGGCGAGAGCGGCCACGACCCATCGGCCCGGGATGTCCCGCTCGGTCCGCTCGACTAAGGCCGCCTCGCCTGGCGTCGGCCGGGCGCGGCGAAAAGCTCGGCCGAGCGAACTTGCGATGGCCGAACGCAGCGACAGGAGCGTCCAGGCGGCGGCCACCAGCATCGCCCCAACGGCGACCGGCCGCACGATGTTGTACCAGACCGTAAAGGCGATCACCTCTTCGCTGAGCTCGCCGCCGCCCAGCCGAGCGGCGAGGTCCGGGTCGAAAAATACGAGCAGCGGGATCAAGACCCACCAGGCCAGCAGGCCGCCCGAGACGTTCACCGAGGCCAGCCGCGGCCCGATGATGTAGCCGATCCCGATCAGGGCAGGGGACAGGCTGGGCGTCGTCCAGGCGATGCCGCCGGCGTGACGGACCTGGCCAATGACGTCACGCCGGAAATCAAAGTGCTGGACGAGCGACGGGGCAAAGCGGAGATAGCCGCTCACATACTCGCGCAGAAGCGGCAACCCCTTGTCGCTTTTAAGAAACTGGATGAGGCCGCCCAGGCCCATGGCGGAGAAGATCAGTCGCGCGGCGCGCCCGGCCTGCGCACCCGCTTTCACGATCTCGACGCTGGCCACGCTTTCGGGGAAGGGCAGGCCCGCTTCGAGGCACAGCGGCCGTCGCAACACGATGATGAAGAACACCCCGGCGAGTCCGCCGACCAGCAGGATCAGCGTTGCCTCCCAGTAGTGGCCGCGCAGGCTCTGCCACGGACTTCGGCCGTCGAGCTCCGCCAGAAGGAAGGCCGGGATGGTGAAGATGGCGCCTGCCACCAGCGCCTCCCCGACGGAGGCGGCGGTGCGAGCGATGTTCTGTTCCTGTATGGTGCCGCGAAACAGAGGCAGGCGAAACAGCGCCATCGCGATGACCGCAGCCGGTATGGTGGCGGCGACCGTCTGGCCGGCCTTGAGGCCCAAATAGGCGTTGGCGGCGCCAAAGACAAGCGAAAGCGCCAGGCCGAGCCCGACGGCCTTGAGCGTCATCTCGGCGGGGCCGCGAGCTTCGCGCGCGGGCATAAACTGCCGATCTTAGCAGAGAGCGTTGGCGCCGCCGAAGTCCGGCCGCGGAGCGGGGGGAGGCAGGTCCCCAACCGGCGCCGCTCGGCCGCGGCTCAAGTATCCGGACTGAGCGGCTTCTCGAGATCAAAGCGGGGGTATTTCCGGCGGGCAATGAGCTCCTTGTTTTCAAGCAGAGCCGTGACCAGGATCGGCATGGCGATCGTCGAGTCGCAATGGCAGGTCACCATCATCGCGTCCTTGGCGATCTTGCCCCAGCTTTGCGCCTCTTCGAACGTGCAACCCGACAGACCGCCCCAGTGCGGCGCATCGGTGATGCATTGAATGGCGTACGTGTGGCCGTGCACGCCGTAGTCGACCAGCATGCCCGTCACCTCGGTCTGCTGGATGAAGTTCTTGGGCGTGCCCCCGCCGAAATAGATGACCCCGGTGCGCGGCGCGGCCTGCGTAAGATACGTCGATTCGGCGATGTCGCCGATCACGTCGAAGACGAGCCGGTTGCCGCCGCTGTGCCGGTTGCAGGCGATGCCGATGCCGATCGAGCTGTCGGCGATGGCAGGGCAGAATAGCGGCACGCCGGCCTTGGCGGCCGCCGTCAGGATGCCGTCTTCCCGGGCCATGCCGGCCAGCTCGAGCCCCAGGCGGTAGAGAAACTCCCGCGTGGTGTACGGGCGCGATTGGTCCAACCGCGCAGCGAACTCCCCGATCCAGCGGTCGTGCTCGCGAAACTTCTCCTCGTCGGCCAGCACGTCGTACATGCGGTCCACCATCTGTTCGGCAAGCAGTACGTCGTCCATGGCCGGGCTGCCCTGGTAGTGGAAGTAGCCGAGCGTCTCGTGAAGATCGTGGAAGAAGTTGGCCCCGGTCGACACCAGGCAATCGATCAGGCGGTGTTCGATCATCCGAACGACCAGCTTCCGCATGCCCGCCGGCACCATGGCCCCGGCCATGCCCATCAGGATCACGCAGTCGTCAGCCAGCATCTTCTTCCAAACTTCGAAGGCCTGGCCGAGCTGCTTGCCCTGGAAGGCCGTCTCCCGCATGCGCGTGAGAAGCTCGGAGACGGAGGCGACGCCGTTCGGATCGAAGGGGACGGTAGGGAAGCGGAGAATCTCCTGTTTGGTCGCGCTGAGAGCTCCTGAATGTTTCATGATGCTGCTGTTTGACCGGAACTACTGGAGGCGGGCTCGATTCTTCTCGCTCATGACGAGCTCATCGAAGATGGCGAGCACCCGCTTGCGGTACTGATAGACCCGCTTCAGGTTTTCCTGAAAGCCCGGCTCGTAGCGATGCGGCCGGAGCCATTTCTCCAGCACGGCCCTGGGAACGTCGATATCCTTGCGGAGTTGTTCGACGGAATGCCCGCGCAGGAAAAGGCCGTAGAACATGGCGGCCTCTTTCCGCATGGCATTCGGATCGAATTCGTCGTTCCCAATCATGTCGAACACCTGGGAAGTCACCCAGCCGAAACAGTTAGTATACCTGCAAGCCGCGCTTCTAGCAAGTGCTCGCCCGCCGAAGTTCCGCCATGGCTGCCTCCGGCCGCCGAGTGTGCACCCCTCCTGTCCGGGTCATGGCGAGCCGGGCGGGCGCGGGCGCCCTGTTACGTCCGTTTACCGATTCCCCTCAAGCGCCGCCGGGAGCTCATCAGCCGGTGGTTGCAGCAGGCGCACCAAGCGCGCCGCCGCATGCGCCCAGGCGCGGTAGAAGGGGTGAATGGTCTCCGACTCGATGCGTTCGCAAAAGGCGATGAGCCACTTCAGGTGATCGCGCCAGAAGGCTGCCAGGCGCTCGGTCGGGGCGCCGGAGGCGAGCAGCCGCGAAAAGAAGATGAGCAGCAGCCCGGCGTGGTCGGCCGGCTCGTTCTCCTTGGCCGGCTCGATCCCCTCCGAGCGGAACCACTCGAGCGCGCGCTCGTGGGCCGGACCCATCAGGCGCGGCTCTTCGCCGTAGACGGATTGCCAGGGCGGGCAGGGAGCGCCGGCGGGATCCAGAAACAGGCGCACGTATTCCCGCTCAAGCTCGAGCGGATCGGTTGCCTCGAGCGCCTCGCGGAAGGCGGCCGGCAGCGGATCGCCCGGCCGCTTGCCGACGGCCCTCTCGAGCTCCCCGACAAGTTCGGCCAGGCGAGCCGCTTCGGGTGCAAGCAGGGCCTGGCCCAAAAAGGCGAACCATGCCGCCGGCTCGGATGGCGAAGCGCCAGGCCCTGCCGCAGCCATCAAACGGCCTCTACGTTCACCACGGCGTCCATGATGCAGGCGGCGCCGCCGAAGTTACCCGCCGCCACCATCTCCTCCGGCGTCTGGTCCGGGATCACGTCGCCGTCGCGAACGCCCTTGCCGCCGGCGGCGCCCAAATACCGGGAGCGGTGGCCGAAGCCGTGCGCCACCAGGACGCAGTCCGGCCGGAGTGTTTCGGTGAGGTGGGCCGGCAGCTCGATGGCGCCCACGCGCGAGCGGATCCGCACCCGCTGGCCTTCCTTGACGCCGATCTTGGCGGCCAGCGACGGGTGCATGCTGGCGGCGTTGGTCGGGAACATCTCGTTGAGAATGCGATTGTTCTGCGTCGTGTTGCGGCGGTGCACCGCCGGGATGAAGGTCAAGTAGTAGTAGGGATATTCCGGGCTCGGCAGCTCGCGTTTCGGCTTCCAGCTCGGCAGCGGCTCGCCGCCCCGTTCCTGAAACTGCGGCACATAGATCTGGCATTTGCCGCCGGGTACGTTGAATGTGGTGCGCGGCACGAACGGCTGCTCACGGGTAACGATTCCGATTTCGCGGAATTCGGCGAATGAGTTCGCCAGGCCGGCGCGCCGCGTCCGCTCATCGAGCACCGCCGAGAGGTTGATCCAGGTGCCGTCGGGATTCTTGAAATAGTCAGGCGCCAGGCGCTTGCCGAGCTCGAGCGCTACCCAGGCGATCGAGCGGGTCTCGAACATCGGCGGCACGACCGCCTGCCGCACCACCACTTGCGGCTGCTTGGCGTAGTAGTCGCGGACGATCAGGTCGTTGGCTTCCAGATAGATCGTCGACGGCAAAACGATATCGGCCAGCAGCGCCGTGTCGGTGGGCAGAAAGTCCATCACCGCCAGGAAGGGGATGGTGGCCAGCGCTTCCGCCATCCGGGCCGGTTGCGGAAAGCCCAGGATGGTGTAGCTGTTGAAGAAGGCGGCCTTGATCATGCCCGGATATTTCTTCAAGAGCCCGTCGGCCAGCGTGGTGAAGATCCCGCCGCCGTCTTCGAGCACCAGCGGCAGTTTGTCCTTGCCGTCCACGCGCCGGCCCCGCCGCGCCGGATAGGCCGGCGGCGGAACGATGGCGTCGATTCCGGGAATGGGGATCGTCCGCGGGAAGTACCGGCCGCCCGGCCGGTCGATGGTGCCGGCCAGGATGTTGAGAATCGAGATGGCGTGCACCAGTTGCGTGGCGTTGGCGTAGTTGGCGCACAGGGTCTTCTTGTGCGCCGGCACGATCGCCGGACCCCGCCGGCCGAACTCCCGGGCGATGCGCGCAATCACATGCGCCGGCACGTCGCTTTCGCCGGCGGCCCACTCCGGTGTGTAGCGTTTGAAATGCTCCCGGATCTGGCTCTCGTACTGGCGGAAGTTCGTGTAGTTGTCGACGAACTCCTGGTTGAACAGATTCTCCGAGAGGATGACGTTGATCATCGCCAACGCTACCGCCAGGTCGGAGCCGGGCCGGATCGGATGCCATTCGTCGGCAAAGCGCGCCGTGGCCGAATACTGCGGGTTGAAGCAGACCACCTTCGCGCCTCTGTCCTTGGCGTTAATGATCCCGTTGGCGAAAACGATCTTCGTCTTGGCCAGGATGTCCCAGCCGAACAGCACGATGTACTTGGCGTTTTCAAAATCGTTGCACCAGGTCTTGCCGCCGGTGGTGTAGCGCTGAACGATGCGGTCTGTCAGGAAGCACTCGTCGATGTGGTCGATGCGGTTTACCACGCCGATGGCGTTCATGAAGCGCAGCCAGATGTCGGGCGAGGGCAAGGTCACAAACAGCAGCGACTCCTGGCCGAACTCGTCGAGCGCGGCACGGAACCGGGCGGCGATGGTGTCGAGCGCCTCCTCCCAACTGATGCGCACCCAGCCCGGGTCCTCCTCGAGTCCCTTCTTGGGGTTGGTGCGCTTCATCGGATACTTCAGCCGGTCCGGATCATACAACAGACCGGCGCCGGCGGCCCCTTTGCCGCAGAGCTTGCCCCCGCCCGAAAAATCGCCGGGCAACCCTTCGAGGAAGGTGAGCACGCCGTCGCGGACGGTGGCCACCATCCCGCACGCCGGGCTGCAAATGCCGCAGCAGGTGATGAGCTTGCGCTCGGCGGCGGCGCTCGGCGACGCCGGGCGGAAGAACGGCTCCAAAGCGCCGAGCGGCCCGCTCGTCCAAGCGGCGCCGGCCAGCTTCAGCAGATCTCGTCTGGTAACTGCCATCTTGAACCTCCTCCTTGCCTATTGCGCCGTCCAGGGCGCGTTGACGAAGCGAATGCGGGGCCGGGTGAGCGCCGGTTCGGAGAAGTTCTCCACCCGGGCGACGCCCGCCGATTCGATCTGCTTCCACTCCCCCCACTTCAATGCGCCGGTCGGGCAGACCGCCGAGCAGGCCGGCTCCAGGCCCTGGTCGATGCGGTCGGCGCACATGGTGCACTTCTCCATCTTTTTGCGGCCGGCGTGAAACTGGGGAGCGTCGTAGGGGCAGAACTTGGTGCAGAAGCGGCAGCCCACACAGCGATCCTGGTCGATGAGCACGATGCCGTCGTCGCGCCGCCAGATCGCCTTGACGGGGCAGACCTTCAGGCACAGGGGGTTGTCGCAATGATTGCAGGCCATCGACAGGGCCTGCGTGCGAGGATTGGGAAACGTCCCCGCCTCCCAGACCCTCACCAGCCGGTAGCGCACGTTCCAGCCGATGTCAACCCGATTCCACTGTTTGCATGCGGCCTCGCAGGCCCGACACTCGATGCAGCGTTTTGGATCGAATAGCCAGCCGTAGCTCACGGTGAACCCTCCGGCGCAGGGGAGCAATTCGTCGTCCAATCGCCGGCCGGGCTCGCGCGCCTGCGGACGAATCAGGATTAAAAGGTTAAAATCTCCTATGTGCGGCCGGCCGCACCGCGTTGCCGAGTAAATCGATCGACATCGCCCCTGCGCAACCTCACCCAAAGGGTGAGCAACTTCCCCAGTCCGGTCCGT
>Ga0197142_1003242_pt1 | contig 13747 bp, 8 predicted proteins | sample GBS60_MetaG_FD_148614 | JGI IMG/M metagenome (GOLD analysis project Ga0197142, IMG submission 148614) | Sediment microbial communities from Great Boiling Springs, Gerlach, Nevada, United States - GBS 60_MetaG | ecosystem: Environmental > Aquatic > Thermal springs > Hot (42-90C) > Sediment... | reverse complement strand
CTCCAGTAAATTCAACCGGTAAAACATTGGGAAAAGGATGACACGGAAAACTATCACTACGTACGGTTTTATAGACTACTAAGTCAAAACCCTTGGCAAAAGCTGCCTGGCAATATTTACTGTTTAATATTGGACCAGCTGGAATTCCAAAAGGTAAATGTATCTTATGACCGAAAAAATCGTATTCTGGCTCACCTGCCTGAGTGAACGTTTGCCCATCAGCAAAAGCCCCAAAAGGGCCTTGAGTATAATTTTCTTCATAAGACCGCAAAGGATCATAAAAAGGAGTAAGTAACTTGGCTTGATTAAAACTAGTTGAAGACATGCCTAAAACAGAGCAATTAGACTATAAATTGTCAACTCATTAAAGTTAACTTGGATAAGGCTTTTTCTTAAAAATGCTTAAAAAGATTTACTTGCAAGTTAAAACACGAAGCCAAAAGTGGTGTTCTTTATAACTGTAAATTTTGTTAAACCTTGGTGTCAGATTTGCGGTTTAACTACACTAGTTAAAATTGTTTTTGTCTTAACCAGACAGTTAAGTTTAATGAGCATTTTTAGGATCATCGAGAGTAACTGGAAAAAGCTAAGCTTTCACAAAAAACCGCTAACATTAATTTAGTTTTTCTAGCAAAACTAGACCCTGAATTTCGCTAACTCTGGTTAATTGCAAAGAAATTTGCTCATCGAGCGCTATATACTGACCATCAACTTTTAAGTTGGTTAGGACAAGTGTTACTTTTTGGTTACCAATCAATTTTTGGTTAAGTAATACCAATGGTTTTCTACCAACATATTCTCGCAAATCAAGGTAATTATCACCATAAACTAAATCTTGAAAATTAGGCTTAGTTTGGTAATTAAGAATTGATTGCTCGATCAAATTCAGCAAGTCTATAGCTGTTTGGGGTTTATTTTTGGCTTGTAAATTTAGACCAACAAATCCGTAAGCGGTACTAGTAGTTGGTAGAAAATTCTTGTCTAATTGATTTTGGTTTTCCGAAGCTTCAGTACTAGTTTCTTTAGTAGCTACCAACTCGAGGTCGTCATCAATGGCAATAGTGTAAACTAGGTCAGTGGATGAGAAAGAATTTACCAAATCGAAATAATTGATTTGGAAGTATACTACTTGCGTAATTTCTGAAACCTTCAAACTGTCAACTCCCGCGGCTTGGTAGCTAAAAGTCACTTTTTTAACGTTTTGATCAGTTATTGACGTTCCATTACAATCGGAAATAAAATTCCTTTTTAGGCCCATCTGTTCAACTAGTGCCATAACTGTCCAATTGTAGTCGGGATAAGAGCTATAGTAATAATTACCTTCTGAATCTTTGGGTTGCTTGTTTTGACCTATTTTTTGCATAATTTCGCCCCAATCTCGAGAGTTATACAAATCTTGCAAAGTATTTACTCCGTGATTAATTACTAGATATTCAACTAAATTAATAATTTTATTTTCTTCCGCACAAGCTAAAACTTTGTTCGTGGGTCTAATTTTGCCGTCAACCAGCCAACCTTGAGCTTGCAAAACCTCTTTGAGTCTTTGTAATTGATCGGTTTTAGAAACCGCAAAAACTCCCCAAGGACCAAAACTAAAAACTAATAAAATCAAGACTGCACTTATAGGCCAGATTTTTAGCAGTGGATTTTTGGAAATTAAGAAATATAGACTGATGAGCACTACCCACAAACCAAAAATTACCAAAAGATAACGTTCAATAGTCCAACCAAACTCATAAACTCTAAAACCAACAGCAAAAAATAAACTACCATAATTGGCAAGATGGAAGCATAAATTATTTGACTTAACCTTTTGGCCCAATTTTCCTCTAATAAAGGAAATAGTAAAATGACAGCGCTAAAACCTATAATCACAAACCAAATTACCGGCAAAGCTATCTGATTGGAAGGCCAATTTTGAGTGACAACAATTCGGAAGCTGTAAATATAAAGAATTAACAGATAAACTGCAAAGATAAAAGGTAAAATATACTTGGCCAAAAACCTTAAATATTTGGGGTAAACTACTTCTTTAGTAGACAATTGAGAGTTGTCATCTGGTAAATTAGCTAAAAAATACCAAGTACTAAAAGTAACCACTGCTAAAATCAACAACATTACATAGACTCTTGGATCAATACTTAGATTAAACAAAAAACTAGTAAAAGCTAGAGCCGTTGAAAGACTCAAGTAGATAATTAAACCAAAAGCATAAGCAATGATATAATTGTAGCCTAGAGAATACCAAAAAGACCATACACCTTGGTTATTGGATTGATAAATAAACGGGATTATGAGAAACAAAGAGACCACCACTAAACCCAGTAAAAAGGCTTGGTAAAGGTACTGCGAAGCCAAATCTTGAGCCTGCCAAGGAAAAATCAAAAAAACTAAACTTAAGATGATTAAACCAAAGATATAATAAACCAATAATTTATTTCGATTTTCTTGTTGAGTCTCCCAATATAACCTAATTGTGGTAAACAAAACCACACCAATGGCTGAAACTATAGCTAGTCTAAAAAAGAAATACATGTTCTCAAATAAATAGAGTCTGAAACCATCGAGACAACAAACTCCAGAGGAAAAATCAATAATCAATAACCAAGAAACAGTTAAGACCAATAAAGATAAAATCGATAAAGGGAATCTTAATAAAGCTCGATTCAAAAATTGTTGCAAGGAAAGGTTTGGTAGCCAAGAAGTAAACCAAGTGAACTTTTGCCAAATCACTTTACCTAAAGACATAAATTACACCAATTTGTCTGGCATTAAAAGTAGCCAGTTTAACTTGTCAAGCAACCAATTTCAAACGTTGGCTAATTAATTCGTTCGTGCGATTCAGTCACTAGTTTGATAGCTTGAGGAATAGTGACAAATTCCCACAAAATCAGGAAACCAAACTGTTCATACAAACTGATAATTTGCTGGCTAATTTGCCTAGCTGTCAGTTCGCTACTGAAAAAATTTTTACTATAAAACACTCCGGATAGTGGTCGAAATTGTAGTTTGAATAAATTCCACTTGGTTACATAAAGCACACTCCCAAACAACCTAATTGTCTGACTCAAACCCAAATCAGCTAGTTCAGCTTTGACAAACTCCAGTCCTTGCTGTAATTTTGTTAGGTCATCACCTAATTGAAAGTACAAACTATCTACCAAATCAGTATTTAGTTTGCGTCTCAAGGTTTGTTTTTCAGAATCTAAGTCTGGGTAAAAAGGATTAAAGGCCACCCCAAAACGTCGGCGAGAATTTGGAAAAGTAGACTGATAAATTTCCAGCAAACTAGCCGTAGTTAACTTCTTTTTTTGTCCTCCAGAAACTAACAAAATGTTTAATTTAGGATTGATTTGCTCAACCCAATCTACAAACTTGACAAACCTGTCAATTGCCTTAACCAAGCTACCGTGATAATTGCTCGCTATAGAATAGTGTAAACAAATTCTAGTAGTGGTATTCACTGAAGCTAAATCACTAGCTAAAGCAAATAAATCATCGCTTTTACTAGTATTGGCCAGATTGACCTGATTTGGGGCATAAGCCAACAGAAAATTTTTTAGTTCAGCTAGCTGCCCAGAAGTTTTAATTTTGAAGTCAAAATTCATATCTTTGTTTTAAAAAACAACACTAAAGTCAATAGACCAAACAAACTGTTAGACAAATTAGTTTAAGCTACTCAGGCACGTTTTTAACTACTTTAGTTAATTTGACAAGTAAGTGAAAAACCACAGCGCCTCCGAAAATCGGCCACAAGCTAGTTTAGTGGACTAAAAGTGATTGTTGTGGTCATGTTTGTTTATGGTCATGTTTATTTAAATAAAAGAACAACTCATTTTGGTTCATTGTCTACTCGATTTATTGAGAGTGAAAAACGGACAATCAAAACCAAATTGTCACTAATTTTTACTATCTACCATCAAACAACTCCCTACTCTACCGCAAAAGTAACCATTTTGTTAGGAATTACTTTGGTAAATTTAATCTGTTTATCTACTAGCCATTTACTAGCCACTTCCTTGGCTTTACTCACTAATAAATCGTTAGGTGAATCTTTAGCTACCACAAACTCACCTCGAATTTTTCCATTCACTTGCACGACAATGGTTACTTCGTCATCAATACATAGGCTTGGATCAAAACTAGGCCAGTTAGACAAGTGGATGGACTTAGTGGGATCAGTTCGGTCAAAACCGTTGACACTATACCATAATTCTTCGGCTATGTGCGGGGCAAACGGTGCCAATACTTGTAAAAACCCCTTCCAAATCTCAGCTGGAATTTGTTCTTGGTCTTTAAGCAGGTTCACAAAAGTCATCAACTCGGCTACTGCCACATTAGTTCGCAGTTCAGAAATTTGTTGGGTAATGTTACGCACCAATTTATGATAAGCTACAACAAGAGACTTTTTCGCTTCGACTTGGTCTACCACTCTCAAACGCAAGGCCCAAATATTGTCCACCAGTTTTTTACAGGCTTTTAGACCTCCGTCTTGCCAAATAACAGTTCCGTCGTAGGGACCAATGAAGTTAATATACAAACGCAAAGCATCAGCGCCAACCAAGGCTAGCTTTTCGTCTGGGCTTACCACATTGCCCAAACTCTTTGACATTTTTCGCCCATCGGGACCCAGTAGTAAACCCCCGTTGGTACGATAATCATATGGCTCGGGAGTGGGCACATAGCCCAAGTCATACAAAAACCGATGCCAAAAGCGAGAGTACAGTAAATGCAAAGTAGTGTGCTCTGAACCACCAAAATAATGGTCTACCGGTAGCCAGTACTTTAACTTTTCGTAACTAGCAAACTCTTGGTCATTCTTAGGATCACAAAAACGTAGGTAATACCAACTACTACCAGCCCAATTAGGCATAGTGTCTGGCTCACGTTTACCAATAATTCGACCTTGTTCGTCGCGAATGTTAATCCATTCAGTTTTGGCCAATGGTGACCGGCCATCATCAGAAGGTAAATAATCTTCTACATCTGGTAGTATTAAAGGAAGTTCCTTTTTCCTCAACAGACGAATTTTATAAAACTCATCATCCAATTCCACATAACCTGAATCTTCAAACAACCGATAAATATCTTGAAAATCTCTTAGAATTTGTCTTTCTGGTAAAACCTCCTTGAGACATTGGTAACCATACCAACTCCAAGATATTCCATAAATCTTGGCTGGATCTAAAATCCGACGTAATTCTAAAACATCACTTTGAGTATCGGTAAGTAGAAAAACCTCTTTAGGACTAATTCCCCAATCCTGACAAATCATTTTTACTTTAACCTCTTTGGACAAATTAGTCTCGGCGCCATAGACATGACTAAAATTTAACTCGGTTTTGGAGGCGTAATTTTTTATATAATTTTCGCTACCGCTGGAAATCACTGCCATTTTGGCGTTAGGAATTTGTTTAATTTCTTTAAGAAAATCCTCAAACAAGTTAAACCCGATTTCTAAGTCCTTAGCCGTGGATCTCTGATGAAAATTCAACTGATTGTCTAACTCTTGGGGGTAGTTAAAATCAATTTTATGCTGAGGATTACAAGAATGAAAATCGGTAAAACTTTTTTCTTTCACTTCATCATAGTTATAAAGTGATTGCGGATTAAATTGGATATAGGCTTGAGTAAAAGTATACAAACTATCACCCAAAACTCCGTCAAAATCAAAAATTAAATACTTAGTCATTTCTTGCAAGTTTTGTAGTTTTTGAACATCTTCTTGATCTAACTTTTTTTCGGATTTTATTTTGGAATTAATCACAATAGTTTTGTTGTGTCTCCAAGCAGTATAACCGTAAATTTCGTCTCGATTGTTAATTTCTTCAAAAGATTTGTTTGTTGGTAAAATTTTATTCCACTCTAAAAAGTCTAAACCTCTAACAACTACTTCTGTTATATATCGATCTAGTTTTTGGCAAACCTCTTCTCCTGTGCGAACTCTTTCCGGCCAAGAAGTAAAATAATTATTAGGAAAAACAGATCTACCTTTGTTCAATTCTTCCAAATTGGAATGATCAAACCAGCCTAGATCACTCACTTTATTATGTTCCATGATTTGCGGTTGGCCTTTGGTTTTAACGACAAATAAAAAAGAACGGCGAGTTAAATTATCATCGGTACCAAAAGACCAATCTGGCAAAACAGTCCAATCAATATATCCAAGATAAAACGGAATTTCGACTACTTCTACCCCAATTTCTTCCCTAACTTCTCTGATAATAGCCTCTGCAATGGTTTCGTTATTTTCAATATGCCCCCCAGGTAATTCCCAAACACCAGGAAAAAGTTGCCTATTCAAACTTCGCTTTTGACAAAGTATTTGGCCTTTATCGTTAATAATTAAACATTCTACAATAGCCCTTGAGATCTTGTCTTGCTTTATTGCATTCTGTAAATGTTCGTATAATTTAGAACAAACACGCTTAAATCCAGTTCCTATATACTCAAACGGAAACGGCTCACCCCAGTAGCGCTGTCTGCTAAAAACCCAATCCCGGAATTTATAGTTGACTTGTCGATAACCTTGGCCTTTAGCTTCTAATTCGGCTGTTAACTTGATTTTGGCTTCTTGACTGGTCAACCCAGAATAATCTCCAGAATTGTATAAAATACCGTATTCTGTAAAGACAGTGGTAACTTTTTCACCGCTCACCGGTTTTACGTTTTCACGTACTGGTAAACCAAATTTTTGGGCAAACTCATAGTCACGTTCGTCATGTCCCGGCACAGCCATAATCGCTCCGGTACCATAACCACCTAAGACATAATCAGCCACCCAAATTGGCACTAAGTCACCAGTAATCGGGTTAACTGCGTAACTACCAGTAAACACTCCGGTTTTCTCAGCTCCAATTTGTCGTTCACGTTCACTTTTGTTAGCTACCTCAGCTAAATAATTCTTCACTGTATCAGCATGTTCCGTTGTAGTAATCTGTTCTACCAAAGGATGTTCAGGAGCTAGCACCAAAAACGTAGCTGCAAAAATCGTGTCTACCCTAGTAGTAAATGTCTCAATAAAGATTTGGCTATCATTGGCTTGTTTAAGCCTATAATTCTTAATTATTTGTTGAATGCCGGATAGTACTTTTGGCTCTTGTAAACTCATAAAATGAGTCCCTTCAGCTTGGTATTCTATCAGTTCAGCTTGCAATAAACTAGCCAGTTCCCGCCCTTGGTTAACCGGAATATAGCAATCTTGTAAATCACTTAAAATCTTAATTGACTGAGCTTGTTGACGGATTTTATCAAAATCCCATTGCCAATTAGTTTGTTTGATAAAACTTGGCTCAAAATCTATTAGCAACTCGGGCTTGTATAAACTACCTACCAACACTAAGCCCAAAATCGGTTGTTGCAAACGTTCTAGTAATCTCATAGCTACTACTCCACCTAAGCTATGACCTACTACTATAGTCTGAGAATCCAAAGTTACTGACTGCAATACAAATTCGACTTGCTCGTCGAGGTTAGGATTGTTGGTATTAGGCAAGTTTTCTAACCAAACTGTACAACCTAATTTTTCTAGTTCGGTTTTGAGCCAAGGGAAAAAGTTGCTTTGAGCATCAGCCCCGTACCCATGCAGAATTACTACTTGTAATTGAGCAGACTTTAGCTCGTTTACTACTGGCCACTTAACCACACAACCTTCACTTTTACCAATCCAATTTCTTTGCATTTCCTTGATGTGTTCAGGAAAGTGAGTCTCCTCTAGACCAGCCAGCAACTTTTCGGCATACTCTGGCATTTTCAGCACCCATTGTCGCATTTTTTTACGTATTACTGGATGTTCGCCGCGTTCGCTAACCTTGGTTCCATTAGGTCCATCTAGTACTTCTTCGTTAGATAACACTGTTTTTAACTCTGGACACCACCACACTTCCATTTCTTTTTGTTCAGCCAAACCAGCTTTATAAAACTCTCCAAAAATCCATTGCGTCCATTTGTAATACTCTGGATCAGTAGTGGCAAACTCTCGGTCCCAATCAAAACCATAACCCATTCTAAGTAATTGTTGCTTAAAATTTTTAATATTTTCCTGAGTAATTAACTTAGGATTTTGGCCTTCTTTGCGAGCTCTTTCTTCGGTAGGTAAGCCAAAAGCATCCCAACCCATCGGAAATAGCACGTTGTAGCCATTCATCCTTAAAAATCTAGCGTAGACATCAGGCACAGTATACCTAAAAGCGTGGCCAATGTGTAAACTAGCACCCGAAGGATAAGGAAATTCCGTCAAAATGTATTTTTTAGGACGACTGTCAAAATCGATGGCTTTATACAAATTGTGTTGATACCAAAACTGTTGCCAATAGGTTTCTATTTCCCAGTAGGGACTTTGGTTAGCCACCTGACTGTTAGAACGATTCGGCTCACTCATATGTTGACTGCTTTAATTACCTAAAAAGTATCGTTTACTTTGCTAGTCAACCTAATTCTGTCAAGCTGCCAATCAAGATAATTTATACCATCTAATCCATGATAGAAAATTATAGCTTTTCTCAATACTCACAGGTATCAAGCAAAACCAAACGCAAATGCCACTAATTAGTTTTGTTTTTTTGTCTGAAAGTAATTAGCTAATTGACTAGAATTACCTAAGGGAGGCTAAAATCAGACCAAAACTGGGCGACTTATAAAGTCGCTACTGGTTTAAATTGAGTTTATGCAATCGGTTTTTGTATCAAACTTTCAGTTTGAATTTACCAAATACTGTTATCCTTCTTATCAAGAAGATTAAAGCAATTCAGACTTACAAATGTTCGTACCACACACCCAAGACTTAAACCCTAGTTTAAGGTTACTAAAGAATCTAGCAGTAGTTTGATGGGAAATAAGAAATCAAACAAAACTAAACTAACTACAAAACTACCCAGAAAAAAGGTGCAGGTTCACGTCTAACTTGGGCTGGCAAGTTAGGGTCATCATCCAAAAAAATATTATTAATCATAGTGTCAGCCGAGTAGAACATAATTCTTTCCACACGCCTATCTAAATCAGTAATCGAATAATCTAAAATTGTGCTAAACTCACCTTTACGTAAACCATTGACTGGTTCGTCCAACATTATTTGACCAATAGTTTCGTAACTATAGTTCAAACCATCACTAGTTCGCCTAGCGGTTTTAATACTTAAAGCATTTGGCAAACTAACTTTTTGATTGTTGCCTGAAACTGTTAACGGGACATTTTGCAAACGCACTAAAATTTCTGTTTGTTTGATCGAAGTTTTGTAGTACAATTGTCCAAAGCCAGTTTGCTTCTGAGAACTTACAGCCCCCCAAATGTCTAGCACTCGAATGTCGCTTAAAGAGTTTCGACGAGCCAAATTAGCAGTTGTCACTTCCACAATAGGAGGTTGCCGATTAACTCTTTCTCTGTTACCATAGAAAAAACCAAAAGCAAAACTCAGAACCAAGAGCAGCGCACTAAGCAAAATTGAAGTAACGGTTTTCAAGTTCATAAACACTAAAACAAATCTAACCAAGACTCGTTAAAATTTAATCTGTTGGCCAATTTCAAAACTTGCTGACGAATTTTCTCTTGTTTTTTGTCACTAAAGTCTTGTAACCCACTTAAAGACACAAACTGCCCTTGAATACCTGCCAACGCAAACACCCCTCTAGTCCAAAAAACACGCAACGTGTCGTTATAAAAGAGTTTATTTTTCCACTCTGGTTGGTCACTAAAGGCCAGTACTATTGCTTGTTTTTCTTTGAGTAAAGGCTCTAAAGTTTCAGCCACTGGCTTAAACGCAAAACCAGAGGCAAACACTAAGTCCAAAAAACCTTTCAGTACCGCTGGCACGCTGTTGTACCTGACTGGATGGAAAAATACTAACAGATCAGCTTGTTTAATTTTTAGACGGTACTCAATAATTTTAGCATCTTTTTGGTGCAATGAACCCACTGGGTCGAACTCTTCTTTCTCTATGTCTGCATACAAATCAATCCAGTCCACTTCCAGGTCTTTAGCCCGACAAGCCTGACCAAACTCTTCACACAAGTCTACAATGAATTCTTCTTTCTTAGTTTCTTGCTTATTAGCAGCTAAAATCAACAAAACTTTGTCTATTTTTTTGGGCATAATCAGCCAAGTTGAAACAGTCACCAGTTTTTGTCAAAAAATCCTGAATTTGCAGACATCTAGCCAATAAAATTGGCTAACATTCAGACTTCTTAGTCTGATACTGTCCAGTATTTAGTAATCACTTACTCCAATAACTCTTAACTTTCAAGAAAAGAGACAATTTGACTTCACTGTTAAACTTGTAGGACTTAACTAATGACTATTGAGCTTTAAAAATGTGGTCAACTTCATGAGCAAGAAATTCACCCAACCTAGAGACTAATTTGAGCTTATTCAGTGTACAACTGAACTTAGGTTATGGATTGCAGATTTGTTCTAGAAAATTTTTTACTAACTGAGTAAATTAGCTAAAAATAGCGCTAAACCAAAGAGGTGATTTTTTAGACAACTAGTCTATGTTTGCACAACCATTTTTTCAGTCTGACTTGCTAGTTAATACAAAAACAAACCAACCAGAAAAATGTTGCGAAGTTAAGTTTTAGCCTAGCTTTTAGTCTAGCTACTAAAAAGTCTATTCTGTGTAGTAAGTGTAAGCTTATTTGACAGTAAATTGGTTTTTCTTTAGCAAGCAGACGTATGTCTTTAGCACCAAATTTTTCCTTGCCAGATCAAAACGGTCAGCTTCATCAATTATCTGATTATGCTGGTAGTTGGCTAGTAGTTTACTTCTATCCTAAGGACGACACACCTGGATGCACTAAAGAGGCTTGTACTTTCCGCGATTTAAGCAATTTGTTTGCTGAGGTAAACGCCAAAGTTATTGGCATTTCGGCCGATAGTCCGGCTTCCCACAAAAAGTTTGCTGAAAAATATAATTTGAATTTTACTTTACTATCCGATCCAGATAAATCGGTAGCCAAGGCTTTTGGCGCTCTGGGGGAGAAAAAGTTTATGGGCAAAGTTTTTCAAGGTATTCATCGCAACACTTATATTATTGACCCTAACGGTCAAATTGTAAAAGCCTTCGAAAACGTAGATCCTACCAAAAACCCTCAAGAAGTGTTAGAATTCATCAAACAGGCTCAAAATCAAAGTTCCTCAACCGAGACAGCTTGACATTTTACGCTGACTCATTAAGGTCGCTTACAGCCCCAGGCTAACAAACCTTGAAAAGTTGGTTATTGGTTTTAGTATAATCACTTTGGCATTTGATGTTGCAATGGGTTTTTGCCAAAAGTCAACAAAATTTCAAAGCGGTCGTGGTGGAATTGGTAGACACGCTACTTTCAGGAAGTAGTGCCGATTTTGGCGTGGAGGTTCAAGTCCTCTCGACCGCACCAGTAAAGAGACTAAAGTTTGATTCTATCAGCTAAAAATAGCCTCAATAGCTTGGTTTCTTTTGAGTTTATAAAATCTGATTGAGTGTTGACTACACAGACTAATAATAATTACGGAGACTCAACCTAAACTCAACTTAAATATTGCGACCAGCTAAATATTACCATTTGTCTTGATGTAATTAGACACAGGTTTTTCTTGACTATCTGACAAACGGTTTGATCTCGTACACAAGTAAGGATTGTTCTGAATCAAATTTACTCTGATAAGCCTTTTAAGTCTCGGTTAAAACTTAGCCTACTTGACAAACCTAATTGCTTAGTTAATCCTTAATTCCGACCGGAGCGGTCGTGGTGGAATTGGTAGACACGCTACTTTGAGGTGGTAGTGCCAGTTTTGGCGTGGAGGTTCAAGTCCTCTCGACCGCACCAGTTTGAGTTAGTTTAGATTACACTAATTTCAATCGGTTAGTTTGTTTACATCCAATAAAGCTATATCAAAGTCTAAATCACAAAAAGCTAATTTTCGAACTCGGTCTTAGTTAAGCTAAGTTAGGTTAAGTGGCAAATTAAACAAACCTAAGTTTACCTTAGAAAAAATAGCTAAAACTCAAATTAGAAATACAATCGAAACCAATTGAATTATAACATTCAAAATTTTTCACGATAGTATTCAACACTTACAATTATGCTCAAAAAACTGTTTTTTAACTGGAAAATGAATCCAGTTAGCCTCCAGGAAACCAGAAACTTGTTCAGTCAAGTAATTTTGGCAGCCAACAACCAACCCACAGTCGACTTAGTAGTCTTCCCGCCATACGTTTATCTATCGGAACTTAGTCAGCAATTGCAAACAACCAGGCTAGCTAATCTCAGCATAGGAGCCCAAGATATAGCCAGCCAGGCTTTTGGCGCTTACACCAGCCAAATCAGTGGTCCAATGTTGAAGGATTTTGGTTGCCAGTACGTTTTGATTGGCCACTCAGAAACTCGCGAAGCCTATAAACTATCGAACCAACAAATTAACCAAAAACTACTACAATCTCTAGAATCTGGTCTAATTCCTATTTTGTGTGTAGGTCACCAAACCGACAAAACCATAACCGAAATTAACTACCCAGAACTCGCCGAACAGGTAACTGTGGCCTTGCAAAACTTACCAACCGAATTTAAAACTGAATTTTATTTGGCTTACGAACCTGTGTGGGCTATTGGTACCGGAAAAACCGCAACCAACCAAATCATCGAAGAAGTAAGTCAGTTTCTTAAACAAGAATTAGCCAAACTAAGCTTAGCCAATCAAGTTGGTATTCTGTACGGTGGTAGTGTGGATGATGTGTCCATCCAAGAGTTAGTCAAACTTCGGCAAGTAGACGGTTTCTTGATTGGTGGGGCTTCCTTAAAACCAGAGAAATTCAACAAAATTATTGAAATAGTAACCACCCAAACCTAATTGATCTAAGTTTGCTAACTTATGTTTGTCACCCTTGAACAAGCAGTGGCCAAATTGCTGGCTGGAGGTGTGATAGTTTTTCCCACCGAAACTGTCTATGGACTAGGAGCGATAGCTACCAACCTGCAAGCCGTAGATAGAGTTTACCAAATCAAAAACCGACCCCGAGACAACCCTTTAATTTGCCATTTTTTTAGCCTAGAACAAATCGAACAGTACGCCACGATAAATCCTTTAAGCAAATTTTTATTGCAACATTTTGCTCCTGGCCCGCTTAGTGTTTTATTAGATCTTCCAGCCAATTCACCCCTACTTCCAGCCACTTGCGGCTTACCCACAATGGTGGCCCGCATTCCTAACCATCCTTTAACTTTAGAACTAATTCGACAATTAAACCAGCCTTTAGCTGGCCCGTCCGCCAACACTTCTGGCAAATTCAGTGGCACTGATCCGGAAATGATCATACAAGATTTGGGAGAAAAAATTGATGGTTTACTCGATGGAGGTCATTGTAGTATTGGTTTAGAATCAACCATTCTAGATGCTCGCAATGACCAAACCATAATTATTCTCAGGCAGGGAGCTATTGGCCTCAATGAATTGCAACAAGTTTTACAAAACTCACCGTTTTCACAAGTAACAATCACTTCAAGTCAACCAAACTCGCCTCGAATCGTCACTCCTGGTAGCAAATACAAACACTATGCTCCTCAAACACCTCTTACTTGGCTAACCGATGCGCAACAAGTGGCCGTCTTACCACCTAATCAAACCATTCTTTTTGGCGGTAACCTTGACCAATTAGCCAACCTACAAAAACACCACACAGTCCTATTTTTAGGTCACAACCTCAAACAAATCGCCCACAATTTTTACCGCAAACTCTACGAACTAGATCAGCTACAAGTACCTCAGGCTTGGTTGTTTA
>Ga0197142_1003240_pt1 | contig 13752 bp, 15 predicted proteins | sample GBS60_MetaG_FD_148614 | JGI IMG/M metagenome (GOLD analysis project Ga0197142, IMG submission 148614) | Sediment microbial communities from Great Boiling Springs, Gerlach, Nevada, United States - GBS 60_MetaG | ecosystem: Environmental > Aquatic > Thermal springs > Hot (42-90C) > Sediment... | reverse complement strand
TCTGTCCAATCAAGGCGTCCATCTGAGCGACCAAGGGCTTCGGGATCTCGTCGCAGCAATGGGCTCGGCGGCGCAGCCTTGGGAGAGTCGCCGGGCGAGGCGCTCACCGTCCGGCGGCTACCGCATCGAAAGCGACATGAACCCTTGGGAGAGCTACACCGTCAGGCCACGTGCGCTCGGCGGCTACCGCATCGAAAGCGACACGAACCCTTGGGAGAGCTACACCGTCAGGCCGCGTGCGCTCGGCGGCTACCGCATCGAAAGCGACATGAACCCTTGGGAGAGCTACACCGTCAGGCCACGTGCGCTCGGCGGCTACCGCATCGAAAGCGATTTTCCTCGACTGGGGTCATCGCGCTAACTCGCGGCCCTCTCGAAACGGGGAACAGGACGCTCAATCCCCCTTTTCGCGCGGCGCCGTCCGCCGCCGGAGCTCTTCAGACGCCGAGCGCTTTGGCCGCCTTGCGGACGTCGGATGCCGCCACTTCGATCAGGCAGCCGTAACGGGAGCCAGAGGAAACCGCCTGGAGGGCGTGGACGCTGACGCCTGCATCGGCGAGTTTGCGTAGGGTCGCGGCGACCGCGCCGGGTTTGTCCGGCCCGACCACATGGAACGAGACCGCTTCTTTGTTGAGCTTGATCTTGGCCTTGCGAGCCGCCGCGCGCAGAGCGGCGCCGTCGGAAGCCACCAGCTCGATGCGGGCTTGACCAGAATCACCGAGCGGGTAGCCCCAAGCCGCAATCAGGTTGACCTTCTCGGCGGCCAGCGCTTCGAGCAGGCGGGCTCCTTCGCCGGCCTGGTGCGGCACCTCGACAGAGAAGCGCTCCACTTTTGAAATCGTCGCTGCCATCGAATCCTCCCAATGAACTCAAGTCGTTGATCAGAGTAAGGGTAGCGTCTTTGGCGTCCGGTTGGCAAGTTGCGCTGTGCTACAGTGGAGGTTTACCTGGATGCCAGAACCCCGAAGCCTCGAAGAACTTCAGCTCATCGCCCGGCGAGTGCGTCGACATATCATCGAGATGACCGGGGCGGCCGGCTCGGGCCATCCGGGCGGCTCGCTTTCCGTAGTGGAAATTCTCGTCACGCTGTTTTTCGGCGTCTTGCGGCATGATCCGAAGAATCCGCACTGGGAGGATCGGGACCGATTCATTCTTTCGAAAGGGCACGGCTGCCCGGCGCTCTACGCGGTGATGGCCGAGGCGGGCTACACGCCTGTGGATCAACTGAAGACGCTGCGCAAGCTGGGCTCGATCTACCAGGGCCACCCGGACCGGCGCTTCATTCCGGCGCTGGAGGCCTCGACCGGCTCGCTCGGCCAGGGTCTTTCGATCGGGTTAGGCATGGCGCTGGCGGCGCGGCTTGACGGCAAGGCCTACCGCACCTATGTCGTGCTGGGCGACGGAGAAAGCCAGGAGGGACAGATCTGGGAGGGGGCGATGTTTGCCGCCTATCACAAGGTCGACAACCTCGTGGCGATCGTCGATTACAACAAGATCCAGTTGGACGGCTTTGTCAAGGACGTCATGGAGCTCGAGCCGTTTGCCGCCAAATGGCAGAGTTTCGGCTGGCACGTGCGCGAGCTGGACGGGCATGATATCCCGGCGCTCCAACAGGCCTTTGCCGAAGCCGAGACGGTGAAGGGACGGCCGACGGTGGTGATCGCCCACACGGTGAAAGGCAAGGGGGTGTCTTTCATGGAGAACGTTCCGAAGTGGCACGGCGTGGCGCCGACACCCGAGGAAGTCGAGCTGGCCCTCAAGGAGCTTGCCTGATGTCGACCCACGCGACGCGCTTTGAACTGCGGCGGGGCGCCGCCACCCGTGCAGCCTTCGGCGACGCGCTCGTCGAGCTCGGCCGGCGGGATCCGCGCATCGTGGTCTGCGACGCCGATCTGTCGAAGTCCACGATGACCCACAAGTTCGCTCAGGCCTTCCCGGAGCGGTTTTTCTCCTGCGGGATTGCCGAGGCGAACATGGTCGGCATCGGCGCCGGGCTGGCCTCCTCGGGCAAGATCGCTTTCGTTTCGAGCTTTTCCTGCTTCGTCATCAACAAGGGTTTCGAGCAGCTCCGCGTGGCGGTGGCTTACCCGCAGGTGAAGAACTTCAAGGTGGTGGGCACGCACGCGGGCATCTCGATCGGCGAAGACGGCCCCTCGCAGATGGCCATCGAAGACATCGCCCTGATGTGTGCGCTGCCGGGTTTCGTGGTGCTGAACCCCGCCGACGAAGTCGCCATGAAGGCGCTGGTCCCGGTGGCGGCTTACCACGACGCCCCCGTTTACATCCGTGCGGGACGTCCGCCGGCGCCGGTCGTTTACGCGCCGGGCCAGGAGTTCCGCATCGGCGGCTCGGTCGAACTGATCTCGGGCCGTGACGTCGCGATCATCGCGACGGGCCTGCTGGTGGCGGAGGCGATCCGCGCGGCTGAAGAGCTCGAAGCCGAGGGAATTTCGGCTCGCGTCATCGACATGTACAGCATCAAGCCGCTGGACCGCGAAGCCGTGCGGCGGGCGGCAACGGAGACTGGCGCCATTGTGGTCGCCGAGGAGCATCTGGTTGACAGTGGCCTGGGGGTCCGCGTGGCCCAGGCGGTAGCCGAGCTGCACCCGGCGGTGATGGAGTTCGTGGGCATCCGCGAGACCTATGCCGAGAGCGGACCGCCGGCGGCCCTGATGGAGAAGTACGGCCTGGTGGCGCGCAACATCGTCGAGGCGGCCCGCCGGGCGCTGGCGCGCAAGCGTTAAGATGCGCACCCGCTGGGGCGAACTCGAAGTTCGCGACGCGCACATCCACTTTTTCTCCCACGGCTTCTTTACGCTTCTGGCCCGGCAAAAGGAAGGCCTGCGCGTCGAGGAGATGGGGCCGGTTCTCGGCTGGGAGATGCCGCCCCAAGAGCCGGAGCAGCTCGCGGCGCGCTGGGTTCAGGAGCTGGATCGACACGGCGTGGCGCAGGCCGTCTTGATTGCCAGCCTCCCAGGAGATGAGGACTCGGTGGTGGCCGCCGTCAGGGCCTTTCCCACGCGCTTTTACGGCTACTTCCTGTTGAACCCCCTGGCGCCGGACGCCTTCAGCCGGGCCGAGCGGGCGCTCGAGGCGGGCTTGCGGGGCATCTGCCTGTTTCCGGCGATGCACCACTTCTCTTTGCACGACGACCGGCTGCGGCCGGTCTGGGAACTGGCCGCGGCGCGCGGCGCGGTGGTCTTCGTTCACTGCGGGGTGTTGACGGTCGGCGTGCGGAACAAGTTGGGGCTCGCCTCCCCGTTCGATCTGCGCTTTTCCAACCCGGTCGACCTCCACGGCATCGCTTTGCGGTATCCGAAAGTGCGATTCGTGATCCCGCATTTCGGCGCCGGTTATTTCCGGGAGGCGCTCATGGTGGCGGATCTGTGTTCGAACGTGTTCCTGGACACCTCGAGCAGCAACAGTTGGACCCGTTACCAGGCGCCGCCTGTAGAGCTGCGGGCGGTTTTCGAAAGGGCGCTCGAGGTGGCGGGAGCCCGGCGGCTGTTGTTCGGCACGGACTCTTCCTTCTTCCCGCGGGGCTGGCACCGGGCGATCTTCGACCAGCAGGTTGAGGCGCTCGCGGCGATCGGCGTGGGGGAACAGGACGCCCGCTCGATCTTCGGCGGGAACCTGGCGCGGCTGCTCGGCAACACTCTCTCCTGAGAGGATTCCTCGCGGGGGCCACTTTCTTTTTGAGATCTGGAATTCGTCCGCAAGCCAGAAGGTATGCGCGTAGCCGTCCGTTGTCGGCTACCCGGGACCTTCCGGCGGGACGGCGTCTCTGTCTTGCCGGCGCTTGTGGGCCCCCGCAAGCATTCGCTCGGCCGAGCGTTTCGGCTGCCCCGGGTGGTTATCCGTCTTCGCGTCCCCGACGTAGGGTTCCCAGCCAGAGATTGGCTTCGGCGCCGGCCGGTCTCGATTGTCACGCCCTGGGAAGGCAAGGTCCGCCTGGCGGTGCTTCAGCCCTGGTTCCGGGTGGCTTCCGGCGGTCGAGTCTTCAGGGAGCTTTCGACGGAAGCTTTGCGGCGTTTCGGGCCCGGTGCGCTGGCGGGCCCGGTGCCCGCGCTTCGGGAGCTCGCTCGACGGATCGTGAACGAACGAGCCGCACTAGCGCCTCTCGAGTTCGGGGTGCTGGCCTTCACCGGACCCTCGCAGGAGCCTTTAACCTCGGCAGACCGCGAGCTGTTCTGGCGCGCCTTCCAGGCGCCGATCTTCGAACAGTGCCGCGGCCCGCAAGGCGAACTGCTGGCCTACGAGTGCGATGCGCACGAAGGGCTCCATGTGGTCCGGGAAAGCGCCGTCGCCCAGATGCGGGACTGGGTACGGGTTGAGAGCTCCTGCCCGTGCGGAGCGCGAACTCCACGCGCCGTCCCGGCCCGCGCCCGGGCCGCCGCCGGATGAGAACTCGGCTTCAGTATTTCGCGTCGGTGGCGCGCCCGCGCGGCTCGCCCCGAAGCCAGACATAGAGCGGGGCGCGCGGCCTCGGAGCGGGCCACGGCACGGTGACGCGAAGACTTTGCTTGTTGCCGCCGGCCGCCGGCACGGGCAGTTCGGTCACCGGGAGGCCTGAGTCGGCATTCCAGCCGACGCGCTCGATCAGCTCGAGCTCCTCGCCCTCCAGCCTGGCCGCATAGCCCAGCTCCCCCACCGGCTCGTCGGTCACCTCGAACTTTTCGATTCGCGGCAGCCGAACCACACGCCCGAGCTCGAACGGCTCCGAACGTCCCTGAGCCTCCGTGGAGACGATCAGGCTGAGCGTGCATCCGGGTCGGCCGATGGCGCCGGGATCGAGCGATAAGAACAGGGCCCCCCCGGCCTGACGCAGCCGCAGGTAAGATCGCGTCTCGTCGACACGCACCGTCTCGGCGCGAATCGTGAGCTCCTTCTCGAAGCACTCCACACGGGCCGTGGGCGTGCCCTCGAGCGGCTCCACCCGCAGGGAAAATCCCGCGAAGATGCCGGCGGGAAGTTCGCTTTCGGCGAGCTCGACGCCCAGAGCCTTGGGCAGGGAGGCTTGCGCCGCGACGACGCGGGGTCTCGGCCCGATCACCTCTAAAGCGCCGGGAACGATGAGCGGTTGTTCGAGCCCCTCGACGCGGAGCTGAAGCGGCAAGCGCTCGCCCCGGGCCGCCCTCCGGTTGAGACGAACGACGGCTTCGCGACCGCCTTCCGGGGCGACCCCGCCGAGCTCGATCTCTGCCTGGGAGCACTCGATGCGTTCGATGCGTTCCAGCCCGTTTCCGGTGACGAGCACCCGCTGCGCCGGCTCTCCCAGATTGAGGCGGATGGGCAGGCCGGCGAGTTGCGGATGCGGCGGCAGCAGCCGCACCGGGACCTCGCGCGCGGTTCCCTCAGCGAAATGAAGGCGCAGCGCATAGAAACCCGGCTCGAGGGCGTTTGTGTCCAGGGTCACCGTCAAGGTGGCGGCGGGAGCCGTCCCCGTTTCCTCCTTGCGGATGAACTCGAGCGGCTGGGCCGAGCCGGCTCCGGCGCCCGCCGGCACAAGCTCCACCTTTTCAACGAACGCCAGATCCCTGCCCTCAACCTCGATTGCGACCCGCGCCGAGCCCTTGACCAGCCGGTCGCCGGCGCCGGCGCCCAGACGGGGCGTCTCATCGGAGAGTCTGTGCACCTCCAGTTTCCCGGCCACCGTGAACGCCTCCCAATCCCACAAGCCCGCGAGCTGGTAGGTTCCGGGCGCCGCGGGCGCGCCGGCGAGGTCGATTTCAAGGGACTCCTTTTCGGGTACCGGCCGCACTTTTACGGGGATCTTGCCGTCCGCACCCTCACCGACCAGGCTCCAGTCACGCACGCGCGCAAGGTTCTTCCAGGCCGTGCCGTCGCCCACACGCACGCCGACCAGGGAACGGGCTCCTGCGAGAAGCCGAGCCGGCGCTACGATCTCCAGCGAGGGCGGATCGGCGTCCGGCACGCGCACCGCCCAGAGATAGGCCAGGCGCGTCCGGGAACGCGGCCGATCCCGCTTGGCGCACATCAGGTAGGACTCGGCCGGGCCGGGCTGTGCAAAGGCAGAGCGGAAGTCGGTGTCCGGGAACAGCATCGTGCTCAGGTTGACGAACATGGAGGCGCCGCCGGCGGCAAGCCCGACCGGTCCGCCGAAGAACAGACCGCCCACCGTGGCGGCCAGCAGGGCCGACTGCTGCATCCGCTGCTGCGGCTCAGGCGCCAGCGGGTCATAGGTGGCAAGCGCCGGATTCAGGGCCCGCATCAGCGTGGCCATCTGCTCGTCGAGCGGCGCGTTCCGGTTGAGCGTCGGCAGCGGGCGGCCGAAGGCGGCCGAAAAGCCCAACAAAGCCGCGTTGAGATTCTCCGTCGCCGTGGGCGAGCGGTCCCAGTCGGCCAGCGCGGTGAGCAGCGCCTCGGTGCTCGCCGTCTGCTGGGCGTAATCGGCGAGTTGATCGACGAGCTCCCGGTCCTTCTGGAGCAACGAGCTCACCCTCTTGGTGTCCAGGCCCTGCGGCCCATAGACGAGGGCCACCACCGAAGCGCGCACCGGCACCTTCCAGCCGGCCAGCGCCCTGGCCGATTTTGGCTCGAGCACCAGAAGGCCCTCGGCTGGACTGGAGGGCACGACCACGAGCGCCACCTGCGCCTTCTTGAGGTGTTCGGGGAGCGGCTTGACGGGATTGTAGATGAGTTTTTGGCCCGGAACGATGCGGTTCACCGATCGAACGGAATGGCCCGGCGCGTCGCCGCCGGGCTCGACGATCAGGTGAAACTGAAGGAGCGGAACGCCGCTGGGACAGGTTGCCGGGTAGGCGAGGCCGACACTCAGACACAGCTTCGCCGCAAGCGCGAGCCGGCGCATCCTACCTTCCAGTATGCCAAACCAGGTTTGCAGCGCCCGTCAGGGCTCAAAGGGCCAGACCGCCGTCTCCGTATAGCCGCCGTCGACCGCGATCACCTGCCCGGTGATGTAGTCCGAGCCCGGCGAGCTCAGCAAGACCGCCAGCGGAGCAATATCCTCCGGGCAGCCGGGCTTCGGGTTGGCTTGGACGCCCTTGAGCCATTCGTTGAGCTCCGGCCGTTTCCAGACGTCGCGGTTCAGGTCCGTAATGATGAATCCCGGAGCGATGCAGTTGACCTGGATGTTGTAGCGGCCCCATTCGGCGGCCAGAACCCGGGTCAGGCCCGCGAGGGCGCTCTTGGTGATGGCGTAAACCGACAGATACGGCAGGCCGCGCACCGACATCAGACTTCCGATGTTGACGATCTTGCCGCCGCGCCCGCGTTCGATCATCCCCCTGCCGATGTGGCGCGTCAACTCGACGATGCCGTGCAGGTTGGTCCGGAGCAGGAACTCGTACTCCTCGCGCGTGTAGTCGAGAAAGGATTTGCGGATGTTGGTGCCGGCGACGTTGTGGAGGATGTCGACGGCGCCCGCGGCTTCGGCCGCCGTGTGAATCGACGCCGAGTCGGCGATGTCAAGTTCGAGCGCCTCCGCCGAGAGCCCGTCGGCGCGGAAGGCCGCCACGTGGCGCTCCAGCGCCTCGCGCGTCCGGGCGGCCAGGACGACGTGCGCGCCCGCCTCCGCCAAACCGCGAGCGATGGCCAATCCGATGCCGCGGCTCGCGCCGGCCACCAGAGCGCGTTTGCCCGCAAGCGAAAAAGAGTTCGGAATCGCCATGAGCCCTCAGTGTACAAAAACCGGGGCTCCCGGCGGCCCGCTCACTCCACCAGGATGTCGAAGGTCATCGTGCCCGGCTGGCGCACCTTGAAGTAGACGGTCTCCCATTCCTTGTGCGCCGGGTGGGGTCCGTAGACCTTGAGCGCCGCCTCGTCGTCGAACTCCATGCAGACGCCGTATTCGCGGACGCGCACGTTGACCGTCGCCGCCACGTCCTTTTCGCCTGCGCCCAGACGCTTGGCCGCCTCGCGGTCGGCGGTCACCTGCCGGAACGGGGCCCGGAGTTTCCCCATCCAGACGCGGCGCAGCCCGGGGATCTTTGAGGGCAGAGCCAGTGTGGCCTTGCGGAACTCGCTCCAATCGGCCTCGGTGGCCGACTCCATGGGCGTGAAATAAAAGCAATGCATCAGCTTGCCATCGGCGGCCCAGGCGGCCGAGGCCGCCAGCAACACCAAGAGCAGGAATCTCGCAGCGTTCATCGAACCCTCCTTCCCGCTCATTGTAGTCCTGCGCGGTGCTGCTCTTGGGGCCCGACCCACGGCGGCCCGGCCGACAGCGCGAAGCTCCCGATGGCGGCGGAGGAGCAATCCGTGTGTCGCGCCGGTTTGACTCGAAGGGAGCGGATCGTTCCCGCGACTTGACTCCGGTCTCGGCACTGTTAGCGGGATAGTTTTTAAGGCGTCGCTGAGGGGGCTTGTCAGAGATTGATGCAGAGGTGGAGCCACCCGCGGGGATCGAACCCGCGACCTGCTGATTACGAATCAGCCGCTCTGCCAGCTGAGCTAGGGTGGCTTGCCCTTCTCCTAACGATTGTACAATAGCGACCGAGCAACGGCTCCGGCGCATTGCTAGAGTGTTTTCGTATGCCGCTCGTCAAGGTCGCCAGCCTTAGGGAAGTCGTGCCGGGTACGGTGATCGAAGTGATCGCCGGGGGCAAGCCGTACGCGCTGTGCAACGTCGACGGGGAACTGCATGCCCTCGAAGGCGTGTGCCCTCACCGGGGCGGACCGCTCGGCCAAGGCAGCCTGCAAGGCGCCCTGCTCGTCTGCCCGTGGCATAGCTGGGAGTTTGACTGCCGCACCGGCGAGAACACCTGGGACAGCGCCACCCGCGTCAACCGGGTCCCGGTCACCGTCGAGGGCGACGACGTCCTTCTCGACATCCCCTGAGCCTCCGTGCCGGAGCTCCCCGAGGCCGAGACGATCGCCCGGACGCTGGCCCCGCATCTCGATGGGCGACGCGTTCGACTCATCCGATTCCTGGCCCTGCGGGCGCGCCGCGGCGAGATCCCCGACCTTTCCGGTGCCGGCCTCCATCGCTGCCGGCGCTTCGGCAAACAGGTCGCGCTTGAGCTCGATTGCGGCGTGCTGCTCGTCAAACTCGGCATGACCGGCTCGCTGCGCTGGCGGGGACCCACCGGCCCCTACACCCGGGCGGTCATCGAACTCGACGAGGGTTGGATCTCTTTTGACGACATCCGGCAGTTCGGCTCGATCGGCTGGGCACGGCATTACCCGCAATCGCTCGGGCCGGATCCGCTCGAGGTGAGCGAGGAGGAGTTTCGCTCGCGGCTCAAGCGGCGTTCGGCGCGCCTGAAGGCGCTGCTGCTTGATCAGCGCTTCCTGCGGGGTCTCGGCAACATCTACGCCGATGAGATCCTCTTCGCCGCCGCCCTTCATCCCTTGACGCCCGCGCGGCGCCTCGGCGCGGAACGGGCCGGACGGCTCTGGCGGGCCATGCGCGAGGTGCTCGAGCGGGCAATCGCCGCCGGCGGCTCGTCCATCTCCAACTACGTGGACGCCGACGGCCGGCCGGGGCGCTTTCAGCGGTTCCATCAGGTTTACGGCCGAGCCGGCCAACGCTGCCCTCGCTGCGGGGGAACGATCGGGCGCATCGTCGTCGCCCAGCGCGGCACCCACTTCTGCGCGCGCTGTCAGAGGCGCTAGGATCGGGCCGCCAGAATGGCGTCGGCGACCTGGACCACGGGCAGCATCTGCTTGACGTCGTGCACACGCACGATGTGCGCCCCGGCGAGCACCGCCGCCGTCACGGCCGCGGCGGTCCCGAACAGCTTGCTCTCCTGCTCGGTTCCGGGCAGAAAGGACTTGCGCGAGGGGCCGACCAGCACCGGCAGATCAAGCGCGGCGAGCTCGCCCAGGCGGGCAAGCAGCTCGAAGTTCTGCCCGCCGCGTTTGCCGAAGCCCAGCCCCGGGTCGATGACGATGCGCGTCTTCTCCAGGCCGGCCAGGCTCGCCCGGCGCACGCAGGCGGCCAGCTCCTGGCGCACGGTCTTCATCACGTCGGGAAGCGGACCGAGCTTCGCCCAGGTTTCCGGCGTACCCCGCATATGGTTCAGCACGAGACCGGCGTCGTGATGGACCACGACCTTGACGATCGCCGGATCGAAGGTGAGCGCACTCGGATCGTTGATGATCTCCGCTCCGAGCTCGAGCGCCTTGGCCGCCACGCCCGCCTTGTAGGTATCGACCGAGATCGGCGTGGCGAGCTTGCCGCGGAGCCGTTTGAGCACGGGCACCAGACGGCGGAGCTCTTCGGCTTCGGAGATGCGGGCCGAGCCGGGACGGGTGGACTCGGCGCCGATGTCGATGATGTCGGCGCCCTCGGCTTCGAGCTCGATGGCGCGAGCGAAGGCGCGGTCGGGGTCGGCGTACCGGCCGCCGTCGTAGAAGGAGTCGGGCGTGACGTTCAGCACGCCCATCACCAGCGTGCGGTCCCCGAGCTGGAGCTCACGCTCCTTGAGCTTCCAGACGTAGCGCTTCCGCCTCATGCGCTTCTTAACCGTACTCGAAGCCGGCGCAGGCCCAGACCAGCCGATCGTTGGAGCGGAAGGGCGACGCCGGCCGGCGGCCGCGCCGAACCATGCGCACGAGCCTTCGCGCGGGCGCGAAGCCGAGACCGGCGGCGAGCTCTACCGCCTGCGGGTTGGCCGGCAGCAGATCCCAAAACGCCCGCTCCCCGGCGTGCCGCGAGGCGACCCAGCGAATGAGTCGCTCGGCGGCCGCGGGCGCGCGCGCCACACACGGCCCGACAAAGAGGGCCTGCGCGCCCGGCCGCGCCAGGATGAAGCCGGAACCGTTGGCGCTGGCGGCCTCTTGGCGCGCCAGACTCAGCAGCAGAGCCGAGCGGTCGGCCCCGAACGCCTCGCCGTCCAAATCCGCATCCACCTGGAATGGAGCGAGCGGGAACGGGTCGCCGGAAGCAGGCAAGACGGCCTGCCAGCGCTCGATCGGCGCTTCGTCCTCAAAGCCGAGCTCCAGGTATAAGGGCCGGCCCATGTCAGTGGCGTCCAGCTTGATCCATTCCACCCGGGCTTCCGCATAGGCGATCGCCCGCTCGGTAAGCATCCGGGCGAATCCCCGCCGCCTGAAGTCCGGGTGGGTCAACACCATCCCGATCCAAGCCAGGCGCGCGCCGTAGCAGACGGCGGTGGCGGTTGCGGCGATCCGACCCCCGCACCACAGGCCGAAGCAACCTTCCGGCTCGAGCTCGAGCAGGCGCAGCCAGTCGGCTTCAGTCTGGTTCCAGCCCGCCGCCCGGTTCAGCGTCATCAGATCCGGGACGTCGGAGGTCTCCAGCAGCCGTATCTCGATCATCAGGCCACGCTCTCAGGTGACAACGCGCTTCCAGTGGCGCCCCAGCCGGATGACGTAATCGCCCGGCGAGCGGAGTTCGATGAAGCCGGTGACACGCGTACCGTCGACTTCGACGGCGCCCTCTTTGAGTTTGCGGGTCGCTTCGCTCACCGAAGCGGCCAGGCCGGCGCGCGCCAGCACCTTGTCGATGCGCAGGCTGCCGCCGTCCAGCCGGACCGTTTCGATGTCGGCGGGAACCTCGCCGGCGGCGACGACGCGCTGCCACTCCCGGGCGGCGCGCTCGGCCTCCGCAGCGGAGTGAAAATCGGTCACGATCCGTCGCGCCAGCTCCATCTTGACCTGCTTGGGATGAAGCTCGCCCGCGGCGACCTGGCGCCGCAGGCGCTCGATCTCGGCCAGGCTCATGTCGGTCAGCAGCTCGTAGTAGCGGTACATCAGCTCGTCGCTGATCGACATCAGCTTCTTGAACATCTCCTCCGGCCGCTCGGTGATGCCGACGTAGTTGCCTTTGGACTTGGACATCTTCTCGACGCCGTCCAACCCCTCAAGTAGCGGCACGGTGCCGACAATCTGCGGCGGCAAGCCGTAATCCCGCTGGATTTCGCGCCCTACCAAGAGGTTGAACTTCTGGTCCGTGCCGCCGAGCTCGACGTCGCAGCCGAGCGCGACCGAGTCGTAGGCCTGGGCGAGCGGATAGAGCAGCTCGTGCACCGCGATGGGAACGTTGTCGCGGTAGCGCTTGGCGAAATCGTCCCGCTCGAGCAGGCGCGCCACGGTGTAGCGCGAGCACAAGCGGATGATGTCCTCCAGGCGCAGGGGCTCCAGCCATTCGCTGTTGAACCGAATCTCGGTCCGCTCCGGGTCGAGGATTTTGAAAACTTGCGCCTTGTAGGTTTCGGCGTTGGCCAGAATCTCCTCGCGCGTCATGGGCGGTCGCGTGACGTTGCGTCCGGTAGGATCGCCGATGAGCCCGGTCATGTCGCCGATCAGGAAAATCACCGTGTGGCCGAGGTCCTGAAAATGTCTCATCTTGCGCAGCACAACGGTGTGGCCGAGATGGAGGTCGGGCGCGGTGGGGTCAAAGCCGACTTTGACGCGCAGGCGCCGCCCGGTCTGCTCGGCGCTTCGGAGGCGCTCCTCGAGCTCCTCCACGCGAATGACCTCGGTCATTCCTTTGGTCAGATAGGCGATCTGTTCGGCGATGGTTAGCGTCGCCACAGTCTCATTCTAGCGGCTGACTGCGGGCAAACTCCGAGGTTAGCCGGCTCGTGTCGCCGGCCGGCGCGGCCACGATCGATCGAGTATCCTGAAGCTAGGATTCGGCAGCTCTTTATTTTCGACAGGAGGAGACAGTGAAATTCGCCAAGGTTCTTCTGCTCGCCGGGCTGGCCGCCACTTCCAGCCCGGCCGGAGTGGTTCTCAAAGCAAGCGTGACCGATGTTGCTGGGAACAAGACCTCCGAGATGGTCATGTTCATCGACGAGGCGCGGCTTCGCGTCGACACCAAGGCGGCCGACGTCGATGCATCGATGATTCTGCTTTTTGCGGGCGATGACTACCAATTGATCCTGCTCGACCGCAAAGAGAACCAGTATCAGGTGATGGACCGCAAGACCGCCGCCCGGATCAATCAGGCCGTCTCCTCGGCGATGGCGCAGATGGAGGAGCAGTTGCGACAGCTCCCGCCCGAGCAGCGCGCCATGGTAGAGAAGATGATGGGCAAGAAGCTCGGGGCGGCGCCCAAAGCGCCTGAGACCCCGCCCATCACCTATCGCGCCGCGGGCGCCGGGTCGGCTGGCGGGCGCCCCTGCAAGAAGTACGAGGCGTATCAAGGTCCGGAAAAGATCTCCGAGTTATGCGCGGTCCCGCTGGATGCGATCGGACTCTCCTCGCAAGAGATGGCCGTCTTTGAAAAAGTCGCCACGGCCATGGACGATCTGACGCGCTCCATGCGCCGGCATCTTGACCTGGGCTCGATTCAGAGCGCCGTCGCTGCCGGCCGTATCGACGGATTCCCGGTCGAGCAGGTGATCTTTCAGAAAGGCCGGCCGTCGACGCGGATGGAATTCTACGCTTCCGAGCAGCGCACCCTGACCGACGCGGACTTCTCTACCGGCAACGCCAAACGGATCGAGCTGCCGAAGCTGCCGACACCTTGAAGGGCGCCGCGCGCCTGCCTTAGCGCTTCTTTTGTTTCTGCTGTTTCTGCTGGCCGACGCGCACTTTGAACTGCTGTTTGAGCGACTCCTCGTAGGCTTTCCAGTCAAAACGCTTGGCGGCCTCGGCGGCGTAGGCGGCGATGTCGGTGCCCTTGGGCACGACTGCCATGAGGGTGGCGGTTCGGCCCCCGTCAGGACGGGTGATGCGGATACGCTTGACGTTGGGAATGCCCATAACTGCCTCCATGCTAACACAGCCGGCGGCGCGGCTCTCCCGAGGACCGTCGCGAGTCTCAGCGCGCGGGCCCGATGGTCTCCTCGACGAGGC
>Ga0197142_1003239_pt1 | contig 13755 bp, 16 predicted proteins | sample GBS60_MetaG_FD_148614 | JGI IMG/M metagenome (GOLD analysis project Ga0197142, IMG submission 148614) | Sediment microbial communities from Great Boiling Springs, Gerlach, Nevada, United States - GBS 60_MetaG | ecosystem: Environmental > Aquatic > Thermal springs > Hot (42-90C) > Sediment... | reverse complement strand
GTTATTTCACCACATTTCCTACGGCAAAGCCGCCCCCACTCACCACCTCACACTCCGAGTACTTGGCTCCTTTCACCGCCACCACTCGAATCGTGCCAATCTTCTCCTCTTCAGCCCCCAGGACCTCGCCCGTATCGGGATCTTTAATTACCGAGCCGGTTTTGTATACGTCGAAGGTATCTCCCTCCTTCAGCCCATGCTCCGCCCCGAGATTTATGTAGATCTTGCCCCCATCAACGCGAGCGATTTTTCCGGCGACCCGCCCCACCACCGTGGCGCTGGTAGCGAGCTCCGTGGCCACGAGCTTTTTCGCAAGTTCCTCCACGCAGGGCAAAAGCACCTTGTCGAACATGCGCTTGTCATCCACGCCGCCCCCCGAGCCCATCACGAACACCTTCACGCCAGATTCTTCCTTCCGCGCCTTGTCTGCCCAAACGATTTCCCCGGTGGTGGTGTTCACGAGCCTGGCGTCCAGGGCTGCCACAAACTTCTTACGCTTCACGTCTACCCCGATCCCCCACCCCACCTGAGCACCAGCGGTTTCCGAGCCGAACTCGGTAACGTTGCCGAAAAGAATATACTCCACCCCCAGCAGCTTGCCCGCCTGCACCGCGGTGCGCGGGTCTATGTCCCCAGCCAGGGAGAGGTTCTTCTCCCGCATGAGGGCGTCCAGCCTTTCCCGATCCACCACCGTGAACTTCCCGGACTTCACCAGCTCGGTGATGAACATGTCTTGGGCTGCCTCCCCCGCCCGGGTCCATTGGGCGTTCAGCGCTTTATGCCCGAACTCCAGAACAGCGATCCGCGGCTTGCCGTCCGCTGCCCAGGAGCTGGCGCCAGCGGCTGCTAGCAAAACCAAAGCAATGGCCCTTGCTTGCATTTCTTGTGCCCCCTTTCTGCTGCCGGCTTCCATGATAGAGGCCAACCCTCCGCCACGCAAGAGCCAGCCCACGGCGAAAAAAAACAGGCCGGGGGTTCCCCGGCCCGTGCCAACTTGCGGCAAGGGAGCTCAGTGCTCCTGGAGGCGCTGCGCCTTTAGCACGCACATGGCAGCCATGTTCACGATGTCGCCCACCTCCACCCCCCGTTGCAGCACATGTACCGCGGCGTTCACCCCGGTAAGGATTGGACCGATAGCCTCCACCTTCCCCAAGCGCCACAGCAACTTGTAGGCGATGTTCGCCGCTTCCAAGTCCGGGCAGACCAGCACGTTGGCATCCCCCTGGATGGCGGAAAACGGAAAGATTTCCTTGGCCACTGTGGGCTCCACTGCCACATCCGCTTGCATTTCCCCATCGATGACCAGCTCAGGCCAGCGCTGCCGGGCAATCTCCACCGCTTTGCGCACCTTCAGCGATCGTTCATCGGTGTTAGACCCGAAGTTAGAGTAGGAAAGCACGGCTACCTTGGGCTCCACACCAAAGTAGTTCCTGGCGACTCGAGCTGCCATGAACGCAATCTCCGCCAACTCCTCGGCGCTGGGGTCCTGGTTCACGGTGGTATCGGCGATGAAGATCATCCGGTCCTCAAAAAGCAGGAGGTACACGCCCGCAGCTCGGCTCACCCCTGGCTGGGTGTGGTGGATTTGGAGCGCCGGGCGAATGGTGTCCGGGTAGTGCATCGTTAGCCCAGAGATAAGACCGTCCGCGGCCCCTTGGTGCACCATCATGTTGCCGAAATACACAGGATCCTTCATAAGCTTGCGGGCGTCGTCCTCGGCGATGCCGCGGCGCCAGCGCATCTTATGGAACGCCTTCACGTACTCTTCGAACTTGGGATGCCGCGCTGGCTCCACCACCTCGACCTTTGCTTCGGGCACGTCGTACTCTCGCAGCAAGGCCCGGATCCTCTCCGCGTTACCCAAAAGCACGGGCCGACAAATGCCCTCTTCCACCAGGATCTTTGCCGCCCGCACGATCTTAGGATGCTCGCCCTCGGCAAACACTATCCGCTTTGGATCTTGCTTGGCCCGATCGAAGACAAAGTGCATGACTTGGCGCGTGCGGGAAAGCCGAGCCTCCAACTCCCGCACGTAATCCTCTTTCGAGCTAAAGGGCTTGCGTGCCACGCCCGTGCGAATCGCCGCCTCCGCCACCGCCGGTGCCTCCCAGAGCAGCACGCGGTAATCGAACGGCTTGGGAATCAGGTAGTCCCGGCCAAACTTCAACGGCTTGCCGCCGTAGGCGCGGATCACCGAGTCGGGCACGTCTTCCTTGGCCAGCTCCGCCAGAGCACGCACCGCTGCCATCTTCATTTCTTCGTTGATCTCCCGGGCCGCCACGTCCAGGGCCCCCCGGAAAATGAAGGGGAAACCCAGGACGTTGTTCACCTGATTGGGGTAATCGGAACGCCCCGTGGCCATAATCACATCGGGACGGGTCGCCACGGCCAGCTCGTAGGGGATTTCCGGGTCCGGGTTGGCCATGGCGAAAACGATGGGGTTTTCCGCCATGGAAAGCAGCATTTCCGGGGTTACCAGGTTGGGGCCGGAGACCCCAATGAACGCATCGGCACCCCGCATGGCATCGGCGAGGGTACGGGCATCGGTGTCGGCGGCAAACTCCTCCTTGTAGGGGTTCATCCCTTCCGTGCGCCCTTTGTAAACCACACCCTTGGTGTCCACCAGGATGAGGTTTTCCTTTCTCACACCCAGCGCCAGGTACAACTTGGCGCAGGCAATCCCCGCGGCGCCTGCCCCGCAGAACACCACCTTGACCTGGTCGATCCGCTTGCCCGCCAGCTCCAGGGCGTTGAGGAACGCTGCCCCGGAGATGATGGCCGTACCGTGCTGATCGTCGTGAAACACGGGGATGGAGAGGGTCTTTTTCAGGGTTTCCTCAATGTAAAAACACTCTGGGGCTTTGATGTCTTCGAGGTTAATGCCACCCAAGGTGGGCTCGATGAGCTGGCAGAACCGGATCACCTCGTCCGGGTCCTCGCTCGCCACCTCGATGTCGAACACGTCAATGTCAGCGAAACGCTTGAAGAGCACACCTTTGCCTTCCATCACCGGCTTGCCCGCCAGAGGACCAATGTTCCCCAAGCCCAGGACGGCCGTGCCGTTGGAGATCACCGCCACAAGGTTGCCCTTATTGGTGTACTCGTACACAAGTTCGGGGTTCTTGGCGATTTCCCTACACGGCTCCGCCACCCCCGGGGTGTAGGCCATGGAGAGGTCGCGCTGGGTAAGACAAGGCTTGGTGGGAACCACCGAGAGCTTGCCCTTGCGCTTGCCCGAGTGGTACGCCAGTGCCTCTTCTCGGGTGATCTTGCCGTTGCTCATGTTCACCTCCAGGCGCTTGAGAAAAAGCGCACAAGTACATGATACCCGTTGTGCTGCCCCCAGGTCAATCTACGCCTTCGCCCGCTCGGCCAGGGGCCGGAGCGCCGCATTAGCTTGCACCCTGCGCCGCTCGTGGCGCTGGAGAGCCAAAGCAATAAGTCGATCCACAAGCTCGCCGTAAGGTATCCCGGAAAGCCCCAAAAGGCGTGGGTACATGGAAATTGGCGTAAAACCCGGAATGCTGTTGAGCTCGTTCACGTAGAACCTGCCTTCCCGTTTGTCCAGAAGAAAATCCACCCGGGCCATGCTGTCGCAGCCACAAGCCAGAAACGCCGCCAGGGCCAGCTCCCGGACCTTTTGCCCCTGCTCTTCGGACAAAGGAGCCGGAGCGAGGAGCTGGCAGGCATCGTCCAGGTATTTGTCCGCGTAATCGTAAAACTCGTGCCCCGGTACCACCTCGCCAGGCACCGAGACCGCTGGGGGCTCTCCCGCCAACACTGCCACTTCGATCTCCCGAGCCTCCACACCCTGCTCCACAAGCACCAGGTCGTCGTAAACAAAAGCTTCTTCCAGCGCTGCCTCCAGCGCCTCCCACGCCTTTACCTTGGAAATGCCCACCGAGGAGCCCAGGCGGGCAGGCTTGACGAAAAGGGGCAAGCCGAAATTTACCAGCTGCGGCCGGATCGACTCCCACCGCTCCCGCTCCCACGCCGCCCGCTGCAAGGTCACGAACCGCACCACCGCAAGACCTGCATCTCGCAGCAGCCTTTTGGTGAGCACCTTGTCCATCGTGACCGCCGAGGCGGCTACGTTGCACCCTACGTACGGAAGGTCCAGCATCTCGCAGAGGCCTTGGATCGTGCCGTCCTCCCCAAAAGGTCCGTGGAGGATCGGCATGACCACATCCACCTCACCCCGCATGAGCCGGGGATCAAGGCGATGCTCACCCGAAAAGAACACCACAGCGTCCGCCCGGTCCCCCGATTCCCGTAACACCCTTGCTGCCACCTCCGGGGTGGCCCAAAGACCAGCCTTGTCGATGGCCATCGGAACCACCTCGTACCGTTGAGGATCTAAGGCCTGGGCCACAGACCGGGCGGAAACCACAGAAACCTCGTGTTCCCCGGAGCGTCCCCCAAATACAAGGCCGACCCGAAGCTTTGCGGCCACGGCTACTCCGTGAAGAGCTTGCGCACCGCCGCCAGTGCCGCGGCAAAGGGACCCCGGCGACTTTCCTCCAGAACCTTGTCCAGCTCGCCGGCGTCTAGGAAAACCCCACCGCAGGCCGGGCAGACTTCCACCTCCACACCCGAAAGCTGCGAAATTTCCATCTTCTGGCCGCACTTGGGGCAGTGCATCCAATGCAGCTCCTTAAGCTTGCGCCGCTCCTCTTCCTCCAGTTGGCGGCGGTACTGTTCCCGCAGTTCTCGAAGGCGGGCCAGCTCTTGGGCGAGAAAGTACTCCTGCTCCTTATCCGAAGGTTTTTGCAGCATATCTCCTCCCAACAGGTTACGCTTCTTCCCAGCCCCAACCTTCCCGCTGCAAAAGCTCGGGAAGCTGGCGCAGATCCTCGATCACAAAAAACGCCCCTGCAGCCCAGAGTTCAGAAGGGGTTCGGGAAGGGCCGGCAAGTCCCACTACCGGGACATCTGCTGCTCTGCCAGCCTCCACGTCCACCTCCATGTCACCCACGTACAAGGCATCCTCCGGCAAGACCTGGAGTTGGTGCAGCGCGGCAAGCAGAAAAGCCCCGTCCGGCTTGCGAGTGCCCACGGTGTCGGGCCCCACCACCACCGCCACCCAAGGGGCAAGGCCCCAATGCTCCAACCAGGCCCGGGACAAGGTGGCGTACTTGTTGGAGGCCACCGCTACTTTGCCCGTTGTTTTGCGCCACACAAACTCCAAAACCTCCCCGGCACCTGGAAGTGGCGGTGTAGCCTCGAGAAAGCTTGCCCGGTACAGCTCTCCAAAACGCTGTCCCACCTTTTTGACCAGCTCTTCGGGTGCTGTTGCTCCCACCGCTGCCCGCACCAGCTGGCCTGCCCCGTAGCCCACGTTGTACTTCACCCACCCAAGCTCCTTAGGCGGCACGCCGAACTCCCCAAGGGCTTGGTTGAGGCTGGCCGCAATTGCCTCGAAAGAATCAGCCAGCGTGCCGTCCATGTCGAAGATTAAAGCTTTTGGCCGAAGCTCACGCCCCACTTTCCCCCCAGGTGCCGGCAATCCCGGTGCAGGTAAATGTAACGCATTCCAGGAAACGCTCCAACCGACCTCAAAGCCGACCCAGCTCAGGAGAGAAGAACCGCTTGGCGGCGCTCGGCGAAAGAAGCGCAATAGGCGTCCCAAAAGCCCAACAGCTCACCAAGCTCTCCCTCACCCTCCACCACCGCCCTCGCCAGGTCCGACCCGGTGAGGAGGTCGATGGCCGGAACATCCGTGACGAACTCGTAGGGCTCAGCCCGCCAAGCAAAGGCTTCAGGGTGCAGGCGATGAACTTCGCGAAGCAAAGCGAGGCCCGTGGCCAAGGGGCGGAAGCTCGCCCGATCGGTGACGTGCCACTCCACGCCGGCACAAACCTGCCCCGCGTATTTCTGAAACTCCGGGCGGAAAAACGTAGCTCGGAAACGCACCCCGGCCAAGCCAAGCCCGTTCAACGCCGCGGCCAGTGCCTCCGCTGCAAGCCACGGCGCCCCGGTGAGCTGGAACGGCCTGGTGGTGCCGCGCCCTTCGGAGAGGTTCGTGGCCTCCACAAGACACGCCCCCGGGTACACCGTGGCCGTGGCCAAGGTGGGCATGTTGGGGGAAGGGGCAACCCAAGGCAGGCCCGTTTGGTCCCACCATTGGGAACGCTCCCAGCCCTCGCAGGGGAGCACGGTGAGCGGCAGCTGGGGGTGACGTTCTTGCTGCAGCAAAAGCGCCAACTCCCCCAGGGTGAGCCCGTGGCGCACGGGGACCGGCAGCTCAGAGACGAACGAGCGAAAACCAGGCTCGACCGGTCCCCCTTCCAGGGTCTCGCCCCCCAGAGGGTTCGGCCGGTCGCACAGGATCACCTCCACCCCCAAGCGCTCGCACACGGCCAGGCAGTAGGCCATGGTGGCGGCGTAGGTGTAATACCGGCAGCCGATGTCCGGCAGGTCCACCACCAGCGCCTCCACATCTGCCAGATGCTCTTCCCGAGGGTGAAGCTCCCTGGCGCTGGTCCCGTAGAGGGAAACCACCGGAACCTTCCCAAAGCAGGTGGAGGCTACAGGTTCCATGTCCTGGGCGAGACCGAAAAGCCCGTGTTCGGGGGCGAAAATGCGCACCAGCTTGGCACCCACTCGCGGCAGCAGCTCCCAGGCGGGCTCCAGGGCTGCGGTCACCGCGGCCTGGTTCGCCAGAAGCGCGACCTTACGTCCTTTGACGAGAAACGGGTCCTGCGCCAGCCGCTGCAACCCGGTACGTACCACGCCGTGCCCCTCCTCGGGGCATTGTAGGGCGGTCGGCTCGCCGCTGGGTCCGCCCTCGTGCTGCTGGCGTGGGAGCTACTTGATGGTAAAGGCTTGCTGGGCCAAGACGTGCCCTTCCCGGTCCTGGACCTCCACCCGCCAGCTGCCGGTCTGGTGGGGGAGGATGCGCTTTTTCGACCAGGTGCGGTACCGGGCCCCGGAGACCGCCAACTTGATGCGCGCCACTTCCCTGTCCCCGTAGTACCAAACGTGGACCACGCTGCCTTCCCCGTTTTTCACCTCGGAAAAGCAGAAAAGCTGGCCCACGTCTGCCGGAAACTCCTCCCCGGCCCCCTGGGGTGTGCGGTTTTCCACGTTCCTGCACAGCACCGCGGTGGCCTGGGTTTCCGCTGCGGCCACCGCTCCGGCCAACACCAGAGCCCCCACCGAAGCAACTGCCAACCCTCGCATGTTTCCCTCCGTGCTGGGGGTAAGTTACACCGCCACGGGGGCGGTGATCAACTGGTCAAGGGCCTGCAGGAAACGGAGGTTCTCCGCTCTGGTCCCCACGGAAACCCGGGCACAGTTCACAAGCCCCGGCCCCCCCACCGGCCGGATGATCACCCCTCGTTTTTGAAACTCCACGAACAGCTCATGCACGTTGCGGTCAAACTCGATGAGCACGAAGTTGGTCACCGAGGGGGTGAACCGCACCCCCCGCCGGCGTAGCTCCTGCTCCAAAAACGCCAGCTCCTGGAGGTTGTGGGCCCGGGAGGCAGCAGCCCAGGCCTCGTCGTCCAGGGCCGCCAGTGCTGCCGCCTGGGCCAGGGACGAGGTGTTGAATGGGGAGCGTACCCGGTTCAGGGTAGCAATAACGTCCGGAGAGGCCACGCCATAGCCAATACGGATCCCGGCTAGACCGTAGATCTTGGAAAAGGTGCGAAGCACGATAACGTTGCGGCCGCGCTTGAGGTCTTCCAAACCGTCGGGGTAATCAGGTCGGTCCACGTACTCCTGGTAGGCCTGGTCCAGCACCGTGAGCACTCTGTCTCCCACCAGCTCGAAATAGTCGTCGAGCTCCTGTCGGGTGACGTACGTGCCTGTAGGGTTGCAAGGGTTCGCGATGTAAACAAGCTTGGTGCGCTCCCCGGCCGCCTGGGCCATGGCCCGAAGGTCGTGGCGGCGTCCCGGCGCACAGGGCACCGCGATGGCCCGCCCGTTCACCTGGTTCACCGCCAGCTCGTAGATCACGAACGACTGCTGGGAAATGACCGCCTCGTCGCCATCGGCCAAGTACGCCCGGGCCAGCATCTCGATCAGCTCGCAGGATCCGTTGCCCAGGATGATTTGCTCCATGTCCACGGCCAACCGCTCCGCCAAGGCCTTCCGCAACTTGTAACCGCTGCCGTCCGGGTAACGGTTTAAATTGCCGAGCGCCGCTTGAATAGCCTCAAGGGCCTTAGGTGACGTGCCCAGGGGGTTTTCGTTGGAAGCGAGCTTGACGATGTCCCTCACCCCCAGCTCCCGCTGTACCTCCTCGATGGGTTTTCCCGGCACGTACACCGCGAGTTTTTGAATGTAGTCTGGCACTCGGGGTCCGCCCATGGCTAGCCTCCTCTTGGGCCGCAAGGCCCACAGCTTGGTATAGGCTCTGCACCTCTTCGGGGGTAAGGTCACGGAAGAGCCCTGGCTTGAGCCGCTCGTCGCGCAATGGCCCGATGGCCACGCGAATCAAGCGCTGAACCGGGTGCTCTACCCGCTTAAAAAACTCGCGTACCTCGTGGGTCTTCCCCTCCCCCACCACGACCCGCCACCAGGAGTTCACGGCTTTCGGCGTGGTCCGCACGAGCTCCACCGCCTTCGGCACGACTCTCTTGCCCTCAATCACGGCCCCCTTCAGGAGCTTCGACACATCGCTCTCGTCCGGGACACCCTTCACCTTCACCAGGTATTCCCGGAGCACCCCGTATCGGGGATGTCCTAAGCGGTAAGCCAGTTCGCCGTGGTTGGTGAGCAGCAAAAGCCCTTCCGAGTGGTAATCCAGCCGCCCTACGGGAAACACCCGCTCCGAAACCCGGGCTTTGACCAGATCCACCACAGTGGTGCGCCCCTCTGGGTCCTCGCTGGTTGTGACCACACCAGGAGGCTTGTAGAGCAGGATGTAGCGGAGGCGCTGAGCCAGCTTCACCCGCCTCCCATCCACCTTAATGGAGTCTTTCTCGGGATCAGCTTTGGCCCCCAGGCTCACCACCTGGCCGTTCACCGTCACCCGACCCTCGCGGATCCACTCTTCTGCCTCCCGGCGCGAAGCGAGCCCGGCCCGGGCAAGGATTTTTTGTACACGTTCAACAGGCAACCGAACCCTCCCCTTCCCCCAGCTCCTCCAGGGTAGGCAGCTCCGCCAGGCTTGAAAGGCCCATGAGCACCAGGAACTCCTTGGTGGTGCGGTACAAAAGCGGGGTCCCCACCACCTGCTTACGACCGGCAACGCGGATCAGCTTCCGTTCCAAAAGCGTTCGCACCACCCCGGAAGAGTTTACACCCCGCAAAAAGTTAATCTCAGGCAGCGTCACCGGCTGGCGGTAAGCGATAATCGCTAGCGTCTCCAGGGCCGCCTGGGAAAGCCGGTTAGCCGCCCGCACCCCCAAGAACTCGGCCACAACTGGGGAAAACTCTGGCCGGGTCACGAGGCGGTATCCACCGGCCACCTTTTCCAACCTCAGTCCAGAACCGGGGCCCTCGTGCCGCTGTCGCACCAGCTCCAGCGCCTGGGCCAAGCTCTCTCGGTCAGCCCCTTCCCCTAAAGCTTTCAGGAGAGCCTGCTCACTCACTGGCTCTGAGGCCACCGCCAGGATGGCCTCACAAGCCGCTGCCAGTTTTTCCAGCTCACTCACGGGCCACATCCTCCCACGGAGCGGAAAGGCCTGTGGGCCTCAAATAAATCTCGGCAAAGGGCAGGCGTTGGTGCAGGTATGCCACCTTTAGCCATACGAGCTCTAACGCAGCGAGAAACCAGGTCACCGCCTCCAAGCGGTCCGGACGGGTGAGCATGTGGGAAAGCAGCGGGAAACTGCGGGTTTGAACCAAAAGCTCGGCGAGTTCCCGCATCTTTTCCTGGACGGTATACCGCAACGGCGGGAGCACCAACGCGGGGGGGTGCTCCCGGCGAAAGCGCTCCAGGACCTCTTTGAAAGCCCGGGCCAAGGCCGCCACGTCCACCTCCTCCAGCTCCCAACTGGGACCCTCCTGGTTTGCAGCCCCGGATAGCAGCCTTGCGGGCCAAATCCCCTCCCGAAGCGCCAAAAGCCCCGCCAGCTCCGCCGCCTGCCGCTTTACCTTCTCATAGGCCAACAGGCGCTCCACCAGCTCGGCCCGGGGATCCTTTTCCTCCTTTTCTCGCCGAGGCAGGAGCATGCGGGACTTGATGGCCAAAAGCCAGGCGGCGCAAACCAGGTACTCCCCAGCCACGGCAAGGTCCAGATCTTCCATGGCCGCAAGCCAAGCGTGGTACTGGTCGCAAATGGTAGCGATCGGGATATCCCAAATCGACACCCTGTTCTCCCTCACCAGGTAGAGGAGTAGATCCAAAGGACCCTCAAAAACCGGCAGGGAGACCGCCGGAGCCTTGGATTCGGTTACGCCAACAGCACCCACAGCAGTGCCTTGAGAAAAGGCCGCAGCATCGCGTTAAAAACCCCGGTCCAGAGCAAAGCAAAGAGCAAGATCATTCCATAAGCCCGGAGCTGCGCAAAATGCCAAGCCCAGCGTCTTGGGAGAAGGTACTCCAGCAAGTGTGAGCCATCCAAAGGAGGAACGGGGACCATGTTGAACACCGCCAGGACCGTGTTAATCGTTGCCAGGGAAAAAAGTAAGTACACCAGAGGCGCCAAAACCCCAGCTGCTCCCAAAGCCCCAGCGTTGAGCACTGCCACCAACAATTCTCGGAACCCCGGCACCGCAAACTTCACAGCCAGGAGAAGCCCCAAGGCCGTGAGGCCCAACAGCACGTTGGAGGCCGGACCCGCCAGCGCCACCAGTACCGGATCCCGGCGGGGGTTGCGGAGGTTGCGGGGCACGTACGGCACCGGTTTGGCCCACCCTAGCACCGGCGCCCCCAGCACCGCCAGAAGCACGGGAAAGAGCACGGTTCCGATGGGATCTACATGCCGCAACGGGTTGAGGGAGATGCGCCCGAGCCACCGGCCCGTGGGGTCACCCAAGCGGTCAGCGGTCCAAGCGTGGGCCGACTCGTGCACAGCAATGGCGAACGCCAATGCTAAAAGCTGAATGACGATCTCTGGGAGGCGGAGCAGGAAACCTTCCATAACCCCCTCATGCTAGCAGATCCCCCACCCCTTCAGGCATCGGCTCCCCCTCCCACAGGTCCACCCTCGTCCCCGCCTGTTCCACCACGACCCGAAAGATCCCCGCTCCGCAACGCAGCAAAAAGCGGCGCTCCTCCGGGCCAGGGGCTGAGGTACTCACCGTCACCTCGCCCAGAAGCTCCACTTGCCACCACCTGCCGCCAAAAATCAACCACCGAGGTCTTTCCTCACCTCGGGACCCCGCATAGAAGCTCACCTGGGCCACCGCCGGCACCCAAGCCATGGTCGCAAATCGAAAAACCGTCTTGGTTAGAATACCTCCTGGAGGCAGGCTTGGACCAGGTTTTTATTTCGCAGCTTGAGACCTACTGCATCATTGGTATCAACCGCTGGGAACGGGAGGTGCTCCAAAAGGTTTGCCTCGACCTTGTGCTGGAGTGTGACTGTCGCGAGGCCGGAGAAAAGGACGACGTTAGCGCGGCGGTGGACTACAAGGCGGTGGCAAAGGAGGTCCTTCAACTGGTGGAGGGCTCGGGCTTTTTGCTGGTGGAAGCCCTGGCGGAAGCTGTGGCCCAACGCATCCTCCAGAACTTTCCCCGGGTTGCGGCGGTACAGGTCACCGTGTCCAAGCCCGGGGCTGTGCGCTTTGCCCGAGAGGTGGGGGTGCGAATCACGAGGAGTCGCCAGGCATGATCCCCACCCTCCTCTTGGTGGGCTCGAACGTGGAGCCCCAGCAGCACGTGCCCCAGGCAGTCCAAGAGCTGCGCCAGCTTTTGGCGGGCCTCGCCACTTCCCGGGTGTTCCTCACCCCCCCTGTGGGGGACGAAGACCAGCCACCTTTTTGGAACGTGGCAATCAAAGGCTTTGCTCGAGGCAACCTCGAGGTACTGCAAGATGAACTAGCAGCAATCGAGGCTCGCCACGGCCGGCTTCGGGATCCAAGCCGCCCGTGCGGTCCCAGAACTCTGGATTTGGACATCCTGCTTTTCGGGAATACTGTGGGACAGTTCGGCAAGCTTCAACTTCCTTCCCCGCTGCTGGGCACCCAAGCTTTTGTCCTCCTCCCAGCTGCCGAGGTAGCTCCAGATTGGGTGCATCCGATCCTTGGCAAGCCCCTCCAAGCCCTAGCGCAAGCGTTGCAGCATCCCGGTTTCCCCGTGGTGTGGGAGGCCTCGCCGTGAGCGACCGGGTGGTGGTGGTGACCGGCGGCGGTCGGCGGGTGGGGCGGGCGATCGTGGAGGAACTAGCTCGCTCGGGGTTGAGGGTTGCGTTCACCTACCTCAATTCCGGAGACGAAGCGAGAGCGTTAGCCGAGGCATTCCCAGATCAGGTCTTCCCCTTCCGCTGCGAGCTTTCCGACCCGGAGCATAGACGCTTGCTGACAGAGGATTTGCTGGCCCGCTTTCCCCGCCTTTTTGCCCTGGTGAACAACGCCGCGGTTTTTCCCAAAACCCCTTTCCCCCAGCTCACCCCAGAGCTTGTGCGCCAGGTAATGGCTGTGAACTTAGAAGCGCCGCTTTTTTTGGCTCAGGCCCTGGCACCTCAGCTCGCCGACGGGGGCGCCGTCATCAACATTGCCGACATTTACGGGCTCATACCCTTGGCCGGTTACACCGCCTACGTCCTCTCCAAGGCCGCCTTGGTGGCGGCCACCAAGCAACTGGCCGTGGAGCTGGCCCCGAGGATCCGGGTGAACGCGGTGGCCCCGGGGATCGCGCTTTTCCCGGAAGGTTACGACGCGGCAAAGAAGGCGAAGCTCTTGTCCCGCACGCTTCTGGGCAAACCGGGCTCGCCGGAGGAAATCGCCAAAACCGTGCGCTTTCTGCTCCTGGAGGCGACCACGGTGACCGGTCAGGTGCTGGTGGTGGACGGTGGTCGCACCCTGGGGCAAACCGCCCTCTGAAAAGCGAGCTTCAAAGCTTCTCCAGGAAAGCCATGTCCGGCGGGTACGGGGCTTCTACCGCAAGCCACGTTCCCGTGGCGGGGTGGCGCAACGCCAACCCCCGGGCGTGGAGCAACGGACGCGGCGCCAGGGGCTTGCCGCCGTACAGCGCATCCCCCACCACGGGGCACCCCAGGGCTGCTAGGTGCGCGCGGATCTGGTGTCTGCGCCCAGTCTTCGGGCGGGCCTCCACCAGTGCAAGCCTACCCAACTGCCGCAGCAGGCGCAGTTGGGTCTCGGCGCTCTTACCTCCTTCCCAGTCCACCACCGTGCGGTGGCGTCGGTCGCCATCCTCCCGCAGCGGGGTGGTAACGACCGTCGCCTGCCACGCAGGGGGCGGTGCCACCACCGCGTGGTAAACCTTTTCCACCTTGCCCTGAGCAAAACCCTCGCTCAGCACCCGCTGGGTTTCTCGGTCCCGGGCAAAGAGCAGCACCCCGGAGGTGTCCCGATCCAGCCGGTGCACCACGAACACTGGGCCCAAAAGCTTCCAAACCTTTTCCCACAGGCACCCCTCCCCGGGGCGATGGCGATCAAAAACCACGGTAATCCCTGCCGGCTTGGCCACCACCGCCAGGTGCTCATCCAGGTAAAGCAGCGGAAACTCCCCGGTGCTCACGCCCGTGTTTTCACGGCAAACTTCCGCGATGACCACACCCCCCAGCGGTGCAAGGTGAACCGGAAACACAACCAGAGGATAGAGATCCCGTAGCGCACCGAGGGGAAGAAGCCAATCTGCGAAGCCTCGGGAAAATACCGCGTGGGAATCGGGATTTC
>Ga0197142_1003238_pt1 | contig 13757 bp, 7 predicted proteins | sample GBS60_MetaG_FD_148614 | JGI IMG/M metagenome (GOLD analysis project Ga0197142, IMG submission 148614) | Sediment microbial communities from Great Boiling Springs, Gerlach, Nevada, United States - GBS 60_MetaG | ecosystem: Environmental > Aquatic > Thermal springs > Hot (42-90C) > Sediment... | reverse complement strand
CTCGCGCATGCTCACCGACCGGCCGCCTGCGCCCGGGGAGTTTGTCAACCCGCGCGGCGCAGAGGCTCGGCAAGGCGAGCAGGTGCTGCCGCAAGGGAGGCGACTTGATTATTCGGGCATCGCTCTGCTCGCGATGGTCGGCCGCACGTCGGTTCGGGTCCGGCGGCGCCCCCGGGTGGCCATCATTCCCACCGGGGACGAGATCGTCGAGGTCGGCAGCGCCCCACTCGACTACCAGATTCGGAATTCGAACGCCTATTCGCTGGCGGTCCAGGTCCGTCGCGCCGGGGGCGTGCCACAGCTTCTGCCCGTGGCCCCTGATGAATACGATGCCACGCGGGCGCTCCTTGAACAGGCTGTGACCGCCGACCTTGTGCTGCTTTCCGGAGGCGTCTCGGCGGGCAAGTACGACATCGTCGAGCAGGTGCTTGCCGATCTCGGCGCCGAATTCTTCTTCGACGGGACGTTAATTCAGCCGGGACGCCCCACCGTCTTCGGCAGGTTGGGCGGCAAGTTCTTCTTCGGCCTGCCCGGCAACCCGGCCTCGACCATGGTGACGTTCGAGGTTTTCGCCCGGGCCGCGCTCGAGCTGCTTTCCGGACAGAGCGAGGTTGCACTGCCGTTCTTCCCCGCCAGGCTCACGCAGGAGTTTCGTCACCAGCCCGGGCTGACGCGCTTCCTGCCCGCCCTGCTCAGCCCGGACGGCTCCGAGCTGACGCCCATCCCCTGGCAGGGATCGAGCGACATTCCGGCGGTGGCGCGCGCCAACGCCTTCCTGGTGGCCGCGGCGGACCGTGAGGTCTGGAGGGCCGGCGAGCCGATGCCCGTGATGCTCAAATGAGCGAGCTTTCTCATTTCGAAGCTGGCGGAAGCCCGCGCATGGTGGACGTCTCGGGCAAGACTGCCACCCGGCGGACGGCCCGGGCGCACGCCTTTGTGCGCATGGCCCCGGATGTGTTGCGGGCCCTCCCCAACAGCCCCAAGGGGAACCCGCTCGAGGCGGCGCGGCTGGCCGGCATCATGGCGGCCAAGCGGACTGCGGAACTGATCCCGTTATGCCACCCGCTTCCGCTCAGCCACGTCGAGGTCTGCGTCGGTCTTGAGGAGCAAGGCGTTCGGATCGAGACCGCCGTGGCGACGACCGCCTCGACCGGTGTGGAGATGGAAGCCCTCACGGCCGCGGCCGTGGCGGCTCTCACCGTCTATGACATGACCAAGGCGCTCGATAAGTCCATAGAAATTCAGGACCTGTATCTTCTGGAGAAGACCGGAGGCAAGAGCGGCGACTACCGTAGGGCGGGCTGAGGAGGCGGGCGGCAAGAGGCGCTCGGGTGCTATGGTGGAGATGGACGGCAATTGTTAAAGTAACCGCTGCGCGCGGCGGAGCATTCAAATTAGTAGCGCAGGCAAGCGCGACACACGTATGGTCCGAGCTGGGCGAGTCATTCCGGCATTGATCCTGGCCGGCGCCTGGGGCGGGACCACCCTGCTCCGGGCGCAGGAGGAGTTGCCCGAACGCGTCTTTCGGGCCGAGGCCAACGTCGTCCTTGCGCCGGTCACCGTGCTGACCCGCGACGGCAAATACGTCAACGGGCTGGAGGCGCGCGACTTCCGTCTCTATGACAACGACAAGCTCCAGGACATCCGCATGGATGTGAGCTTTACGCCGATCTCCATGGTGGTCGCCATCCAGCGGAATAACCGGACGGAGGCGGTGCTCGGAGCGATCAAGAAGATCGGGCCGATGCTTGAAGCGCTCCTGGTCGGCGAGCAGGGCGAGGCCGCCCTGCTGGCTTTCGATCACCGCCTGGAGGTCATTCAAGACTTCACCAATGACGGGGCGAAGTTCGCCAAAGCGCTCGAGCGGCTGATGCCGGGCAGCACCTCCAGCCGGGTGGTCGACGCCGTCTTCCAGTCGATCAACATGCTGCGCAAACGGCCCCGCGACCGCCGGCGGATTCTGGTCTTGATCAGCGAGACCAAAGACCGCGGCAGCGAAGGCGATCTGCGGGATGCGCTGCTAGAGGCCGAGTTTCACAACGTCATCATTTACACCATCAACATCAACCGGGCGCTGACCAGCCTGACCACTCCCGCGCCGCTGCCCCGGCCCGATCCGTTTCCGGCGGCCAGTCACCCTGTCCCGCCCATCGCGCCGCAGACACCGCATTCGGTGGCGCAGCTTCGCGGGGTGGAGTCGATGCACTTCGAGCCGCTGATCGTGGAGCTGTTCTCCCAGGTCAAGGCGATCTTCATTCCCAACCACGCCGAGGTGCTGACGCGCTACACGGGCGGGCGGGAGTATTCCTTCACCGGGCTTAAGAGCCTGGAGCGAGCCATCACGGATTTGGGCGAAGAGCTCCACAGCCAGTATATTCTGAGCTACACACCCAACAACCTGCATGAAGGGGGCTACCATCGCATTCGCGTCGAGGTAAACCGGCCGAACCTGATCGTGCGCACGCGCCCGGGTTACTGGATGGCGGCGAGGCCGGCGGGGGAACTGAGACTTTCGTCGGGGCGCGCCGCCGGCCCGCAAGATGCTAAGCTTTTCAAGAGGAGGGGAGGAGATTTCCTCGGAGGTTCTGAAATGGCCGATCCGGCAAATGCGTCCAACTCGAGTGCAGTTCACTATCTTCCGCCGGCACACGGACCGGGAATGAAGATCCCGATTCTGTTCGGCATCGTAATCGCCCTGGTGGCGGCCAACGTCTACCTGTTCCTCGAACTGGATCGGGTCCGCACCGAGCTGGCCGCGACGCGCGAGTCGATCCTGAACGAGCTGTCCAACCTGCGCGAGAGCTCCTCGGTGACCATCCAGACGCACCAGCGGAGCCTGGCGGCCATGCGCGAGGAGCTCGAAGCGGCGCGCCGGCAGGCGGCGATGGCCGCGGGTCAGGCGAAAGTGGAGGCCACCAAGCGCGCCGAGGAACTGGCGCAGCGGCTGGAGGCCGAACAGGCGCGCCAGCGGGCCGAGCAGGAGAAGGCGCGTCAGGCTCTTACGCAGGAGCTGAGCGAGCTGGCCAAGACGGCCGACGCCACCAAAGCCGGCCTTTCGGAGGTGAAGACGGAGGTCAGCGCCACCAAATCCGAGCTTGAGAAAACGATCGCCCAGCTCAAACAGGTCACGGGCGACCTGGGCGTGCAAAGCGGGTTGATCGCCACCAACGCCCGCGAGCTCGAGGCCCTCAAAGCGCTCGGCGATCGCAACTACTTCGAGTTTGACATCAAGAAGACCAAACAGCCCATCCGGATCGGCGACATCGCCGTCAAGCTGAAAAAGACCGACCAGAAAAAGGGCCGGTTCACCATCGACGTGGTGGCCGACGACAAGATCGTCGAAAAGAAAGACCGGACCATTAACGAACCGCTCCAGTTCTACGTCTCGGCGGCCCGCCAGCCCTACGAGCTGGTGGTCAACGAGGTGCACAAAGACCGTATCGTCGGCTATCTGGCCACGCCCAAGGTCCGGCAGCCGCGGGCCCAAACGGCGAAAGCTTCGAGCTAGAGGGCCGCAGCGGCCAGGCTCCGGTCCAGCGCTTCGATGAAGACATCGACGTCGGAGCGGGCGATGGTCATCGGGGGCGACAGGCGGATCACATTGCCGTGGAGGCCGCCGCGGCCGATGAGGATCCGGTTGTCGCGCGCCGCCTCCATCAGCCGCGCCGTGCGAGTGGTGGCAGGCTCTTTGGTCTCCCGGTCCTCGACCAGCTCGATCGCCTGAAGCAGGCCCATCCCGCGCACCTCCCCGATCAAAGCGTGTTTTTCCTGAAGCTCAAGAAGGCGGTCGCGGAGATAATCGCCGACCTCGGCGCAGTTTCGGAGCAGGCGTTTCTCCTTGATGAAGTCGATCACCGCCCGCGCGGCGGTCGTCGCCAGCGGATTTCCGCCGAAAGTGGAAAGCGTCGTGCCGCGAACCGCGTCGGCTATTTCCGCCCGGGCGATGGTCAAGCCGATCGGCATTCCGTTGCCGAGCCCCTTGGCCGCGGTGATCACGTCCGGGACGACGCCGTACTGCTCAATGCCGAACCACCGGCCGCCGGTCCGGCCCCAGCCGGTTTGCACCTCGTCGGAGATGAAGATGCCCCCGTAGCGCCGAACGATCTCCGCCACAATGGAAAAGTATTCCCGCGGCGGCGTGATGAAGCCGCCCACGCCTTGTATCGGCTCGGCGATGAAAGCGGCGATCCGCCCCGAGGTGGTGGTGCGGATGAGTTCCTCGACGTCCCGGGCGCACCGCAGCTCGCAGGACGGATACCTGAGTCCGAATGCGCACCGGTAGCAATACGCATTGTGGGCATGGACGACGCCGGGCACCGGCGATGCGCCGAGCCGCCAATGGCTGTGTGCCGAAAGCGTCATGCCGAGCGCCGAGCGGCCGTGATAGGAGTGGCGCAAGGCGATGATCTCGCTCGAGCCGGTGTAGCAGCGCGCCGCCAGGACGGCCATCTCGTTGGCCTCCGTGCCGCTGTTGGTGAAAAACGACTTGGTCAAAACGCCCTGGGGCGTCAATTCGGCCAGCTCGCGCGCCAGGGCAGCCTGCGGTTCGGTGGCGAAGACGGTCGAGATATGCTGAAGGCGCTCCATCTGCGCCTGAACCTTCCGGTTCACCTCAGGGTTGGCATGCCCGACGCTGATGGTGACGATGCCGCCGAAGAAGTCCAGATACTGGTTCCCATCGGCGTCCCAGACATACTGGTCGCGGGCACGCGAGATCACCAGCGGCTCGCTGAAATAGTGGAACACACAGGGGAACAGGTACCGCCTGTGAGCCAGGAGAATCTCGTCTTTGGTCATCGCCTTCGACTATTAGCAGGTTGAGCGGGCGCAGAGCAATCCGAGCTCAGCGGAGCATTTGCGATAATTCAAGCAGAGGTCGCAGCCAGGCATTGGGCGGCAGTTTCTCTCGATTCCTCCGCCAGGCGCGTCGTCGCCGGCGCTGGAACCTCATTATCGACGTGGGGCTTGACGCAGCGGCGCTCGCTCTAGCCGGTCTGATCGCCTTGCTTGTGGTGGGCACCGAGGTCCTGGCCTGGCACTGGCCCCTAGTGTTGGCTGCCTTCGGGCTGGCCTGGGGGCTCTACCGTGGCCTCAAGCAGATGCCCTCCTCCTATCGGCTCCTTCAGGCGATCGACCACCGGCTGGAACTCGCCGACGGGCTCTCGACGGCCTACTACTTCTCGCTACCGCAGGGTTTGCGGCGCGGGTCGGATCGCGCACGGCAGGCGCAGCGCCGGGCGGCCGAGGCGCTGGCCGAACAGATCGACGTGCGCCGAGCCGTGCCGCTTGAGGCGCCTCGCCGCTTGTACCTGACCGTCCTGCTGGCTGTTGCGGCGAGCACGCTGCTTGCGGCGCGCTACGGCGTCGAACGGAGCCTCGATCTCAACGCCCCGATCAGCCCTGCTTTGGCGGATGCGTTCGGCTTCTCTGCACAACTGGCTCGAGCGGTCGAACCACCGCCGGCCGACTCCTCGCCCGAGCCGCTCCCCACCGCAGAGGAGAGCAACGCCCCTGGCCGGGAGCCCCGGCCGGAAGCGGAGCAACCGGGCAAAGATCCCGTGGCGACGGAAAACCCTCCGGGGGCCGAGGCCGGGCGAAGGAGCGACGATCAGCGAGATTCCGATGGTCAAAGCGAAGGCCGGCGGGTCGATCCCGGTCGCGAAGCCCGGCAAGAATCCAAAGGCGACAGCCCGGGCCCCCCGCCGCCGGCTGAGCCGCCTGCCCCGGAAAGCGACTTCAAACCCAACGTCCCGGAGCCCGACTCCGACCTGATTCGAAAGCTCGAGGACGCTTTCGCCAACCTGCTGGCTAAACTGAAGATTCCTCCCCTGGCAGGCCAGGCGCGACGAACCTCGGAAAGGAGCGCCGCCGAGGGTGCCAATCCGGAAACTCGTGACGGGCAGAGCAGCCGCCAGCCGGCCGGCTCTCCGGAGGGTGAAGGCCGCCCGACCGCGGACCCGCAGGGCGCCCGCGCTCCGGAAGGCGCCCGGCAGGCGCAGGCGGGCCGCGGCGAAGGCGCCGATCAGAGCTCCGAGCAGGCCGGCCAAGAGCAGGCGCAGAGCGGCATCGGCAGCAAAGACGGCGCCAAGGACATCAAGGCCCAGCAGCAAGCCGAGGCGATGGGCAAGCTCAGCGAGATCCTCGGGCGGCGGGCGGAGAACATCAAGGGCGAGGTGCTCATTGAGGTGTCGTCAGGGGATCAGAGTCTGCAGACGCCTTATAGCGAGCGCGCCGCTTCGCACCGCGAGGCGGGAGGGCAGATTCACCGCGACGAAGTGCCGCTCGTGTACCACGAGTATCTCCAGCGCTACTTTGAACGGGTCCGCAAGGCGGACGCCCGGTAAGCCGGTCGCTACGGCGCAGGGGCGCCCTTCCGCTCGGTGATCCTCAGCGCGTAGTAGTTGACCACTTGCGCCTCATTACGCGCCACCTCGTAGTAGGCGGCGCGCAGGAGCTGGTCTTTGCGGTTGCGCAGGTTGTCGCGGATCGTTTGCTGGACTCGGGGATCCTGAAGCTCGCGCTGGCCGGCCGGCTCCCGCGAGATGAGCTTGAGGATTCGGTAGCCCTCGGCCGTCTCCAGGATCGGGGAGATCTGACCCGGCTGCAAGGCCATCACCGCTTTGCGCAGCTCCACATTCGCCTGCTGAAGTGACGATTCGGGAATGAAACCGAGGTCGCCGCCGTTGGGGGCCGAATCGGGGTCTTCCGAGTAGGCCTGCGCCAGCATGTGGAAGTCCTCGCCCCGCTTGAGTCGCTCGTAGATCGCCTGGATCTTCGCCTTGGCCTGCTCCGGCGTCTGGGCTTTGTCGCCTCGCAGGTTCCGCACGTTGGGATCGGGCCGCGGCGTCACCAGGATCTGGGCCAGCCGGAGCTGCGGCTCCACCAGGTTGAAGCTCGCCTTGTTGGCGTTGTAGTACTCGGTGACGTCCTGATCGCTGATGGCGATGTGGGAGGTGATCTCCTTGTTGAACAGCTTTTGAATGCTCAGGTCCCGCCGGAGCTGGGTCTTCAGATCTTCGAGCGTCATGTTGCGAGCCTTGAGCTGCTTGTCGAACTCCTCCTGGGTGTAGGGGGCACGCAACTCGGTGAGCTTGGCCTCGACGTCGGCATCCACGGCCATCAGGCCCAGCTTCTCCGCCCGCTGGAGCATGATCTCGTTGTCGATGAGACCGCGGAGGGTTTCCAGCTTCCGGGCGGCCCTCTCATCGGCGCTCAGCGACTCGCTATCGCTGGTGAAAAGGATGCGGTACTGCTTTTCCAGCTCCTCGTAGGTGATGGGGCGGCCGTTGACCGTGGCGGCGACATTCTCCGAAGGGGCCCGCTTGCAGCCGGTGAGCAGGAAGATGCCCGCGGAGACATACAAGCCGACATGGAGGAGGCCACGCATTTGCTCCATATTCTAGCGAACCGGCACCGGCCGGATACAATGAAGGGTCGAGCTCTCCCGATGGGGGCAGCAAACGGCACTTCGATTGCGATCCGTGAACTGGCGCCGGAGGACGGGCGTGCGCTCGAGGCCATGTACGAGACCTTCGAGCCTCGCGGCGTCGGCCTGGGCCTGCCGCCGGCCAGCGCGGAGAAGACGCAGCAATGGCTCGAGGAGGTCATCTCGCGCTGCCATAATCTGGTCGCCCGGCGCGGTTCGGAGATCCTGGGCCATGCCATCGTCGCACCGAGCGCGGAGGGCGAGGCTGAACTGGCCGTCTTCGTACATCAGGCGCATCGGCGCAAGGGGTTCGGCACGGCCCTTGCGCGTGCGGCCGTCGAGTTGGCCCGCCGGCTTGGTTATCGGCGTCTTTGGGCCACCGGTTCGGCCGGCAACGAGGCCGCTATCCGGATGGTGCGCAAATGCGGCTTCACGCGGCGGTCCGCTTGCTCAAGCGGCGATCAGGAGATGGAGCTTCATTTACAGGTACAGGCCACAGGGACGAACATGGAACTCAATCCGCTCACATACGTTCTGCCGGCAGAGCTCGAGGCGCAGGTGAGGAGAATCCTCGAGGACTGGCGCACCCACGACAAGGTGCGCCGACTCTGGCAGCGGGATCCGACCCTTTGGACCAACACCGACGAGGCCGGCTGGCTCGGCTGGCTGGATATCGCCCGGCGGGAACTCGACCAGGTTGGGCGTCTGGACGAGCTCGCCGCTGAGGTGCGCCGGGAGGCCTTCTCCCACGCTCTGCTTCTCGGGATGGGCGGCTCCAGCCTCTGTCCGGAGGTGCTCGCGCGGACTTTCGGGCGGCAGCCGGGTTTCCCGGAGTTCCTGGTGCTCGATTCCGTCGACCCGGCGCAGGTACGCAGCCGCGAGCGCCGGGTGGACCTCGACAAGACCCTGTTTATCGTATCCAGTAAATCCGGAACCACGCTCGAGGCCACCATCCTCAAGCGCTATTTCTGGAGTCGCCTGCAAGAACGGCTCGGTCGGCAGGAGGCCGGACGGCGCTTTCTCGCCATCACCGATCCGGGCTCGATGCTGGAGGCGGAGGCGCGGGCGGATGGCTTCCGTCGCATCTGTTACGGCATTCCGGACATCGGCGGGCGGTTTTCGGCTCTTTCGGACTTCGGGATGGTCCCGGCGGCGATCATCGGCCTTGACATTGAACGCTTGCTCAAAGGCGGTGACCGCATGGCGCAGGCCTGCTCGCCCGACGCCGACCCGGAAGCCAACCCGGGCCTGCTGTTGGGCGCGATCCTGGGCGCCGCAGCGCTGGCCGGCCGCGACAAGTTAACCTTCATTGCCAGCCCGAAGATCGAAAGCCTCGGGGCGTGGCTCGAGCAGCTCGTGGCGGAGTCGACCGGCAAGGACGAGAAGGGAATCATCCCGATCGATTGCGAGCCCCTCGGCGGGCCGGAGTGCTACGGCGCTGACCGTCTTTTTGTCTATCTTCGCCTGGAAACCGCGCCCGACGCCGCTCAGGACGCCGCCGTCGACGCCCTCCAGAGGGCCGGCCAGCCCATCGTCCGGATCTCGATCCGGGACAGCTACGAGATCGGCCAGGAGTTCTACCGGTGGGAGATGGCCACCGCCGTCGCCGGCGCCGTGCTGGATATCAACCCGTTCACTCAGCCGGATGTGGTCTTCAGCAAGACGGAGACGAAAAAACTCACCACCCACTACGAGCGAACGGGCAGCCTGCCGGAAGAAAGACCGATTCTCGAAGAGGGGGAGTTGAAGTTTTTCGCCGACCCGGCGGACGCAGCGCTACTGCTCGACGGCGGGCGCACGGCGACGGCCGTGCTTAAAAACCACTTGAGCCGGTTGCGGCCCGGCGACTATTTCGCCCTGCTTGCCTTCATTGAAATGCGGCCCGAGCATGAGGCGGTACTTCAGCAAATCCGCACGCTCGTCCGGGACCGGATGCGCGTGGCGACCTGCTTGGGCTTCGGTCCTCGTTTTCTGCACTCCACCGGACAGGCCTACAAGGCCGGCCCGAACACCGGCGTATTTTTGCAGATCACCTGTGACGACGGCGAGGATTTCGCCGTACCGGGGCAAGGGTACACATTCGGAGTCGTGAAGGCGGCTCAGGCCCGCGGGGACTTCCTCGTGATGGTTGACCGTGGCCGCCGCGCGCTGCGGGTCCACTTGCCGGCCCGGGTAAGAGCCGGCCTGCAAACCCTGCACACCTTAATTGGGGACAGTATACTCAAACCCTAATTGGCACGCCCTCGCCGGTCGGGCGAAAAAGGGGATTGAGTATACTGTCCCCGATTTTCTAGCGCAGGTCCTCTTCCTGGAGGAAGTTCGTCCACTCCTCGGTCCAGTTCACGTCGCCGAAGGCGCCGCTCCAGACCGCCCACTGGTCAAAGAAGCCGTCGTCGGGCGGCTGCACCCAATTGGCGCGGAAGACGGGTGAACCAAGCCGGGGGCGGAAGTCCGGGTCGGAGTACTCAAACGGCCGGCGCAGCATCGGATCGGCCACGACAATGTTCCGGGCCTCGCCCCGCTCACCCCGAACGAAGGGGCGGGTCCCCGAGGTGACCTGGTCGTCGAGCGTGTTGGCTCGGCCGGCGGATTTGCCGTTGTCCCACAGAATGACGCCGTTCATCGTCAGGTCGCGCGAATCGAGGTTCTCGAGAGTCCGGGTGTCGCGCAGGTCGATCCCGGCCGTGACCCAGTTGTAGGCTACGATGTTGTTGTATCGACCGCCTGAGCCTCGCCGTAGAAAAATGGCCGCCACCCCGGTTCCCTCGTCGACGGACTGAGTGAAGCGGTCCCCGACGCCCACAAACGTCACGTTGTAGAACTGGGGCGCCGACAGAGGCCGCAGCGCGTGGTTGGTCTCGTTGTTATCCATCTCGATGCCGCGATTCCCGTTATCGGCGTTGACCAGAGCGACAGCGTGCTGCACTTTGCCCCGCCAGCCGATCTGACCGTCAAAGTAGTCGTCTCGGGTGTAGGTCGCTACCAGATACTTGGCGTTGTTCGTCCCGCCGAACCATTCAAAGGCGTCATCGAAGCCGTAGGTGACCTGAAGGTATTCGCTTATGGTCCTGGTGCCGCAGGAGCCCCAGGTGATGCCGTTGACTTCGCTGGCCGGCTGCAACTCCGCACCGGCGAACTCGACGCGAACATAGCGCAGCGTGCCGCAGTCGTGGGTGTCGTCCGTGCCGCCGTATCGGGTGTCCGGCGAGTCGACCAGACCTTCGATCGGACCCTCGCCCGTGGGCCAGTTATTGGTGGCGCGACCGAGCAGAATCAACCCGCCCCAGTCGCCCGGCTTTCTTTGGCCGAACGGCTGCGAGCTGGTCATGATGATCGGCCGGCTGCGGGTGCCGCTGGCGACGATTCGCCCGCTGCGGGTGATGATTAGAACCGAGGGGGGCTGCGAACCCGGCTCGCCGATGATAAAGGTGCCCGGCTCGATCGTCAGCACGGCGTTGTTGCGCACGAAAACTGGCCCCCGAATCCGGTAGAGTTTTGTATTGGTCCAGGTGGTGCTCGATTCAATGTTGCCGGAAACCGTTACCTCGCCGTCGACCACGCCGAATTTGAAGTAGGCCGATTTCACCACGCGCGTGCCGGTGAAATCGCGCAACTGCACGACGATGGTGTGCATGCCGAGCTCGTTCGGCACCGGCACCTGGGCGAGCACCTCCTTTTCGATCGACGGCAGGCGCGTGATCTGAAAGCCCTGCGCTACGGTGTTGCCAAAGATGTCGGTAGCCTCGACGGTTGCCTGAGGCAGGAATGTCTTGTCACCCGTCTGATTGTTCTGCCGGTAGGCGACGATCGTATACGGGAAAAAGTCGTTGTGGGGCCGAATGGTCCAACGTGCCGTGAGCGTCTCCCCGGGCCGGTAGACGTACTTGTCGGTCCAGACCCACATGGCCGCCGTCGTCTCGAACTGGTCGATGCCGGCCAGCTCGCGGCGCGCCTCGTCCGCGGTGAGGGAGGCGAACCGGCCTTCCCGGCCCGCCGCCTGGAGCGCGGCGGTCATCAGGGCAAGCGCCATTACGGTGCGAGATAGGCCCTTTCTTACCATATCCAAGTTATTCTCCTTCCAGGATCCAATGGGTTTGGAATCAGAAATCAGAAAATCGTGTATGTAGTGCCCACCGTGAACGTTCTTCCCAGCCGATAGCTGCGCTGAAGTATTCCCCCCTGGGTCCAGTGATAGTGGTTGTCGCCCAGATTTTCTGCGGAAAATCGCATCGACCACCGCCCGCCCTCCTTGATGTCGAAGCGATAGACGAAGTCCAGAAACGTGTTCGCCTCCTGATAGATGTCCGGGAGGCCGACACTGCCGACGTCGCTCAGGCGGCGCGAGGTGTAGTTGACATAGAAGCGCGCACTCGAGCGCCAGTTGGGCTTCGTCCACTCGGTAATCACGTTGGCCACGTAGCGGGACTGGCCCATGAGCGGCCGCTCAAGCGAGGTCAGCATCAAGCGCTGGGATTCCGGGATGCGCACCTGTGAGTCGACGAAGGTGAAATTGGTGTTCACGGCGAACGGGGCAAGATACCGGCTCAGGGAGCCCAAACGGCGGCGAAACTCCAGTTCGAAGCCCGTATTGCGCGCCGAGTCCGCGTTGAGGAACGTTTGCCGCAGCTCGGAGGTGGTTGCCTGCACGGTCACCTCGATCGGATCCTCGAAGCGCTTGGAGAAGACGCTGGCGGCAAGCAGTTGATCTCCTCCCTGAAACCACTCCCAACGCACGTCGAGATTGTCGATCTTCGCCCGCACCAGATTCGGATTGCCGATGACGTTGAACCCGCCAAGCACGTTCGTGAAATCGAACGGCGACAGCTCGCGAAAGTCGGGCCGCGACAGCGTCCGGCCGTAGCCGAAACGCAGATTCTGCCTCGCCGTGAGCGCATAGATCAGGTTGACGGCGGGCAGCGGGTCGCGATTCTGAAGCCGCGCCAGGGCGGGCACCGCGCCGGGCACCAGCGGATCGATCGTGGTGACGTTGATGGATGCATCTTCGACGCGCAGCCCGCCGATCAGGCGCCACCGGCCGCCGAGGGCCAGATCGGCCATGGCAAAGCCGCCGTAGATCTGCATGTCCGCCTGGTAGGAGTCGGTGCCGCGCGTGTTCTCACGCACAACAAAGCCGTCGGGACGGACGTTCTCCGGGCCGAACAGACGGTTGCTCGGCAGCGCCAGATCAAGCGTCGCCGTCCGCACCGGGGTCAACCGGAAGCGGCGAGCCTCGAAAGCCCGTTCCCGGAACGTGCCGCGGAAGCCAAGGCGAAGCAAACCCGACAGGCCGCCCCGGTAGAACGGCACGCTGAATTCAGCCAGCGGTTCGTAGATTCTGTCTTGAAGCCCGTTGAAAAACCGGAGGCCGGACCCCGGCATGGCGCTGAAGGCGAGCGTGCCGTCCGGCCGCGGCGTTCGGAACACTTCGCGCAGGTCCGGCTCCTCGCGGATCGAGGAGGAGTAGGTGAGCTGCCATCGGAGCAGGGCTCCACCCAGGCCGCCGAGCGCATGCTCACCCTCGGCGCCGGTGGAGAACAGGCCGCGCTCGATGAAGCGCAGGCGCTGGGATTGAATATAGGAATCCACGTTGCCGCTGTAGCCAAAAAAGGTTCGCGCCTCCTTGTCGGTGTCGCGCGTGAGCGTGTTCCGGAAGATGAGCTTGTTGGAAGGCGTCAGGCGCAGCGCCGCATTAAGCAGTGCGCCCAGGCGCACGCTCTCGACGTCGGCGGTATAGTCGGGGTACTCGGAGTTGATCTGCACCTCCCCGCGGCCGATGTTCACCAGGTACCGCTGGAGCTCGCCGAACCGCTGCGGCGTGTTGGAGAACGTTACGGCGCCGACCAGGCCCAGCCGGCCGAAGGTGTCGCCGCCGATGATCGAATAGCTTTGCGAGGGCCGCATCGAATCGATCGGATGGGGCTCCCAGTTGCGGGCAAAGGCCTCGCCGAACTGCTCGAACTGCTGCTCGGTAAAGCGACCGGGAAACAGGCGCTCGTTTCGCGGAATCAGGCCGGGCAGCGCGCGTGTGCCGTCGTCAAAGCCGAAGAAATCGTATCGGCCGCCGGGGTAGGTCTGGAAACGTTGAAAGGTCGTGCGCGTATTGAAGCCGAAGGAGGTGCTCACCCGGAGGATGCGCTGGGCAGGAAATTCCACCGTGTGCATCTGCACCAGACCGCCGCTAAACTCGCCCGGCAGATCCGGGCTGTAGGTCTTGAGGACCTTGATGCTGTCGATCAGGTTGGCCGGGAACAGATCGAGCGGCACCACCCGGCGCTCGGGCTCGGTCGTTGGGATGAGCGCATTGTTGAGCATGGTCGCGCTATAGCGCTCG
>Ga0197142_1003237_pt1 | contig 13758 bp, 19 predicted proteins | sample GBS60_MetaG_FD_148614 | JGI IMG/M metagenome (GOLD analysis project Ga0197142, IMG submission 148614) | Sediment microbial communities from Great Boiling Springs, Gerlach, Nevada, United States - GBS 60_MetaG | ecosystem: Environmental > Aquatic > Thermal springs > Hot (42-90C) > Sediment... | reverse complement strand
CGCACCGACGCCCCGGAGGCCGTCATCACCTGGACCACCCGCCGGTTCCGCAGCCGGATCTCCTGAGCCAGACTCTCCGACACCATCCGGCGAAGGACAGGAGACGCCTCCAGGATGTGCCGCACAAACTCGAGCACCACCCGGGTCGTGTCCCGTCCACCGCAACGATGGCCACCACCCCCACCTCGCCGGGAGCCAGCTGCCTCTGGGGAAACAGAGCCTCATACACCGCCACCGCCGCCGCCATCCGGCTCTTGCCCGACCGCCGGCCACAGATCAGATACACCTCCCGGGCCGGGGCCCCTGGTGGAACCTCCCTTCCCGTGGCCTAGCGGCATAACTCACACTCCTTTGGCCCCATCGGCAACCCATAAATTGCCCTAAGCGCCACCAGCCAGGGCCCCCAGCTCCCCAGGTCCGGAAAAGCCGCCCCCAGGAAGTTTCTATCCTTCAGGGCTGTGATTATGTCCATCACCGAGCTCTCTCAGGGTTCTGTAATAATCCTCCTCCCTCAGCACCCACCGCCCCAGGCAATCCCTCTGCACCGGAAATCTGGCCTCCATGAGGGGCCGCGTCGATTTAAATACCGTTCTGCGCTTGCCCTTCAATCGCGAATTCCTGCCCTCCCGATACGGCCACAAAGGACAACTCCCAAAAGTGCATACCTGCCAATCCGCCTTTACCTTGCCATCGGCCCGCTTGTATCTCTCCGGACCACAATCCCAGCATTTCATGTGAATAGGCCGCAACACCGATTTGCCCCCTTTGTGGTCCGCCGGATACCGTCCAAACCGATAAGGCCAAAGCGGACACGCCTCCACCGGGCACAAGCTGACCTCAGAGGGCTGCCCAAGGCAACAGGCCAGACACTTCCGCCGCACCGCCTTCAGAGGACTATCAATCACCGGTCAAGTTCTCCCGGCCTAACCAGTCCTTTTCACAGAGAGCCTGATCAACCCGGGCTATCATTTTTCGAAATTCCGCCCACAGCTCCGGTGGTACACTCACCCCCTTCGCCGTCGGCCTCGGCTCACCACCCTCCACCAAGGGAGAAAAGGTCCGGATATCCACAAACCGCCGCCCTTTAAAGGTCCGCAAACTGAATTTCACGGTCTGCCGCGGACTCTTCACCAACTCCGCCACCACCAGGTCCAAATCTCGCTCCATCTCTCTCTCCTTACAAAAAATCCGGGGAGCCAGGGGACCTCCCCAGCCCCCCGTCGGCCCATCTTCACCCGCCGGGGAAGAGACCAGGGATGCGGCCGGCGAGCTACTCTATCGGGCAGGGCCTGGCCCGGGAAGACAACCCGCACCCCCGTTCCCCGGGTAAAGGAGGCAAAAACCCCGGGGTCACCCCCCACAGCCCCAGGGCTGGGAGGCCAGGCTGCGGGGGGAAATCGGTTAGTTAACCCGAAGGTCCGAACACAGGCAGAAGCTCTCCGGATGCCGGACCGCCACGTCCATCAGGGCCGTCACCCGCACCCAGGTCTGGTCTTTCGCGAAGGCGTCCCCGGCATGGGGCGAAGCCAGGATGCTCAAACCGCCCCACTGACCGATGAGCAGGTCCGCCCAGTTGCCGAAATACAATTCGGCGCAATTGGTGGAGGAGCCCTTGGTCAGGTTGGTGGGGAGCTGTGTGGTGGCATAGATGGGATACCCCACCGCCTCCTCCAGGGCCCGGTCCGTGGCCAACAAGGCGATCGCCAGAGGCGGCAGCTGATACATCCCGCCGGTATCGCCTTCATACTGCGGCGCCTTTAGTTTCCGCAGCGCCGCCTTCACCTTGGGATGCGTGACAAAGGCCAGCTTGCCCTTCAAGGCGTTGTCCGCCTCCAGCTCGGCCACCATGTCAAAAAAGAGGTCCAGGCTGGTCAAATAGCCGCCGTTCTGGCCCAAGGCCACAGTGTTTATCCCAGGAGTATTCGCCACCCCCGTGGGCTCCCCATTGGCCCCGGAACCCCTAAGGGCCGCCAAGTCAATGGCCAAGCTAATCTGCTCCACCAAATCCCGGCGAACAATAGCCTCCGCCTGGGGCAGGCTCAAACCCAACAGTTCGTTCGAAAGCTTCACCAGGGCCCCGCACTTCCTCGGGGTCATGACCACCTGGCCGAAACTCAAGTCCGACGGCTGAATCGCCGCGTTCTCCGCAACCCAATAAGCCGTAGCACCGGCCGTTTGCCTCGGGATGGTAACCGGCGCACCCCGCAGCTCCGTCAGCCAGGTCGCCCCCGCCCGGCTCACCACACTCTCCGCCCGAAGCATCTCGATCAGTTCCGGGATCTCCTGCGCCGGCACTAAATAACCACCAGCGCCGTCCGGAGACGTGGCCAGGTCCCGGGTCCGGTGATCGAACAGGACCTCCCGCTCGTGGCTGGCGTCAGACCAATTCCCAGTCACTAAACCCCGCAGGGCCTTGAACAAGCTGAATCTCATGCTTTCTCCTCCAGTATGGGCACCCAGCCACCTCCGGGCCCGGGTCCGTGTGTCAATCTCATCAACCCGCCGCTTCAGGACGGGGAGCTCGTCAGCGACTTCTCGCAGCAGTTTCTCCACAGCATGCAGTGTGCTCATTGTGAACACCTCAATTCGCGTGATTGAGCCCCTCCAAAGGAGGGGATTCCTTCCACCAGCCTCCCGGCCTGGCCTCCCCTTCAGGGCCCCTTAGGCCGCAGCCAGGGGCCCAGGTTCAGCAGCCAGAAAGCCGGCGAAGGAGAAGATCAGCAGGGGCTTAACCCACCCCTTGCCGGATGAAAATCGTTCGCTGTAGGCCGTCTCACGGGCTCAAAAAGCCACATGCCGGGTCAGACTGTGCTCCAGCACCTCTCTGCCCATCATCGTCCATAGATGGCCCGCAATCTCCCAGGTCCGTGCCTGGTCCCGGGCAATGTCCGGCCCCAGGAGCAACTCCCCAGGGCCCCGCCACCAATCGCGATAAGCAAAACAAAGGTCCCCAACAGCCTCCCGAAACTCCGCCTCCAAAGGGTGACCAGCTGATACCCGTAGCTTCGCCGCCCGGTCTAAGGTCGCCTGCAATACCCCGCAAACCACCGGGTCCGCAAGGGCCTCCCGCAATTGACGGGCCACATCTTTCAGCTCAAAAATTTCCTGCCGGGGATCAATTTCAGTCATCGTTATTCTCTCCTTTTATTTTAATCATCTGGGCCCTGGCTGCCCTTTTTACCGTCTCAAGATACTCATTAAGGTCCGGAAATTCACGCTCCGGAGATTGCCGGGCCGCCAAATTCGTCAGAAGCCGAATGTCCTCCCTCAGGCTATTGGACATGTTCAAATACCTTTGTTCAGCACCAGGACCACCAGTGTCTGCCCCCTGAATTTCCATGCGCTCGTATATTGAGAGCTTCAGTCCCTTGAAAAGGATCCGTTCCACCAGAAGGCAGACCGCCGGAGAAGGACCCTGCGGAAACATGCTCAAAAGCCCCTGCCTGGCCGCCTCCAGCGCCCGGTAGACCTTAGTTCGCTTGTCAAGTTCCCATTTCTCTATATGAGAATAGAGTCCGGTTTTAATCACAGGGTGTTTGGCGTTTTTTCTGTATGCAGGCATACGGGACAAATTCTCGGTAAATTCTCAGTAAACCGCCATTGTAAGTTATTGATCTTTTTATATATTTGACGCCGTCATCCGTTTAATAGTCAGGTGCTCCTAAAAAATCGCCCCCCGGTGATTTGATAGCTGCTTTGCGTTTTGTCTCTAACCATACCTTGATCTCCTCCGGGTCGAACCGCACCAAGCCTTCGATCTTCAGGTGGGGGATGACTCCCCTGCATGCCCACTGGTAGACCGTGACTCGGGCCACACGCATGCCTGCGGCCAACTCCTCTGGGCTGATTAGGTTGCCGCCTTCCAGGAGTTCCCGGAGACTGGGTTGGGGTTTGCGGTCCTTCATCACAGGGGGGGTTGCAAGTTTCAATCCTCACCCGGTCAAAAGGCCGGGTGTAATACAAAAACCGTTTCGGTCGTTTCGGTATGCCCGGAAACCCGCATGGTACCCGGGTTTCAGACCGAGACGGGGTATGTTTCGGTATATTTCGGTGCGTTTCGGTAGAGCCGATACCGAAATGACCGAAACAGCCGAAACGACCGAAACGACCGAAACACTAGAAACACACGAAACGCCTGAAACGTGTGAACTGATAGAAACAACCGAAACGGTTTTTTTATAGTTCATAGCGTCCATCGTCCCGGAAGCGGACAAGCCCCGCGTCCCGCATTTTCTTAAGGGTGATGCGGACGGTGTCGAAGGATTTCTCCAGCAATTTGGCCAGCTCCTTTGTGGTCTGGGGGCCGCTCTCCTTAAGGATGGCCAGGATTTCCTGGTGTTCCTGGGTCAGGGTGCGTTCGGCCACGGTCCCCAGGAGCTCCCACAGGCCTTCTGCGGGGTGGAATTTCAGCGCCAGCTCTTGTTCCTCCACGTCCCTCCCTGTGATCATGAGGGTGGCGTCGGCTTGCCCCCGGCCGCGGCGGAGGATGAGGGCGGCGTCCACGGCGCCGGTAAGGCCGGTGGTGCCCATCACCTCGTCCAGGGGGTCATCGGCCTCTGCCTTCCGGGTGTGGTAAATGGCCAGGATGCACACCCGGTGGGTTTGGGCCAGGGATTGCAGGGCGCCGCCCCATTGCATATCAAACTCGTATGGGTCGACGTTTTTGGGTCGGGGTGGGCGCACCTTTGTATAAGAGTCAATGACCACCAGCCGGCAGTCGTCGTGCTCCCGGAGGAAATCCGTCAGGGCCTCCAGGCCGCCCTGGTCCAGGCGGGGCCAGCAGTCCGTTATTATTAATTCGTCCGAGATTGAGACTTCGGGGATTAGGGCGCTCCCCCGTGATTGCAGCCTGGGGAGGCGTCCTCCAGGGCCAGGTAAAGGACCTTGGCAGGTTCCAGGCGGAGGTCTGGCCGGCCCAGGGCGCAGCCTCCGGAGGCCTTGGCCACCGCAATGTTCAGGGCCAGCCACGACTTCCCTTTTTTCGGCCGGGCGGCCAAGATCACAAAGCCCTCCGGGAGGATGCCCGGGACAATCCACGCTGGGGCAGGAAATTTCATGCTCATAAGCTCCCCCACGTAAATAACCTGATACCGGGAGATGCCCCCCTTCTTCCTTGGGTCTTCTCCTCCCCCCGGTGCTCCTTCTCCTGGGCTTGGCCGCTTTCTCCCTGGCTCCCCCCTCTGTGGGTCTGTCCGTTTCCTTCCTTGGGTTCTCCTTGCCTCCCCGGGGTGTAAAATTCGGTCATCCGGGCCAGGGCCTCCCGGATGGTGCGGTCCCGGTAATCCGCCCGGTTCTGCCACTTTGCTCTCTGGCCCAACCCCGACATGGCGAAAAGCCGTTCAATGCGGGCCGGGTTTGGACCGCACCAGAAGGCCAGCATCTCGGCCAGGGCCAGATCCGCCTCCGACTGGCTGGGGTAGCCCGCCCCTTCCCAGTTGCCTAGCCATAACTGGCCGAATTTCGAACCGTTGGCCGCCTGGTGGGCCCGGTCGATGATCTCCTGATCGCTCAGGTCCAGGGTGGGGGAGGGGCCGGGTCTGGGGGACTCGCTCTGGCGCCCCGGTGGTCTGAAGAGGAGCCCGTGCAGGGCCGCCAGCTCCGCCTGGCGGTCCTCGATGGTGGTGGGGGTGCCGGGCAGGTGGTGGCCGGTGAGGGTGAAGAAACGGTCCCGGTCGTAGGTCTCTATCCCCAGGCCACATGGGAGGTTCAACCGGCGCCGTCCGGGGGGTAGTTTCCCTCGAACCCAGATATGGAGCCCAGAACCCGATGGGCTCGCTTCAGAGTAGCTCTGAAGGTAGTTTAAGAGTACCTGAGCGCACAGGCGGGTGTTTCCCTCCACCAGGGCGTGGCCCAGGTCGATGCCGGCGAAGCGGTCATCGGCGGAGAACATGAACCCGATGCCGGCCGCGCCGTTCCGCCGCCAGGCGGCCACCGCCTCCTGGAAGGTCCCCCAGGTAGCCGGGTCGTTGCTTTTTGCCGGCTCCCCGGTCTTGGGGTCCATGGGCACCTTGGTGGGCTTCCCGCCGCGGTCTGCCACCCGCCAGACCACGAAGTTGGGATGGACCTTCAATTCCCTAGGGATCGCGGTTAAGCTGATTTCCATGGTTCCTCAAAGAAAAGGCCGGTCACCCCACCAGGGGGCGATCCGGCCTTGCCTTCCAAGCGGGAGTATTCCCGCCGGGCCTTGCCGACTTGCTTATTTTAGTTCAGGCGTAATACTCGGGCAATTTTCAGCACTACGCTGGGGTTTCGCTGCATCAGTTTTTCGATGCGCCGCCGGAGGCGCTTTAAATCTTCAAATGTTACTTGCATCTCCTACAAGCTTTTTTCCTCTTCCGGCTGTTTCAAGAAATTATGTAAGTTTTCACCTCAGATCACAATTTTGTGAGTATGCGCATAGAAATTCTATCGAAGTTACAATGTTAAGCAATCCTTCACTCGTTACATTATCGAACAAGCCATTTTCTCTTGCTACTTTCACTTGTGCTTCATAAATCTCAAGTATCTGGGATATCACTTCGTAGGCTTTATTTTCGATTTCTTGCCACCTTACGAACTTCAAATGTTCCTGGGCGAATCGCAGCGTGTCCCTAAAAGCTACAAATAGGTTGTAAAGGCGCATGATGTTGCGTTTTGTCAGATTTTTATTTAACTCTCCCGTTGCCTTATTTATTTCCTCAACAACTTGATTCTTAGCGATATCAAACCCAGGCAGCCTCACCCATAGCGAGGTCAAGACTAGTCCCCGGATTTTGTCTCCGAACGCGGCCGCGGCCACCTCCTCCCCCAGGTGCCAGGCGAACTGGCGGGCTGCCTCATCGGCAAGACCCCGAAAAACAGGGTCCCGCCGCCACTGTGCCAAAGTCTGATCGGATACCCCCGTCTGTGTCTCAAAGGCGCACTCTTTGAGGGTCAGGGGGGGAACCACGGCTTGCCAAAGGCCGCACCATCGTTTACGGGCTGAAACCGCTCCGGTGCGCACCAGGTCATCCCCCAAGGTGGTGGCGCGGGCCCAATTACCGAAAAAATCTAAAAGCACTTCGGCTTCGATGGTGCTCAGAAATTTCATAATTTCATTATTTATAATGAATCTGAATATCAAGAGAAATTTTTTCGCACCCAAAAAATTTTTTAGGGTCCCCCGGCCTCCTGATGGGTCTCCTCAAAAAAATCCCCGATGAAAAAACCTCAGGGAAATCTTTACCAAATGTTTACCGTTTACCGGTAAATATTCCTTTTAAGGGGCTTTTTGGTTATAATGGTTATACACCTTTTTTCAAGTGATTTATGGAACTGACCGCCGACGTTTATCATTTTGGTTTGTGCTTTATCCGTTTTGTAATCAGCAGGTCGGGGGTTCGAATCCCCCTGCCGGCTCCAGCGTCCTCCCGGCCCCATGGAGGGCGTGCTTCCGGAGGAAAGCGACACCTTAACCCTTGGCCTCGTCCGGGGGTTCATGCCTTCGGAGCGAGCTTTACCCACCCCTCCCCTTCCCCTCCACCCGCCCGGTGGGCGGCTCAGGGAACCGTTTCCGCCGAACGCAACCCGAGGACGGAAAAGACCCGTCGACCCACCCGAAGCTGCAGCGCCCGGTGCTTGACCTTCCGGGGCATAAGGAGGACCTCATGAAGAGATTCGGCCCTTGGGTTCTGATGGTGTCGGTGCTGGTCTGGGGTCTCAACTTCGCCCCGGCTCTGGCGGCCCACTGCGAGGATGGCGAACTTCCCACCGGCGCCCTCTATCGCATCTGCCTGCCCGATTCCTGGAACGGCAGGCTCCTGGTCTATGCCCCCGGGTATGTCAGCCCCTTAAAGGACTTGGCCATCCCCGAGGACCAGCTGGTCCTGCCGGACGGCACCAGCATTCCGGAGCTGGTCACCGACCTGGGGTACGCCTTTGCCGTCACCAGCTTTCGCGATAACGGCCTGGTGGTGCTGGAGGGCCTGGCGGACCTTGAGGCCCTGGTGGAAAAATTCAAGGCGGGCTATCGCAATCCCTCCCGTATCTATCTGGTGGGGGTCTCCCAGGGGGGCCTCATGGCCACCCTGGCGGCGTAAGGACGGGCCTCCGGATTTGACGGCGCCCTCTCCTGCTGCGCCGCCATCGGCGACTTCCCCCGGCAGATCAATTACTGGGGGGACGTGCGGGTGATCTTTGATTATTTCTTCCCGGGGGTGCTGCCGGGGAGCCCGGTGGATATCCCTGGGGAATTACAAGAAAAATGGTATGGGAGCGGCGGCTACCTGGAGCAGGTGACCAATGCCCTGATAAGTAATTCCGATGCCACCCGTCAGCTTCTGGCGGTCACCCGGGTGCCTCCCGGCCCCAACCCCGAGTCCCGCCTCCGGGCCGTCACCGACAACCTCTGGTACAACGTCTTCGCCACCAATGACGCCATCGACAAGCTTAAAGGGCAGCCCTACGACAACAAAAAGCGCTGGTACTTCGGCTCGGACAACGACCTCCTCCTCAACCGGATGGTGCAACGTTTCCGGGCCGACCCCACGGCCTTGGAGGAGATGAAAAAATACCAGACCTCCGGTGGCCTGCAGATTCCGCTGGTCACCCTGCACACCACCCAGGATCATGTGGTGCCGTATTGGCACGAACTTCTGTACGGCAACAAGGTCCTGGCCCGGGGCGTTGCCCGCCATTATCTGCACGTCCCGGTGTTCCGCTGGGGGCATTGCAACTTCAAGGCTGCGGAAGTCCTGGCGGCCTTCGCCCTCCTCACCTTAAAGGTGGAAGGGCTGCCCCTGGGCGGGGTCCAGGCGGCCCTCCCCGACCCGGAGGCCCAGGAAACCTTTGAAAATCTCCTTAAGCAGCACCGCCTGAGGTACAGGCCATCTCTGCCCGGGCCAGCCACTCCGCCACCGCCCGCTCGCTCGCCCTGGGAGAGGGCGAATAAACCTTGATCCACTCCCCACCTGCATACCCATACAGAAAGGCCCCATGTTCCAAAAGGAGCCACGAGGCACCTGGCGGGGGAGTATGCCATTTATCAATCTTTCTTTTCCCCATATCCTGATCCACCTATCTTCTTTCGGCGCTTCCTATTCATCCCCTTTCGTTCCGCTTCCGCGGCCACCCACTCATCCCGTCTTCGGCCCCACAAGGGCAGGAAGACAAATAAACTTTGCACTTCACGCATCGCATCTCTACCCCACCAGGGCAGTGCGGTGTAGAGCACACAAAGGGAGAGGCATACCTTCCTCCCCACTCATGCTTACACTCCATCACCCTCTCCCAAAATTTTTGCGCCATGATTACCTCTTTTCGGACACTCACCAAACTTGTGTTTGCGACGCTTTACAATGCCACCCCTGCTAACCTCAAAATAAACCACATCGGGGAAATCCGGCAGGTTGTGGTGGAAGCAATTGTCTGTTGTAAAGTGATACAGCATGTTGTCCGCATCTATATGCGAATTTATGTAATCCAAAAATGTCAATTGCTCCATAAGGTACAACTCAAGTATCGTGGGCGTTTCATCGCCCCAAATATAATGTTCTGCAAAATATTGCATGGCTTTGATATTTTTTAGGGATACAACTTCTTTCCGTATGGCCAAATATGCCCACTCCTCAGGAGTGTTTGCTTTTGTTCTTTTTTCTCTGTCAACCTCGATTACAATCCAAAAATATGATACTGGCAGCAGGGTTGCCAGCATGAGATGGCGTGCTTGAGCCGCCATAGCTCTTGCATTAGCCAGGTTTTCTGTTACCAGGAGAAGCCTGCCCTGTGTGCCGTTTAAAAATTCCCTAACTGCCAAGCATTCTTCCCCGTCAGGGTGCCGCCCGGCAGCATCCAACTTGTGGCCCTTCTCACACTTAGCACAAATCATTTTCGGCCCTTTTCGTTTAGCGCTCCTGCCTGGATTCAAACCAGGATTAGGCCCTTATAAGATGCCCGTTCTGCCCTTAAACTACAGGAGCTTGCCCATATGTTAACACAGCGCAAATCACATGACAACCCCTCGCCCCAGCACCGCGAAACCCAGCCACTCACCATCTACTGCCAGGGGGAAGGAGAGAAGTCTGCCCAAGCTAATGCGCAAAATATGCCGTAAGGCAGGCTTGCCCAATTATGGGTTTCACGCCATCAGGCACTTCGCCACAACGCAGTTGCATGTAAACAATGGGCATGACTTAAGAACTGTATCATCATTATTAAGGCACAGAAATATCAGAACAACAGAAATTTATTTGCATACGACTACAAGGGCGCTATATAACGCAATAGAAGACTTGTGAGTGCTAATCATGAAAATATCTGATTTGGAGAAAAAAATTGAACAGATTGAAGCGGGGGGTATGGCGTTTGGGGGGCTAAACTTTGCTTATGGTGAGAAAGAACACGAAGTGTTTTTTGTATACCCAATGCCCGAAGGAGACTGGGGAATTTTTGTGGATGGAATTTTCTCAGATGGATTTGAAACCATAGCGGACGCCATTAGGTTTGGGCTGAAAGAGTCTGGGCGTGCAAGTTTGATGGATGAAGAAGGGAGAATTTATGCGCAAGCCAAACTCTTTCCCGCACGCTACGTGGAAAATGATTGATTTCTGTTTTAATTTGGATACAGGGGGTATATGATGCAAAACCACGAGCACGAAGAGAAAAGGTTGAAGATGATTGATGATGTGATATCAGAGCTTGACAAGAAAAATGTAAGACATAAAATTATCACTATCGGCAGCGGGGAATCCACATCTTTTATACTCCCGATGCCTGAAGGGGACTGGAATCTGGTGTGCCTTGGAACCATCTACAGCGGTTTTGAAACCTGGCGTGAGGCATATGAATTCGCCAGGCGGAAAATGGCGGAAGAAAATCGCGCTCAATCTGCACGCACAGACGATGATTGCCCTGATAAGTATGGTGGAGATGAGGGGATTTGAACCCCTGACCTCCTGCATGCGAAGCAGGCGCTCTTCCAGCTGAGCTACATCCCCACAATCTTCTATTATGCCCTGGAAATTCCCGCTGTCAAGAGGATTTCCCCATTGGGGGGTCTGGGACCATCCTTCGCGGCCCCGGGGCGTTCGGTTTCCTCCCTGGCCACGTTCTTTCCGCCCGGCCCGCCTCAGGCGTCAATGAAGCGCACAAATCTCTCCAGGGGCTCCCGGCTGGTGCGGAAGGCGTTGGCCGGCGCCGACGCATCGGCATATCCCAGGGCCACCCCCACCACGATGCGGCAGGTCTCCGGAAGCTGGAGATGCTCCCGCACCAGATCGGGATAGAGGGCCAGCTGGGCCTCGATGCAGGTGCCCAGCCCCTGGGCGTGGGCCGCCAGGCAGAGGCCATGGGTGATGGCCCCCAGGTCAAACATGGTATAGGGCACCGTCAGCTCCCCGGGGAAAAGCACATAGATGACCAGGGGCGCACCGTAGGCCCGGGTCATGTTCAGCATGTGGGCCCGGCGGCGCTCCCGGTCCTCCCGGGCAATGCCCAGGGTGCCGAAGAGTCCGGCGGCGCAGGCCATATAGCGGGAGCGGTGCTCATCCGGAAAGCTCTCCGGCATGGGCACATCCGGGTTGGGGGGGACCTTGTGCGCCACCCGCTCCATCATCGCGGCGGTGAGGCGCTTGAGGGTCTCGCCGCCCACCACCGCCAGCTCCCAGGGCTGGGTATTCCCCCAGGAGGGCGACCAGCGGGCCGCCTCCAGGATAGCCGTCACCACCTCCCGGGGCACCGGCCGGTCCAGAAAGGCCCGGATGCTCCGCCGGGTGGTCAGACCCTCCAGCAGTTCCATGGTTCGACCTCCTTCCCCCTCCCCGGAACCCTGCCACCTGGGCGACCCGGAGAAGCCCCTCCTCCCGTCAGGCTCCTTAAGCCGTTGTGCGCCCTGCCCTTCCGGGCCTCAGGGTCCGAAAACAAGGAGCCGGGCATACAGGACCACCGGCCCGGCAAAGAGCAGGCTGTCCAGCCGGTCCAGAAGCCCGCCGTGGCCGGGGAGGAGGCTGCCGGCGTCCTTTACTTGGGCCAGGCGTTTGAGCATGGATTCAAAGAGATCGCCCAGCACCCCCACCCCTCCCAGGGTCAGGGCCAGGGGGGCCAGCAGGCGCAGGGGGGCCTCCGGAAGGAGGCCCACCCCTGCCGCCACGCCCGCCAGCAGGCTGGCCGCCAGCCCGCCGGCGGTGCCCTCCCAGGTCTTGCCGGGGCTCACCCGGGGGGAGAGTCTGTGCCGGCCGAAACTCCGGCCGGTGTAGTAGGCGGCGGTGTCCCCGGCGAAGATCACCGCCAACAGCCACAGAACCCACCACTCCCCCCCCGAAAGGAGGCGGAGCCACACCAGATGCCCCAGAAGAAAAGGGAGGTAAAGAAGGGCCAGAGCCTGGAAGCCCATCTCCGCCAGGGCGCCGGCGCGGCCGTAGGTGGCCAGATGCCCCGCCATCAGCAAAAAGAGGGCCCCGGTCAGAAAAACGAGGGGCCACAGGGGCCCGGCGCCCCCGAGGCCACCAGGGGCCAGGGCGAAGCCCCCCAACAGCCAGAGGGCCGGGACACAGGTGGCCAGCCGCCAGCCGGGGCGGCTCTCCGGCACCAGAAGCGCCAGGAGCTCCCACAAGGCCCCCACGCAGATGACCGCCGCCAGGAGCAGGAACAGCCAGGGCCCGCCCTTAAGGATGGCCAGCACCAAAAGGGGCAGGGTCACCACCGCAGTCAGTACCCGCTCGCGATGCAGGGTCCACCTCCCGTTCGTCGTGTTCAGCGGCGGCCGTCACCGGTCGGCACCACCCGGCCCCGGGAGGCGTCCGGGAGAGGGGTGGTCTGGCCACGGGTCCTGCCCCCCCTTTACACCCCTTTGCACCCGCAGGACACCGGGGGCCGATGAGCCGCTACTTCACCTTGATAAAGGGGAATTTCTGCCGCATCTCCCGGGTGATGAGGGTGAGGCCGCATTGGTTGTGCAGAAGCTCCACAAAGAGAATGGCCTCGGGCTCGTGGAAATCAATGCGGCCGGGGGTGCCCCGGGCGGCCAGGGTGTCCAGGAGGAAGCGGTCCAGATCCTGCTCCACCTGCTGGCTGTTGATCTCCCCTTTATGGCCCCGGCGCTTCACCCGGACATAGAAGGCCCGGCCCGCCAGCTCCGCGGCGAAGGGCAGGGCCTCCTCATGCAGCCGCTCCATCAGGTTCTCCAGGGTGAAGGGGAAGACCTTCCGCACCGGGGTGGCGGTGCTGAGAAGCTGGCCGAAAAAGGGCTGCTCCTGCCAGCGTCTCAGCAGGGTCTCCAGAAAGGCCTCCGGGTCCGGAACCCTGCCGATGAGGACCTCCCGGAAGCCGCTGGGGTGAAACTCCCCCAGCTCCGAGAGCTCCCGCAAAAGCCGCGTCTCCTGCCCCATCTGGCTGGTCACCACCACATTCCAGTCCTTCATGCGCCACCTTGCGTCCTTGCCCCAGGGGGGTTTTGCTGATATAGTAGCATCAATCCCCCCTGTCACCAAGAGGTCGGCCATGTTTGGCTATAACTGGAGCACCCTCCTCATCATCCTCCTCATCATCCTGATCCTCTTCGGCCCCCGGCGCCTGCCGGAGCTGGGGGAGAGCATCGGCCGGGCCATCAGGAGCTTCAAGAAGGCCCATGAGGATCCCGATCAGCTCACCAGGACGGAGGAAGGCGCGGCCGGCGGCCAAGCGCAGACCGCCTCCTGCCCCAACTGCCAGAAACCCTTGAGCACCGACTTCGCCTTCTGCCCTCACTGCGGCCACAAACTCAAGGCCTGAGCTGAGCGGCCCGAACCATGTTCGGCATCAGCTTCG
>Ga0197142_1003236_pt1 | contig 13762 bp, 12 predicted proteins | sample GBS60_MetaG_FD_148614 | JGI IMG/M metagenome (GOLD analysis project Ga0197142, IMG submission 148614) | Sediment microbial communities from Great Boiling Springs, Gerlach, Nevada, United States - GBS 60_MetaG | ecosystem: Environmental > Aquatic > Thermal springs > Hot (42-90C) > Sediment... | reverse complement strand
AAGCAGGAGTAAAGTACCGCACCACGTGATGATCTCGCCTGTGCTTCTCTAGTAATGCTTCATCTCTAATACTCATCAAGGCGTCAACTGAGAAGTGAAACTCTCCACTCGGTTTCAAGAGCCTTACCAGTGCTGCTAGAGTTTCCTCTAGATCGCTGACATGCTCCAGCACGCAGAAGCTAAAAGCGAAGTCTAGAGAGTTAGAGGGAAGATTTGTCTCCTCAAGGTAAGCGGCCAGAAACCTGACGCGCTTCTTAAGGGAGCTGCAACGCACAAACTTCTGGGCAAAGGCAATGGCCTCTTTGGATATGTCCACACCGATCGCAGTGCAGCAGTGCCGTGCTAGCATAATAGTCCAATGTCCCTTGCCACAACCGAGGTCAAGGATGGTGTGCGTTGGTCCCAGCTGGACTCCTTCGGTCACCACCTCATATTCGTAAATCTTAAAGGGGTTGGGGATCATCCATTTCTGAGGAGGAATGCCGATTAGGTTGCAGAGTCTATAAAGCGATGGAATGTTGATCATCGCCCTCCTCTCGCTATTTGAGCCAGCCGCTCGGCGACCCGCTGGCCCGCCCTGCCGTCCAGCATATCGCCAAACACGTTGCTGATGAACTGCCGCCGCCTATCGCTGTCGGCCTCTGGCACGGTCAGCCCTCTGATCAGCATCTCGCGCATGTCCTCTGCCGACCGCGCCACCATCACCGCGCCGCTGGTTGCCACCGGCCAGTAGTGGTCAAACTCGATATGCCGTGCGTATCGAAAGTGATGCGGTATGGAGCTGCCGGGCGGATCAAATCCCAGGTTAATCACAGGTTTATCATGCATCAGCAACTCCAGCGAAACGGTTGAGGCTGCATTGATGCCTAGCGCCGCATGCCGTAGCAGGCTGGTGTAGATTGCCAGGTCTTCATAGAGGGGTGTGAACCACTCCTTATCCCATAAGACGGGAGGGAAGAACACATCCGGAATATTGCGCTGAGCAAGAGCTAACATCTCCGGGCTGGTATCTTTGATGTAAGTCCTGACCACAAGTTGGGGCTTGGGGCTGACCGGAACCTCATCCAGCAGCCGGATCACCAGCTCAACCATGCGGTGCTCTTCAGGGAAGTGGTGAGCGATCCCCGTTGTGTAGAGGACGTAGGGTCGTTTTGGATCGAACCCAACATGCTCAGCCAGCTTCTCCCGTCCAAGCCAAAATCGCGGCTTGAAGTGAAAGTCAAATTGCGGTGTGCCAGTGACGAAAACACGCTCCGGCGGGATTTCCGGATAGATGCGGAGGAGCTGATCGCGCATCCCCACATGCCACACAAAGTAGTAATCATAGGGCACAAGGATACGGCTGCGTGAGGTAAGGTTATCCCACGAGAAGATGAACCCCGCTGTAGGGACCCCCATGTGATGAGCAATCTTAGCCGGCAATTCTCCTGCCGGCCCGTGGATATGTGAGGTATTGAACACTAGATCGGGTTGGAGCTCGCGGAATAGTCTCACAAAGGTATCATTGGGCCGCAGAAGCCAAGTAGCCTCACGCTCAATGGCAGAGAGCACTCTCAGGGTGGGGCGGTTGGCCAGCAGCCGCATCACGGCCTTCCATACGATGCGCTCCACTTGGCGAGGCAGCGTTGTAGCCTCGGCGTCATGCCATTCCCATATATTCTGTGCCACCTTGCTCCACAACCAGCGAAAGTGAGCGTAGTGGATGACATGGCGCAAATAGAGCAAGAGGCGGCATTCCGGCTGTTCCTTGAGGAGGATAATGCGCTCCACATACGGGCGAGCATGGCGAAGGATACGCTCATTGGCGACCACCGAGAGGAGGGTCACACGCGCTTCCCGGCTGAGCAAGCACAGTGTATCAGAGTAGATGAAGTTGCGCACGGCCTCGCCGCGCGGCACGATAAGAACAATGTGCGGTTTTGCTAACATACCCCCTCTGCTCGTGGGGTCAAGGCAACGCACGGGCCTAGTTAGACGCCTTGTTAACCCGTCTCAACTTGTTCATGACCGGCATCTCGCTCTCATAGATGCGCTTCACCCCATCGCCAAGGGCAGCCTCAATCACACGGATGTCACGCACCAGCCGCATGAATCCCCAAGGCTCAACCGAAGCCGCCTGATCGCTGCCCCACATGGCGCGGTCAAGGGTGATGTGGCGCTCCACAAGGCAGGCCCCTAACACGACCGCCGCGTAAGTTGTCTGCAGGCCAACCTCGTGGCCAGAGTAACCGATCGGACAGTTAAACTCTCGCCGCAGCGTTTCGATCATGCGCAGGTTCAGCTCATGCGGGGGGCAGGGGTACGTGCTTGTGCAGTGGGTAATCAGTAGATTGTCCTCTCCCAGGATGTCAACCGCCTCATGTATCTGCTCCAGAGTAGACATGCCCGTTGAGAGGATAAGAGGGCGGTTTGTCCTACGCAAATAGCGCAGCAAGTTATGGTCGGTCAACGCTGCCGAGGGGATTTTGTAGCAGACCGGATCGTAGCGCTCCAAGAAGTCCACAGATGGCTCATCCCACACTGAGGCAAACCAGGTGATGCCCCGCTCGCGGCAGTAGCGGTCGATCTCATCGTATTCGGGCTGGCCGAACTCGATGCGATATCGGTACTCCAGATAGCTCATGATGCCCCAGGGCGTCTCGCGGGGGATGTCGCGCTGCTCTGGCGGCACACATAGCTCCGGTGTGCGCTTCTGGAACTTGACCGCATCGCAACCGGCCAGACAAGCAGCGTCTATTAGCCGCTTGGCGATGCCAAGGTCGCCGTTATGGTTGATGCCAATTTCAGCCACCACATACACAGGGTGCCCATCACCCACTGTCCGGCCGCCGATCTGCACTTTCCGAGCTGTCATAAGGTTCCCTTAATCGCATAAGCGGTCGGTGTCCTTGCCCAGTGTAGAGTTTTGATCTGCACCGACTTGCCTACGAAAAACCTGTCTACAGCGTTGCTCTCTGTCCAACGAGAGATGGCGTACTCGTCAAAGATGACCACTCCCCCCACAACGACTCTTGGCCAGAATGCTTCTAGGGCCGCAAAGGTTGCTTCTTCCAGGTCCAAATCCAGGTGCAGGAGTGAGATCCGAAAGCCGGGGTTACGTGTCACGTACGCTTCTGCTGTCTGCCTGATATCTCCTGCGATCAGTTCACAACGTTCACGCGAGATCCCGGCATCTTCAACCCTCTGGTAGAGCTCTCGAGGGTCAAGACCCTCATAATGGGCCTCCACTATCAAATCGTGCGCGGCCAGTGCTTCCTGAGGTGTCATTCCTGCTGCAAACAGCCCGAAGGTGTCAAAGCCAATCACGCGCTTAGCCGAACCGGGTGCGTAGATGTGGAGCAGTTTGAGCCAGAGCATCAGTCCCGCTCCTTTGAAAACCCCGCACTCTACAATGTCTCCTGGAATGTCTAGGCTGAGCTGGAAAAGGTAATGTCGGACCAACAGCTTCCGCAACCGTTCAACATCTGGCCCCAGCAGAAGCAAATTATAGGCATCCCAAATGGCTTCACTGTCCTGATCCATGCACTAACCCTCTCAGCAAGGCATCTGCGATCTCGCGTATGGCACCTGCCCCACCCGGCCGGGTAGTGACCCAACGAGCTACTGCTCTCACTTCTGGCACCGCGTCAGCGACGGCAATTGGGATTCCTGCCCAACGCAGGCAGGCCAGGTCATTGAGGTCATTACCCACATAAGCTATCTCAGCCGCCGATAATCCTCGCTGGGCAGCGAGGGCCTCCAATGCTGCTCGCTTGTCGCCAGTGCCCTGGATGGCTATGATGCCTAGCTTGCGGCAGCGGGCTGCGACAACAGGGTTTGTCTCCGTCGAGAGCACTACTACCTCGATCCCTGCCTCTTTGAGGCGGGCAATGCCCCACCCGTCGCTGCGGCTAACCCACACGGCCTCTTTGCCCTCTTCGTCAACCAGCACGCGGTTGTCGGTCAGCACGCCGTCAAAATCCAGGACAAGCAGGCGAATCTGGCTGAGATCGGGGGCAGGCGGCTGGCGTCTGCGGCTGGCCATCACCTGCTCGATCAATGCCAGATCGCTCGGCTCGTCCACCTGAAGCGAGTCGAGGGGGTCCATGACGTACAGCGCGATCTTGCCGCCCAGTCGGTTGGACTGCTCGCGCAGCACCCACGGCTTGAAGATGTAGATCGAGCCGTTCTCTATATATTCCGGCGCGCGCTCCTGCCTGCGCGGGCGCTGCCGGTAGTCGTAGTTGACCGGTTCTGCCCGCCCATTGACCAGTCGCCACAGAAACACGTGTGACGGCGCAACCGAAAGCAGTGAGTCGGCGCCCTGCTGCTGCAACGTTTCAATGGCCTTCTGGATGTCGTCAGGCTGACGCAGAGGTGAGGTGGCTTGCAGGAACACCACGAGGTCGGGCTCGTAGCCCTCGCTATCCCGCAGGTGATCGAGCGCGTGTAGCAGCGCCGACTCGGACGTGGCATCATCGCCGCTGATCTCAGCAGGCCGCCAGATGACCTCGGCACCGTACTGCTCTGCCACCGCAGCGATCTCCGCGTCGTCTGTCGAGACAACCACGCGCGAGATGGCGGGCGTCGCATGGGCGTGCTCAATGGTGTAGGCCAGCAACGGCTTGCCCACCAGCGGCTGGATGTTCTTGCGCGGGATGCCCTTCGAGCCACCCCGCGCGGGGATAATGGCCAGGATGTTCATAGCGGAGAACTAGAAACCTCTTGTCGTTTTTGTGGACTTCTTCTTCATCTTCATCAGCATTGAATAAAACCGCGGCAAATAGCACTGCAGGGCCAGCTTGGCAACTTTCGATACCTCCCGTCTAAAATGTGACCGCCCGTGGTATATGTATCGGATCAGATGATGTCGAGCTTTGGGTAGGTCTCCTTCGGAGAGATAAGCCCGGCATAAGTACAGGTGTATTCTAGACAGGGGGCTGTAGAAAATGTGCTTCCGCTGGTATGGAGTGAGCTGTGCCGTTACTACGCGGTAATCATGCAACTTATCAAGGCCGCGCTGCACATTGGGACACGCAGTAGACACCCCCTCTGGGTGTTTTCTGTAAACAGACATGGGTTCTCCGTCAACGAAACCGATCTTCCCCCCTTGCATAAGAACCCACGTTATCAGGGGCCATTCCCCGGATGCGCGCAAATCATGGAACCACATAGGCAAAGGGTTGTTCCTGCGGTAGAGAAAAGTTCCGAAATGCATAGAGTGAAAACCATCGTCTTTGTTAGGGACATTGGGCAAGGGCTTAATCACTTGTGCTGGCAGGTCGGGTCTTTGATCCCAGATTATTTCAAATGCGTGGAAACATAGCAGGCATTCCGGATGTGCCTCCATGTAATCCACCTGGATCTGCAGTTTCCTCGGATGCGTCCAGTAGTCATCCCCCTCCAGAAACGCAACATACTCGCCTCGCGCCATGCTCATCACATTGATAAAATTCGGTATTATCCCCAGGTTCTGGGGATTGAGCACAAGCCTGATCTTATCTGGATGTTGTTTTTGCAGTTCGATCAGGATTTCTCGCGTCCGATCCGTTGAACAGTCCTCACCGATGATAATCTCATAGTCAAAGTTCGTCTCCTGCATGAGCACGCTGTTGACCGCCTGCTCAATAAACTTCTCCTGATTGTAAGTAATCATCACCACGCTGACTTTGGGTTTCGCCTCAGCCATGCTCAACCCTCGTCTTCTGCGCGATCTCGCGGTGATGGCGAGTTGCAACCTCGATCAGATGGCAGACTTGTCTGACTGTATCCTCATCCACCGCCGTCCCCGTCGGCAGCGACATCACCCGCCGCGTTAATCTCTCGGTCTCCGGCAGCAGCAGCCCAGCGTGCGGGAAATACGAGCGGTATGGCTCCATGCGGTGACAACCAGGGTAGAAATAGCGCCGCGCAAGCACGTTATGCGCATGCAAGAACTCGACAAGCTGATCGCGACTGATGCCAGCGGCTTCTTCGTCTACCTCAACGACAATGTACTGATAATTGCACTTTTCGCCCTCGTCATAGCGGAGCAACGTCAGACCAGGCATATCGGCTAATGCACGCTCATAGGCCTTGTAATTCCGATAGTTGACCGCGATGAATTCGTCCAAGCTCTCTAGAGATGTCAACCCCATCGCTGCGCAGACCTCGGACATCTTGCCGTTGATACCCACATATTCTACTTTGTCATAGCCCGCAAAGCCGAAGTTACGCATGTAGCGCATTTTCTCGGCAAGCTCATCGTCGTTCGTAACTACCGCTCCACCTTCGAACGTGTTGAAGAACTTGGTGGCATGGAAACTGAAGACTTCCGCATCGCCAAAATTGCCGATCATCCGGCCCTTGTACGAGCACGCGAACGCATGAGCCGCATCGAACATCAACTTCAGATTGCGCCGCCTGGCAATATCAGCGAGGGCGTCTACATCGCACGCTTTCCCCCAAACATGCACTCCAATGATCCCCGTCGTGCGTGGGGTGATCAGCTCCTCAGCGCGGGCGGGATCGATATGATGTGTACCAGGGGCCACGTCGCAAAACACAGGCGTGATTTCCTGCCATTGCAGCGCATGAGCCGTGGCAATGAAGGTGAACGATGGGATAATAACTTCTCCGCGTAAACCTAGTGCGCGGATGGCGATCTCCAGAGCTACTGTGCCGTTACACATGGCCACGCAATGTTTGACGCCAAGGAGGTCACAAATGCGCTGCTCAAGTTCCTGAACATAGGGGCCATTGTTGGTCAACCAGCGACGGTCGAGCATGTCGTTGATGCGCTGTAGTAGACGTTCGCGGCTGCCAATGTTGGGGCGACCAACATGAAGCGGTTCAGCGAAGACCGGTTGATTCTCGGCCATTGTTAGAGACTCCCGACGTGATTTCACTGCAAATGCCACCCTTCTGGTCGCGTCTTTATGACTCTGCCCGGCACGCCGACCACTGTTGTGTTTGGAGGAACGTCCTTGGTGATGGTACTGCCTGCACCAACAATCGACCAAGCTCCGATCGTCTTCTTCTCGATGATGTTGGCACCAATCCCGACAAAGCAACCAGTCTGGAGAGTCACATTACCAGCGACATGTACTCCCGGGGATAAGGTAACGAAATCCTCTAAAACAGAATCGTGCGAAATAGTGCAACCAATATTGATCTGCACGTGATTTCCAATTCGGATGTTGTTGGTCAGTACACATCCGGCTGCAATGGAACTCCCTTTGCCGATATCCACTCTGGAAGTGAGAACTACCGAGGGATGAATAACTGAGCAGAAAGTAGCCCCAAGATCCCTGGCACGACGTATCAGATGAAATCTGTGCTCCGGCGCCCCCAGTCCGCATATGATCTCAACTGAGTTGGCGTGCTGAGCCAGCCACTCAAAACCCCCCAACACCGGCAGCCCATTAATAACACTGCCAGGCTGCGCGTATTGTGGATCAACAACGAAGCCGATAACCTCTCGACCACAAGCTTGCAGAATATCAAGCACGTCTCTTGAACCGCCACCAGCGCCGATCAAGACTACCGGTTTACTCTTCGACATTGCTTATCAACTCAGTTTGCCACTCAAGTCTCGGATGCACCGCACCCGGCCATTTGCCGAACCAACTGCCGTGCGTTTCTGCAGAGTCGGCGACATCAAAGACTAGGATGTCTTCGTGCTTGTAGATGACCCTGGCCTGATCTTGCACAACCAGAAGCTTAACACGGTGCATGCCGCTGTTCAGCAGATAGGGCGGGATATAGCACCTGCTGCAGAACAATCCCGCCGGAAATGGTTTACCATGCCAATTTGACTCGTGGACAGGTGCAGTGTTAAAGATCAAGACTCCCTGCTCGTTATAAACGTGCAAGCTCAGATTGAGATACATCCCTGGCACAAGGTTCCAGTACTCAAATTCAAGGACTATCGGGGTCAGCATGGAAATAGCCCCATTAGAAAAGCCACTATTCTGGGCTTTCACACTAGCCCGGCGTAAACGCACGTATTCGTTGCCGGGTGCTTTCTCTATATCTACCCATATCTGCTCTGTAGAGACACTAACTGTCGACTGCATGTAGCTGGAAGTGATATTCTCAGGTTCTCCCCAACCTATGATTCGACCGCTATCCAACCACATCGCACTGCCACACAGACCCTGCACCGCCGCCATGTTATGGCTCACGAACAACACCGTGCGCCCTTCCCCCGCGACCTCGCTCATCTTCCCCAGGCACTTCTTCTGAAACTGCGCATCCCCCACCGCCAGCACCTCATCCACCAGCAGGATTTCCGGCTCCAGGTGCGCTGCTACCGCAAACGCCAGCCGCACGTACATCCCACTGGAATAGTGCTTCACTGGCGTGTCAATGAACCTCTCAATCTCGGCGAAGGCCACGATCTCATCGAACTTGCGCTCGATCTCCGCCCGCTTCATGCCCAGGATCGCGCCGTTCAGATAGATATTCTCGCGCCCTGTCAGCTCGGGGTGGAAGCCCGTCCCCACCTCCAGCAGCGACCCCACCCTCCCGTAGAGATCGACATATCCCTCGGTTGGCTCGGTGATGCGCGAGAGGATTTTCAGCAGCGTGCTCTTGCCTGCACCGTTGCGCCCGATGATGCCCACCACCTCACCGTGCTTGACCTCGAAAGAGACGTCCTTAAGCGCCCAGATCGTCTCATTAAGCTCTGCTGCTCCGGTGGCCTGCCCACGCAACAGATAGCCCGCCCGGCGGAAGGGTGCTACAAAGGCATCCGTCAGGGTGTCGCGCAGGGTGCGGTAGTGCTCCTGCCGGCCGCCTATGTGGTACTGTTTTCCCAATCCTTCTACGCGGATGGCAACGTTACTCATGTCGCTACCTAATTAAACTACGTCTGCAAACGTCTTCTCCATGCGCCGGAAGTAGAACAGGCCGCCGATCAACAAGGCCAGCGCCACCAACGAGGAAGCGGCGATGGTGGGACCGGGCCTTGTTTCCGTTCCTAACAGCGCCCAACGAAACCCCTCCACTACCCCGGCCATGGGGTTGATCCCATAAAGCGCACGCAAGAGTTCGTTTTTGATCAGGCTACTGGGATAGGCAATGGGCGTGGCAAACATCCAGAATTGGATGAGGAAAGGGATAGCGTAACGGACATCGCGGAACTGCACATTCATTGCCGAGAGCCACAGCCCAGCCCCCAGAGCAGTGATGAGGGCCAAGAGGAGAAACAGGGGTAGCCACACGATGTTGACAGTGGGCACAATGCCGTAAAAAAGCATCATCCCCAGCAGGACAAGGAAGGCAAGGGCGAAGTCTATGACGCCAGAGAGCACACTGGAGATGGGGATCACCAAACGGGGAAAGTACACTTTCTTGATCAGGTTGGCACTGCCCACCAAGCTATTGGCCGATTGGCTTAACCCGTTGGCGAAGAACGTCCAGGGTACCAGCGCTACGTAGCTGAAGATAGGGTAAGGAACTTCGTCCGAGGGGACATTGGCCAGCCTGCCAAAGAACAGACTGAAGACCACCATGGTGAAAAAGGGTTGGATAATCGCCCAGGCTGCGCCGATCACCGTTTGCTTGTAGCGCACTTTGACGTCACGCCACACCAGAAAGTACAGGAGTTCGCGGTATTCCCACAACTCACGCAGTTTGAGGGACGCCCAGCCCCGCGAAGGCTCAATGTGCACAAGGGGCTGGGCGTCAACCGTTTCCTGCGATGGAGGCGAGACCTGGGATTCCGTCAGGCTGCCTGCCCGGCTTGTCATGACGCTTAGTCTTCTTCTCTGCGAGAGTAGTAGTGATACTGATAATAATAGTAACCGTTACTGGAGGCCGGAACGCGGTTAAGCACCAACCCCATGCGAGACGCGCCAGCCTGCTCCAGCTGTTCTTTGGCCCTACGCAGCGCCCCCGCTTGCGTCTTCTCTGCCAATATTACCAAGAGGGCCGCATCGCAATAGCGTACCAGCAGGGCCGGATCGGCTACCGCCAGCACAGGAGGGCTGTCAAGGATCACCATGTCGGCATGTCGCGCCAACCGCCTAATGAGTTCAGCAGCCCGCTGCGACCCCAGGAGTTCTGCCGGGTTGGGCGGCAGAGGTCCACTAGGCATCAGATATAGGTTCTCGACCTCAGTGCTTACCAGATGACTGGTTACCTCGCTGCCTGCCTGTAGCAGAGCAGTGGAAACACCCATGCTGTTGCTACACTGGAACAATTTGTGCAACGTTGGGCGGCGCAGGTCTGCATCCACCAGAATCACCCGTTTGCCTGCTTGCGCGAGGGCCACTGCAAGGTTGGCGGCTGTGGTTGTCTTGCCTTCGACGGGCCCCGTGCTGGTGACCACAATGCTGCGGATCGGCTCACCCACGGCAAGAAACTCAAGGTTGGCGCGAAAGACCCGATAAGCTTCTGCAGCAGGAGCACGTGGGTGCGTGACCGTCACCAAGAGATCGTGCGGGTCATCCCCCCGCTCGATATTCCCGATCATGCCCAGCGTGGGCAGGCCGGTCAGCGCCTCTACTTCCTCCTTGCTCTTCACAGTGTCGTTGAGATACTCAATGAGCACGACCAACCCTACCCCCAATAACAAGCCAACCAGTGCTCCTTGCAGAGACAGCATCAAGCTAGACTGCCCCGCGCGTCGACCAGGCAGCGCATCCTCTACCACACTTACCTTGTCGGTGGCTTGCGCCTGCGCTAGCCGTATCTGCTCATAGCGATCCAGCAATGTAGCATAACTGCTGCGGTACTCCGCCAGCAGCTGCTGGAGGCGATTGCGTTCCTCTTGCTCGGCAGGTGTCAGGGTAGTATCGCTGTCCAGCACGTCAAGGCGGGCTTCCGTGCGCGTGATCTCGGCCTGCACCTTATCCATCTCTGACTGCAGGTTCTGGAGAGAATCCGCAAAGCGGCTCTCCTGAAACTCCAGATTCTGCGCGATGAAGACCCTTACCACCTCGTTGGCGATGTCTGCAGCGCGCTGTGGATCGGTGTCCTGCACCTTCAGCTCAAGGAGATTCGTGTCGGGGATGGGAATGACGTTGATCATCCCATCCAACGCCTCCGGGCTGATGTTCAGCCCTAGATTCTCCGCAACCTGCTCCAGTACCGGACGCTGCTGAAGCAGCTGTGCGTAAGTACTGGCAACGCGCTGGCCCTGCTGAACGGCGTTGTAATCCGGCAAGGCACCAGGAGCCTGATTGATGAGGATGGTGGTTGTGGCTACATAGACCGGCTGCTGAAGCTCACCCGCAGCAAAGGCAACTCCTCCACCCACGAGGGTCAACAGTGCAAGCAGCCACCACCAGCGGCGGAGAATGACTATATATTGTCGGAGTTCCAATTCCTAATGCTCCTGTTAGATCGTTTGTGCAGACGCGCGACGGCAGCTCTGCCGGATGCTCACTTGCAGGTTGTGGGCATGGTGAGTAATAGCCATGCATTCCCTAGCCCACGGAACGCTCTCTCGTTATTTTACACTATCAACTCGGCCGAGCAATACTCATATAAAGGGTGTTGACAAGAGAGGCTGTTACAATAGGCTAACTTCCCAATCTCGCGCCCTATTTGTCTCTCTCGTGCTATAGAGCAGAAGGGGTAAAGCTTCCGCCTCTGATTTTCGTAAGTAGCCCGCGCACCTTTCCCCTTTTGACAGGCCTGTGTTACACTGAAAGAGTGTCCCCTGCGATACGCACTGTGGGCGTGGGCATGAGCAAAAAGGTTCTGATCGCCGAAGATCAACCCGACAGCCGCCAGCTTCTGGAAAGCATCCTCGTCCATTTCCATCCCTACGGGGTGCGTGTCTTCACCGCACGCGACGGCCTCGAGGCTTACGACATCGCCATGCGTGAGGCACCCGATTTGATCCTGCTGGACATCATCATGCCCGGCATGTCGGGATATGAGATCTGCGCCAAGGTGAAATCCAACCCCGAGACAGCCCATGCATACGTGATCATTGTCTCCGCCCGCACACAAGAGGAAGACATGCAGCGGGCACAGTTGGCCGGCGCAGACGAGTACGTCACCAAACCCTTTGACGTACACGACATGCTACAGCGCGTCGGCGCAGTGCTGGGGGTATAGCTACCCCGTATACCTTCTCCGTCATAGCCCCTCACCTGTACTCACAAAATGGCCCGCTCACGCGGGATAACGAAATATGCTATGATCTCGGCTAATGCGGTTAGCGAGCGAGTCAGCGCAGGAGTGCGGTGTCATGATTTCCTCCCAAACGCTCCACACAGCCCTGTGGCCCGTTCTCATCGAGCGATTGGACGAGGGCGTCATTGTGTTTGACGCTCGCGGTGTGGCCATATATGCCAACCGCGAAGCCGCCCGTCTGCTCGACTACACTCCCCAAGAAGTGCTGGGGCTAGACCGTGAGGATATAGTGGCGCTCTGCCAACAGGGCCGTCTAGACGCAGAACGCTTTGCACAGGCTTTCGTGAAAGGTAGCCTACCCTTCACACCTGAACAACACTATAGTGTGGTCACCGCCACGCGCCGCTTGACGCTGACGCCTTTTGTGCTGGACAACGAGGAGCGTTTCACCGTCCTGCTGTTACGCGAGCGCGAGACGTGGCAGGATGAGCTTATCGCACAGACAGCGCTCGATGAGATGAACGGCCCGCTCACCTTTGCCTTGAACTACTGCCAGACATTGCTGAACCGCCTCAAAGAAGGCTGGGAGCACACCTTCGAACTTCAAGACCTGGCCCGCATTGTGCGCGATAGCGTGAGCCATGCGCTGCACCTATGGGAGATGTTCTCGCGGCTGCGTAGCAGCGCCAGTGCTCCCCTCAATGTGCGTCCGGTGGTGCTGCCCATTGCCTTCCAGATTGCCCTGAGCGAACTAAAAGGGAAAGCCGTTCAGGGGTTACAAGGGTTGCACCTTGACCTGCCGGATGACCTGCCGCCGGTGCGTGCCTCGGAGCAACACCTGCACGCAGTGTTGTGTGCCGTGCTGGAGGCCGCTGCTGCGCGTCTCTCCTATCAAGGCCGCACGACCATATCGGCACGCAGACGGCAAGGCTATGTTCAGATCGACATCACCCCGCTCGCAGCAGGCAATGCACTGTACGGCTATCATTGCGACATGCTGCCGCTGGCCATCGCCGAGCAAGGAATCATCCAACACGGAGGGCGCATCTGGCTAAGCGTGGCACCGGACCGGCCGCCTGTGTGTAGCTTCTCCCTGCCGATATGGTCCGAATCGACAGAGTAAAGTCCCTCTGAAGATGCTTGGTAAAATCTTGCGAAGGAATGCCCGCTATGTTCTTCAGTGAGGACGAATCGTCCAATGACTTTGTGCCCGACTTCGGGGCTGAGCAGGGGGAGGGAGAGCAGAAGCTCCCCACACCTCCCCAGTTTGCACCCAGCTTTGGCGACTCTGAAGCGGAGACCACACATGTCAGCCAGCCCACCCGCCGGCATGAAGCACTGCCGAGTTGGGAAGAGGCGATCTCCGAGCAGGAGCGAGCGATCTCTCCGCAGGAAGGCATTGCTCGTCTGCGCGATGATGCCCTTTTCCTAGGGGATTTGGAAGTTCCCGAACGGCCAGATCGCACACGGCAGGTCCGACGTGGCCCGCGCGTGCCGCTTCCGGTGTGGTTGGGGTTAGCGCTGATAGTCTCCCTGCTGGTCTGCGGTGCGCTAGCAGCCAGAGCCTACCTAAGCGGCAATCTGCCTGCACCTGTTGCCGATCTGTTGACGCCCGGCGAACGCCCAACGCTGCCCATTGAGGCCCTTAGCACTGATTGGCCTACCCCCTCCACGCTCGCAGAGACTGGCAGTCAGACACCGACCTCACTGC
>Ga0197142_1003234_pt1 | contig 13764 bp, 12 predicted proteins | sample GBS60_MetaG_FD_148614 | JGI IMG/M metagenome (GOLD analysis project Ga0197142, IMG submission 148614) | Sediment microbial communities from Great Boiling Springs, Gerlach, Nevada, United States - GBS 60_MetaG | ecosystem: Environmental > Aquatic > Thermal springs > Hot (42-90C) > Sediment... | reverse complement strand
TATAACGTCATCGCGATTCCCGGCGGCGTCTCGCAGTACATTCGCGAGGGGCGCATGGCCTGGCCGATCGCCTGGACCACGCTGGCGGGCACGCTGCCCGGCATCCTGCTGGGCGCCGTCATTCGCGTCCGCCATCTGCCCGATGCGCGTTCGGCGAAGTTTTTCGTCGGTCTGGTGCTCGCCTGGCTCGGCTGGCGGCTGCTTGCCGAGTTCTTCACCGGCAGCCGGAACGCCAGCGCCGCCAAACGCGCCATCGGGGAGAAGTTCAGCGGGCGGCTGCCCAAGGAGGCGGTGGTCACGACCCGGCGGGTCTCGCTCGGCTGTGTGGAATACGAGTTTTGGGGGGAAACCTTCTCGTTCAGCCCGCTCGCCCTGTTTGGCCTGTCGCTGGCTGTCGGGATCGTCGGAGGGATTTACGGCATCGGCGGCGGCGCCATCATCGCACCGTTCGTCGTGAGCGTCCTCCACCTCCCCGTGTACACGGTGGCCGGCGCGGCCCTGTTCGGCACGTTCGCGACTTCCCTGGCCGGCGTAGCGTTTTTCGAGTTGCTGGCGCTCCGGGGCTTCTCTCCGCACGTGCCGGTCCGGCCGGACTGGCTCCTCGGCGCGCTGTTCGGCGTCGGGGGCTTGGTCGGTACCTATGTTGGCGCGCGGATGCAAAAATACCTCCCCGAGCGGTGGATCCGCCTGGGGCTGGGCCTGGTGGTGCTCGGGATCGCGGCCGGTTACGTCGGGCAGTTCTTTAAATGAAGTTTAGGATCCGATTATTCTACACTGAAATGTAGACGGCGCTGACCGGGCACGGGCCGGCTTTCGGGCGGCGGAAAGGAGAGAAGCGACGATGATTGACTGGCTCGAGTTCGGACGCGGCCCGCTGTTCCGCTTCACATTCGCCCTGATGTTATTGGGCTTGCTGCGCCTGGCGGTGCTGGCCTGGCTCCGCCGGCGCGAGAAGCCCATCCCCGCGGCGAACCGGCTCGCGCCGGTGCGCGTGGGCCCGCTGTGGCGCGGTGCGCGGGTCGTTCTCCTCATCGTGTTTCACATCGGCCTGATTGCACTGCCGTTGTTCGTCGCCGCCCATGTCTTCGCCTGGCGCCGCGCAGTCGGCTTCGCCTGGTTTGCGCTTCCCAAGCCGGCCTCCGACTGGCTGGCCGTAGCCACCGTCGTGGCGGGCGTAGGGCTGTTCCTGATGAGCTCGATCGATCTGGCGCGAGGGGTGACCGAAGGGCGGCGCCCAATCTGGGTGCTGGCGCTGCTGGTGCCCGTGGTCACGGGCTATCTGGCGTCGAACTTCTCCCTCGCGCCGGAGTCTTACCGGGCCCTGATGCTCGTCCACGTCTACGCCGGCAACTTCATTCTGGCTGCCATCCCGTTCACCCGCGTGGCCGACTGCGCCCTCCGGCCCACCTCCCGCTATGTCGAGCGGTCTTTCTGGAGGCCGTTGGCGGAAATTCTCGCCCTGTCCGTCACCTTCGGACAACGTTCAGAAGCATAGTCCTAGACCTCCTCGGCCGAGGAGGTCTAGGACTATGCCCTTTGCGATTCTCACCGACACGACCAAGTGTATCGGTTGCCGTCAATGCGTCATCGCCTGCAAGAAAGAAAACGGCCTGGCGCCCGACTTTCCGCGCCGCTGGGACCTCGAGGACGGCCTTTCGGCTCGCAACTGGACCTCCATTATCGACCGGCCGGGGGGCAAATATGTGCGGAAACAATGCCGGCACTGTCTCGAGCCGGCTTGCGTTTCGGCCTGTCCGGTGGGGGCTCTGGAGAAGACCGGACTCGGCGCGGTCATCTACGACGGCCGCAAGTGCATGGGTTGCCGCTACTGCATGATGTCCTGTCCCTTCGGCATCCCCCGCTATGACTGGGACCAGACGGTTCCTTACATCCGCAAATGCATCTTCTGCTACTCGCGGATCAGCGCCGGCCGCCAGCCGGCCTGCACCGAGGCGTGCCCGACGCAGGCGACGATTTTCGGCGAACGGGCGAACTTGCTCGCGATCGCGCACCAGCGGCTGCGCGAGGCGCCCGACCGCTACCTCGGCAAGGTGTGGGGTGAGACGGAGGTGGGAGGCACAGCGGTGCTTTACATCTCCGACATCGATCTGGCGTTCCTCACGCGCGGTCAGGAACTGTCGAGCCAGCCTCTGCCGGAGCGGACCAAGCCGGCCATGAACGCCGTTCCGTTTGCGTTTCTCGGCGTCGTCTCGGCCATGGCGGCCGTGAACTGGATCATCGAGCGCCGCATGAGGCTCGAGCGCGAACCCGAGCCTCCGGAGGAAAACGAAGGTGCATAGGGCGCGGCTTGTCAAGCTCATCCTCTGGCTGTTCACCGGTCTCGCCGTCGCCGTGGCGGCCGGGCGATTCCTCTACGGCCTGGGCGCCACCACCAACCTCTCCGACGCCACCCCCTGGGGGTTGTGGATCGGCTTCGACGTCTTGAGCGGCGTCGCGCTCGCCGCCGGCGGCTTCATCGTCACCGCCATCGTTTATATCTTCCGCTTCGACGAGTTTCGCGCCGTCGTCCGCCCTGCCGTGCTCACGGCCTTTCTCGGCTATCTCGCGGTGGTCGCCGGGCTGGTCTTCGACCTCGGCCTGCCCTGGAACATGTGGCACCTGATCATCTACTGGAACCCGCGATCGCCGCTGTTCGAGGTCGGCTGGTGCGTCATGCTCTATCTGACGGTGCTGGCGCTCGAGTTCCTTCCGGTGCCAGCCGAGGAGTTCAGCGCGCTCGCCCGGATCCGCCGCGCCTTGCTCCGAATTCGCCTGCCGCTGGTGATCATCGGCATCGGGCTTTCCACCTTGCATCAGTCTTCGCTCGGTTCCTTGTTCCTGCTGATGCCCTATCACCTCGATCCGCTCTGGTATTCGCCGCTGCTGCCGGTCCATTTCTTTGTCTCGGCGGTGGGTCTCGGCCTGATGATGGTGATGTTTGAGAGTCACACCACCGCCTGGCTGTATCACCGCCGGCCGGAGACGCCCCTGCTGGCGCGCTTTGGAGCGGGAGCGCGCTGGGTGCTGTTGGGCTATCTGGCCTTGCGGCTGGCCGATCTCGCCTGGCGGAACCAGCTCCATCACCTTTGGGCCGCGCAGTGGCAGACGGTCATGTTCTGGTTCGAGGTGACCTTGATGGTGATCGCCCCGGTTCTGCTGTTGTCGATTCCCGTGGTTCGCTCCTCGCGAGCGGGCCAGTGGATCACGGCCGGATTGGCGGTCGCCGGCGTGGTGGTCAACCGAATCAACGTCGGCGGCTTTATGCACACCGGCCGGGGCTACTACCTGCCCTCTTGGACCGAACTGGCCATCTCCTGCGGCGTGGTGTCCATGGCCGGGCTGGTGTTCATGTTCGTCGTGGAGCGATTCCGCGTTTGGGAGAGGCGCCCGGCCGATCCGGCCGCCGCCAGCGAGGAGTTGCCCGAAGCCGACAACGCGCCGCGACTCTGGCTCGGTTCGCCTCGGGCCGCAGCCGAGGCCTATTCACTGGCGTTCGTGCTGGCCGCCGCTCTGGGCTTCGCCCTGCTTGCGCCGCAACCCGCCGAGAGCCGAGGCATTCCCCCCACGCCGGCCCGACACGCCCGCGGAAACGAAGAGCTCCGCATCGACGGCAACCTCGACGGCTTCGGCGTCACCTTCCGGCACAGCTCCCATCAGGACGTCGCCGGCGGCAAGGACTCTTGCGTCACCTGCCACCACATGAATCTGCCCCGCGACCGCAACACGGTTTGCAGCGAGTGCCATCGGGACATGTATTTGCCGTCGGACGCCTTTCGGCACGACTGGCATGCCTCCGCAAGCGGCGCCGGTTTGTCCTGCGCCGACTGCCATCCCAAAGGCGCGCTGCGCAGCCGTGAGACGGCGCGGCATTGCAACGACTGTCACAAAGACCTCATTCCCGAGGGCTCGCCCATTCCGGTGAAAAGCTATCGGGCCATCGGCTACGTGCAGGCGATGCACCAGCTGTGCATCGGCTGCCATGCCAACCTGGGCGAGGAGCTGACCCGCTGCGGCGCTTGCCACCATGGTCTGGAAGACTTCATCGATCTGCCCGAGGTCTCGGCCCGGCGCCTGGAGCGCAGCGGCAGGCGGGTGGTGCTGCCGCCCTATTGAGCGGCCCCGGCGACTGACGTACAATAGCGGCAATCCTCGTTGAGGGACTTTGCCATGTCGATCAGCCGCCGACACTTTCTCCGCGCCGGCGCCGGCGGGGCCGCAGGCGCCCTGCTGGCCCTCGCCGCAAGAGAGGATCGCCCCCGCTCGCCGATGAAGATCGGCACCTTTTTCACGCCGAATCCGAACGAGAACGATCTGGCGATGCTCCGCCACGCCGGTCTCGATGCCGTCTCGATCTGGACGACGATCAATCACAACAACGCCGCCTGGATGATCTCGACCCGAAAACGCCTGGAGGCCCACGGCATCGAGGTCTTCAACATCGGCATTCTCGACCTGCATTGCGACCCGACAATCGTGCTTGGTCTGGAGGGCTTCGACGAAAAGGTCGCCCAGTACCGCCACTACCTGGAGAACCTCGGGCGAGCCGGAATCGGCTACACCACCTACGCGCACATGGCCAATCTCAAAATCCCGACGGTGCCGGGCTATTACCAGACCTCGATCGAAACCGCGCGCGGCGGCGCCCCCACGCGAGAGTTCGATCTCGAGATCGCCCGCAAGCTTCCCAACTCACACGGGCGCGACTATCCGGAAGAGCAGATCTGGGACACCTTCACGCGCTTCATCCGCGCCGTGATCCCGGTGGCGGAGAAGAACAGGGTGCGCATCGGCCTCCATCCGGACGACCCGCCGGTGGAGAGCTTGGGCGGGGTCGCCCGCATTTTCCGCAACGCCGAAGCCTATCGGCGGGCCTTCGAGATCGCCGCCTCAGAGAACTTCGGCATCTGTCTTTGCATCGGCACCTGGGCCGAGGGCGGCCAGGCGATGGGCATGGCGCCGGTCGAGGCCGTCCGCCACTTCGGCGCGCAAAAGAAGATCTTCAAAGTCCACTTCCGCAACGTCTCCTCGCCGCTGCCGAGGTTCCGCGAAACGTTCGTCGACGAAGGGTACGTGGACATGTATCAGGTGATGAAGGCGCTCAAGGAGGTGGACTTCCGCGGCATCATCATCCCCGACCACGTGCCGGGCGGCGGCTACCCGATGGCCAATACCGCCTTTACGCTGGGCTACATGAAGGCGCTGCGCGACCAGGTGGAACGCGAGGCGCGCATCTGACAGGGACTCGCGCGAGGAGAGCGCCGCGCCGCGGGCAGCTTCAAGCGCCGCCGATGATCTCTCGCATCCGCTTGACGCCCCACTCGACGGCGATCTTGATCATCGCTTCACCCTTGGCGGTGCTGGCGAGTTTCGCTTCTTTGAAGAACTGCTCGTCCTCGGCGGCGGCCTCCGGCGTCTTGATGCCCAGGCGCGGCTTGGCCTTCTCGTAGTCCACTCCCTCCCAGTGGATGCGCTCCGGGAAAGCCGCCATCGCAAACGACGTCTCGAACTCGCCGGCGTGCCCGGGCGCTTTGTTGCTTTCCATGTACTTGCGGATGATTTCCGGGGTGTAGGCGTCCCAATAGGCGTTGAACTGGATGTTGATGCCGAGCTTGCGCCGGAATTCGGGCGTCGCCTCTTTCAGCGGCGCCACGTTGCCGCCGTGGCCGTTAAGGATCCAGATGTTTTTGACGCCGTGGATCTGGAGGCTCTCGCAGATCTCGAAGACGACGTTGAGGAACGTCTCGCGCTTGAGCGTCAACGTGCCCTTGCGGTCCATCCAGTGCGGCGAGATGCCGACGGAGACCGGCGGCGCCACGAGCACGCTCGGGTAGAGCGCCAGCGCGACCTGCTCGGCAATGAGCGTCACCGAGGCCGTGTCATGGATCATCGCCAGGTGCTCGTTATGCTGCTCCGTGCTGCCTGTGGGAACGATCACGCCGCGGAGCCGGCCGCCTTCGAGCGCCTCGCGGAACTCCCGGCGCGTGTTCTCCCACAAGCGCACCTTCCGCGGGTGGACATAACTGTCGCCGGCGCGGGTGATGCCCGCTTTGCAAAGCTCAATTCCGGGCGCCGCGGCGAGCGCCGCGATGAGGTGTCGTCTCGAAAAAGGAGCTGCCATACTGGTCGGATGATATCATCGATGGCCGTGATCCGTCGCCTCTTGCTCGCTGCTTCGATCCTTCTCGCCGGCGCTTTGCAGGTTGGCGCGCTCGATCCGCTCGGGCGGGTGCTGCTCGCCTGGCCGGAGGCCGATCTTCGCGCCCTCGAGCTGGCAAAACAGCTCCGGACCGGCGCGCTGTTTGTTCCCGATCGCCCGGCGCCGGCCAGCGAGTTCCTCGAAGCCTGCCGGAGCGCGGGAATCGTGCCGGTCGCGGAGATCCGCGGCGTCGAATCCGAGCAGGAGTTGGAGCGCCGGGCCAGGGAGGCCCTCGCCGCCGGTTTTGCCGCGCTGGCCTATGACGCCTGGGGCGAGGAGGCCGATCTGCGGCGCTTCATCACCGCGCACGCCTCGACAGCGCAGTTCGTCTTCCTCAAACCCGAACAGGCGGCTTGGGATGTGGCTCCGGCCTTCGCCGTCTTCGTCGAGGGGCTGTGGCCCGGCATCAAACCACAGGATCCGTCCACAGCCTCGGCCACCGCCATGCCATGGGTGGATTCGAACCTCTGGCTGTACGCGTGGCTGCGCGCGCGATTTCCCCACCGGCCCGCTCTGGCGGGCTACCGCCCCAACCCCGCGGCCGGCGTCCCCGCCGATCGGCGCCTGGGCTATCACACCGTCGAAATCGCTCTGAGCGAGGCCATGGCCTCCGGTGGCAACGTGATTCTCGCGCTCCCGGATCGCTACCGCGAAGCGCTGCTTGCCGGCGAAGCCGAAGCCAGAGAGAGCTGGCAAAGGCTCGCCGCGACGAGCGCGTTTCTACAAGGGCATGACGCACGCTTCCGGGCGCAACCCGGAGGGCGCGTGCTGGTTCTGGCAGGCAGCGAGGAAGCCTCGGGCGACGTCCTCAATCTCCTGTTCCGGATGAACGCCACGCCTGCCGTTGCCGCCCTGGAAAGCCCGCCCCCGCTCGATCCCACGCGCCACCCCGTGGTCGTGGCCGTCAACGTGACGCCGCCCGCCGCCGTGGCCGAGCGCCTGTGGCGCTTCCTTGAGGCGGGCGGGACGCTGCTCGTCTCGCCGGACCTCACCGGCGGCGAGCCGTGGTGGGCCGGACGAAAACCCGGCGCCGGACGGAAAGAGAACGGCCGCACCGTCCACACGGTGGGCAAAGGAAAACTGATCGCCTACGCCGATCCGATCCTCGACACCTACGAGTTCGCCCTGGACGTTCTGGCCGATGCCGGCTGGAAGCAACGCGACCTCCGCCTGTGGAACGCCGAAACCGTCGTCGGGCTGCTCTCCCGCAAGGGCGCCGGCGCCTGGGTGGCACTGATCGACTACGGCACCCGCTGGCAACGCGATCACGAGCCGGACTTCCTTCTCCAGCTCTTCGGCACCTACCCCAAGGTGACGCTGCACACGCCGGAGCGAGCCGAGCCGATCACTCTGGCGCCGCGCCTGCGCGGCGCACTCACGGAGTTCGAACTGCGCGATCTGCGCCAGTTCGCTATCCTCGAACTAGAGGCTGGGACACGATGATTCTCTCGCGTCGCGAATTTCTGGGATCTGTCGGGGCGGCGGCCGCCGCACCGAGAGCGTATTTCGGAGTCCATCCCTTCATCGAGGCCAACCCGAAGGCGGTCTTCATTTATCGGACCCGGGTGCCGCACAAGATGGACCGGGAGGCCAAGCTCGCCGCCGGGCTGAAGCTCGGTCGCGAAATCTTCGTACCGATGGAGAAACCCGGCATCCCGATCTCCCATCGCGTGGTGCTCAAACCGAACGTCATCAGCGTCCGCTCGCGATCGCGGCCGGATGTGGAGAACTGGGGCACGGGCACCGACCCGGACTTCTATGAAGGCATCGTTCTGGCGCTCAAGGAGCGCGGCCTCCGCAAATTCAGCTTCGTCGAAGCCAACCTGCGCTGGGCCTGGAACTATCGCGGCTTCGTGGACATCAACGACCGGCACGGCATCGAGATGAACGAACCGGAATTCCGCCCGGCCGACTTCGCGCGCAGCGAGGAGATCGTCTGGTCTAAGGTGCCCGATGCGGTCGTCTATCAGCGCATCCCGCACTACTGGCCGGTAAACGCCTCCGACACCTGGCTGCTGAACATCGCCAAGTGGAAGGCCCACGGCATGTGCCTGACGCAGTCGGTCAAGAACGAGCAGGGCCTGGTCGTCGCCCCGTTCGTGCGCTTCTGTCCCGGCTGGTCGATGGTGACCGGCGCGCCGGAATTCATGAAGCGCGACATCTGTCGCGACGTGGAGGAGCGCGTCACGCGCTACTACGAAAGCCATCGCCGGATGGGCTACTATCGCTACGATCAGCCGGTCAAGGGCGTCTATCCGGATCCGCTGGCGCACGAAATCTGGTGCCAGAAGACCTGCGACAACCAGAGCGTGCTCAAGACCGGGCTGGCGATGATCGAGGGCATCTACGGCCGCGACGGCGACGGCTTCCACGTGGGCAACGACTACTTGGCCAACCTCGTCCTGTTCAGCAAGGACAAGTTTCGCCTCGACGTCATCGGCCTGTGGCTCGCCGGTCACGAGCCGGGCAACGTCCATCTGTATCGGGTGGCCAAGGAGCGCGGCTTGAGCGACACCTTCAACCCCTGGGAGATTCCCGTCTACGAGTGGATCGACGGCCGCGCCGTGCCGCGCAAGCTCACCGACTTTGAACGCACGCCGCTCCGCACGGTCTACATGCGGCGCGAGGGCGAGACGCTTCACCTGGCCGACGAGCCCTTCGACTACGACAAGTACAAGCTCTGATTCCGATCGCGAAAGGAGAACCGATGACCCCGGAGGAAACTCGCCGCACCCTGCTCGCTGCCGGACTGGGCGCCGCCTTGGCCGCACCCGCCTCCGGCCAGCAAGCCGGCAAGGAAGTCCACTACCTCGGTCCCAAACCCGAGGGAACGCCCCTGTTTCCGACCGCCGTCACCTTCGGCAATCTCGTCTTTGTTTCCGGTTCCGGCTTTAACGACGTCGCCGGCATCCGCGCCCAGACCGACAAGCTGCTCACCTATATCCAGAAGGTGCTTGAAAGCGTCGGCTCCTCGATGGAGAAGGCGCTAAAGGTGAACGTTTACCTGGCCGACATCCGCGACTACGCGGCGATGAACGAGGTCTACCGCGGCCGCTTCGGGCCCAATCCGCCGGCGCGCACTACCGTGGCCGTCGCGAACATTCCGCTGCCCGGCTGCCTGGTCGAGATCGAAGTGATCGCCTGCCGATGAGCGCGACGTCGGCGCCGGCGCCCGGTTGGCGCGAGGCGCCCGCTCCGGATAGACTCGATAAGAACCACAACACGGAGGATGTCAGATGGCTTACAACCCTAAGGGAGTTCGTTTCGTTCTGACCGCGCCCGACACCGAAAGCACCGAGCAGGGCTTCAGCCCCTGGAAGCAGATGGTGTACGCTTCCGTGCCTGCCCAGTTCGCCCCTCGCTTCGTGTACCGGAGATGGCTCGCCCAGCAGACCTATCCGGACGGCACGGCGGTGGTGATGCCGTACGGGCTGCGGATCGTCGAAGCGATCCTGCTCGAGGAGTATCCCAAGGAGGACGTCGCCGTCTGCCATCCCGATCAGCTTCATCTCTTCGTCGGACCGCGCACGCGCGCCGTGGGCGTCAGTGCGCACAATCCGATCGGCACGGCCTTCTCCACCGGCGTCTACAGCAACATCTTCGGCAGCTCGGCCCGCCCCATCAACGCCTACGAAAGCGAGCGCATCTTCTTCCACCCGGCGATCCGCAAGTACCGGCCGAAGGTGATCGTCGGCGGCGCCGGCGCCTGGCAGATCGAAAAGACCGGCTCGCGCGAGCGGCTGGGCGTCGATTGCGTCGTCATCGGCCGCGGTGAGCGCGTCATCCTCGAGCTGTTTCAGCGCGCCGACGCCGGCGAGGAGCTGCCGCCGGTGGTCTACGCCCCCGAGCCCACTCTCGAAGAGCTGCGCATTCCCCTCCGGCGCTCCACCTTCGGCATCGTCGAGATGACGCGCGGCTGCGGGCGACAGTGCGCCTTCTGCTCGCCCACGCTCGAGACGCGCATCTCGATCCCGCCCGAGCAGTTGCTCGAAGCCGTGCGCGCCAATGTGCGCGAGGGCGGCCGCATCATCTTCGCCGTCTCCGAGGACATTTTCATCTACGGCGCGAGCGCCCCCTTCTACATCCCCAACGCCGACGCGCTGGTGAACTTTTACGAAAAGGTGGCGAGCGTTCCGGGCGTCGACTACGTGCCGCTGTCGCACGCCACGATCGCCCCGGCCGTCGTCAATCCGCATCTCATCAAAGAGCTCTCGAAGATCCTTCTGCCCAAGAGCGTGCTGCGAAATCCGCGCTCTACCTACCCGGGCAACCGGATCCTGTCGCCGCTCATCGGCATCGAGACCGGCTCGCCGCGCCTGGCCGCCCTCACCATGAGCGGCAAGGCGCTGCCTTTCGACATCCGCGACTGGCAGGAGATCGTCGTCGAGGGCACCAACATCTTGAACGAAAACCACTGGTTTCCCGTCTACACCTTCATCGTCGGCCTGCCCAACGAAACCGACGACGACATCAAGCAGTCGCTCGACCTGCTCAAGCGCCTGCGCAAGAACAAGGTCATTTACGTGCCGTCGATCTTCACGCCGCTCGAAGATACGCGCATGGCTTCGGGCCGCGCGCTCAAGCCGCGCGAGCTGACCCAGCTTCAGTGGGAGTTCATCCTGACGGCCTGGAAGCAGAGCCGGGAGCTCGGCGTGGTGAACGAGAGCTCGAACTGGCTCTGGAAGGTCGGCATGTTCGCCTTCTACTACCTCCGAGGCCGCTGGGTTCACGGGCCGCAGTTCCGCTACCCGGCCATGCGCTTTGCCGGCATTCCGGAGAGCCGCCTCCGCAACCATCTTTACCTAGATCTCACCGACACCGCTCCGCCCCAGCCGGCGCGCCCGCCGCGCCTGGTCGCCAAGCACCGCGGCAGTACACTGGAAGAGCTGGCGCGTCTGCAAGACGGCCAGCCGTTCAGCGTCTACGGCACGACACGCGTGGAGGGCGCCAGCCCGTTCCGCGTCGTCGGGCAAGCCTGAAGGAAGAGCGCTCATGCAGCTTCCGCTTCGCGGCGCGATCGCCGGCTGCGGCTATTTCGGCCGAATTCAGCTTGAAGCCTGGTCGCGGATGCCTGAAGTCCGCATCGTCGCCGCGGCCGATCCCGATATTGAGCGCGCCCGGCAGGCGGCGCCCGCCGCCTACGCCGACGCCGCCGAAATGCTCGAGCGCGAGCGGCCGGACTTCCTCGACATCGCCACCCGGCCCGATTCCCATCTCGAGCTCGTCAGCCTCGCCGCCGCACATCGCATCCCGGTAATCTGCCAGAAGCCGATGGCGCGCGACTGGGCCGAAGCTGTGCGCATGGTCGAGGCGGCCGAGGCGGCGGGCATCCCCTTCATGATTCACGAGAACTGGCGCTTTCAGCCCTGGTATCGCGAGGCCGCCCGGCGCATCGGGCGCGGCGACATCGGCCGGCCCGTCGCCTATTGGTTTCACGTCCGCCAGCGCGACGGCCTGGGGCCGGCGCCTTACCCGCGCCAGCCGTATTTCGTCGAAATGCCGCGCCTGCTCATCTACGAGACGCTCGTCCACCAGATCGACACAGCGCGCTTTCTTTTTGGCGACGTCGCCCGGATCTACGCCGACATCCGCCGCGTCAACCCTGTGATTCGAGGCGAGGACCAGGCAACGCTGGTGTTGCGTCACGCCTCCGAGCTGCCCGGCGTCATCGAAAGCCACCGCTTCGCCGATCCTGTCCCCAAAGGGCCCGCCATGGGCGATGCCTGTTTTGACGGCGACGAGGCGACTCTGCTGGTGCGGGCCACCGGCGAGATCTTTCTCGGCGAGACCCTGGTCTGGACGCCGCCGCCCGAGCAGGGCTACAAGGGCGACAGCGTACTGGCCACGCAGCGGCATTTCATCGAATGCCTGCTCTCCGGCCGGCAGTTCGAAACCTCGGGCCGCGAGTATCTGAAGACCTTCGCCGTGGTCGAAGCGGCCTATGAAAGCGCCGCCCGGGGCGCGGCCGTCGCCCTTTCGGCCTGGCTGTGAGCCCGCCTCTAGTCAGCGTCGTCACGCCCTCGCTGAACATGGCCGCCTATGTCGCCGAGACGGTGCGCAGCGTCCTCGAGCAGGACTATCCCCGTCTCGAGTACATCGCCGTCGACGGCGGCTCCACCGACGGCACGCTTGAAATCCTCGCCGGCTTCAGCGACCGGCTGCGGCTGATCGCGCAGCGGGATTCCAGCCCGGCCGAGGCAATCAATCGTGGGTTCGCCGCGGCGCACGGCGAAATCTTCGCCTGGCTGGCGGCCGACGACTACTACTTTCCCGGCGCGGTTTCGGCCGCCGTCGCCGCACTCACCGCGCATCCGGAGGTCGGCGGCGTCTATGGTGACGGCGTCTGGGTGGATGCGGCCGGCAATCGCCTCGGCGCCTATCCCGTGCGCGATTTCGACCCGCAGCGGCTGGCCGAGGAGTGCTTCATCTGCCAGCCCGCCGCCTTCCTGCGCCGCCGGGCCTTCGAGAGCGTCGGCGGACTCGAGACGCGCTGGCGCTACACCTTCGATTACGATCTCTGGATCCGCATCTCCAGGCGCTGGACGCTGCTCCGCCTCCCGGCGCCTCTGGCCGCTTCGCGCATGCACGCCGGCACGATCACGCTCGGCGCCCGCCGCCGGGTGCTCGAGGAAAACATTCGCCTGCTCGTGCACCATTTCGGCTACGCGCCCCTGCGCACCGTCTTTGCCTACGCCGCGCACCTGGTGGACCGCCGCGACCAGTTCTTCGAGCCGCTGGCGCCCTCGGCTCTCAAATTCGCGCTCAGCCTCCCCCTCGGCCTCTACTTCAACCGCCGCCGGCCGGGTCGCTTCCTCGCCGAGTGGCTGGCCGCCGCGCGGGCGGGCGCGGGTCCGCAAAGCCTTGTCAGGGCAAAGAAGTAACAAGCGTGGATCGGCAAAATCCGCTCCGGCAAGCGATGGGTTGCCCTAAATCGCCCGCGGCAGTAGAACAAAGAGAAGCGAACCGAGAGCGACGCTCGCCCCGTGGGGTAGCGTAACGCCTTTGGAGATGTCGAGCTCCTCGTGACGCGCATAGGGAGGGCGAAGGTGGAGCAGCTCGTTGACAATTACGCCGACGTTGCGCAGCGTGCGCAGCAGGCGGCCCCGAGTGAGCAGGAGGGCCACGGCAAGCACGCCCCCGACCAGGGCGCCCAGCACGAAAATGGTCAGCCAGTTCCGAGGACCGACTATGGCGCCGACGGCGGCCATAAGCTTGACGTCGCCCGCCCCCACGCCGCGCACCAGGTACAGCGGAAAATAGACAAGAAAAGCGAGTCCCAGTCCGCTCAGGGATTGCCATAGGCCGAAGGTTTGATAAAGAAACAAGTTCAGACCGAGGCCCAGCATGAGGGCGGTGAGGTTCAGCCAGTTCGGGATGCGGCGTGTGAGTAAATCAAAGACCGCCGCGGTAACAACGAATCCTACCAGCAAAAACTGAGTTGGCGGTGTAAGCGTCGGCATGGGAATTTCCTGCGGATCCCCGCAGCGTCTCCTAGACAGAGATCGGATGGGGTGCCGAGAATCGTTACCTTGGCAGACGCTTGCGCTACGCTGGGTGCGGCGACGCCT
>Ga0197142_1003232_pt1 | contig 13765 bp, 14 predicted proteins | sample GBS60_MetaG_FD_148614 | JGI IMG/M metagenome (GOLD analysis project Ga0197142, IMG submission 148614) | Sediment microbial communities from Great Boiling Springs, Gerlach, Nevada, United States - GBS 60_MetaG | ecosystem: Environmental > Aquatic > Thermal springs > Hot (42-90C) > Sediment... | reverse complement strand
CAGCCGCCTTGGTCCACGGCAACGTCAATAATGACACTCCCAGGGGCCATTTGTTTAACGAGGGATTCCGGCACCAGCATGGGCGTGCGTCGCCCTGGCACGAGTACCGCCCCGATCAGCAAATCCGCCTGGGGTACCATTTGGGCGATGTGGGTGCTGTTGCTGTGGAGCAACTGGACGCGAAAGCCAAACAAATCCCCCAGGGCATAGAGCCGGTCCAAATTCAGTTCAATAATCGTCACCTGCGCCCCCAGCCCCACCGCCATCCGGGCCGCTTCCGTACCCACGACGCCGCCCCCCAAAATCACCACCTGCGCCGGTTTTACTCCCGGTACACCGCCCAGGAGGACGCCCCTGCCCCCGGATTGGCGTTGCAAAAAGTGGCTACCCAATTGCACCGCCAACCGCCCGGCAATCACACTCATCGGGTGCAACAGGGGCAACCGCCCATCATCCAATTCCACCATTTCGTAGGCAATGGCCGTCGTTTTGGCCCGGAGCAAAGCTTTGACCAAATCCGGCTGGGCCGCCAGATGGAGATAGGTAAAGAGGATTAAATCTTCCCGCAAAAACTGGTATTCGCCAGGCAGCGGTTCTTTAACTTTCACCACCAAATCCTGGGCCCAAGCGGTCGCTGCGTCCCCGGCAATGGTAGCGCCTGCTTGTTCATACAATTCATCCGCAAAACCTGCCCCGGCACCGGCTTGGGTTTCCACCACCACCTGATGCCCCTGCGCCACCAAAGCCGCCACACTGGCCGGACTCAGCCCCACCCGGAACTCCTGATCTTTAATTTCTTTAGGCACGCCAATCCGCATCCCGGCCCCCCTCCCTGGATTTAAGGTATCCCGATGCGTTCGCGATCCGACTGGCCGAGCAACGCCTGTCCCGCCACCGTTCCCAGGGCAATCAGGGTCAACAGGGAAGCCCCGGCAAACGCTGCCACCGTTTGGTACTCCAGGTACATCCGCTCGATGTGCAGGGTGAGGGTATTGGTCTGGCCAATCACCTTCCCGGAGACCACCGCCACCGCCCCAAATTCACCTAGCCCCCGTGCCGTCGTCAAAATCACCCCATACAGCAAGGCCCAGCGAATCTGGGGCAAGGTGATCCGCCAAAAGACCTGCCACCCCCGCGCCCCCAACGTACAGGCGGCCTCTTCCTCCTCCCGCCCGGTCGCTTCCAACACCGGCAGCACCTCCCGCACCACAAAGGGCAGGGTGATAAACAGGGTCGTCAACACCATCCCCGGCGGCGCGAAGATAATCTGCACCCCCAGCCGCGTCACCCAGTCGCGAAACATACCCACCGTCGGGCTGTAGAGCAGGATAAACATCAGCCCCACAATCACCGGCGAAATGGCCAAAGGCGCATCCAGCAACGCCAAAATCAGCCCCCGCCCCGGCAACCGATAGCGCGCCAACACCCAGGCGGTCACCAGCCCGAACACCGTATTCACCGGCACAGTCACCCCCACCACCACCAGGGTCAGCCCCATGGCATGGCGCGCCTCCGGGGTGCTCAGCCCCTGGAGATAGACCCCCCAGCCCTCCCGGAAGGCCTGATAAAACACATTCACCAAAGGCAACAGCACCAACAACAGCAGATAAACTGCCCCCACGCCAATCAACAGCCATGCCCCCCAACTGCGGGGTGTCATTGGGCGCGTCACCGCCATAATCGCACCAACCCCTGCCGCAAGCGTTATCCTATAATACTAACGAACGGGAACCAAACCCATGCGGTTGTTATTGATGACGGGCAAGGGGGGCGTCGGCAAAACCTCCGTTGCCGCAGCTACGGGTCTGCGTTGTGCGGAATTGGGTTACCGTACCCTGGTTCTGAGCACCGACCCAGCCCACTCCCTGGCCGACAGTTTCGACCAACCCCTGGACCACGAACCCCGGCCGGTCCGCCCCAACCTCTGGGGTGCGGAATTGGATGCCCTGCGGGAACTGGAATTGAACTGGGGAGCGGTCAAACGCTACGTCACCGAAGTCCTGCAAGCGCGCGGGTTAGATGGCGTGCAGGCGGAGGAATTGGCCGTGCTGCCGGGGATGGATGAAATTTTTGGCCTGGTGCGGGTCAAACGCCATTACGACGAAGGGCATTACGATGTTTTGATCATTGACTCAGCGCCCACCGGCACCGCCTTGCGCCTCTTGAGCATTCCCGAAGTCGCAGGCTGGTATATGCGCCGTTTTTACAAACCCCTGCAAGGCATGGCGCAGGTGCTCACCCCCGTTTTTGAACCGATTTTCAAGCGGGTGATGGGCTTTTCGCTGCCCGATCGGGAAGTGATGGATGCCCCTTATGAATTCTATGAACAGATTGAACAATTGGAACGGGTTTTGACCGATAACACCCGCACCTCTGTGCGCTTGGTGACCAACCCGGAAAAAATGGTCATCAAAGAATCCCTGCGGGCGCACGCCTATCTGAGTCTATACAACGTGGCCACCGATTTGGTGATTACCAACCGAATTCTACCTGCGGATGTCACCGACCCCTTTTTCCAGAAATGGCAGGCCAGCCAGAACCAATACCGTCAGGAAATTCGCCAGAGTTTTCACCCGCTCCCTGTCAAAGAAGTGCCCTTGTACCCAGAGGAATTGTGCGGTTTAGCTGCTTTAGAACGGTTGAAAAATACCCTGTACCCCGACGAAGACCCCACCCAAATTTATTACCAGGAGCAGACGGTCAAAGTGACGGAAATGCCCCAGGGTTACTGTTTAGAACTTTATTTGCCAGGGGTTCCCAAAGACCAAATCCAACTCACCAAAACCGGCGACGAATTAAACATTCGCATTGGCAACCACCGCCGCAATATGGTTCTCCCCCAAGCCCTAGCCGGTCTGCAACCCCAAAAAGCCAGCCTAGAAAATGATTACCTAAAAATTGAATTTCCGTTGATGGAGTTTGTGACCACCCCATGATACCCCAAATACCCCTTGGTCAAACCGATATTCAAATTACACCACTCATTATTGGCACATGGCAGGCCGGGAAACGGGGCTGGGTAGGGATTGACGACCAAGAGATTATCGCGGCAATTCAAACTGCTTTAGACCACGGTATTACCACCATTGACACAGCAGAAATTTATGGGGATGGGTATAGTGAGGAATTGGTAGGCAAAGCAATTAAAACCTATCGGGGGCAGGCGGTCATTGCCACCAAAGTTTTTGCCAATCATTTGGCCTATGACCAGGTACTTGCCGCCTGTGAACACTCCCTGAAACGGTTGCAAATTGATGTCATTGACCTATATCAAATTCACTGGCCAAGTGGTAGCTGGAACAGTCCCGTTGTCCCCATTGCCGAGACCATGCGTGCCTTGGTCAAACTGCAAGAACAAGGGAAAATTCGGGCGATTGGTGTGTCCAATTTCAGCGTGACGCAATTGCAAGAAGCGCAACAGTACGGGGTAATTAGCAGTATTCAACCCCCTTATTCCCTGTTTTGGCGCGTACCGGAACGGGAGTTAATTCCCTACTGCCGCCAACAGGGGATTTCCGTACTCGCTTATTCCCCCTTGGCCCAAGGATTACTCACAGGTAAATTTCCCCCGGATCATCAATTTCCCCCAGAGGATGTGCGCACCAAAAATATCCTTTTTCAAGGGGAATTATATCGTCAAGCCCAACACGCTCTGGCGCAGATGCGTCCGATTGCGGAGGCATACCAAATTTCCCTGGGCAATTTGGCGTTGGCGTGGCTTTTGCACCAACCGCGCACCCATGCGATTGTGGGGGTACGCAACCGGGAGCAGGTGTTGGGTAATTTACCGGCCCTTGCTGTGCGGCTGAGCGCCGAAACCCTGGCGCAATTGGATGCCCTCAGTCAGCCGGTGAATGCGTTGATTCCTGCTGATGCCGTGATGTGGAAGTTTTAGTTGGGAGTGATTCTGGTGACCCCTATTGCTTTGGCGATCAACGCTACCCGCCGCTTGTGCGTTTCAATCCCCCCAAACAGATAATCTAAAGAAATACCAGTCGCTGCTAAAATCATGGGTTGCGATGGCCCTACCTGATTATCAAAGTCTGATGTTGCCTTTGTTGCAGTATGCCGGGGTTGCTGAGGGTGAAATAACCACAAGCAAGGCGGTTGAATTTTTAGCGCAAGCCTTAAAGCTCACAGAGGCAGACTTAAAAGAAATGCTTCCCAACGGAACCCAATCTACCTTTGTCAACCGAGTTGGTTGGGCAGCAACTTATATGAAAAAAGCCGGGCTACTTGCATCTACCCGCAGAGGATACTATCGCATTACCGAGCGAGGCCGACAGCTTCTGGCAGAACAACCTCAGTTTATCAATAACAAAACGCTGAAGAGATACCCGGAGTTTCGTGAATTTATAAATCAGAAAAGAGCAAGGGCAGACGGTGACAAAACAATCCTGGAAACCGAATTATAGTCATTTCAAACAAGTTTGCGACATGCGCCTTTACCTGAAAACCCTGTCCTGGAAGGGGATACAGTGATGACCAGTGCCTCAAAGTGTTGCATTTTCCTGTGAAACGACTATAACACCTGACCGCCCGGTTCCCACTCCATCTGAGGCTCTAGAAGCAGCCTATAAAAATCTGCGTGATGAACTGGCGGATGAATTGCTTGCCAAAATTAAGGCAACTTCACCGGCATTTTTTGAGCGTATCGTTGTCGAACTCTTGGTGAAAATGGGATACGGTGGTTCCCTGGTTGATGCCGGCAAAGCTATCGGCAGAAGTGGCGATGGGGGAATTGATGGCATTATTAAAGAGGATAAACTTGGTCTGGATGTTATTTACCTTCAGGCTAAACGGTGGGAGCGTACGCCTGTAGGCAGACCAGAAATCATGCAATTTGCCGGGGCACTACAAGCTCAGAAGGCTAATAAGGGGATTTTCATTACCACGTCCCGATTCACGGATGAGGCCAGAAGTTATGTATCTCAAATTGGTAGCAAAATTATCTTGATTGATGGCGAGCAATTAACTAATTTGATGATAGACCATGATGTTGGTGTTTCCACAGTGTCTCTCTATCCGGTCAAAAAGATAGATAATAATTACTTCGATGAAAGTATATAATGTAAAAGACCGGAACTTTGAGATATGAGGCGTACGCATTAGTTTTTCTCGGTTTGGTGCTTGTGGATATTCTATGGCTGGCGTTCCCCCTGGTTCCCGCCGCGACCACGAACTGCACAAACTCCTCCAACGGTTAGGCATCGCGCCTGTCCACATCCATTGGCATCTGCTGGATCAGGCCCTAACCCACAGCAGTTTTGACCCGCAATGCAACTACGAACCGTTGGAGTTTGTCGGGGATGGGGTTTTGCGGTTGTTGGCGGCGGACTATCTTTGGCATCATCACCCGCATTTGTCGGTGGGGGACTATACGGCGCTGCGTTCGGTGTTGGTGAGTAACCGGTTGTTGCGGCAAATCGCCCAGGAGTACGGGTTGGGGGAGTTTGCCCTGGTGGGGAATCGGCTGCCCCCTGCGGGGATGTGGTTGGCAGATATTCTTGAGGCGGTGGTGGGGGCGGTCTATCTAAGTGTGGGCAGTCTTGCGCCCCTGCAGCCCTGTTTCTATCCGCCCTGGCAGCGGGAAGCCCAACAGGTGTTGCAAGACCCCGCGCGGTTGAACTATAAAAATGCCCTGCAAGAATGGACCCAAGAGCATTACAAGATACTGCCTACCTATGAAACCGAGGCCCTGCCGGGGTCGCCGGAGCGGTTTGTGGCTCGGGTGTATGTCCGCAAGCGGTTGCTGGGTGTGGGCCAGGGGACATCGGTGAAGGCAGCCCAACAGGAAGCGGCGCGGCAGGCGTGGGGGGTTTTGGTGGCGCCAGCAGGTCAAGAGGCCCGTTTGGGATTATGCTAAGAAATTGCCCGGTCAACCGTGTAACCCCATGCCCATTACCCGCCTTGGTTCCCGTCAAAGTCAACTGGCACTGGTGCAAACCCGCTGGGTGCAGACCGAATTGCAAAAGCATTACCCGGCTGAGGAATTTCCGATTGTGACCATGACCACCCAGGGGGACAAAATTCTGGATGTGGCGCTGGCCAAAATCGGGGATAAGGGGTTATTTACCAAGGAGTTGGAGCAGGCGTTGTTGCGCCATGAGGTGGATGTGGCGGTGCATTCGCTCAAGGATTTGCCGACCCAAATGCCTGCGGGTTTGGTGCTAGGGGCAATTACCGCCCGGGAGGAACCCCGCGATGCCCTGGTGTTGCACCCCCGTTGGCAGGGGACGCCGCTGGCGGCTTTGCCTGCAGGGACGGTGATCGGTACATCTTCGTTACGACGGCTGGCCCAGTTGCGGCATCGGTTTCCCCATTTGACGTTTAGGGATATTCGGGGGAACCTGAACACCCGTTTGGCCAAGTTGGACCGGGGGGAGTACGATGGGCTGATTTTGGCGGTGGCGGGGTTGCGGCGGCTGGGCTGGGACAACCGGATAAGCGAGGTGCTGGGGCCGGAGGTGTGCCTGTATGCGGTGGGACAGGGGGCGCTGGGGGTGCAGTGCCGGGCAGGAGATGAACGGGTGCTGGGGTTGGTGCAGGGGTTGAACCACCGGGAAACGGCGCTGCGTTGTCAGGCGGAACGGGCGTTTTTGCGGGCGTTGGAGGGGGGGTGTCAGGTGCCGATTGGGGTGCATTCCCAGTTCCAGGGCCAGGAATTGACGCTGACCGGGGCGGTGTTGAGTGTGGATGGGCAACAGCGGGTGGCAGCTACCCGCACGGCAGTGGTCACGGAGACGGCGGCAGCGGTGGCCCTGGGGGAAGCCCTGGCGCAGGAGGTGCGGGCGCAGGGGGCTACGGCAATTTTGCAGGCGATTTTTGCCCAGGTGGGGCGGGGGTGACCCCTTGCGAGGGCGGGAGAAACGGGGTACATTCATCAGGGGGTATGCTCCCAAGGCGGCGAACATGTCTGTCTTTTTTTAGTACATTAGCGGTTCCCTCAGCCGGAAGGGGTGTGGCAATGGTAGCGGTAGCAATTTTGGCGGCGGGGAAAGGGACAAGAATGCGGTCCGATTTGCCCAAGGTGTTGCATCCGGTGGCGGGCAAACCGATGGTGGAGCGGGTCATCCGCAGCGTGCAGGGGTTGCCGGTGGAACGTCTGCTGGTGGTGGTCGGGCATGGGGGGGCGCAGGTGCGGCAGGCGTTGGCACATATCGCGGGGGTGGAATTTGTGGAGCAAGACCCCCTGTTGGGCACCGGGCACGCGGTGCAGCAATTGGTTCCCTATTTGCAGGACTTTACGGGGGATTTGCTGGTGCTCAATGGGGATGCGCCCCTGTTGCGCCCGGAGACCTTGGCCCAGTTGCTGGCAACCCATCAGCAGGGACAGTACGGGGTGACCCTGTTGACGGCGCTGTTGCCCGACCCGACGGGCTATGGGCGGGTGATTTGCGATGGGCAGTTGCAGGTGCGTGCGATTATTGAGGACCGGGATTGCACCCCGGCGCAGCGGCAAAACCAACGGGTGAATGGGGGCGTTTACTGTTTTCGCTGGCCCCGGTTACAGGCGGTTTTACCCCGACTGACCACGGCCAACCAACAGCAGGAGTATTACCTGACGGAGGCCATCCAGTGGCTCCAACCGGCGCAGGCGGTGGATGTGCCGGACGGGACGGAACTGTGGGGGATCAACGACCGCAAACAGTTGGCGCTGGCCACCCAAATTCTCTACAACCGCTGGCGGGACGAATGGATGCGCCGGGGGGTGACCATGATTGACCCGGCCAGCATTACGGTGGACGAGGAGGTGGAACTGGCGGCGGATGTGACCCTGGAACCCGGCACGCACCTGCGGGGGCGCACGGTGGTGGGCAAGGGCTGTCACATTGGGCCGGACTGTTGGCTGGAAAACAGTGTGATCGGCCAAGAGGTCCGCATTCTCTATTCGGTGATTCGCAACAGTACGGTGCAGTCCCATTGCCAGGTGGGGCCGTTTGCCCATATCCGGGAACAGACGGAAGTGGGACCTGACTGTCGGGTGGGCAATTTTGTGGAAATCAAAAAAACCCAGGTGGGGGCGCACAGCCGGGTGGCCCATTTGAGCTATTTGGGAGATGCCCAACTGGGTGCGCAGGTGAATGTGGGGGCCGGCGCCATTACCGCCAATTTCGACGGGCGGGACAAACACCCGACCGTTATCGGCGCAGGGAGCAAGTTGGGGGCCAATAGCGTTTTGGTGGCGCCCGTGACCCTGGGGGCGGGGGTGACGGTGGCCGCTGGTTCGGTGGTCACCGAGGATGTGCCGGAGGATGCCCTGGTAATCGCCCGGGCGCGGCAGGTGGTGAAACCCCACTGGCGGCCCCCCTATTTGCGCCATCAGGACCATGAACCCAGCCGCTAAGGGACGGTTGTACCTGGTCGCCACCCCGATTGGCAACTGGGAGGACATGACCTTCCGGGCGGTGCGCGTGCTGCGGGAGGTGGATGTGATTGCTGCGGAAGACACCCGCCACACCGGGAAATTGCTGCAACACTTTGGCATTACCACGCCGCAGATCAGCTACCACCAGCACAACCAACGCCAACGCCAGGGGGAATTGCTGGCGCGGTTACAGCGGGGGGAACAGGTGGCGCTGGTGAGCGATGCGGGCATGCCTGGGATCAGCGACCCCGGTACGGCTTTGGTACAGGCCTGCATTGCCCAGGAAATTCCCGTGACGCCGATTCCAGGGGCGAATGCGGCCTTGACCGCGCTGTGTGCGGCGGGGTTGCCGACCGAGCGGTTTCTCTTCCTGGGCTTTTTGCCCCCCAAACCGGCGGCGCGCCAACAGGTCCTCCAGGGGGTGAAGGCCATCCCCGCCACCCTCATTTTTTACGAAGCGCCCCATCGCCTGGTCGCCAGTTTGATGGACATGGGGACGGTGTTGGGAGCGGAACGCCCCTGCGTGGTGGCCAGGGAATTGACCAAGCGCTACGAGGAATTTTGGCGGGGGACGCTGGCGCAGGCCCAGGCCCATTTCCAGGCGCATCCCCCCAAGGGAGAACTGACGGTGTTGGTGGCGGGGAACCCCGACCTCCTGGCGCTAAGCGAGGCCCAGGTGCTGCCGGAAATTCACCGCCTGGTGGCGACGGGGTTAAGCTGCCGCGAGATTGCCCAGCAATTGGCGGAGGTTACCGGTTTACCGCGCCGTACATTGTACCAATTGGCCTTGGCCGCCCAACCCCAGGGGAGTTGACGCTGGCTGTGGTTCCTGTTATGTATGGGACACCGCCCCGGCATGGCCCCCTATGCTGATTGTCAAAGCCTGGCACCTGGACCGCCCTTTGCTGCCTGAGGACGTGGAGACGCTGCCGCCCACCCTGCGGCTGAGCAAAAAAAGTTTGCTCAAGACGGCGTTTCGGGGTTTTTTTGTGGACGATGCGGCGGCGGTGCAACAGGCGGCCTGGTTTCACAGTTTCTTGGCCGGGGAAAAAGTGGAGTTTTATGTGGAGGGGAGCGGCACCTACGAGTTGGCCAATATGGATTTGGTGAGCCGGGAGGTGTATCTGGTGCGCACAAGCCTGCCACCGGCCTTGCCACCTTTGATTTTCTTTTGCGACCAGACGGACTATCCGGAGGCCAGCACCCGGATCGGCGCGGTGTTGACCCAGACCCTCGCCCGCTTGCAGGAGACCCACACCCTGGGGCATAAGCTCCGGCTGGTGCGTCCCCAACGCCTGCCCGATGGCACCACCCGCCTGGATACCCATGTGCGGCGGCTGATTCGCCAAGCCCTCCTGGTGGTCGCCGATACCACCTTGCTGACCAGCGTGCAGGGCAAAGGCTATCCCAGCCCCAACGTGTGTCTGGAGGTGGGTTATGCGCTGGTGGCCAAAAAACCCTACCAGATCAAATTGGTGTCCTGGCCGCCGCCGGACCCGCAACTGGCCAAGGCCATTTTTCCCTTTAGCATCAGCGACGAACTGCGGTTGCTGCCCCAGGATGAGGCGGATTTGACCCAGCAGCTCACCGCAGCCTTGACCGATGTCCTGAAACGATTTCGCCTCATGTGAAACCAAAAGGAGGGCAAGGGCAATGGCAACGTTGATCCCCGTGATTTTAGCAGGGGGCAAGGGAGAACGGTTCTGGCCGCTGAGCCGGTTGGCCAAACCCAAACAGTTTTGGTGTCTCGATGGCAGCGGTCGCAGTTTATTGCACAACACCGTCGCCCGGTTGCCCGCTTGGGCCGGTGACCCGTGGGTGGTGACCCGCGCCGATTTAGTCCCCCTGGTACAGGCGGATGTCCCCCACCTGCCCCCGGAGCGCATCCTGGCCGAACCGCAACCCCGCGATACCGCCCCTGCCGTCGCCTGGGTGACCCAACACCTACAACAGCAGTACGGGGATGGGGTCATCATCGGCGTTTTTCCCGCCGACCACTGGATTCCCGATACAGCGCAATTCCAAGCCACCCTAGCCCAGGCGGTGGCCGTGGCAGCCGAGACCCAAGGCATTGTCACCCTGGGCATTACCCCAACCCATCCGGCCACCGGCTATGGCTATATCCAACGGGGCGAAGCAGCCGGCGGCGGCGCCTACCGGGTGGTGCGGTTTACGGAAAAACCGGACTACGCCCAGGCCGTGCAACTGGTTGCCAGCGGCGAATACCTCTGGAATAGCGGCATATTTCTCTTTCCGGCGGGGGTCATGTGGCAGGAATTGGTCCAGTATGCTCCGGCCATCACCACCCCTCTAACACAAATGGGCGTAGCCGCCTATCCACACCTGCCGAAAATCAGCCTGGACTACGCCGTGATGGAGCACACCCAGCGCGCCTGGGTTCTGCCTGTGACCTTTGCCTGGGATGATTTGGGAGACTGGCGGAGTTTGGCCCGGCTGCCCCACCCTCCTTTACCCGCCCAGACGGTGACGTGGCAGAGCGCGGACGTGCACATCTACAGCACCGACCCCCAGGAATTGGTGGTGACCCTGGGCGTAGAACACCTGATTGTTATCCGCAATGGCCCTGTTACCTTGGTCGTGGCTGCCGAACGCACCCAAGAGATCAAAAAACTATTGGCGCACCTCCAGGAGCAGGGGTACGGCGATTACCTCTAAAGCTGCCCTGGTGATGGGAGGCGCCCTTACTTAGCGCTTACGTTGAATGCGAGGCGGTTCCCGGAAAAAGATGGCGAAAAAAATCACGCCCAACGCCCCGACCAACAACACCGTATAGGTAAGTGCTTCCATAGCCGCCCTCGCTCCAGATTGGGTCTGCCTCTATTGTACGCCGGGGATGGTTCACCGCGCGCCGGGTTCAGTTGCCCCAAATCCCGCCAAACGACCATAGCGAACCACCGGCTCCAGGGCCTGGAGGATGTGCGCCCCGTAACTGCGATGGCACACCCGGCTATCGAGGAGGGCGACCCGTCCCCCCCGCATGGGTGCCACGGCCCGTTGCAACTGCGCCAGGGTCTGGGGCAACAGGTATTCCCGAAACCAATCCCGCCCCTGGCGCCGCAGGTCATCAATCCGCGCCGCCACCAGGGGTTGCTCTCGCGAGGGAATCGGCAACAGGGGAATCACCAGCAGGCTGGGCGTGGGCAACCGCTCCTGATGGGTCTGCCAGAACCGCCAACCGCTGACCAAAATGCCGTTTTCCTCCAAAGCCGTGCGCTCCCGTTGCACCCGAGAACCCCATTCTGCCGCCAAAGCCACGGTGAGTTGCGTTTGCAGGGGTTGTTCCTCGACCAAAATCACCACCAACCCCGTCGCCAAGGGCAAGAGCCGCTGGAGTTCGCGGATCAGGGCCTGGTAGAACTGCGGGTGATTCGGCGGGGGCAGATGGGCCGGGGCGTACAAGTGGAGAACTTCATCGCGGGGATGGGGGCCAAAGCGAAAGCGGGTGAACCCTGGCAACGAGAGATGTCCCAAAGCCATGCCCAGACCCACCCAGGGCCGTTGCGGCCAATGGGCTTGCATTTCCGCCAAAGCCCACAGGGGAGAACAGTGTAGGGTAAATCGGGCAAGCTGCCGTTCCAGGGTTGCCCAACGCACGCGCTGGGGGTGCGACACCGGCCATACCGCCTGCAGCCAATGCTGTTCCGTTTCGCTGAGCAACCACTGCTCGTAGGGGTTGGGGGGATGGCGCAGCAGCGAGTGGGTCAAGGCCAGTTGGGTTTCTCGGATCAATTCCGCCCGGTGGGGGTGTGCCCACACCCATTCATCCCAATCCTGGGGCGTGCAGCTTTGGGTCAACGCCGTTTCCACCCACTGTTCCAGGTCATCCAAACCATCTACGACCGTCGGCAAAGCCGCCACCTGGGCATTGGGGGTTAACAATTCCTGCAACCATCGCTGGGGGGTCAGCAACAGCAGGCCATGCGCCAATTCCGGCGGCCCTTGTTCCCGGTAAAGGGGTTTTTCCGTCTGCAACCACTCCCGCAGGCGGGGCAATTCCACCTGCAACCACCGGCGCTGAATCTCCGGGGGTGCCACCAGCACCACCACCCCCGGCCAGAGCAACGCTGCCGCCAAATACCCCAGCCGGTAATGCCCCTGCACTCCGGCCAAGCCCCCCACCTCCATCAGCGCACTTGGCCCCAACCGCAAAGCCCGCGTCACCAACCGCGCCAAGGTCAAATGGTGCGGCCAAGGGGGAATGGCCTCGGTTTGCAACAGCGAGCGCAACCGTTGATGGACCTCAACCTCCAACATGGACGTCCTAGGAACTTAGGTTTATGCTACTGACCCCCGGCAAAATCCCTGACGATGTTGAGCAGGTTGTTGAGCAGGTTGGGGTCGCCTAGGCGGTTATGCCCGAACCAAAGACATCGGTTGGGACACCCTGGCCAGGTAGTTCTGCAGTTAACTTATGGTAAAGCTCCATCATAGTCCGAAGCGAATTGCCAACGTCAACCTTAGAGAACCCTTAAATATCTCTTCGGTTCACCCCTAGGTTGGAATCGTTATAAAATAAAAGACTCATAAAAAAACAAACTGAGGTGATGAACCATGTCCCATATTTATCTAGCGGCCCCCCTATTTACGCTGGCGGAACGCCATTTTAACGAGGCCCTAGCGGCTGATTTAACCAGGCGGGGATTGGTAGTTTTTTGTCCGCAAAAAGAATGTGATGGGCTAACAGGGCGAGACATTTATGAAACCTGTTTGAGGGGAGTTGCCACCGCGCGCATTGTCGTCGCCATTTTAGACGGAGCCGATGCCGACAGCGGCACCTGTTGGGAATGTGGTTATGCCACTGCCAAAGGCATTCCCATTGTGGCCGTGCGTACCGATTTTCGGGGCACTGGCGATACGCGCGGGTTCAATGCCATGCTTTTTTACAGTGCGAGCGCGATAATAGAGGGTACGGATGACCTATTTGCGCGCATCTACCAAGCTGTCCGGCGTCTTTATGGTTAGAACAGCATCGGTCCCATGTGAAGCAAGGTAAATTTGTGCGGCTCTCTTAGGTTTAGGGTGTCAGGTGTGTAAAGAACACTTCAACAAAATCCCTTAACATGAGTTTTGAATTGGATGCTCTTCTGAATTGGATTACAGTTAAAATGTGTTCTCACCAAGCCGAGGAAGCTTAGGGTACATGTGTTAATTGATATTAAGATGAGCAAGAGCGACGGCAAAAGTTAAATTAGAAAAAACGCATGTTAAAGTGGCTCAATGAAAATATTAACTATTAAGATTTTCGGTCCCTATTAGAAACGATTCTACAACACATGTGTGGTATGAGTAGCGGTGAATTTAAATTTCAAGTGAATGACCATACCGTATTTAGGAAATTTCCAGGATTGGGCATCAAAAATCTAATTCCTAAAGCTA
>Ga0197142_1003231_pt1 | contig 13766 bp, 7 predicted proteins | sample GBS60_MetaG_FD_148614 | JGI IMG/M metagenome (GOLD analysis project Ga0197142, IMG submission 148614) | Sediment microbial communities from Great Boiling Springs, Gerlach, Nevada, United States - GBS 60_MetaG | ecosystem: Environmental > Aquatic > Thermal springs > Hot (42-90C) > Sediment... | reverse complement strand
GAATAGCCGCATCCTCAATCCGGATGACATCAAGACCTATCCTCTCTTCGGCGATGGTGCGGGTGCGGTGTTTGTGGAACCCGGATCTCCCGAGCAAGGCTTTCTGGCTTACAGCCTCGGATCGGACGGTCACGGTGGCCCGCTCTTGATGCGAGAATCGGGTGGGAGCCGGCGACCGCCTACCCCTCAGGACCTGGCCGAAGGCAGGCATTACATGTTCATGGATGGGAGGGCTGTGTTCCGCTGGGCGGTCACTATCCTCTGCGACACCATTCAGGATGTCCTCAAGGCAGCTCAACTCCAAACCAGCGACATTGACCTGTACATCGCCCATCAGGCCAACATCCGCATCATCAACGCGGCCATCGACGTCTTGCACATTCCACGTAGTAAGGTGTTCAACAACCTGGAAAAATACGGGAATACGTCAGCGGGCAGCATTCCCATCGCTCTGGAAGAAGCCCTGGCAGAGGGCCGGATTCGTGAAGGCAGCCTGGTCGTGCTCAGCGGCTTCGGAGCTGGCCTCACCTGGGGTACTGCCGTCGTACGTTGGTAAACTGCGTCGGAGGCCAACCCACTTTCCCTGACGCGGGAGAGAAGCGTTCGTTACAATACCGTCATGTACGAGTTTTTCGAGCACACCGCTGACCTAGGTATTCGCCTCCGCTCTGCCGATCTGAATACCCTCTTTGCAGAAGCAGGAGTCGCCTTGTTCTCCATCCTCCTGGAGGACGTCGCAAGTGTTCAGCCCCGAATGCCTCACGTATTTTCTCTCAGCGGGGAGGATCGAGAACTCCTTCTGTTCGACTGGCTCCGCACGTTGCTTTTGTGCTTCGATGAGCAACACTGGGTGTTTTCCCGCTTTGATGTCCAGGTGCACTCCCAAGGTTTGCAAGCCACCGCTTGGGGTGAACGCTATGATCCTCAGCGGCATTTACCAGGACGTGAAGTCAAAGCCATCACCTATCACGGCCTGAAGCTGGAACAGCAGCCCGATAGCACCTTCCTGGCGGAAGTCATCGTGGATATCTGATTCTCCACCATCACCACTCCTCGATCGAAGTGTGGAAGAGGTCATAAGGCTTCGATCCGGAGGTTTCCCGTTTTCAGGGAATGCATACGGAATTTCCCTTCCCGTTAGTGCGGCAGATTGCGCTCATCCTGGCTGTGCAGCGTTAGGTTTCAGACGACCGGTAGGCCCAGTGGAGCAGTTTGCTAGGTCATGCATATATCGGGTTCAGAACCGTTCTTCCAGCTCCACAAGGGGACATGAAGGTAAGGGAACATGAAGGTAAGGTGGGGGCAGAGGAACTCAAGGATTAAATGCCAGGGGATAATTTGTCTGCCGCGAATCGGGGAGTGTATATAATGGGCTGCCCGTGAACTGAAGGGGGCGGAAGGGAGTGCCGGTCTGGATCCATCAGATTCCCGTGCGTAAAGCTGATGTCAGGCCAGTTGTTAGCAGGAGCAATGGGATCATGAAAGCCGCATATACCGGACCTCTCGAGAAAATCGATGCAACCCGCTGGCGTATTCCACGGGACTACAAGGCCGGTATGCGTGTTGATGGGATCATTTTTGCCAGCGACGCATTGATCGAGTCGATCCGTGCCGACATGGCGCCGGAGCAAGTGGCGAATGTCGCTTTCCTGCCCGGCATTCAGTTGGCCAGTCTGGCTATGCCGGATATCCACTGGGGCTATGGCTTCTGCATCGGTGGCGTCTGCGCTACAGATCCCTCGGAGGGTGGAGTGATTTCTCCAGGCGGTGTCGGATACGACATCAACTGCGGCGTGCGGCTGGTCAAAACCAATTTGACATACCAGGAGGTGCAACCCCGTCTGCGGGAATTGGTCCGTCGCTTGTTCCAGTCTATTCCTGCGGGTGTGGGTCGAGGTGGGAAATATCGCTTTGATCTCCAGGAAACACGCCGTTTGATGGCTGAGGGACCTCGCTTTGTGGTCGAGCGAGATTTGGGAGTGCCGGAAGACCTGTTGCATACGGAAGCTCAGGGACGCATTGACGGAGCCGACCCTGATGAGGTGTCCGACCATGCGGTGCGACGTGGCTCGGAGCAGTGCGGCACGCTGGGCAGCGGAAATCACTTCCTGGAAGTGCAAGTGGTGGATGCCATTTTCGATGAAACGGTGGCTCAGGCATTCGGTCTGGAACAGAACCAGGTCTGCGTGATGATCCATTCTGGCAGTCGTGGTTTGGGATACCAGGTCTGTGACGACTACCTGGCTCTGTTTCGAGGTTGTCCGAGCAAGTACGGGTTCACCTTGCCGGATCGTCAGCTGGCTTGTGCACCGGCCGAGTCCCCAGAAGGCAAACGCTACATTGCTGCCATGCGGGCGGCTGCCAACTTCGGCTTTTGCAACCGACAACTGCTGATGCATCAAGCCAGGGAAGTGTTCGCCGAAGTGTTTGGCCGCTCTTGGCAAGACCTGGGCATGGAGTTGCTCTACGATGTCGCCCACAATATCGCCAAACTCGAAGAGCATATCATCGATGGGAAGCCGAAGCGAGTCTGGGTCCACCGCAAAGGGGCAACCCGTGCTTTTCCGGCAGGTCATCCCGAAGTGCCCGAAGCGTTCCGCCACGTGGGTCAACCGGTGATCATCCCGGGGGACATGGGTCGGGCTTCCTGGGTGCTCGTGGGAAGTGCGGGAAGTATGAGCAAGAGTTTCGGTTCCACTTGCCACGGCGCAGGTCGGGCCCTGAGTCGGACAGCAGCAAAAGCCGTCGCCTCGGACCGCGTGGTAGAAAAGCAACTGGAAGCCCAGGGGATCATTGCCATGGCTACCAGCCGCGGCGGCCTGGCTGAAGAACAACCTAAAGCTTACAAGGATGTCGACGAGGTGGTCGAAGTCGTCCACCAGGCCGATTTGTCTCGCAAAGTGGCCCGATTGCGACCCATCGGGGTCATCAAAGGCTGACTGTTTCGGATACCCTGAACGACTAAGGCTCAACGACTCGATCAGGTTCCCCGAATGTCGAACGAGCCACGAACGTTGAGCCTCTTCATGAGCACACTCTTTGGAAACGCGTTCAGGCCGGTTCCATCTCTTGCTCTCTCAAACGACCTCGGATGGGAAGAAAGGGAATCGTAGTTCCTTTCGTGTGGGAGATTCGCCCAAGGGTGATATGATAATGTCAGATGTTTCAGACTGTGAAGTCCGGGGAGGAAGAGCCATGAGGTGGGGTATGATTCGCTGGCCAATCGCCACGCTGGCTATGGGTTTAGCCTGTACCCTCTCCGCACGAGATAATTCGCCACCGCATGGGAATGACCCGATCCAAGTGATTGCTCTTCTCCAGGGCTGGCTCGAACAAAATCCTCAGCCCCAGCTTCCGTTGAATCCAGAAGAGCAACGTGGGGAGCTGTGGAGATCGATCAGCAGGGGTGTGGTTGCCCGGTTCCCCATCGCCGAGCAGGTGCAAGGATTGCCGATCCAGCGACGGCAAGTAGTGCTCCCTGCATCGACGGAAGCTCCTCCTGCTGAAGCGCTCGAAGATGAGCAGTTGCTCCGTCGAGTTCAACTGGACCCTAAGGATGGCAAAGGGCTGCTGGAATATATCCGCAAACGCACTTTAAAGGAAAACGAGCTGAATCAATTGCAACACTGGATCCGGCAATTCGGAGCGGATGACTTTGAAGAACGTTTACGAGCGGTTCGCGAGGTGGAGCGTTATGGTGCCGCGGCCATCGGTCCACTCAAAGCGACTCTGCGAGACAGCGATCCAGAAGTACGCTACCGTGCCCAGCAAGCCCTACAACGTCTGGAAATGGTTCCACAAAGTCAAGTTCTCACTGCCGTGATCCGTGCTTTGCAACGGCAGAATCCCCCTGGTACCGTTCCGACATTGCTGGCTTTCGTCCCATCGGTCGCGGATGAGGAAACCGTCGTATCCGCGTTGCGTCAAGCGCTGATTGCCCTAGCGGTGACTGCAGAGGGGAAGGCGGAGCCCGCCTTATTAGCAGCCCTCCAGGATCGCCACCCTCTCCGCCGCACTCTGGCTATGGTTGCCTTGGTCGAAGGGGGGCCTGCGAATCGCCGCATCCGCCTGCCAGATGCTTACCCGCAGGTTCGTGCCGCCGTTCTCAAAGAAACAGACGTCGAAGTGAAATATCCTGTGCTCTGGACGTTGCTCCTGACGACCCGTGAGAAGGAATATCTGCCGGAACTGCTCGCTCTCATCCCGCAGTTGCCGCGTGGACATCTTTGGCAACTCGAGGACCTGCTACTCCAATTAGCCCAAGGGAAACACCCGCCGGAGGGACGCTTCGGCAAGGACTCCCGGTCCTTGAGCAAAACCCGCGATGCTTGGTTGCAATGGTGGAAGGATCATGGACAACGGATCTCCCTGGATACCTTCCAATATCGCCCCCGCATTCGTGGCATTACCGAGATCGTTGAGGTAGACGTGCGAGGTTATTCCCAAGGTCGCGTGGTCTCTCTTGGACCAGACCTCAAGGAAAAGTGGAGCATCACCGGTCTGAACTACCCCAGCGATATGAAGCAACTCTCTAACGGTCATATCCTCGTTGCCGATACCAATACCAGTCGCGTGCTGGTCTTCGATACCGACGGCCGACAAATACGGGCCCAATTCATCAAACAACAACCCTTTGCTATCTATATTCTTCCTGATGATGACATTCATATTATAGCTCGCAATAATGTCTATCTGTTTGATAAACAATGGAAACAGAAAGCGATCTATAGCCGTCCCAATTTTGATATCGTCGCCGGTTGCCGCCTCCCGAACGGGGAAACTCTGCTGGTCCGCAATGTTGCCCAAGGCGCCACCGGTTTTCGCCTTGATCCCCAGCTCAAGGAACTCCGCGACACCCACAGTTTTGCCCGCATGAACCACATGCAAAACATCGAAGCAATCGATGATGAACGTGTTCTTGTCTGTGAATACAACCGTGTTGCAGAGTACAACTTGAAAACCGGTAAATTGTTATGGCATTACAACTGCAACAATCCCAATTCGGCCCAGCGTCTGCCCAATGGCAATACCTTGATTACCTTAATGAACGAACCGCCCAACGGCCGGATCATCGAATTGGCCCCCGACGGTGAGATCGTGTGGGAGTACCAGTCCAAGGACCCTAGCTTGCGTCCTGTTCGCGCTTGGCGACGATAAATTTGCTTGATTCCCTTCTCTTTGGATCGACTGCCGCTCACGGACGAAAACCGGAGAAGTCGGAACCCTTGCTATTGCGACGCTGATGAGGGTACCCCATTTCCTCGACTGGCGAGTGTATCTACTTCCTGGATCTCGATTGGGTTGGGGCGAGGTCTCCGGCGAGACAGCTTGTACTGAGACTTTCCTTCTCAGAGGCAATCCTTTTTCGCTTGTATAATTCCTTTTCGCCCACCCCAATGGGGGCCTAATTCAGTTCGGAAGCATGATTTTGATCACATTGAGTCCCAAAACCCATCACTATCAAACTACCATCCCGTAAATGGCGTCGTAAGATGGTACGATGGGCATTGAATATGTCGGGTAGTCAAGCCGCTTGCATGCTATGGAGGGACAGACATCACACCCAACTTCAGGGCATCTGGCGTGAGTCGAATCCCCGGCTCATCCCCGAAAAATCATAAGGCGGCTATCTTCCGGAGGGTCGTGAGGTGCCCTCTCTAGGTGCCCTCGCCTGGGTCCTGGTCGATGATTACGGGACGATTTCTGGTCCTTGGGCAAAACCAGCCGTCTTCCCACCCCTTTCCCAACGTTCTCTGTTCCCTTTCCTGGGGCAAGAACCCCTTGCCGGTAACGCTGAATGACCGCATTTTTTGTTGTCCAGAGGTGAGATAGTGGTAACATGCATAATAGCGATGAAACCAAACTGCCTGCCCTCCCGGGAGAGCGTGCAATAGTTCTCCCGCTGCCTCTCCTTATCTATTCGCTGAGGGTTTGTTCATGAAGCGATCGGTTGTTGGCTTACGAAGCGTAACATCAATTTGTCATATTCGGGTGTTGTTACCGAGAAAGAGCCAGCCCCATTCTCCAGAACAGCACGGCTATCATGTTGGATTGCCCGGTGGAAGCAGTTGCCATCTGGTGGTCCTCCTGTTGCCCGGTCTGGTGCTGGCTACGGCGGTGGCGGGCGATCCCCCTGCATCAGTCTTGCCGTCTTCTTCACCGATCGTTTCGCCCAGTAGCGCGGGCTCTTCTCCGTCGAGTTCTCCCCGGCCGGCGCTGGTTGGAGTGGCGGCAGACCATGCTGTGCAGATGAGCCGTGGACTGGAATTGTACCGCAGCCGTATCCGTAGCATTCTTCAAAGCAAGTGCATCAAATGTCACAGCGGCAACCGCCTCGAAGGAGAATTGGACTTGAGCAACCGGACCGGTCTGTTACGTGGGGGGCATCATGGCCCTGCGGTCGTTCCCGGTGATCACCGCAAGAGCCTGCTCTGGCAACTGGTTGCGCATGAGAAGGAGCCGTTCATGCCTTATGAGCGGCCGAAACTTTCCGACAGCGATATTGCAAGTTTAGCCGAGTGGATCGATCGTGGGGCCCCGTACGACCGGCCGTTTACGGAGGAAAGCGACGCCTGGATTCACACTCTTGTACCCCCGGAAGCTAAGAAGCATTGGGCCTTCCAGCCGTTGCCGCGTAACATTCCTCTTCCCACCTCGGCACGCAATCCCATCGATGCGTTCATCGATGCCCGGTTGCAAACGGCCGGTATCCCGCCGAATCCCCCCACGGATAGACGGACCTTGCTCCGCCGGCTGTATCTAGACATCATCGGTTTGCCTCCGACACCCGAGCAGTGGCAAGCCTTTGCCCAGGATGCCTCTCCGCAGGCCATCGAAAAAGTTGTCGAGGAATTGTTGTCTTCCCCCCACTTCGGCGAGAAATGGGCACGGCATTGGCTCGACCTGGTTCGCTTCGCGGAAAGCCACGGTTTTGAACACGACTACGACCGTCCCCACGCTTACCACTACCGAGACTTCGTCATAAAAGCCTTGAACCAGGATATACCCTACGACCAGTTTGTCCGCTGGCAGATCGCGGGTGATGAGTTGGCCCCTAACGAACCACTCGCCTGGTTCGCCACCGGCTATCTGGCCGCGGGTGTCCATAGCACGCAGATCACCAAAAACGAAGTGGAGAAACACCGCTACGATGAACTGGATGACATTGTTAGCAACATCGGTACGACGTTTCTGGGATTGAGCATTGGCTGTGCCCGCTGCCACGATCACAAGTATGATCCAATCCCCAGCCGGGATTATTACCGCATGCTTTCCGCTTTCACCACCACAGTCCGCAGTGATCTGGACATCGATCTGGATGCGGAAGGCTACCGGAAGGCATTGACGGAGTTTGAAGCCAAGCACCGGCCCTATCGGGAAAAACGGCTCCTCTACGAACGGGAGCGACTTCCTGAACAACTTGCTCGGTGGGAAGCCGATCAATCACGTTCGGCGCTAAGCCAATTCGCCTGGTATGTCCCGCATCTGCGCAGTATGAAATCCGCCGGTGGTGCAACCTTGCAAGAGCAAAGCGACGGCAGTATTCGTGTCACCGGTAAGAACCCTGACAAAGAAACCTTGATGATCGAGGTTGAGACTCATCTGCCCGAAATTCGAGGCATCCGCATCGAAGCTTTGCGGGATAGCCAGTCGGTCCGCGGTGGTCCCGGTCGGGCATCCAACGGCAATTTCGCTCTGTCGGACGTGACGGTCCATGTCCTGCCGCGAACAGCCGCGGCGAAGGAACAGAGGGTCTCGCTGGTGCGTCCCCGAGCAAGTTTCGAACAAAACGGCTTTCCAGCCGCTGCTGCGATCGATGCGGATCCGAAAAGTGCCTGGGCCATCGATCCTCGCTTTGGGGAAGACCACACGCTGGCGTTGGATCTGGAACCACCGTTGCCAGGGAGTCCCCAAGGACTCACTCTGCGAATCACATTGTCATTTCAGAATAACACAGGTCACGGGATGAGCCGTCCTCGGTTGGCTCTATCCTCTCAGGCGTCAGCCGACCTGCAGGGTGCCTGGATCAGCGAAGCAGCGGCGGCTGCCCTTTCCGTGCCGGTTTCCCAACGCACTGCTAGTCAGCGGGATGCTTTACTCCGCTGGTTTGCCACACGCGATGAGCAGTATCAGCGACTGATTCGGGCAGAAGAAGAGCATGCAGCGAAAGCTCCCAAACGTCAAACGGTCAAAGCCTTGATCTGTAGTGAAGGGGTGCCCCCTCTGCGTTTGCACAGCCAAGGGGAGGATTACCTGCCCGTAACTCATTTCCTCCGCCGAGGTGACCCGAATCAGAAAGTGGCGGTGGCCCGACTTTCCTTCTTGCAGGTGCTTATGCCCCACGCCGAAGCCCAGGAGCGATGGTTTGTCCCACCCGCGCCGGGAAGCCGAACCACCGGTCAGCGAGCAGCACTAGCCCGTTGGCTGACCGATGCAGAAGAGGGGGCAGGCGCTTTATTGGCTCGGGTTATCGTCAATCGCCTCTGGCAACAATACTTCGGCAAAGGACTGGTTCGCACTGTCAGCGACTTTGGCCTGCGTGGTGAACCCCCAACCCATCCTGAATTGCTGGACTTCCTCGCCCGCGAATTGATCCGCCACAATTGGAAGCTTAAACCGATTCATAAGCTCATTGTCACCTCCGAGGCCTACGCCCGTTCGTGTCAGCGGAGTCCCGAAAAACTCCAGAAGGACCCGGAAAATCGTCTGCTGTGGTGCCAACCGGTGCGTCGCCTGTCGGCGGAAGTGATTCGCGACAGCATCCTCGCAGTGAGCGGCTTGCTGGACCGGACGATGTACGGTCCCGGGACTCTAGAACCGGACAGCCGGCGACGCAGCATTTATTTCACAGTCAAACGCAGTAAGCTTATTCCCGCCCTTATTGTCTTCGATGCCCCCGATGCGACGGTGCACGTGGGAGAACGTCCCAGCACTACTATCGCTCCCCAGGCTCTTCATCTGCTCAATAATCCTCAAGTCCGTGCCGCAAGTCAGGCCTTGGCGCAACGCATTCTGCAAAACACCTTGCTTACCGATACCCAGGCCGTGCAGCAGGCGTATCGGATCGTTCTATGCCGGGAACCATCGTCTGAGGAACTACAAGCGGCCCTCGAGTTCCTCAGCAGTGACACCACCCGCGAGCGACGCAAGGCATTCACCGATTTTTGCCAGATGCTCTTCTGCCTCAATGAATTCCTGTATTGGGAATGAATGTCATGACATTTGTGAAATGGTAATAAGAAATGATATTGTGAGATCAGAGCGAGAATAGTTTTCTATTTTGCAATTCCGATTGTATGTTTGGGAGAACAGTCCATGCTGAATGTGCCGCGATTTTTCGTGTCGCCCTTGGGAGCCTACAGCAGCCGGCGGGAGTTTTTACGTCAAGCGGGCGGGGGTCTGGGCCTGTTAGCTCTCGCGGACCTGCTTTCGGCGGAATCGGCACGCAGTCTCAATCCGTTAGCGGCGAAAAAGCCCCATTTTCCAGCTAAAGCCAAGGCCGTCATCTGGCTCTTCATGAACGGAGGCCCGTCCCATGTCGACACCTGGGACTATAAGCCGGAACTTGCGAAACGCGACGGACAGGAACTTCCCGGCTTCGATCCGAATACCGGCTTCTTCAATCAACAAGTAGGGCCATTGATGAAGTCTCCCTTCCGTTGGAAACAGTATGGGCAATGCGGTAAATGGGTATCCGAATTGTTTCCTCACATGGCCCAACATGTCGATAAAATGGCCTTCATTCATTCCCTTTGGACGGATTCCAACAATCACGCTCCCGCTTTGTTCAAGATGAATTCCGGTATGAGTCGGATGGGGTTCCCCTGTGTGGGTTCCTGGGTCACCTATGGTTTGGGTAGCGAATCCCAGGATTTGCCGGCATTTTGTGTGATGTACGACACGCTAGGACGGGGCGTCCCCAAGGGGCACTCGTTGAACTGGGGGGCAGGGTTTCTGCCGTCGATCTATCAAGGCACCGCCTTCAAACCCCAGGGGCAGCCGATTGACAATCTGCAACCTCCCGCAGAGTTGACACCGCAGCGGCAGCGACAGCAGTTGGAACTGTTGGCACGCTTGAATCGCCTTCATGCTCAGCAGGTGGATGAGCCGGAGTTTTCCGCCCGTATGGAAACGTTTGAGCTGGCCTATCGCATGCAGATGGCCGCTCCGGAAGCGCTGGACTTGAGCCGGGAAACGGAGGAAACTCGCCGTCTCTATGGCTTGGATCATCCCAAGGCCGGTCACTTCGCCCGTCAGTGTCTCATTGCTCGCCGGCTGGTGGAACGGGGTGTCCGCTTTGTGCAAATTTATAGTGGTGGCATGGAAAATGATCTGAGTTGGGACGGTCACAACAATATCGCCAAAAATCACAGCGGCTTTGCTTTAGAAACCGACCAGCCGATTGCTGCTCTGTTGACCGACCTGGAACGTCGGGGTTTGCTCCAACAGACTCTGGTCATCTGGGGAGGCGAGTTCGGACGCTTGCCGATTGTGCAGAAAGGCAGCGGCGGACGGGACCATAATCCCCATGCCATGACCTTCTGGCTGGCCGGGGGCGGAATTCGCGGCGGAGTCAGCTATGGAGCTACAGATGAAATCGGCTTCAAGGCCGTGGAAAATCGCGTTAGTATCCACGACCTGCACGCCACCATCCTGCATTTGCTGGGCCTGGACCATAAAAAGCTCACCTACCGTTACAACGGCCGGGACTTCCGCCTAACCGATGTGTACGGGTCCGTTATCCACCCAATTCTGGCCTAGGCATCGACTCCTGACCTGAGTACCGTCGTTTCGGTTCCACTGCGACGTGACACTTCCGTCTGCTGACCGATGTTGCGGTCGCCTTCGTCTAGCTAGGGAATTTACCTCCCGTGCTCCCAAGCACACCTTCAGAAAATATTGACGGAAGGGCCGCGGAAAGTTATTTGTGGTATAAAGGAATCATGTGTAACAAGCTTGTGGTGGATGAAGTCGGATTGGGTGTGCCGACACGCCATAAGTACCGGAAATTCGGGCCGGTATCATTACCCGAGACAGACGTAAAGGAGACTTGGCAATCCCTCCCCCTGATCGTAATACCCCGCCCCGTACACCGGCTGGCCCCCGGATCAATGAGCAAATCCGGATCTCCCCCATTCGCCTCATCGGTGTGCAAGGCGAACAGCTAGGTATTGTGGAGACCCGTAAAGCCTTGGAAATGGCCTACGAAGCTGGTCTGGATCTTGTGGAAGTGGACGCCCACGCTCGCCCACCTGTCTGCAAGATCATGGACTACGGCAAGTACAAGTACGCCCAGTCCAAAAAGACTCAGCATAAAACCCATCAGCCGAAGCTCAAAGAAATCCGTGTTCGTCCCAAGACTGGAGAACACGACATCGAAACGAAAATCAATCAGGCTCGTAAGATCCTGGAGCACAACGATAAAGTCCAGATCAATGTGCTCTTCCGTGGTCGGGAAATGCAACATATCGAAGAGGGGGAGCGGGTCATGAAGCAGGTGCTGGAAGCCCTGCAGAATGATGCCCGCATCGAAGTACCACCCCGCTTGGAAGGCAAGCGCATCACAGCCACCTTGGCCCCAAAACCAGCCTCAAGCAAGGGATCAGCTGGTAAGCAACCGCCCGCCCCTTCCGTAACGGCTCCAGGAAAACTCACCCCTGGTGCTCCTGCTCCCAAAGGCAAACCGACTTCCCCCAGCGGTCCCACCCCAAATACCAGCCCCGCCCCGTCGGAACAACAGGTGACATCCTGAATGTTCCAGTGACATTCTGAATTGGGCTGTCCTGGGCATCCTTGAGGACCACTCTCTCGAACAACTGCTTTGCCCGCAAATAAGAAGGGTCACTGCAGATGTTCGTGCGAGGTACGCCGGTCCTCGGAATGATGCCTGGACATGTTCACAGATTCTAGGCTCCGATGGCCGGGGAAGCTGTTTCTTCAGGACGACCACTGCTGGCGGAATCTGGGGTGGACTTCCGGGGCGGATGAAACAGCAGAGCAAGCAGCAGAGCCGCCACGAGCGCAGCACCCATCGAATATTGGAACACAGCTGGGTAATTGACCATCGTTTTGTCCGGCACGAGCGGGTTGGTCATCACGTAAATCTGCCGGAGATTTCCACAAATAACGTTGGCAGCAAACGGTCCAATTCCCAGGATGAGCACGTTGAAGAGTCCTTGAGCACTAGCCCGAACATCTTTCGGGAAGTACTCATCCACAAAGATGTAAACCGTGGCAAAAAAGAAGGCATAGCAGATACCGTGGAGGACATTGACGGTAATGGCGGCCCAAGGTTCCGGATAGTATGTGAAGACAGCAAAGCGTGCGGCATGTCCCAACACTCCTAGGATCATAGTCAGTCGCCAGCCAAGGCTTTTGAGGGCGTAGCCGAGGATGAACATGGTGAGGATTTCGGCAATCTGACCGATCTTCATTACCGGTCCGACCCAGTTGGCGGGAATGTCCACCCAGCCGCCATCGACTTTGGGACCCAAAAAGGTGAAGGTCCAGTAGAAGAAGCTTTGATGGACGGCGGCATCGATGAAGGTAACCAGGAACAGCACGGCTACGAAGGGCTTTTTCAGATGACGCATGGCTTTGAGCCAAGCCAAGGCATCTGCCGCCGTTGCTGCAGGTTTGGGAGGGGTGTGCGGTAACCACAAACTGAAGGCTGCCAGCAGAAAGGAAGCCACAGCTGCCACCAGAAATATCCACCGTTTCATCGCCATGGAGGCTTCACCGACCAAAGAACTGCCTAATGCTGTTCCTAGCCACTGGAACAAACCCACATCAGCCAGCGGCGGCACCTGACTCCAGTCCACCAGCAAAAAGATGAAGGGCCAACTGGCGGCGATCCAACCGATGGTCCCCCAGACCCGAATGGGTCCAAACTCCCGCTGGGGGTCTTGCAGATTGGCAAACGCAATCGAATTGGTAATGGAAATCGTGGGAACATAGAATATCGAATGGATCAACATCAACCCGAAGAAAGGCCAAAACAGGAGATTCACTTCCTGAGGGTCATTTGGATTCGGACGGATGAAAAACAAACCCAGAATAGCCGCTCCACCTATCAGATGACTGAATGCCAGAAATTTCTCTGCAGCAAAGCGTCGATCCGCAAATTGGGTGCTGAAGAAGAGGGCTACGAGGGCACCAATATTGAAGGCTCCGAAAATCAACGGCAGTTGCCAAGTATCTTGAAAACCTAGCTTGGGTATGTAGTCAAAGCCCAACTCGAACCATGCTCCCCAAATAAAAAACTGTAAGAACATCATGACGGACAGCTTGAAACGCAAAACACCATCTCCAGCACGTGTGTAAGGATCCACCGTTGTCATGCCCTTCTCCCAAGCGCAGAGGAAATCCTAGCTCAGTGGTAATGCCTACGATGCTAAAGAGTAACCGTCCCATCGGCAAGCGGAAACCATAGCTTGGGAAAACGTTTCATTCTCCTTCCACACGTCCGGGATCAGAATCCGGCAATCTTCGCGATTTTCTCTCCTTGCTGTCATGGGCGTACAACATTACGAGGAAAGACGATCTGCTGCAAATCAGGGGATTCTTACTCCTCAGGCGAGGAGTCGTGGATAGGGATACCCAAGAGTTATATATTGGGACACCAGAGGTTGTTAGTCTCCCCAGGATCGGTCCGTAGAACTGGGCATACCCGTATCCCTGAGGTAAAAGAGAGCCATGAGTGCAGCATCGGTCATTTGTCAGCGTGGTGAATCATCCGGGATACCGTCTTTCCCCTGTCACCGCCG
>Ga0197142_1003230_pt1 | contig 13767 bp, 10 predicted proteins | sample GBS60_MetaG_FD_148614 | JGI IMG/M metagenome (GOLD analysis project Ga0197142, IMG submission 148614) | Sediment microbial communities from Great Boiling Springs, Gerlach, Nevada, United States - GBS 60_MetaG | ecosystem: Environmental > Aquatic > Thermal springs > Hot (42-90C) > Sediment... | reverse complement strand
CGGGACGGCTCGCTTGCAGTTGATGGTCACGAGCGTAAGCGAAAATGTTGTTGCGAACGATGTTCTCCCGACCGTAATGCTGATGGAAACCGCCGTGCGTTGTGTTGTAGACGATGTTGTTCTCAGCGATTATGCCCGTTGAGCCCTCGTCAAAATAGATGCCCCATCCGCCATACCTAAGCCCAGCGATGTCGTGCCAAAGGTTGTTGCGAATGACTGTCCCATGTTGGATGCCCAAAGTGTAAATGCCACCCATGTCGCTCAAAATTGGTCCGTCACCGTCGCTCTTTTTGCCGATGTGATGGACATGGTTGAACTCAACGATGTTGCCCCCAGCGAGAGAGTTGCCATAGCCCCAAGTCCAACCGATGCTGATGCCAGTGTAGTAAAAGTCGGCAATTTCGTTGTGGATGATGCGGTTGTTTGGACTCTGACCTATCCAAATTCCGACAGCGCTGTGGAACATCTTGCCGCCATCAACGATGGTGCAATCGCTTATTTCGTTGCCGAAGGTTTGTTCTGCCTCGTCGCTGCGAATTTGTGTCTCACCGATTTTGATGCCACCAGCCCCCAAGTCTCTCAAAGTGCAGCCGACAATTCGGTTTTCGTGACATCCTCGTGCAAGTTCAAGCCCGTAAGTTCCGACATGCTCAATGGTGCAGTTTTCAAAAGTGCATCGCCTGACGCCTTCACCGTAAACGGCTCCTGGCACTTCTACCGCTGCTTGTGCAAACCCACCAACATCGCGACCTCGCCTGCTGGCTTCAGGGAAATACCACTCGGCGTGCGAGAAAGTTATGCCTTTCCAGACGATGTGCTCAACCCACTGACCTGCTTTTGGCTCACCGACCATGCGGACAATTTGAGTCAAGACGGGAGCGATGACTTCGGCTGTCTTCATGTCTTCGCCCTCTCTCGGCATGTAGTAAAGCATGCCAGTTCGTTTGTCCAAAAACCATTCGCCCGGCGCATCCAGAACCTCAAGGCAGTGCTCAAGGTAGTAAGGGTCGCCTTTATCAAGCCGAAAAACACTGCGCTTGCCGAAGCGAACGATGTTCTCCTTTTCGTTGAACTCCACGATAGGCAACCTTGATTCAACCCACCTGTTCATGACCACAATTTCAGCGTCAGTGATTGTGTTCCATGCTTTCAAATCGCCGCTTGCGAATCTGAAGCGCCATTGCCCTTGGTTCCAAGGCGTTTCCTTTGTCACATCCAAAACTTCAGCGACTTGCAGGTAACCTTTGTTGGGATGGCGTGCCCGAATTGCTCTTTTGCCGTTGACCCAAAGTTGGCGGAAGAACCATTTGCCCTCTCTGACTTCAGGAATTTCTGCAGCCCAAACTTTCCGACCATTGACAGTCGTCGGCTTAAAGCCGACAAGCCTTCGCCCACCACTCAAAATCGGTCTCTCGTTGCGATAGGCTGCAATAGTGACTGGAAATTTCTCAGTGCCAGAATGCTCAGGCGTGACGGTAATAGGCTCGCTCAAAAAGTAAGTGCCACCTCGCAGGTAAATGGTGACAGGTTGACGCAAAGTTCCACCTTGTTGCTGCTTGAGATTTTTCACAGCATCCAACGCCCTCTGCAAGGTGGCAAATGGTCCGTCAGTTTTAGTTCGGTTGGGAGAGGGGAGGCGACCGCTCCAAGAGTCGTTGCCGTTGACTGCAACATAGAAAGTGACCGGCGATTGTTTTTGTGCCCTCACAACGCTCACCTCCAAAAAGATGCTCAAAGCAACTCCAACCACAGCAAAACTCAACCATCTCATCCCTCATCACGCTCCGTCGCCTTCAATTTTCCCCGAACAAAGTTTAAAGCCTCATTACAGCAAATGTGGAGCGTTCGGGAAAGCAAATGGGAGGGCGAGGTTTTGCCGAGCCGAAAACGGCAGCGAATGGCGAGCAATAAGTGGCAAACAACTTTGACCACCCACCCGAGGTGGGTGGCTACGAAATAAAAGCAGGCTAAAGCCTGCTAATCGGGTTGCGGGTTGAGAGTTGCGAGTTAGGTTTTTCTTTGAACGCGCAACCCACAACTCGCAACCTTTTTGCGTCAGCCTGCTTTAGCAGGCTTCGTCTTCATAGCCACCGACTTCAGTCGGTGGACAAATTGGGGGGCAAGGCTACTGCCGAGCCGGAAAGACGGCGAATGGCGAGTAGCGAATGGCGAATAGTTTTCTGGAGTGCTGCGTTCCTGCACTGTCGAAAAATTCACCACCCACCCGAGGTGGGTGGCTTCAAATCCAAAGCAGGCTAAAGCCTGCTAAGTGGGTTGAGGGAAGGATTTTTCCCAAACGCACAACCCGCAACTCGCAACTTTTTCGTGTCAGCCTGCTTCAGCAGGCTTCGTCTTTTCAGACACCGACTTAGAGTCGGTGGACAAAAATGAGAGGGCAAGGCTCTTGCCGAACCGAAGCGGCAGCGAATGGCGAGTAGCGAATGGCGAATAGTTTTCTGGAGGGCGGTGCTCCAGCACTGCCACTCAAAAACTCGCTACTCGGGAGGGCAGCGCTCTTGCGCTGCCGTTTGAAATTTCGGTCGTGCAGGAGCACGACCCTCCAGTCAACAACAAAATTTGCGGTAGTATCAGGGCTTGCCCCCGACGGCAGTTAAACGACCGTCACTCACAAGGTGCGACGCTACCAAATTCCCGACAATCATCGCACACCGCACTCAGCACCCCGCACCAGACATTGCACCCCCCACTTCGCACTCCGCACTTTTTTATGCACCCTTGCACGCCTGCACTCTTGCACGCTCACAGACTATTGACGCAAAAAAAAAGTGCTACAATGGTCGTAGCGCCGAACAAAAGGGAGGCGAGGAACAATGGCACTTTTGGAAGTCTCTGGACTGAGCAAACGGTTTGGGAAAATTTGGGCGGTGCGGGATTTGAGTTTTGAAGTTGAGCGTGGGGAAATTGTTGTGCTGCTTGGACCAAACGGTGCGGGCAAAACTACAACACTCCGATGCATCGCTGGTGTCCTTCTGCCCGATGAAGGTTCAATCCGCATCAACGGCACATCAATCTTGCATGACCCTGTAACTGCCAAAAGACATTTGGGCTACTTGCCCGAATTCCCGCAGCCGATGCCTTACTTGACAGTTTGGGAGCATTTGGAACTTGTCGCCCGCATTCATGCTATGCCTGACAATTGGCGCCAGCGAGCCAACGAACTGGTTCGGCGGTTGAACTTGACTGAATGGCGTGACAGCCTCGGGAAAACTTTGCCCAAAGGGATTCGGGAGAAGACGATTTTGGCGTGCGCCATGCTTCCAGAACCGCCTTTGCTTTTGTTGGACGAACCCATCGTCGCCATTGACCCAATCGGGCAACAAGTGGTCAAAGGGATGCTTCGCGAGTGGCGGGAACGAGGGCATGGCATTCTCATCAGCACCCACATCCTCGCTTTTGCTGAAGAATTAGCTGACCGCATCATCATGCTTGACCGAGGGAGGAAAATTGCGGAGGGGACGCCAGTCGACTTGCGGGAGAAAGTCCATGTCGGCGCAAGCGCTCCACTGGAACAGGTGTTCGCCAAGTTGCTGGAGCAGTGACAAGCGAGGAAGGGAAGCGTCGCTGAGAGGTGACCAACCATGACAGCGCTAATTTGGGCGCAAGGAAGGCAATTGATGAGGCTTTGGCAACGATGGCAAACCCTTTTGTTCCTTGGGGCTTTCGCTTTCATGGGGCTGTTAGTTCCGATATTGGTCTGGGTCTCTCCCAAAGATTCGCTGGCATCTTTGTTAATCCGACAGGTCTTTTCGCTCATGCTTGCTTTCGTTTCAAGCCTACCACTTTTATTCGTCTCCTTACCTGCCTTGCCTGAATGGAAATTGGCTCAGCCGATACATGCCCGCACAATGACGGTGTTCCTTTGGGCATCTGGAATTGCAGACATGCTTTGCTTGTCTATACTCATCACACTGCCGGCGATTATCAGCGCATCAATAGTGTTGAAAGGCACGGTAAATGTAGCGGCTATGATGATGCTGGTTGTTGTTGTAGCCCTGAACGCAGCCTTGGGAGCAGCGTTGGTGTCGTTGGAAATGACAGGGTGGCGCACAAGGTTGGCACTCATAGGCAGGTTGTGGAGGATATGGATATGGGCTATTCTCATCGGTGCAGGTGTTTCAATCTTGCTCTTCAGCATCCTTTCGGTTGCTGGAATTCGCTTTGGTTGGGAATTTGTCCGTTGGGTTGAAACACCTGTTGGGATGGCAATTTTGCTTCCTTTGATGCCTGCCTACCATGCAATCAAGGCTGCTTTTGATGGGGTCACTGCAGTGCCCGTTCTTCTGACATTGTTCCTTGCAGTTTTCACTGCCATCATGATTTGGCAAGCGTTAGAAGTTGCAACACCTTTTTGCGAAGCCACCTTCCTTCGGTCAGAGCGACGACGACGGCTCACAGAAATGGGTGAATGGGGCGCCTTACCTGCCAAGCCGATAAAGTCAGAAATTGGCTTCGGCTCAAAGGCAACAAGTTTGCTCTGGATGTATTGGCTGAATTGGAAGCGAAACTTTTTATGGGCAGGAGAATTAATTGCGATTGCATTCATCATTTGCAGCCTATGCGTTTTTATATTGAGCGCGAAGTCTGTATCTCAACCATTTGCCTTTACATTTGCAGCGATATTAGCAGCAGCGATTGTAGTAATGACAATGCCTCCCTCAGGTTCCCCTCCGCGCCTTCCTGAGTGGCTAAAAAGCCAACCAATCTCGGTTGACGAGGCATTGGTGATGTTAGCGCTGCCCACTGCTTTAAGGGCAGGGTTATGGGCTCTTGTGATTTCCTTCGCACTTTTGCTCTTTTCGCCTGAAAAGGTGAGCGCAGTGAATGTCCTCGCTTTTGTCCTTGCTGCAGTTGCTTATGGCTTCGGGATAGATTTCATGGTTCGGGCATTGAAACTTTTATGGCAGCAGGACATATCTTTCACTGCTTCCGCTGCTTTCAGCATTGGGCTTATTGTTAGCATCGGCTTGCTTTTGGCTCAATTGCTGTCCCTAACTTTGACAGATTACTGGCTTTTAGGGTTGCTGTTGAGTTGGGCTGCGTGCGTGGTGTCCTTCTTGTGGGCGAAGGAAAGGTGGCTAAAGGAGCCATAGCATTTCCCTTCAACGACCAAATCAAGTGTTGCCTCTAAAGGTGCTGCTTTCAAAATCGTTCCCTGAACGGATGCCGCAAAATATTGGTGACGCTGAGTTTCCTGTCCAAGGAGGGATGAAACGGATGAGCGAGAAAGTCGGAGTTTTGTTGATGGCATACGGTGGTCCGAACTCTTTGGACGAAGTTGAGCCTTACTACACCCACATTTTGCGCGGGCGCAAGCCTTCGCCTGAAGCCCTGCAAAATTTGCTTGAGCGCTACCGAAGCATTGGTGGCAAATCGCCTTTGAACGAAATCACCTTTGCCCAAGCCCAATTGCTCCAAGAACTCCTGAACTCTTCCTTCACGCATCACGAACCACGCTTCACGGTCTATGTCGGCATGAAGCATTGGCATCCTTATATCGCAGAGACTGTCAAGCGGATGGCAAACGACGGTGTGACTGAAGCCGTCGGCATCATAATGGCGCCGCATTATTCCCGCTACAGTGTCGCCGAATACATCGGTTATGCGAAAAAAGCCAACGAAGAACTGGGCAACCCAATTCGCTTTCGGTTCGTGTTGAGTTGGGCAACTCACCCTTTGTTGGTTCAGTGCTTTGCCAACAAGGTCCGACAAAGTTGGGCTCAGTTTGAACCTGAAGTTCAGGGCAAGGTCAAATTCGTCTTCACCGCTCACAGTTTGCCGATGCGGATTTTGGACGAAGGCGACCCTTATCCTGATGAACTTCGCCGAACATGCGAAGCCGTCGCTTACAAAGTTGGCATTGATGATTGGCTGTTTGCATATCAAAGTGCCAGCGGTGAAAATTGGCTCGGTCCAGACATACTTGAGGTCTTGGAGGAATTGGCTCAAAGTGGTCACCGACATGTGCTCGTCATTCCCGTCGGCTTTTTGTGCGACCACCTTGAAGTGCTTTACGACATTGACATTGAGGCAAAGCAAAAGGCACAGGAACTCGGTATGGAATTGCGGAGAATTGAGATGCCCAACACCGACCCGTTGCTCATTGCAGCCTTAGCCGACATCGTTGCGAAGGCGATGCAAGGGCTTGAAGACGGTTTCAGGTTAGGGGATAGTTGAAGGTGGGCGAAAAATGCGCAGGTATTTGGTGCTTTTGGCTCTTTGGGTTCTCGCTGTCGTTGCTTTTTCGGTTAGGACGCCCGAGTTTTTGAAGCCTCAAAACATGCTTGACATGACGAGGCACTTCACTGAAATCGGCATCATGGCTTTGTCAATGACGGCTCTTTTGATTGCTGGCGGCATTGACCTTTCTGTCGCTTCAATTTTAGCCATGTCAGGTGTGGCTTTGGGTTGGCTTTATCGGGCAGATTTGCCCCTGATTCTTTGCGTTGTAGCGGCTCTGGTCAGTGGCGCATTGATGGGTGCAGTGAACGGAGTTTGCATCGCTTACTTGCGGCTTCCACCAGTCATCGTCACCCTCGCGACGATGGCTCTGTTTCGTGGGCTCGCAATCGGTTGGACAAGGGGCGAGAAAGTCAGTGGCTTCCCGCAAGCCTTTATTGAGTTGGGGCAAGGGCAATTTTTCGGCGTCATCCCAAAGCAGTTACCTTTGCTGCTTTTGTTGGCTTTGGTTGCTTGGTTTGTGCTTCACCGAACTGTTTGGGGCAGGAACATTTTTGCTGTCGGCGCCAACGAGACGGCTGCGAAATTTTCTGGCGTCCCTGTGGAAGCAACCAAGTTTTGGCTCTATATTGTCAGCGGGCTGATGGCGTCTTTGGCAGGTGTCCTTTATGTCGCAAGGTTCAACACCGCAAAGGCTGACGCAGCGATGGGAGCGGAACTTGATGTCATAACTGCTGCCCTTTTGGGCGGCACTCCCATCACTGGCGGTGAAGGAAGTTTGGTCGGGACAATATTGGCTCTTTTGCTGTTGAGCACACTCAGGCGCGGGCTTGACATGGCACAAGTGGGAGTTGAGCAACAAGCAATCCTCATCGGCGCAATTTTGATTGCAGCCGTCGCTTTCGGTCAACGCACCTTGCCTTTGCCGATGGACAGGCGGAAGACAACGAAAGCATCAAGCGATTGACCGAGCAATGGAGAGAGCCTTCATGTAACGCTCAAGGGGCAAGGAAGGTGGGACAGGTCTGTCCAAGCAGAACAGGTAACCGCTGAAATCTTCGCCGAGCCCGACCCTCACCTTTTCGCTCACTTCCCTCTCTGCAGCCTCATCGCTTTCCATGAGCCTGTCGGCTGAAATGTTGCCTCCCAAAGCAGTTCGTTGCCCGTAGGTTCGTTTGAAAGTGGCAAGGTCGTTTTGGCTGAAACTTTCAAGGGGCAGGACGGCATCAAATCCGCTTTTGTGGACGCTTTTCAGGAAAGTCAAGGCGTTGCCTTGAGTGTAGAGCATCACAGCCAACCCGCGCCTTTTCAATTCCGCAACCAGTTGGCGATGATACGGCAAGACAACGCTGCGGTATTCTCGGTCGGTCATGAAAGCGCCGTGAGTGTAAGCGAGTTCGGCGTGGAGCCAAACGCCGTCGCAGGGTGACTGCCTGAAACCCTCAACAGTTAGCCGCTTCAAAGCAATGTCAACCGTTTCAACGATGAGCCTGACCCCAGTTTCCAAAATTTCGTCAAGGGTCGGTGACTGCGCTTGTAGCGATTCAACCCATTGGCGATTCCCAAGCAACTTTCGCGCCAATGTGCACGGTTCAATGAATGACAAAACGACGAACCTTTGCCGCTCACGAGCGTGGGTAACTTGGGCTTCCAAGTTTTCTGGCAACCTTTCTTCGTGAGCCTTGAGCAGCGGACGGATTTCACGCCAGTCCTTGGGTTGTTTAACGGGGAAGTCAAGTTCTTGGGGCGTTGTGGTGTAAACTTTCCAGTGCTTCCGAGTCACTCCGTCGGGGTCAACAATGATGCGGTAATCTTCGGTTTCGTCAATCACTTGCCTTCTCCAACCCATCGTGCAATCTACGGGCAGGCAGACCAAATCAAGGTCAAAGAACTCGCTGACAACTGCACCTTTCGGGAAACCTTCCCGTTCCCATCTTTGCAGCGTTTCTGGCAGGAAGTAAGCGTCAACGCAAGGGACTCTGTCAACAGGTTGATGCCTAAGCGAGCGCCAGACCCGTTCTCGCGGCGATAGCGATTTTGGTCTCTCTTCCCGTTCAGCCTTGCGTCTCCAGAGCGACACAACTTTCACCTTCTTGTCTTGTGGCGACTTGTCACTTCCTAACTTGCCCTTCTCCCCAGACGACCCACTTGTAGGTCGTCAACTCCCTCAATCCCATTGGACCGCGAGCGTGCAACTTTTGGGTGCTGATGCCGATTTCCGCACCTAAGCCAAATTCGTAGCCGTCAGTCCATCGCGTTGATGCGTTGACATAGACTGCTGCTGCGTCAACTTGTTCGCAGAACTTCCTTGCAGCATCCAAACTCTTGGTCACGATGGCTTCACTGTGCTTGGTGCCGTATTTGTTGATGTGCTCAATGGCTTCCTCAAGAGAGTCCACGACTTTGACGGCGAGGATCAGGTCAAGGAACTCAGTTGCCCAATCCTCTTCAGTCGCCGGCTTAGCATCGGGGACCAATTGCCTCGTCCGCTCGCAACCCCTCAATTCCACGCCTTTCTCTTGGAGCGCCTTTGCCGCCAAGGGCAGGAACTTTTCAGCGATGTTTTTGTGAACCAACAGCGTCTCCGCTGCGTTGCAGACAGATGGGCGTTGCGTTTTGGCGTTGACGATTATGTTGACCGCCATGTCAATGTCGGCATCTTCGTGGACATAGACATGGCAGTTGCCTGCTCCCGTTTCAATGGTTGGGACAGTTGCGTTCTCCACGACATACTTGATAAGCCCCATCCCACCGCGTGGGATGAGCAGGTCAATCAAACCGTTAAGCCTCATCATTATCTGCGCTGCTTCTCTCTCTGGGATGTCAATCAACTGGATGGCATCGGCAGGGACTCCTGCCTCCGATGCTGCCTGGGCAATCACCGATGCCAGCGCGATGTTGGAGTTAAGCGCTTCTCTTCCGCCTCTCAGGACGACACAGTTGCCCGACTTTAGACAAAGTGCGGCGCTATCAACGGTGACATTGGGTCTGCTCTCGTAAATGACGCCGATGACCCCGATGGGGACTCGGACTTTTTGAAGCACCAACCCGTTGGGTCGCTTCCAGCCCTCAACGATTTCGCCGACGGGGTCAGGCAAAGCAGCGACTTCATGCAGACTTTTGCAGATGCTTTCCAGTCGCCCTTCGTTCAGCAGCAACCTGTCAATGAGCGCAGGCGAGAGACCTTCATGGCGGGCAGCCTCAACATCTTCCATGTTCCGCTCCAAAATGAATTCCCTTCGCTCCCAAATTGCCTCAGCCATGTTCAAGAGCGCTCGGTTTTTCACCTCGGTGGAAAGTGAAGCCATAATGGGCGCCACAGCCTTTGCCCTCCGAGCCTTCTCCTCAACGATCTGGCGGATTTCCTCAATCGTGCGAGTTGACACTGTCGCCATATCTCGTTCCCCCCGTTTCCCAAACATGGGTTTTTGCGCCCCACAAATTTTCGTTGCGACAGCAATTTTAGCCATCTCAGGCAGGTAATGCTAACCCTCTGCGACGGGGATGAGGACTATCCCGTGAGGCTCCAGTTCCGCCAGCAAATCGTCAATGGCATTGCGAATGGCTTGCTCAACAGCCTTTTTGTCGCTCCCAGAAGCCGCAAACAAAATCCTGATACGAACCTCTTGCCCGAAGGTGCGCGCTTTTGATTTCAGGTAAACTGACGGGTGCTTTTCAGCGACCTTTTTGAGCAAGGGCGCTAAAACCGATTCGTCTCGGCAAGTCGCCTCAAATGTCCGCTCGTCGTAAAACCCTTTGCCAAGAACTTGCTCCAGCAGTGGCGGCAGTGAGTTTTCAAAGATGCCTTTGAGTTCGGCGGGAACTCCGGGCAGACAAACGATAACCGTTTTGCCTTTTTCAGCATCCTGCACCTCGCACCCCGCACTAACTTCAAGCCAAACGCCCGGGGCGGTTCCGACTGGGTTGAAGAGCGGTATTGCACCTTTAGGCAAAATCGCCATTTTCTTGCGTGAAGGTGTTATTTCTGGGCTGTCAACGAAGCCTTGTTCGTAGAGTTCCTTGTAGCGCCTCTCAACCATTTTGAGTGCCTCTTCGTTCAACTCCAAAGGTAACCCCATCGCTTTGGCAACGGCTGCAACGGTTCGGTCATCATCGGTCGGACCAAGTCCGCCGGAGGTGAAAAGCAAATCGGTGCCACGGGAAATCGCTCCCTTGACTTCGGACGCGATTGCCTCTTCATCGTCACGAACCAAAACTGCTCTCCGAACAAAAGCGCCCATCATCGTTAACCGCTTGCAAAGCCAGTTAGTGTTCGTGTCAAGGACATCGCCGATGAGCAATTCATTTCCGACGGCAATTATCTCCACCCGTTTCATCAGCCATCACCGCCTTTTGCATCCAGCGCGCTGAGCCCTTCACCTATTTCAACGCTACCGATGAAGTTTCGGATGTCAAGCCACCTTTCGTCTCCAGTCTGAGCAGCGAAATTTTGCAGCAGGGATTTCAACTCGTTGACAATTCTGACAGGCGCAAGCGGGTCGGAGAAAAGAACAGTCCCGATTTGAACGGCAGTTGCTCCCACCGCAAGATACTCCAACACATCTCTCCCAGACCAAATGCCACCGATGCCAACGATGGGAACTTCTGTGCCCTTTTGTCTCAAACTCTGCGCGACCAAGAAAACTTTGCGGACGATGATAGGCTTAATTGCTGGTCCTGAAAGACCGCCGAAAGGAGTGCCCAACATCGGTCTTGGGGGCAATTGGGAGGGGTCAACAGCCATCGCTGGGAATGTGTTGCACAAGCATAAGGCGTCAGCGCCTGCCTCAACGCAGGCTTCCGCTATCTCGGCGATGTTGTGCGGTTCTGGCGAAAGTTTGACCCACAAGGGCTTTTGCCAAACTGAGCGAACGGATCGGACTACTTCTGCTGCGGTCTCAGGACTTTGACCAAACTCTATCCCGCCTTTCTGGACATTGGGGCAGGAGATGTTCAACTCAACCGCTTTTACTGCTTCCGCTTCGGTCAAAATCTCACAAACTCGGACATACTCGTCCACTGTTTCGCCGTTGGCATTGGCTATGATGTGGGCGGGCAATTTCCAGAGCCTCTCGTTGATTTTCCTGACCAATTCCTTGACGCCTACATTTTGCAGCCCAATGCTGTTCAACATGCCTGCAGTTGTCTCAGTGATTCTGGGCGGTGGGTTGCCGATGCGAGGGTTCAATGTAACGCCTTTGAGGACGACGGCGCCAACGCAATCCCATTGCCACCCTTCAATTCGCTCCATTTCCTCACCGTAACCGCAACATCCCGACGCCAAAATCAAAGGCGTCCTAAGGTTTAAGCCTGTGACCGAGACGGAAAGGTTGACTTCAGGCATTTGCAACCCCTCGCTTTGGCTTTTGTGCGGTCACCTTTTAATGCTGACACGCAATCTTGTAGCATGCATCCTTCGTCGTGGCACTTTAAGGGCGAACTTTGCGTTAACTTTTATTGGCGCAACTTTCGGGCTTTGGTTTCACTACCATCAGGCTCTTCCGCTGTGACAAAATATGGGCAGGTTTTTCGCGAAGGGAGGAAACAAAGCCATGAAGGTAGTCGTTGTCGGTGGCACAGGGTTCATAGGCAAAGCGGTTTTGAACGAACTTCGTTTCACCTTCGGGAACGACTTGAAATTGACGGTGGTGACGAGGAGGAAGGAAGGTGCCGAACTGTTTCCTGCCTGGCAAAGACCTTTTGTCTGGGATGTAGGCGAATCGCCGCCCCCACCTTCTTTGGTTGACGGAGTTGATGTCGTGATCAACTTGGCAGGAGAGACGGTTGCCCAAAGGTGGACTCAGGCAGCGAAAAAACGCATCAGGGACTCTCGGATTCTAACGACCCGAAACTTAGTTGAGTCCTTTCGCCAAACTGCCCGACCACCAAAGGTTCTGATAAACGCATCAGCGACAGGCTACTACGGTGACAGGGGCGACGAGGAGTTGACTGAAGAGTCACCGCCGGGAAGTGGGTTTTTGGCGGAAGTCTGCCAATTGTGGGAAGAGGAAGCGATGAGAGCCAACGAGTTGGGTGTTAGGGTAGTTTGTGCTCGGTTCGGAATCGTTTTAGGGGCAGGAGGCGGCGCCGCAGAACGATTGATGCCCCTCTTTGAGTGGGGGTTGGGAGCGAAAATCGGAAGCGGCAAACAGTGGATGTCATGGGTTCACATCGTTGACGCTGCAGGCATGGTTTTGCACGCTATCACTAACGAGCAAATTCGCGGAGCAATGAATGTAGTCGCACCCAACCCAGTAACTAACCGAGAGTTCACACGAGCCCTTGCGAGGGCTGTTGGAAAGCCTGCATTCTTGGCAACTGCCCTTTCCATTCCAGTTTTCCTTTTGCGACTTCAATTAGGTGAGGGTGCAACCGTGTTAACCTCAAGCCAAAAAGTTTTGCCTAAAGTGGCGTTGGAGACGGGCTATCAATTTGCCTTCTCCGAAGTAGAGTTAGCGCTGAGGGAGGTCTACCATCGCCGTCGGCAGTTGTCTCTTGCTTACTCCCCCGCCAGTTGAAAAACGGTGGTGACATGTGGCACAAACGAAATGCGTTGAGTGTTCTAAAATGGAAAGCACAAAGCGAAAGGGGGTGAGTTGATTTGACGGGCAAACGAGTGCTCATAGTGGAAGACGACGCCGCAATCATTGAACTTCTTCGCTTCCTTTTAGAGCAGGAAGGGCTTGAGGTTGAGGTTGCCCACGATGGGTTGGAGGCGTTGGACAAAATGGAGACCTTCTCGCCGGACTTGGTCTTGCTTGACTTAAGGTTGCCGAAGTTGGAAGGCATGGATGTCCTTTGGGAGATGCGTCAAAATCCCAGATGGAACAACATCCCTGCGGTCATCATTTCCGTTGACTCTTCACCTCAAACCATGCTGCAAGGTTGGCGATTGGGCGTTGACAGTTACTTCATCAAGCCCTTTGACCCGGACGAACTAATTCGCGTCGTCCGTCGCATACTTTCTGTATCGCGCCCAGAACCATCCTTGAACCCGTGACTGGAAAAAATCATGACCGAAGACGAGGGGGCGAAAAGCGGTGCAGTGGTCGCTAACGGCTGTGGAAGTTGAGGGGCAAAGGCTTGGAGTGATCGTCGCTCGGTTGATGACTGGTGATTTCGTTGAAGCGAGGAACCGAGCAGAGAGTTTCAGCAAGGGAGACCTGTTCAGCCGATGGATGGCTGCCTTAGGGCAGTTGTTCACGCTGACGACTTTGAGGGAAAGCGGTCTTTCGGTCAATCCCAGCGGAGTGACCGATGTAATCGTCGCTCGCTCCCTAAGGGTCAGGACGAGACTTTCGTCCTTTGCCCGACCGGCAACACAAAAAATCCCGTTAGCGACTTTGCTGCAGCGCTTCCGCCTCCTCGGTCCAAGGTGCACGGAAGATGGGGAGATTTTGGAAGAACCTGCAGATTTTTACGCTCAAGTGATTGTCGCCATGTCAACCGATGAGTTGAAGCAATTGCTCCTCCGAGAAGTTGGGGCGGTAAGTGTTGTCCTCGCTGGTGCTGTCTCGTTGCCCAAGGTTCTGGAAAAAGGAACGCCACAGTTAGTCGGCAAGAGATGGT
>Ga0197142_1003228_pt1 | contig 13780 bp, 11 predicted proteins | sample GBS60_MetaG_FD_148614 | JGI IMG/M metagenome (GOLD analysis project Ga0197142, IMG submission 148614) | Sediment microbial communities from Great Boiling Springs, Gerlach, Nevada, United States - GBS 60_MetaG | ecosystem: Environmental > Aquatic > Thermal springs > Hot (42-90C) > Sediment... | reverse complement strand
ACCGAGATAGCGTTGCTTTGTCAAGCCCCTTTTACCGTCAATGCTGGGCAAACGCCAGACACGGAGCCGACAACTCGCGCAACAATCAAGGAAAGAGGGCGTTATCGGTAGGGGATTTGTCCTGACTGGGTGGACTGCCCGCCTTGCAAAGGCACGAGGTCAAGTGTCCGGTCAAGAAGCCAAATCAGAAACATCCAACGATAAAGCTCGGCCGCCCTCCGGAGGTGGCGGAGACCACCGGAGCGTAGTGGATGATTGAACGGCGGGTTCACTCCACTATGTTCTGTGCCCCTCCGCTGCGAATATCCCGGCATACAAATCTACACCGTAACTCGTTTCCAGTGGGCTGCCTTCTTTGACCTTGAAGGTCCGCTTTCCATCCGGTAGCCTCTCAGCTCGTAAGAACAGAACGTTCTGCGCTCGCTGCTCGTAGGCACGACAGGCGAATTCGTACAGGTGCGTGACGTAGAAGACCTTGGTGCCAACTTCCGACAGGGCGCTTATGACTTCTCCCGCAATCTCAGAGCCTTCGCGTTCATTGGTGCTAGCAAAGGACTCGTTGAGCAGAATGAAGCCGTTGGGCTTAACAAGGTCAACAATGGCGCTCATGCGCTCTAATTCCTCTTCGAACTTGCCCCTTTCCATGGTTTTGTCCTCTTCCCGCTTAAAGTGCGTAAAGAGGCCTGAGCATAGGTTGGCCGAGAACGATTCGGCAGGGACGAACATGCCAGCTTGCATCATCATCTGCGCCAGGCCAACGCTGCGCAAGAACGTGGTCTTCCCTCCTTGGTTGGGGCCGGTAATGATGACAAGATTTTTTTCATCGGCAGCGACATCGTTGCCCACGACCTTGCGCTTCATAGTCAGCGCCAGCGAGATATCATACAAGCCCGTGCAGGAAAATCGGCGTTCGTCGGCCGGCGCGACCTGGGGAAACGCAACAGGCTCATCCAACTGCTCAAGCTGCTCGTATAAGTTCAAGCAACCCATATAGAATGCCAGTTCCCAGCGCAGCACTTTAAGAAAGCTTTCGAGGTGCTCGGCCGCCTGAGCAGCCGAATTGGCCGCCCGTGTCAAGCCTCGATCCCGCAATTCTCCTAACACGCGCGCCCCATGGTCATCGCGGGGATGGAGGGAGAAAGAATAGACCGGCGATTTTGAAGCAAAGATGCGCTTGATCCAGTTCCCTTCTAGATTATTGGGTTTGCAGAGCATGTACTGGGTGCCCTCATTGCCGTTCCCCAACTGGGCACGGAGCAAGACGCCTTTGGAGAAACGCAACGCCTGGATATGCCTCGCCACCGTAGCCAGATAGGCATCATCCAGCTCCTGCTCAATCATGGAGAAAAACCGGCGGAAGCCCCTCGACGCAAAAGCTCCAGCGTGCTCGTCAGCTATCTGCCGCAGCCTCCGCAATAAATCTAGAGAGACTTCCAACAACCGCTGGGCACCGCTCAAGATGGAGCTTGGCCCAGCATGGCGAGGGGAAATCCACAGCCACTCACTGCGTTTCCTCTCCAGAAACTCTAAGGGAACGCTATAGATTTGTCGGACAATATCGGGGTGCTCCAGACAATCCTTCAGGATCTCCTGGCGATAGAGAATGACGTTGCGCTCGTCTGAGCCAGATAACACCACCTGACGGGCTACCTCCAGCATGAATTGATCGCCCCGTGCCATAGCCGCAAACAGTACGTCCAGCGCCAGGTCTTGCGAAAGATCTGAGGCATTGGGTGGCAATGCCCGGGAAAGATCGAAATCTCGGTCAGGGTATAGGAGAAAGACCTTCATCGGAGAATCCGCTCCTTGATCTGTTCGTAGGTCAAGCGGTATTTTTGCGCCAGCGAGCGCGCATACGCGAGACCATCGGCAGGTTTTCTTACAATCTTGAAGGTGCGCACGGCCGGATCTGTGGGGTCTACAGCTGCCACCATGCTGACCGTCTTTTTGCTGAACGAGGCCAGCTCATCGAGAAATGTCACCCATACGCCGATGACATCGAGCTCTAGCAGCCGGGCCATGACCTCCTTACTCAAGAAGATCGCGTCTTGCAGGGTCGTTGAAGTGAAGATTTCATTCAGGATGAACAGGCTGTCGGGCGTGGCGCGGGAGAGCATTTCATGAATGCGAACCAGATCGTCCTCCAGTTTGCCGCGCAGGTTGCGGATATCTTCCGCCCGCTCGAAATGAGCGAAGATTCTATCACACAGAAACAGACGTGCCTCCCAAGCAGGGACCGGACAGCCTAAACTGGCCAGATAGTGCATCTGCCCGAACATGCGGGCAAAGGTCGTCTTGCCCCCTTGATTGGGGCCGGTGACTACAATAAGGAGCTCGGGGCCATCTAGAGAGAAATCATTGAGCACAATAGGCTTTGCGCCGTCATGCGTCGCATGCGCCAAGGCCAGATCGAAGCCCTCGCGCACGAACTCGGCTTTGTCCGTCGTGCTCACCTGAGGATAGCAGAAAGGTAATCCCTTACGCTTGAGCTCAGCGATGAAGTCCAGATAAGCCACATAAAACTGAACCTCCCGGTCAAACGCTTGTATGGTCTCATCGAGAAATTGGGCGTGATGGGCACAGAAGTGTTCTAACGCAGCAAACGGCTCGGGATAGAGCTGAGCCACGAACTCGAGGATCTGCGCCTCAATATGACTCATGCCCGATCTTTCCGGCAGTCTCACAAGATAGCTCTCGACCTCCCCCTGCTGGAACCTTTCAAAAATTTTCTCTATCTCAATGCTGTAGTCCGTCTCCCCCTCGTAGCGCTTGACTTTGAACTTGCCGCCCTCGATGATCACGCAATACCTCAGCTCGCTCAGGGCATGCTTAACCTGTTGCGCTTCTGTGACCAAAGACTGAAATGCCTGCGACTGGGCGTAGCGTTGCACCCACGTGCGGAAGGCCAGAAGGCCGCGCGATTGCAGCGACGCACGGGCAAGATCGTGAGCCAGAGCGGTTACAGCATCTCCGTAAACTAGAGCTGCTTCCAGCATCCACCCCTTCTTGTGATAGTCGTAGTCCAGCTTCTCTACCAGAGCCAGATAGCGGCGCATGGTGCTCATCTTTCCCGCAAATGCTTTGATACACGCCATCACGGCTTCATCTTCGAGATCCTGCATAATCTCCTGACGGTAGCTCACGAGCTGGGGGTCGCGCAGCGGCGTCCAGAAGAAGGGCTTTAAGTTATACTCTTCTTTAGGCGCAGTAATGGCTTCAATAATTTGGTCCAGGTTCAGGTCAGGGAAGAAGTCAGGTTGACGCTGTGTTTCATACTGAACACTGTGCGAGAAGTGCAAGATGCTTTGAAAGACCGCCAGGACTTCCCCCATGCTATTTCTCCCGCTTCAAATTAAAAAGCCCCTACGAAGACTTTTCCTTCGTAGAGGCTATTAGCCGAGTACGGCGGTTAAGGGCGAGCCTCATCGCCGAACCGATGACCTGATTTTAGCCTTGGCGGCCTATGGTGTCAAATCGGTTTTCGTTCTGGGTGCTCTTCACGTTTAGCCCATTGACCTCTTCGCCGCTCCACGCCAGCCGTTAGCCACTCCTCGGTTTACCAGCCGGGCGCAGCCCAACGCGCATGACGCTGCTCCTTCCAAGGGTCGGCGTCGTTGTGATAGCCCGCCTGCTCCCAGAACCCCGGCCGATCCCTATCTGTGAACTCAATGCCACGTAGCCACTTGGCGCTTTTCCAGAAATAGCGCTTAGGGACCAGCGTGCGCAGGGGAAAACCGTGCTCCGGCTCAAGAAACTGGCCATCGTACTTGTAGGCCAGCAGGACATCGTCATCCAGCATGGCCTCTAGTGGCAGGTTGGTGGTGAAGCCGTATTCGCAATGAGCAATCACGAACTTCGCTTCGGGCTTTACCCCCACCACCTCTGCGATATAGCGGAAGGGTACCCCCTCCCACACAGTATCAAACTTGCTCCAGCGCGTCACGCAGTGGATGTCGCAGGTGATGGTCTTTGTGGGCAGCTTGAGGAACTCCTCCCACGTCCATACCTTCTCCTCGTTCACCAAGCCGAAGACGCGCAGCGTCCATGTCTGGGGGTCAAAGGGGGGCACAGGGCCATAGTGCAGCACAGGGAACTTCAGAGTTGCGGACTGGCCAGGGGGAAGCCTGCCTTCCGCTTTCATACGCTTCTCCAGCTCAATGCGCTCTCGCTCCAGCATAAAGTCGCCTCCCTATTCAATGCGATGTTGGGCACCGGACCCAGCGCTAATAACGCAGACCAATATCTGACAATCATGGAGAGAGTTTAGCGTCCCCGCTCCCATCTGACAATGTCTATGGAGGATATCGAAAACCTATCGAAGCGCCAACGGTCGTTGCGCTTTACCCATCGATGGGTACACTAAAGAGCAAGGTAGATCGGAAGAGTGAGGCGTGCCTGTAACACAGGTGACGTGTCTCAAGCGACCAAAATATTGCCACGCAGGGGCGTCAATGCTATAATGTCGGTCAGAGAAGGGCGCGTAGCTCAGTCGGTCAGAGCGCACGGTTCACATCCGTGAGGTCGGGGGTTCGAGCCCCTCCGCGCCCATCAGCGACCGATGGTATGCGGCACCGCCCTGCGTAGCGAGGCGTGTGCCGCATTTTGCGTTAGCAGCCAAACCAGCGGGCACCCCATGTTTAAACGAACGCCGGTTACGTCACGGGAATGGGCGCTGTTCGGGCTACGCTGGGTTATTCCGGCGGGCTTGCTTCTCGCCGTATTCCCGACGCAAGGTCTGTGGCCTCCGGCCATCCCCGCGCTGGTGGCAGTGGCCAGCATCTTTGCCGCCGTCACCAACCTACTGCTGGCGCTGTTGCTGTTGGGCGATTACTGGGCACGCTTTGTCGCCGGGCTGGCAGTTATCATAGATGCTGCGCTGGTATGCGCGGGCATCTACCTCACCGCCTCCCCACTGATCTGGCTGGGGTTGGTCCCCGTTCTGATGGCGGGCCTTTACTTCAACTGGGCGTTCAGCCTGATCACCGGTGCTGTCGTGGCAGGGATAGCAATGGCGCTGCAACTTTTTATCCTACGCCAAGGGGTAGCCGATCTCCCCACGACCCTGCTGGCAGCAGCAGTTCTCGTTGCTGTTGGCCCCATCGTCTCGCTGTCCAGTCTTCCTAATGGGACAAGCATGCCCGTCCGAGTAGGGCGGCGCAGCGGACACAGCGAACAGCCCCTCAAAGTTGCGACAGAGTACATGCGCGTAGTCTATGAGATGGCCGAGGTGCTCAGCGCCTCTCGGCTTGATCCCAAGCGCGTGCTGGAGGCCGCCGTTGAGTTTGGGCCGGAGGGATTGCAGCGCGTGGGAGTGCGCCCGCCGTTGTTCAGCGCCATCCTGCTTTTCGCCGAGAGCGACGACGACCTGGGAACTGTGCTGCGCGTGGCGCGGGCCAGCAGCAGCGTTACCCCCAGCGATCATCGGGTGACCGTGCCCGGGGTCGGCGGGGTGATCGCCAAAGCGCTGAGCACCGCAGCGCCGGCCCTGGCGACCTCACCGGCGACAGACCCCGAGCTGCGCGAGTTTGAGAGCTTCCGCACCTGTCAAACGGTTCTCTGCTTGCCGCTTGGCGTAGGGCAAGACTCCTACGGTGTGATGCTAGTGGGCAGCCAAGAGCCTTACGCTTTTAAAGATACCCATGTGGAGCTCATGCGGGCGGTAGCCAATCAAGCCGCTGCTTCGCTGCACAGCGCACGGCTCTATGTAGCGCTCCGCGAACAGCGCGACCGCATTATCGAGGTAGAGAAAACCGCCCGCGAGCAGCTTGCCAGCAGCCTGCATGATGGCCCCACTCAGGGCCTTGCGGCGCTCACCATGCGCCTCAACTACATCCGCCGGCTGATTGAGAAACAGCCGGAGCTCGCCATCAGCGAACTCTATCAGGTCGAGGACCTCGCCCGCCGCACCACCAAAGAAATCCGCCACGTACTTTTTGAGCTGCGCCCCAAAGCGCTGGAACGCGGCTTTGAGGCAGGCCTACAACAGTTGGCCGCCAAGATGAAGGAAACCTACGATCAGAACGTGGAGATCGTGGTGGAGGCGCAATGCGATCGGCTGCTGGATGCCCAGACCGCCCAGACACTGTTCTCCATCGTCACCGAATGCGTGAACAACTCCCGGAAGCACGCCGCCGCCAGTCTGATCCGCGTGTATATGGGTGTCCAGCATGGCCTACTCGTGTTGGAGGTTAGCGACAATGGGCGCGGCTTTGACGTGCAGCAGGCTCTTGCTGCCGCCCGCGAGCGCGAAGGGCACTTAGGGTTGCTCAATTTGCAGGAGCGTGCTGCGCTGGTCGAAGGAACGCTGACCATAGAGTCGGAAATCGGTAAGGGCACGCGCACAACCGTTACCATCCCCCTGGAAGTGCTGCGCTTGCGTAGCGCCGAGGAGAGCAGCCGTCAGGCCGAGCATGAGATGATTTAGCAGAGGCTGCGCATTTTGCAGCGAAGGTCGTTACTCCTCCACCCCTCAACCTCTTCCCCAGTTTGGAGAGGTGTCAATGCCTGCGATTAGGTATATAATGCAGGTGCAGGATTATGTGTGCGTGCTCCCTGTAGGCTTGCGAGTGAGAAAGGAAAGCGCAATATGCCAGAGCTTTTTGGAGGGCTACTCTGTCTGATCATCGCCATCGCGGTGATCGGCCTTTCGTTGCTCTTCTCCGCCGTGCGCATCGTGCAGGAGTACGAGCGAGGCGTGATCTTCCGGCTGGGTAGGCTGGTCGGGGCAAAAGGGCCGGGGTTGTTCTTCATCATCCCCATTATCGACCGTATGGTGAAGATGGACCTGCGCACCGTGACGCTCGACGTGCCCACTCAGGAAGCCATCACCAACGATAACGTAACCGTCAAGGTCAACGCGGTGGCCTACTTCCGCGTGATCGATCCGGAACGCGCCGTGGTGCAGGTGGAGGATTACCGCCGCGCCACCTACCAGATTGCCCAGACCAGCCTGCGCAGTGTGATCGGCGAGGCCGAACTGGATGAACTGTTGGCCCACCGCGACCGCATCAATGCCAAGCTCGCCCAGATCATCGACGAAGCAACAGAACCCTGGGGTGTGAAAGTCAGTCTGGTAGAGATCAAGGATGTGGAACTCCCGGCCACCATGCAACGCGCTATGGCCCGCCAAGCCGAGGCCGAGCGCGAGAAGCGGGCCAAGATCATCCACGCAGAGGGTGAATATCAGGCCGCCCAGCAGCTACGTGAAGCGGCCATGACCATCGCCGAGGAGCCAACAGCGTTGCAGCTGCGCTATCTCCAAACGCTGACCGAGATCGCTGCCGAGAAAAACAGCACGTTGATCTTTCCGGTGCCGATTGACACACTGGCTTCTTTCACCGAGATGGCGCGGGCCATCGCCCAGATGGCCGAACGACAGAACCGCGGCGGCGCGAGCTAGACGGCTTTTAGCCAACAGCCCACCTTATAGAGAAAAGGGGGACACCGATCTGGTGTCCCCTTTTTTGGTCCTAGAGGGATGATGTTGCTAATTATCCGCCAGCCATCTCAATGCCATCTCCGCACGCCGGCGATGCACATCGCGCTGAGCGACGAGGTCCTGCGCCAGGGCAAAGCCGTGCGGCTTTCCGGCGGCTTCCTGCTGGACCAGCCATTCGGAGATAGCCCACTGCTGCAGCGGTGCAACAGCGTTATAGAGCGGTGGCCCCTCAAAGCGCCGCCCGCTATGGGCCAGATAGGCGTTCAGGAAGACATCTGCGGCATCCGCCGCACCGAAGTCTACTAGTTGCATATAGGCATTCGCCACGTCCCAGCGGGGATCGCCCAGGGCGCTGAATTCCCAATCCACTACCCCAACGATCTGGCCGTCAGAAAACAGGACGTTGAGGAAGTGATAATCGCCGTGTAGCAGCACCGGCCCCACTTCTTGCACATCGTAGGCGTGCGCCATGAGACGTTCGGCGGCTTTGCGCAGATCGTCTTGCCCAATTTGGTAAGCGATGGCCATTAGGTTGGCCAGTGCGCCCGGCAAAGTGACCTGCGGCACAACACGGCGCACGGCATCCGGTGGTCGCTGGCTGTGTAGGGAAGCCAGCAGGCGGGCCAGCGGCTCGACGTAGGGTTCAACAGCTTCGCACAGGGAGCGACCCACCGCAGCGAGCGCCTGACCGGGCAGCCGCTCAAAGAGCACCACATCGCCGTGTACCCCAAACTCGCGGGTATAGACTCTGGGGACAGGGAAGGCACGCTCGTGCAGCCAGCGGCAGACGCTCATCTCACGTTGCGCCTTCCCCCGATCGTCAGGACGCCACCAGCTCAACATGCTCACATAGCGGCGTGCAATGAGGGCCTCACGGCGGGGAGCGCCGTCCTCCTCCCACCATAGCTCAAAGGCAGTCATCTCATGCTGGCGGCTGGGCAGCGGCTGGACGTGCTTCACCACCTGCCCCACCCGCTCCGGAAAGGTGCGGGCGCAGAGCGCGGCAAGGTCCTCATGAGCCAGAGCAGAGGAGAGCGCCATCGTCCGTCACTGGGGATGCTGTTCGGCCACTGGTGCGGGCTGATCGACCATGAGCGGCGTGCGCACAGATGCCCCTGGCTTGGGTGGGATGCGGCTCATAGCGTACTCGGCCAGTGCGGTGATCGTCAGGCTGGGGTTGATGCCCGGATTGGCAGGCATGATTGAACCATCCACCACATAAAGGCCGGGATAGTTGTGCACCTCGCAGTTGAGGTCGATCACCCCCTCTCCGGCGTGGCGTCCAAAGGGCACCCCGCCCAGCATATGCGCCGTGACCGGAATGCGAAGCAAACTCTCCGTGAACGAGCCCTGCGGTACGGCGTTGGCACGGGCGGCAAACTCGCGGGTGATGCGGTGGCCAATGGCGATCTCAACGGGGATAGGACGCTCCTTGTCGTACTCCATCACCAGGCCGCGCCGAAAGAGAGTGAACAAATTGCGGCCCAAACGCATACGCCCTAGGTTGTCCTCGGTCTGCATGACGAGCAAAATGGTGGTGCGTTTGGCCCAGCGGGCCAAGAACTTGGCGTATAGGAAGTCAAAGGGGTGGCGCATGATCTCCCATAATGACTTCAACAGACGCACCACGATGCCGCCCTCACCAGCCTCGATCAGCGGCGCAGCCAGCAGCCGCATGAACGATGAGCGGTCGGGATAGCGCACCGGCTCAATAGCGGTTACCGGATCGGCTTGAAAGACGGAGGTGATAGCGATCCCCTGCGAGTAGTCAACCCGTCCATCGCGGGCTGTGACGCCCAGCAGCGCCTCGCTGTTGGTACGCACCCTGTCACCCAAACAAGGCGAGAGGTTGGGTAATGAACACGTTACATCGCGGCAGCGGAAGAGCAGCGCCAACGTGCCCAGCGTCCCCGCCGCGAAAATCACGTTGCGTGTCCGCACTACGTGCTTGCGCTTGAGGAGCCAGGCCGTCGTGCGTTCGTAGATCACCTCATAGCGGGCGCCATCCGGCTGATCGGCGGGCAGGGGGCGCACATCTGTGACGTTGGCCTCTGCGCGGATTTCTGCACCCCACTGTTCGGCAAAGTAAAGGTAGTTCTTGACAAGGGTATTCTTCGCATTGTAGCGGCAGCCGACCATACACCCACCGCACTGGATGCAGCTTCGGCGCTGCGGTCCCAGCCCACCAAAGTAGGGATCGGGCACCGGTTCCCCTTCGCGGCCTGCCTGCCCGAAGAGCACCGCAACCTGAGTAGGGCGGAAGGTATCCCCTGCCCCTACACTCTGTGCGATGTCCTTCAGGATGTGATCGGCGGGCCACAGCAAAGGATTGGTCGTCACGCCCAACATGCGCTTAGCAGTCTCGTAGTGCGGGCGCAGGATGGTTTTCCAGTCGGCGAGATGCCGCCAGGCAGGAGCCTCAAACATGGCATCGCTCGGCTCCATCAGCACGTTGGCGTACACTAAGCTTCCCCCGCCAACACCGCTGCCGTGCAGTACCAACACGCCGTTAAGCAGAGTCAAGTTCTGGATGCCGAAGCAACGCAGAGCTGGGAACCACAGGTACTTAAAGATGTTCCAGTTGGTGCGGGGGAAATCCTCATCGCGGAAGCGTTTACCGCGCTCCAGCACGAGCACGCGGTAGCCCTTCTCCACAAGGCGCATGGCCGCAACGCTGCCCCCAAATCCGGAGCCGATCACCACGAAATCAAAACCCTGTTGGTCGCGCTCAATGTTGGGGTCGGACGAGGCCATCTTCGCTCTCCTTCCATGATCCACATGCGGATAGACTTGCCGTTGCGGAAGGAATCAGGCACGTTTAGTCTAACCGTGGAGCACGGGCTTGTCCAGTTCCTAGCGGAGAGGGCAGAAAGACAACGAAGAAGAAGCAGCACGGTAAGGGGGCGGTTGAGTCCCTTGTGGCGCTACAACCGCCCCCTTATTGTTACTCACTGATCTCAATGCGCGGAGGAACCACCGTCTTGTAGAACTTGCTCTCGTCGTAGATGATCTCAAAGTCGGAAGTGCCGGCGAAATCCACCGCATTGGCCAGCACTTGCGCGACAACGCGCGAGTTGGAGTTGCCACGCAGGATAAAGGTTCCGGCGTTGGGCGCGTAGAACGTCCCCGTGATGTCCATCTCTGCGCCGCCCCACAGCCCTACGTCATTGGTGTTGTCGCGGGCCTGATAGAAGAGCATCCCCGCCCATTCGCCGCTGCTCATGGCATGCAACCGAATGGTGGACTGGGCGGTGGTTTCGAAACTGCCCGCCTTTTGGAAGATCATCAGGCCCGAGCTACCCGGCGCTTCAACCAGCGTGCCCTTGATGTTCACCGAGCCAGTGAAGTAATACACTCCTCCTCCGGCCAGCACCATCGTCTGATTGGGCTTGACCGACAAACCGGTGTAGCAACCGGGAGGCAACGGCTGGGGGACGCTCCACGGATTGCGACAGTCGCCCGGATTGGGCGGCTCGCCCAGTCCGGCCAATGGGTCAGTGATGGGCGGCTGATTGGGGATGCCCGCCGGTGACATGCTGGCTGCGCCGTCCATACGGATACCGCCTGCAGCGCCGTTCTGGGGAGTTGCGCCGTTGCAGAGGCCATAGGCCGGGTGGTCAGGGTTGGTGATGCTGCTTGTGTCGCGGGCTTCTACGTCCGGTGTACCATGCACCCACATAGATTGGCTGCCGTGTGTGGAGTTAGAGAAAACACCACCGCAATAGATGCGCACCAGCGAGTTGCCGTGGGCCTCAACGGCGTTCGCCATAGAGGGATTGAGCGTCGCCAGCCCCACCAGGGCGTATCCAGAGAAGGGCACGGCCTCACCGCCCGGACGGCAGTGGCCAACGGCACGGGCAGTGGTCTCCGTTGGGCCCGGGTACACGAGCTGAATGAGGTAGGTGGGCGAATCGGCCCAGATAAGCACCTCTACATACTCGTTGGGGTTGCCGGGCACGCTCACCGTCGTGGGCGGGTTGTTGACCGTGACCGTGTTGGTGACGCCGTCGTTGTTAAAGCCGTTGGCTTCGGCAGCCATAAGACCGCTGGCCTGAATGTCAGCGGGCGCACCGCCCTGGCAGAGCCGATAGGTGGCAGCGAGCATGGCAGCATCGGCGGCGTTGCGCGTGTTGCGTTGGGTGAAGTAGAGTGTACCGCCGTCAACAGCCAAGCCCACGAAAGCCAGCAGGATGATCATCAACAAAGCGACAAGAACGATAGCCTGAGCAGGCTGACGCCTCGGCAGAAAGGCAATAAGTTGTCCACGCGGCCCGTAGGGTGCTCCTTTCATCTTTTTGGCTCCTTTGTGCAGGCCCTGCTGGGGATAGGCGCACCCGCTTGCCTTCGGGAAGGAAACAGCAAGCGATACACCCGGCGTGGTGTGCACAAGGGTATAGAGCCTATCGGCTGCGTGGGGGAGAAGGCACAGGGCTGACACTCACCAATGCCTCGTCCACACGCTTGTCCGCAGGGCTAAACCAACCTTATAGAGGTTCTCTCTTTCTCAAGGGTAGTATAAAACCATCAGGCGGTGAATAGGATAAAAGTTTCACGCTCATTTGCTGAAATTTTCGTCAAGAGGGCTTATGGATTGCAGGGAATGCCAGCAGCAGAAGCAGGTCATCCCCAGCGCGTCATCCTTCTCCAGCAGCCAGCGCAGCCTCAAACTCGTCCTCTTGAGCCTCCAGCCAGCGCGTGCAGGCCATAGCGGCAGCGGTGCCCTGCCCTACCGAGGTGCCAATCTGCCGCCAGAGGGGGTCTTGAATCTCACCGGCGGCAAACACCCCAGGGACGCTGGTCATCATATGTTTGTCGGTGATGAGATAGCCCTGCTCATCCATCGCCAGCTGCCCGCGAAAGACCTCGCTGTTGGGCTGGTGGCCGATGAAGATAAACACCCCGTCGGTGGCGAGGAAATCCCTCTCACCGGTGCGGACGTTGCGCACCTTCACGCCTTTGACGACATCCTCGCCGACGATCTCCTCCACGACCGTGTTCCAGACGAAGGAGATTTTAGGGTTCTTGCGGGCGCGATCCTGTAGGATGGCGCTAGCACGCAGCGTATCGCGGCGGTGGATGATGCGCACCCGCGTGGCGAATTTGGTGAGGAAGATGCCTTCTTCGACCGCGCTGTCGCCACCGCCGACCGCGATTACATCCTTGCCGCGGAAGAAGAAGCCATCACATGTGCCGCAGTAGCTGACGCCGCGCCCGATGTATTCTCGCTCACCCGGGACGCCCAACTGCCTCGGCGATGCACCCATAGCGACGATCACCGACCATGCCTGATAGGTCTGGCGTTGCGTTACAATGGTGAAGGGCGGCCCACCCGTGAAGTCCACGCCCGTAACGAGGTCATATTCCAACCGAGCGCCGAAGCGCTCTGCCTGCTGGCGGAACTTCTCAACTAGCTCCGCCCCACTCAGCCCTTCCGGGAAGCCAGGGTAGTTCTCCACCTCGCTGGTGAGGGAAACTTGCCCGCCTAGCTGATCTCCGGCGATAACCAGTGGATTCAGGTTGGCGCGTGCCGTATAGAGCGCCGCCGTCAGCCCGGCCGGACCAGAACCAAGGATGATCACTCTTTCCAGTGACATGAGTCCAATACCTCCCAAGGCGGCCTTGGGGTACTTGGCCGCAGATTATCCCTCTACTCGGATGCAGTGGGCGTGTGCCCCTCCCCGTTGACCGCTGATGCCTCGGCGTAGCCTTCTAGAATGGCGATAAGGGCGTGGAACTCCTGCTCACAGCAGCGGCACTGCTCCAGATGATGCTTCACCTGCGGGAGGATGGCAGTAGGGTCCTGCCCGGCTTGCAGAAGCTCCACGTAGTGGTCAATGTGCTCGAAACACTCATCACAGGTGATGTCCTCGCTGCGCGTGGCGAAGATCATCTGCATGATGCCGGCGAATCGTTTCGGACTAGGTGAGGCGCTGGCCTTTGCGTTGCTCAACGGAGTTTGCCTCCTATGCACGCTGCACGCTTCTACAAGGACGCTTCCTGCTGCTCGTTCCTTACTTCAGGGCGCTGCCATCATGCGCCGAAAAGGCTAAGGATGTACTCCAACGAGAGACCTCGTGCCTCCATATGTCGTTTGAGCTTGAGGCGGGCATCGTGCAGTAGCTTATAGAGCGCATTGCGATTGGTGTTCATCCTACGGGCGATCTCCTCAATGGGCACGCCGTCAATGACGTAGGCCGTCAGTGCAATGCGCTGCCGCTCGGTCAGCACATGAGCCAGGGCCTCTTCGATGATGCCGAGCACCTCTTGCCGCTCGGCCTGTTCCTCCGGTGAGAGCGCTCTCTGAGGGTCAGCCGCCAGTGCGGTGATGCTGAGCACCATTTC
>Ga0197142_1003225_pt1 | contig 13793 bp, 13 predicted proteins | sample GBS60_MetaG_FD_148614 | JGI IMG/M metagenome (GOLD analysis project Ga0197142, IMG submission 148614) | Sediment microbial communities from Great Boiling Springs, Gerlach, Nevada, United States - GBS 60_MetaG | ecosystem: Environmental > Aquatic > Thermal springs > Hot (42-90C) > Sediment... | reverse complement strand
CTCTTGGTCGCGTCCAGTCAGCGAAACCCAGCGGCTGCCTGGGAGGTAGCGATACATCCTGCGTTGCTCCTCATCAGTGAACAGCGGTACATAGAGTGGTGGGCGGTGCTGTTCGCGAAACTGATCCTCAAACCGCTGAAAATAGCTCGCGACCTCAGCTGCAATTTCCTTCTTTGCTTGCCGAATTTCTTCCAACAGTTGCCCAATCTCTTGTCTTATCTGCTGATTTTCCCGCGACTGTTGCTCGGCTAACCCTGCCAATTGGCGTTCCAGCTCATCGCTAATCTCGAATAGCCAAAGCGTCAGTTGACCCCTTATCTCCTGCGACAAGCTTCCCAGAGTTTTTTCTATCTGCTCTTCTAACTGATTTACATGCTGATACAAAAGCAGGAACAGAATTGCGAATGGATTATTACGCTCAGATGTTTCAAGCAGATCGATGCTAATAGAACGCCTCTCTGCATCAGCTTTGAGGACTCTTTCCGAAATCTCGATAAGCGTAGCGGAATGTGCCAAAAACTTAGCGGACTGTTGCTCATCTAAAGAGTTCTTTAAAGTGTTAATTTGATCATTAATGCGCTGGAGAAGCCCTTCGATTTCGCCTATTTGCTCAGATTGGGCGCGTTGTTGGCGAAAATCAAGAATTTCCTTGATAAAAATGAAAACCATAGGAAGCGCAAGCAACAGTGATTGAATCTCCCCCGAAGACCCAAGCCTTTGGAGAAGCGTACCAACGATTTCGCCACCGCTTGCCACAAGCCTTACCAAAAGCTCGAACACATTGCGCATCTTTAGCTCCCCTGCCAATTATACCACACAAAGCGATTTTAGCACCAATTGCCCGAGCAAAGCGTTCAATTCCCCTCAATCTTTAAGCTCCCTCGATAACACGAGGGGAACCGGACAGCCAACATGGTTCCTCTCCACCTGCAGGCAGAACCTACAGGGGGGGCGATTCTCCTCTTGTGAGAGCAAAAGGAGGCATTCCTACGGTTTGGTGGAGGTGCCTTTAGCAGGCACCAGCTCGATTTCGAAAAGTTTGGGCCAGAGCTTGCCGGTGACGAAGAGCCGCTTTTCTTTGGGGTCATAAGCGATGCCGTTCAGCACATCGGCGTTGCGTGCCTCGCGCTCGCTCAACAGCCCCGACAGGTCAATCCAGCCCACCACTTCGCCTGTGCGGGGCGAGATGCGCGCGATGAGGTCGGTCTGCCACACATTGGCGTAGATTTCGCCCTCCACATACTCCAGCTCGTTCAGATTGCGCACGGGCACACCCTCCGCTTTGACCTGCAACCGCTTCACGACCGCGAAGGTATCTGGGTCGCGGAAGGTAAGCGTATCGGAGCCGTCGCTCATAATCAGGTGCTTGCCGTCGTGGGTCAGTCCCCAGCCCTCGCCCGTATAAGAGAACTCGGTGATGTTGCGGAATGAGTCGCGCTCATACACGAAGCAGATGCCGTTGCGCCATGTGAGTTGATAGATTTTGTCCTGCAGAATAGTGATGCCTTCGCCAAACAGTTCGGGCGGAAGCTTTTTGATTTGCAGCACACGCCCGGTGCGCAGCTCCACTTTGCGCAGCGACGACTGCCCCTCCAGCCCTGTGCCCTCATAGAGATAGCCATCGAAATAGACCAGCCCTTGCGTGAACGCCTTCGGGTCATGCGGATAGGTGCGCACGACACGATAGGTATACAACGGGATGGTGTCTCGGGGCTTATCTTGCTCGGACGAGGCAGGGGGTGTGTTAGATGAGGAGTTAACTGTTGTGGAAGAGGGCGACTGGCAACTCGCTAACAGCCCCAGCATGCCCATCAGTATCCAGCCTACAGCAGGGTGTTTCATCGACTCTATCATACCCGCTGGCGTGTTCTACGAGCGGGGCGATAGAGGCGCAGATAGAGCAGTCCACCACTCGTCAGCACCAGCAGTTGGAGGAGGGTGCCCGGCTCGGGCACAGTGTCCCCATCGCCCCAGGTGCTGCCTGGTCCCCAGCGGTCGATACGCACGCGCAAAAAGACGGGTGCATGGTCGGAGGCGTTCGGGCTGTCGTTGATATCGAAGCCATCGGGCAGCATACCGTCGGGGAAGCGGCGCGTGTTGAAAAGTATCGCCTCCAGCACCGTAATCCTATCGCGTCCCCGCTCGGTTGCCGAGGTCATCAGATAGTCGAACCGATGGCGCAGGTCGGAGTTGCGCGTGGTGACTTTGTAAGTGCGTTTGCCCCCCAGCGCATCGGTGGGTGTATGATCGTGCAGCCGCGCCGATTTGACCGTGCTGATGGGCATGTAGGTGCGTCCATCGGGCAGCGTGCCGCCGATATCGAACAGGGAGTTCAGGTCGGGGTCCTCGTTCTCGTTCAGGTCGCCCCCCAGCACATAGGCGGAGTTGCGGTGCTGGAGGCGCCATCGGCGTATCTCATCCCGCGTGCGCTCAGCGTTGGTCTGGCGCTTGACCGCATCGTTGGTGTAGCCGCCCGCCTTGAAATGCGCCCCGAACACACCTAACCCATTCGTGCCCGGCACATCGATCCAGCCAATCGTCAGCCCCCGATTGGGCGAGCCAATATTCACATCGCCTATCTCCAGAAACCGATAGCGACTGATAATCGCCGAGCTGATCCAGCCATCGCTGTTGCGGTTCACATAGACATAGAAATGCACCCCTCGCTGGGGATTGGAACCGTAGTAGGTGAGGTTGGTCTGCACGAAGTTCACAAGGGCGGCTTCTTGAGCGGCAGGGTTCCAACCGGAGGTGTTGCCTCCCACCTCGTGCAGGAGCCAGATATCGGGTTTGAGGTAGTTGGCGATTTTGGCAACATAAGGTTGTGCTGCGCTATTGGGGTCGTTTGCGCCGATTGCCCGCCCAATGTTCCAACTGAGAATCCGCAGTTCCGTCGCGCTGGCACTGGCAAGCAGCCAGCCCAACGCTATCAGTAAACCGTATCTCGCTTTCATCCCCCTCTATTATAGCCGAACGACTCGATTTTGGGCAGAGATGCCCTTGTCGCCGATTGATTTATGTGGTTTGGACTGGTTGTTCAAGTGGAGGGTAGCACGGCGTCCACCAGTGGCTCCGCGCCGAAGCGTACAGGGTCGGTGCAGGGTAAGCCCGTCTCCTGCATGGTCTGCTCGATAGCAGCCCGTGCCTCTGACTCGCTTAGGTGCGCTGTGTTGAGCGCAATGGCTGCCACACGCGAAGGATAGAACGCGCCCCCTGCCGAGGCGACCTCCTCATACAGGCGCACAGCCACAGGCAAAGGTGGGATGGGCACATCGGGATAACGCCAGATGTGGGTCTGCCCCGCACGGTGAACCAAAATGAGATGGGTGGGTTGCCCCCCGCGCAACAGGGGAAGCGTTGCGCTGGAAGCCGGGTTGAATAGGGAACCCTGCCCCTCGATATGCACGATATCTGCGTCCTGCCCCAAACGCAAGGTGAACTGCTCGATGGCGCCCGATGCGAAATCGAGACGCACCGCATCCAGCGGCACACCGTCGCCCTCTATCATGATGCCCGTCTGACCTGTGGCGAGAAATTTCGAGCGCAAGCCGCGCTGGAGGCAGAGCCGATGCATCTCGAGGCTGACCGTCATTTTGCCGACCGACATATCGGTGCCGACGGTCAGCACGCGTGTGCAACGCAAGTGGCGTGTGGCGCCTGTGCCCACCTGCAGCCCGGGCGGCTCGCGTCGGATGTCCCAAATCCACTGTCCACTTCGCAGCAACGGCTTCAGATCGGGATGCTCCGCCATCGGCAGGTGCAGCCCGTTCACCAGGTTCAGTCCCGCTTGCACCGCTTGCTTCACCTCTTGCCACCACGCTTCGGGCAGCATGCCCCCTGGCGGCGCGATGCCAATCACCAGCGTGTCCGGCTGATAGGCGAGGGCTTCTTGTAAGGAGGCGACGATGGGCACTTCACGCGGGATGCCCGTCAGCGCAACAAGCGATTGACCCGCACATTCGTGATCGATAACGGCAACCACCGGCACCCGGAGGTAGCGCAGCAGCCCAATGCCCGTCTTGCCGAACAGGCTGCGTATCCCCTCGTGCATCAGGATGGCTAAGCGATTCCGCGCGGTCAGCACAGTGCCTATTATACCGCCATGCTATAATCTTTGCACTTTGCAGGAGACGAATCGGGTCAACTACTGGGCGATTAGCATCTTCTGGCTGGGCGTCAGCGTGCATTGGGCAGCCTTTTTGACGATAGTCATCCAGGTGCGCGTGGCGAGCTTGGTAGCACCGGAGATGAAGGGCACCTACTTAGCCTGGCTGGCGGCGGCGGGCGCGCTGCTTTCGACCGTCATTCAGCTGATTGTGGGTCCCATCAGCGACCGCTGCGCTTCGCCGATGGGTAGGCGTCGCCCCTTTATCCTGTGGGGCACACTGTTGACCCTGCCCTTTATCCTGCTGTTTATGACGACCCACAACTTCTGGGTGCTGGTGTTCCACTTCGTGATGATCCAGCTCTTTCTGAACTGGGCGAACGGTCCGTATCAGGCGGTGATTCCCGATTATGTCCCCCCGGAACGACACGGGCTGGCATCGGCTTGGATGGGCATGATGACGCTGGTGGGCAATTTGATTGGGCTGGCGCTGGCAGGGCTAATCCTCAACGAGCCACCCCTACTCTTTCGTGGCTATTCGCCTTCTGCACGCCTGCTGATTGTGGGGATAGCTTTGGCGCTCTTTCTGCTGGTCACGATGCTCTGGACGGTGTTGGGCATGCGCGAGCCGCGCTGGCAGCCCTCCAACCCCGACGAGCGGAGATTGCATCCCGCTCTGTTCGTGAACATTTTGCTGAATGAGCATCCCAATTTTCGGTGGGTGGTGGTGTCGCGCTTTGCGTTCAATCTGGGCTTTTACACGGTGCTGTTCTATCTGGAGTATTATTTGCGCGACACGATGCGGCTGGGCGAAGGCGCGCCGATGCAAGCCTTCGTGATTATGACCATCGCCACGCTCACGGGAGTGCTGGGCAACTGGCTGGCAGGCGTTTTGGCGGACCGAACCAGCAAGAAGCGAGTGCTATACTATACGGCGGCGATTATGGGCGTCGGCACGCTGCTCTTTCTGATTGCGCCGGAGCTGCGCTGGGTCTATTTGCTGGGTGCGATTTTCGGCTTTGCGTGGGGCGCGTTCGCTGCGGTGGACTGGGCACTTGCCAGCAATCTGGTGCCCATTGCCGAATCGGGGCGCTATATGGCTATCTGGCATATCTCGATGACCGTGCCGCAGGTGCTGGCGCCGCTGGTGGTGGGTCCCTTGGGCGACTGGCTCAATCAGAGCTACGGACTGGGTGTCGGCTGGCGATGGGTGTTTGCGTTGGTGCCCTTCTATCTGGTGCTGGCGGTGTTGCTGCTGCGCCCGGTACGCGAGCGAACGGAGGTGCTGCATGCAGGTGCGTGACCATAACACACCCTTTGTGCCTTCGGAGGCGCACCTGTCGAGCCGCGCTTTGTGGGAACGCGTTGCGCATCGCCTACAGGCGCATGTGCGTTTCGCTTGTGGCTTAGTGCCTGCATTAGCGGCTGCACCCTTGCGCGCCCGACGCGCAGTCGCCTATCAGGGTGAGGGCTTCCGTATCGAACGGTTCGCGCTGGAGACCCTGCCCGACTACTACCTGACAGGTAGCCTGTTCATCCCCGACAAGCCGGCGGGCAGGCGCGCGCCTGCCATGCTGCAACCTCACGGGCATTTCGAACAAGGTCGGCTGAATGCGCCCGATATTTTACGCGCCGTTGCACTGGCACAGGCAGGCGCATGGGTGCTGATGTATGATATGGTGGGCTATAACGACCATTTTCAGCTGGCACATCGGCTCGAGGAGCCTGTAAGTTGGCATCGCTGGGGGTTCAGCCTCGCTGGGTTGCAGACATGGAACAGTTTGTGCGCCTTTGAGTGGCTGGCACGCCAGCCTGAAGTGGATGCGAAGCGTATCGGCTGTAGCGGGATTTCGGGGGGTGGCACGCAGACCTTTCTGTTGGCGGCGGTGGAACCGCGCTTGGCTTGCGCTGCCCCCGTGAAGATGGTTTCCAGCACGATGCAGGGTGGCTGCCTGTGTGAGAACCCGCCGCTGCTGCGCTTGTTTGCTGGCAACCCAGAGATTGCCGCCCTTTGTGCGCCACGCCCTATGCTGCTTATCTCCGATTCGGGCGACTGGACTGCCGATAATCCAGAGCGGGTGGCACCGTTCCTGCGTCAGGTGTATCAGCTCTATGGAGCAGCGGAGCGGTTCCAGCATGTGCATCTGAGCGAGGGGCATCAGTTTGGCAAGGAGGCGCGAGCAGCCTATTATCGCTGGGCAGCAGAAGTGCTGCAGCTCAATAGCGTGCCGCGCGACCCCACACTGGAGCCTGAAGCGTTGCTGCCTGCGCTGCGTGTCTGGGGTGAGGCATTACCGCGCCCACAAGGCGTGCCGGAAGGGGATGCACTCTTCGAACGGTATTACGCTCTGGCGCAAGCGGGCTTGCAACGCTGGCAGCGCAGCCGTCGCTTCCGACAGGAAGCCGAGCAAGCGCTGCTCTCCATGCTGGGGCTATTGGAGCTGCCATCCGTTATCAAGCCTTTGGCATCCAAAAGGGACGAGAAGGTCAAAATGGTGGGGATTGTGAAGACCGCTGAGTCTACCCAAGCCGAGCTAAGGCAGCGAGCGCGCCCTGGTGAGCAAATTCGGGTGTTTCGCCTGCAAATCGCGCCTTTTCCTGAAAGACCGTCTGCCTTTTTCCTCACCTATAACCTGCATCCCCTTGCGGCGGCAGCGCGCCAGTTGTTGGCTGAACTGCAGGCGTTGCAGGCGCGTGGGGTCGCGCTTCGGCTCGTGGCGGAGGGTGAAGGGGCAACCATCGCAGCGATTGTCGCTGCGTTGCTGGGCATTCCTTGCCAACTCGAATCCCCCAAGGATATCGACCTGCCCGGCTGGAACCGAATCGGCGGCTTGCAAACCTTGCGCAAGTTGCTACCACGCGCTTCCTCCTACTCTTCCCAGAAGCGGCGGTAGCCCAGCAGCGCGTCGCGCCCACCCAGCAACTTGATGGTTATCCAGCCTGCCACAAATCCGCCAATATGCGCCAAATAGGCAATCCCGGGCGACGCCACAAAAAATTGCGACACGAACCAGAACACCAGAAAGAAGATGGCAGGCACCTCCACAAAGGTCAGCACAAAAAAGAGCAGCACGCAATCGAGCCGCGCGTGCGGGAACAGCAGCGCATACGCGCCCATCACGCCCGCAATCGCGCCACTCGCCCCCACCACCGGCACATCCGAATACATATTGGGCAGAATGTGCGACCATGCTGCCACATAGCCCCACACGATATACAGAATCAAGTAGCGCCAGTGCCCTAATGTGTCCTCCACATTGTTGCCGAAAATCCAGAGCGACCACATGTTGCCAATCAGGTGCAGCCAGCCCCCATGCAAAAACATCGAGGTGAAGATGGTGAGCTGGGGAGCAATCTCCCGCTGCACCTCCACGATGCGTCCCCAGCCCGGCGCAACCTCCACGGGCACTCGCAGCACGCCCGGCGTGTTCGTGATGACTTCAGCAGGAATCGCCGAGTAGTAGAGTGTGATGCGCGGGTCGAACTGCTGCATTAGGAACACTATCGTGTTCACCACAATCAGCCCCACCGTGACGAAGGGAAACCTTCGCGTCGGGTTATGGTCGCGTATCGGGATTAGCATCGCTCTCGCCTCGCGCGACTCAAGATTCGCACTGCTGACACCTTTTCCTCTATTTTACCTCGCTCTCGATGCCCGCCAGAATGCCGATAAAAGGCAGGTTGCGGTAGCGCTCGGCGTAATCCAGCCCGTAGCCGACCACGAACTGGTCGGGGATGTCGAACCCGCAGTAATCGACGGGCACGGCGACCTTCTGGCGCGACGGTTTGCGCAGCAGGGTGCAGACCTTCAAGCTCGCCGGGTTGCGCGTGCGCAGCAGCTCCATTAGATAGGAAAGGGTTAGACCCGTGTCCAGAATGTCCTCCACCACCAGCACATGGCGCCCTGCGATACTGGTATCCAGGTCTTTTAGCAGGCGCACCACGCCCGAAGTGCGCGTCTCCACCCCATAGCTGGAGATGGCTACAAAATCATAGGAGATGGGGATGGGCATGCAGCGCATCAAGTCGGCAAGGAACACCAGCGAGCCTTTCAGCACGCCGACCAGCAACGGCGGATTGTCGGCTCCGTAGTCGCGTGCAATCTGCTCGCCCAGCTCGCGCACGCGCGCCTGCAGAGTCGCCGAGTCGATCAGCACCTGCACCTCTGGGAATCGCGCCTGCCAGAGGGCATCGTCCATTTGTTCTGCGTGGCATGCAATCAACGCTGTCTCCATCACCCGTAGGCACCTCCCAAATTGCTCTTCAGTTGCCCCTCCGTATCAACTCTGTATCACTCTACTCCCACTCGATGGTGGCAGGCGGCTTCGAGCTCAAATCGTACAGCACTCGATTGATACCGGGCACCTCGTTCACGATGCGGTGGGCGACACGCCGCAGCAGGTCGTAGGGCAGTTCCGCTGGCTCGGCGGTCATGGCGTCTTCGCTTTGCACCACGCGCAGCACAATCGGGTGCTGATAGGTGCGCTGGTCGCCCATCACGCCCACGCTGCGGATAGCGGGCAACACGGCGAACGCTTGCCACACTCGGCGATGCCAGCCCGCGCGGGTCAACTCCTCATTCAGGATGGCATCGGCTTCGCGCACCTGCTCCAGCCGTTCGGGCGTGATTTCTCCCACGATGCGCACCGCCAGCCCCGGTCCGGGGAAGGGCTGACGCCACACAATCGATTCGGGCAAGCCCAGCAGCTGCGCCACCGCCCGCACCTCGTCCTTGAACAGGTAGCGCAGTGGTTCCAGCACCTCCAGCCGCATCCATGGGGGCAACCCACCCACATTGTGGTGCGTTTTGATTTTAGCGGCGAGCGGCGTGCCGCTCTCGATGACATCGGGATAGAGTGTGCCTTGCGCCAAAAAGCGGCAGTTGCCTATTTCGTCGGCATGCTCTTCAAAGATACGCACGAACTCCTCACCGATGATGCGACGCTTCGCTTCCGGGTCGGTTATGCCCTGCAGCCGCTGCAGGAACCGTTCCCTTGCATCCACAAAAATCAGGCGGGTGGGAAAGTGGCGGGTGAAGAGGGTGCGCACCTCCTCCGCTTCACCTTTCCGCAGCAGCCCATGATCCACAAAGATACAGGTCAGCTGCTCACCTATCGCACGCTGCACCAACGCAGCCACCGTGCAGGAATCGACCCCACCACTGATAGCACATAACACGCGCGCATCGCCCACGCGCCTCCGAATGGCAGCAATCGATTCTTCGATAAAGTTGCTGGGCGTCCAGTCACCTCGGCAGCTGCACACCTGAAACAGGAAGTTGCGCAGCAGTGCCTGCCCGAATGGGGTATGCGACACTTCGGGGTGGAACTGCACGCCGTACAGGTGGCGCTGTCGGTCGCCCATCGCGGCGACGGGCGTGTTCTCCGTCTCCGCCAACACATCAAAACCGGGTGGCGGCTGCACCACCTGATCCCCGTGGCTCATCCAGCAGATAAGTTCGGTCTCCAAACCTACAAAAAGGGGTTCGGTATGCAGCACGGTCAGGTGGGTGCGTCCATACTCGCGCTGCGCAGCGGGTTGCACCTCACCGCCCAGCATCTGCGCCATCAACTGATGCCCGTAGCAGATACCCAGCACGGGAATCCCCATCTCAAACAGGGCGAGCGGCACACGCGGGGCATTCGGCTCATAAACGCTGGCGGGACCACCTGATAAAATGATGCCCCTCGGCGCACGCGCCCGAAGGGCATCGAGGGGGGTGGTGTAGGGCAGGATCTCGCAAAAGACATGGCACTCGCGCACACGCCGCGCAATCAACTGGGTGTATTGCCCGCCAAAATCGAGCACCACCACCTGCTCGTGCAGACCCTGATGCCGAACAGGCTCAACGGCACACTCCATATTAATAGGATACCCGCTGGATGTCAAACGATTCCACACCCGCTTGTATGGGATAAGGTATCCTATGCAAGGGTGAGAGCGTATGCCAGCACTGACGACACGCACCCAGCCGAAGCGCAAACGCCGTTGGACAGAAGCAGACCTCCTCTGCTTGCCTGACGACGGGCGCAAGTACGAACTGGTGAACGGGAGGCTCGTAGAAGTGCCTACAGGTGGACGACATGGGAAGATAGCGGTGGAGCTGAGCGTCAGACTCTATCCTGCGACGAAGCCATGGGCGTCTCTGTTCGATTCCAGCACAGGCTTTCGCACAGCGCAGGGCAATATTCGCTCGCCTGATGTGTCGGTGATGCGCAACGAACGCTTGCCCGATGGCAAAGCGCCCGTCGGCTTTATCGAGGGTGCGCCCGACCTTGCCGTGGAGATTGTCTCCCCCAGCGAGACGATGAGCGAGCTGCTGACCAAGATGGCGGAATATTTTGAGTCGGGCGCGCAGGAGGTGTGGCTGCTATTCCCGGAGCGCAAGCAGGTGCATCGCTATCGTGCCGAGCTGGAGGTGGAGGTGCTGAATGAGAACGACACGCTGCACGGCGCGCCGCTGCTGCCCGACTTCACTGTCCGCGTCGGCGACCTGTTCGTAGAATGACCACCTCGTGTCTGCCTCGCCACGCGGCACCTGTAGGGCAGGTCTGCTCTGGCAACCTAATGGCTTCTCCCTGCCTGTAATCCGATGCGCCCGCTGTATGGGGTATACTCTGTAGGCTTAGAGGATGATGAGGGATGGCAACGGTCAAAACGGGTGGATTCTTCGGAAGATTGGTGAATCGGGTGCAGACCTGGTTTCGTGAAGTGATGGCAGAACTGAAGCGCGTGGTGAAGCCGACACCAGAGGAGACCACGCAGATGATGCTGGTGGTCATCGGCTTCATCCTTGTTGTGGGACTTTGGTTCGCTCTGTGGGATGTGATTCTAACCTATCTCACAGGCTGGATCGATGAGCGGCTCCAACATTTGGGGCGATAGGAGCAGGCGATGCGAAGGGCATGGTATGTGGTGCGCACGCTGGTCGGACATGAGAACAAGGTGAAGCTCGCCATCGAGAAGCGCGCGGCGGTGCGCGGGCTGAACGACCGCATCTTTCAGGTGCTCATCCCGACCGAGCAGGAGGTGCGCACGAAGGGCGGCAAGCGACAGACCGTGTCGCGCAAGGTGTTCCCCGGCTATGTGCTGGTGGAGATGATACTGGACGATGAGACCTGGACACTGGTGCGCACCACGCCCGGTGTCACGGGCTTCATCGAATCGGGTGGCAAGCCCGTGCCCCTCGCACCCGAAGAGGTGGAGGAGATTAAACGCTCCATCGAGGAGAGCAAGGAGCGTCCGCGCGTGGGCTTTATGCCCGGCGACAATGTGCGCGTGATTGCCGGTGCCTTCGCCGATTTCAACGGCAAAATCGAAAGCATCGACTACGAGCGACACCGCGCCAAAGTGCTGATTAATATCTTTGGGCGCGAAACACCTGTGGAGCTGGAACTCGACGCGATCGAGAAAGTTTAGCACAAGGCAATAGGAGGGATGCAACGATGGCGAAGAAGGTGATGACGGTTATCAAACTGAACCTACCCGCAGGGGCAGCCACACCCGCCCCCCCTGTGGGACCCGCACTGGGTCAGGCAGGGGTCAACATTATGGAGTTCGTGAAGCGTTTTAACGAACAGACCGCGAACCAACGCGGCTCCACTTTGCCCGTCGAAATCACGGTCTATGAGGATCGCTCCTTCACCTTCGTGGTGAAGCAGCCGTTGGCGTCGGACCTTATCAAGCAAGCAGCGGGCATCGAGTCAGGCTCGCCTAACCCCCTGCGCCAGAAGGTGGGGAGAATCACGCGCGAGCAACTGCGCCAGATTGCTGAGCGCAAAATGCCCGACCTGAACGCCAACGATATCGAAGCCGCGATGCGCATCATCGCCGGCACCGCCCGCTCGATGGGCGTCGAAATCGTGGATTAAGTTCAGACCAGTCCGACCGGTCTGATCTCCAACAACTTAAACAGGAGGCTAACCGATGAGAGGACGCAAAATCGCCAAGCGACAGCGACATAGCGAGCGCTATCTAAAATTATTGCCGCTGGTGGATCGTACCCGACTCTATTCACCAGAAGAGGCCATCCGTCTGGCGAAGCAGACCGCCAGCGCCCGATTCGATGAAGCGGTCGATATCGCCGTGAACCTGGGTGTCGACCCGCGCAAGAGCGACCAGATGGTGCGCGGCGTGGTGAACCTGCCACACGGCACAGGCAAAAAACAAAAGGTGATGGTGTTCGCCAAAGGCGAGCAGGCAGAGGCGGCGCGTGAAGCGGGCGCCGATCTGGTCGGCGCAGACGACCTGGTGGAGCAAATCCAAAAAGGCTGGAAAGGCTGGAAAAACTTCGACCTTATCGTGGCAGCGCAAGATATGATGCCCGTCATCAGCCGAATCGGGGGCGTGCTGAAAGCGCGCATGCCCAACCCGAAGTCGGGCACGGTCTCACCCGACCCGGCTAAGGTGGTGCGCGACATCAAGCAAGCCTCGCGTGTGGAGTTCCGTGTGGATAAGGCAGGCATCGTGCATATGCCCATCGGGCGCGCCTCCTTCAGCGAGGAGCAGCTGCTGGAGAACTTCGCCGTGGCACTGAACGCGCTGCTGCGCGCCAAGCCCGCCACCTCACGCGGACGCTATCTGCGTGCCATCACCCTCTCCACCACCATGGGTCCTGGCATCAAGATAGACCCGAACCTCGCCCAGAAACTGGCGGAGCAGGTGAAGGCATAATCGCTGCGATGGCACCACAACCCACCGTCCGACTCATCACGCTCGGCTGCGCAAAAAACGAGGTCGACTCGGAAGAGATAGCCGGCGTGCTGCAGCGGGCAGGCTACCAACTCGACGCGCACACGCCCACACCCGATGTGATTATCATCAACACTTGCGGCTTTATCGAGCCAGCAAAGCAGGAGAGCCTGCAGGTGATTCGCGACGCGCTGCGCGAGAAGCGAGCGGGCAACACCCAGAAGGTCATCGTGGCGGGCTGCTTGGTGCAACGGATGGGTGACGCGCTGCGCCAACTGCTGCCCGAAGTGGACGCCTTCGTGGGCGTGGGACAGATGGCACGCTTCGCCGAGATTGTGAACGCCACCCGCCAGCGCCACCAACCCCTCACCGAGATTCAGCCACCCCAGCACCACTGGGCAGAGGTCACTACTCGCCTGCGCAGCCGCGCGCCTTGGTCCGCCTACCTCAAAATCTCGGAAGGCTGCGACCACAAATGCACCTTCTGCACCATTCCCTCCTTTCGGGGGCGCCATGTGAGCAAGCCCATCGAGCGCGTCTTAGAGGAAGCCCACTGGTTGGCACAGAACGGCGCGAAAGAGATTAATCTGATTGCACAAGACACCACTCAGTACGGCTATGACCTGTACCGCCGCTTCATGCTGCCCACGCTGCTACGCGAACTGGCGCAGGTGGAAGGCGTCCGATGGATTAGAATCCATTACGCCTATCCGTCGCGCGTGTCGGACGCGCTTATCGATACGATGGCGAGCCTGCCACAAGTGGTCCCCTATCTCGATGTGCCCTTGCAGCATGTGAATCGCACGATTCTGCGGGCGATGCGCCGACCGGGCGACGGCGCGACCTACTTGCGACTGATTCAGCGGCTGCGCGACGCAATGCCCACGATTGCCATCCGCACCACTTTCATCGTGGGGTTTCCGGGCGAGACCGAAGCGGAGTTTCAGGAGCTGCTCGATTTTCTACAGGAGGCGCAGTTAGACCGCGTGGGGGCGTT